>OODU01002910.1_pt1 | contig 13912 bp, 11 predicted proteins | sample 1671171 | NCBI WGS metagenome assembly OODU01 (sample SAMN06348129, study PRJEB24527) | human gut metagenome | biome: human gut; feature: ankylosing spondylitis patient; material: feces | host: Homo sapiens | place: China | collected 2015-10
TAGGACGGGATTATCTGCAAGTCGGCATGTATACGGAAATCATGTTTCCCGAACATGATATTCACTTTATTGCGGTGAATGATGGTGTGGACAGCACTCAGGGTGACAACGAGTTTACGCCCTTCCGCAATATCATCAATGAATGGTACGCCAAAGACACCAGCAAAAAAATCCGTGCCGTTATGAAAGTGAAAGGCAATGCAGGAGAACATTTGACTGTTTTGCCTCCGTATGGATACATGAAATCGTCTGATGACAAAAAGCAATGGGTGAAGGATGAAGAAGCCGCCCAGGTAGTTTATGAAATTGGTCTCTATATCATGGATGGTTTGGGACCCTCGCAGATTGCAAGAAAACTGACGGAAAGAAAAATTCTTACTCCGGCTGCTTACTATGCGAGCAAGGGCAGAACAACCAATGTCACAAAGAAAGGTTCTCCTTACGCTTGGGATTCTTCTACGATTGCCGACATCATGGACCGCTGGCGTGAATACCTGGGGCACACAGTTAATTTCAAAACCCGTAAAAAATCCTACAAGAGTAAAAAGACCTTGCACAATCCTGAAAGCGAATGGAAGATTTTTGAGAATACCCACGAAGCCATCTGGACGGAGGCGATTGCCGATGCAGCAAGGCTCGCAAGGCAATCGCGGCGCCGCCCTACAAAGATGGGAGAAATGGGAATGTTCTCCGGCATGATGTTCTGTGCCGATTGCGGCTCCATCATGTACCAATGCAGGGCAACCAATTTCCGGCGCGATCAGGAATATTACCTGTGTTCCGGCTATCGGAAAAGCCGTGATGTATGTGGGCAGACACATTCTATCCGAACTGTTATCCTGGAAGAATTAGTTCTGCAAAATCTGCGCGAGATTGTTTCCTTCGCATCACAGCGCAAAGACGATTTTGTGAAGATGGTCATGGATGCGGATATGCGCCAGCGTAACCGAGGTTTGGCAAAACGGCAGAAAACATTGGTCTATGCCGAAAAGCGGATCGCAGAACTGGATACCATCTTCAAGCGTCTTTATGAAGATACCATTTCTGGAAAACTTTCTGACGAGCGTTTTCAAAAGCTCTCCGTCGGCTACGAGCAAGAGCAGCATCAGCTTCAAGAGGTAGCGGCTACCCTTCGTGGTGAAATCGAGGCGGAGGAACGCAAAAGCGCCAATGTGGAAAGGTTTCTCTCCGTTGTCGAACGGTATACGGAAATTCCCGAATTGACTCCGTGTATCTTGCATGAGTTTATCGAGAAGATTGTTGTCCATGCTGCCAGCGATTCGAAGGGCAAGAACCGTACCCAGGAAATTGACATCTACTATAAGGGCATTGGGGCCCTGGAAGTATCCAAAGTCACTTCATCAAGGCAAGAATGAGAAAAACGGCATAGCCGAAGCTATACCGTTTCTCTCTTGCCCCACGATGTTTTCTTATCGGGAGGCACCTTTTGGTGTGCCTTTTTGTATGCGTTGGTTTACGTTTTGCTTTTTCCTTAAATAATGATGCCCTCGCAATGGTCGATCTCATGCTGGATAATCTGTGCGGTCCAGCCGGTAAAGGTTTTCAGCCGTGTCTGGAACTTTTCGTTCTGGTACTGCACCTTGATGGATTGCCAACGGCGCGTTTTGCGCGTGCCGGTCAGCGACAGACAGCCCTCCTCGGCCTCATAGCCGCCGGACTGCTTGACGATTTGCGGGTTGAACATCACCATATACGTTCCCTCGTTATCGAACGCGATGATGCGCTTGTTCACGCCGATCATGTTCGCCGCCATACCGACACAGCCGTCCTTGTGCGCTTCGAGCGTTTCCAGCAGGTCGGTTGCGGTTTGGATATCGTCCGGCGTGGCCTGCTCGGCCTTCTGCGCTAAAAATTTCTCGTCTTTGCAGATTTTCTGAATCATATTGTGCTCCTTATTTATGTTTGCGTTCCCAGTCAGCCATAACGGCCAGCTGCTCCGGTGTGTGGAACCAGTGCTCGCCTTGCGGCACGATGATCAGCTCCGCACCGGATTTTGCCGTGTAAGTGCGGATAGTCGCCAAGTCGGTCATGCTGTCATTTTCGCCGTAGAGAATGTACTGCGGGCAGTACCAGTCCTTTGCCGGATGCGCACGCACCCAGCAAAGGTAGTCCCACGAGAGCATATCCCCTTCCCTTGCGGGATACATGCCGCGCTCGCGCAGGATTTGCTCGGTAATGCCTGCCGCGCATATTCTGTTGCAGATCAAGCGCTCCATATCCACGATGGGCGACACGAACAGCGCTTTTTCCGGTGCGACAAACGCCAGCCGCGCAAAATACGCCCCGATGCTGGTCGCGCGCACGTTTGTCGCGCGCCAGTGTGCTCTTGCGTAAGCCATCACGCGGGTGAGTTCGGGTGCGGCTGTCCATGGTGCAAATTCCTCATCCCGGTTTTGGCGTGTGCCGTGATTCGGCAGGTCGATGGACAAAACCTGTGCGTCCGGAGACACGATTTCGGCAAACGGCAGGGCTTCTTCCTTGCAGCCGAATTGTCCGTGAACGAACAGCCACAGCGTGTCCGACGGCTCGCCGTACAGCACCGCCGGTGTGTTTTCGATGAAGAGTTGTTCGGTTTTCATGCGTTACCCTCGTCTGCCAGCCAGTTCAGCGCGCACCATGTGTGCAGTGCTGCGCCGCGCGGCAGGATATCCTCGTTGAACACGACCCTTTCGTTGTGCATCGGCTCACCGAACGCAGGATTTTCCTGCTTGGTGCCTGCACCGATAAGCAGGTATGCGCACGGTAAATCGTAGGTGTAGGACGCGAAATCCTCCGAGCCCATGCCGCCCTCGTCCAGCCGATAGACCAGCTTTTCACCGAACAGCGCCCCGGCAAGGTCTGCCATACGATTGGTCAGCGCAGCGTCATTCCTGAGCGGCGGCGCGGACGCGATCTCTTCCGTGACGGCTGTGCCGCGGAACGCCTGTGCGGTACACTGCGCGATTTCCCCGATGCGGGTGAAGATCTGCGCGGACAGGTCGCGGTCAAAGCTGCGGATAGTGCCCTCGAGCACCGCGGTCTGCGGGATAATATTGGGCGCCTCGCCGCCGGTCATACGGCCGATGGTCACGACAGCAGGCGTTTTTGCGCCGATCTCGCGGCTGATGATCTCCTGCAGCGACAGGTAAATGTGGCTTGCGATATTGAGCGGGTCCACGCCCTTTTCCGGCATTGCGCCGTGGCATCCAACGCCGTTTACCGTAATGCGGAACAGCGTGCAGCCCGCCATAAACGTGCCACGTCCGCACAGAATCAGTCCGGACGGCGTGCCCGAATTGACGTGCAGCGCAAAGCCTGCCTGCGGTGTCGGGTCTTTCAGCACGCCCGCCGAGAGCATGGCCTTCGCGCCGGTAAAGCCTTCCTCGTCCGGCTGAAACACCAGCTTGACCGTGCCGTTCAGCTCACCTTGGTACTCGCGCAGCAGCTTTGCCGCACCGAGCAGCATCGCCGCGTGCATGTCGTGGCCGCAGGCGTGCATGCAGCCGTTCGCGGATGCGAAATCCAGTCCGGTCTGCTCGGTCACGCACAGCGCGTCCATGTCGGCGCGCAGGAGCAGACAGCGGCCGGTCTCGGTGCCGGTTATCTCTGCGACGACACCACCCGCCAGCTCACGCGGCTGATAGCCCATCTCAAGCAGGCGTTTTTTGACGCAGGCTACGGTGTTCGGCAGGTCGGTGCCGACCTCGGGTGCAGCGTGCAGCATCCGCCGGTCGCGGACAATATCCTCTCGGATGCGCTCTGCCGACGCAAGCACCTGCTCCGCCGTTATGGTTAAGGTTTGTGACATAGTTTTGCCTCCCTTATCGGTGTTTCTGTATTGCCTTAAGTATACCATAAATTGCAGAAAAAAACCGCTCTGTTTTTATTTGGCGCAGCCATTTCCCGTATTTGCCTTGACGAAACGCGCTGTAAATTGTATCATATAGGTATATCATTGTGTCCACATGGCAACTTGGCGGCAGCGTGACAGGCTGAGGGGAAATCCGCCGATGTCATCCAGATGCAACGCAAACAAAGGGAGTATGTAGGTATGAAAAAAATTCTAAACAGCCTGCCGTTCAAGCTGCTGCTTGGCGTTGCGGTGGGCATCGTGCTCGGTCTGGTGGCGAACGAGGCCGTGATGAACGTGGTCGTGACGATCAAGCAGGTGCTCGGTCAGATCATCACGTTCTGTGTGCCGCTGATCGTTATCGGCTTTATTGCGCCGTCCATCACCAAGCTGGGCCACAACGCATCCAGAATGCTGGGCATTGCGCTCATTATCGCATATGTGTCGTCGGTCGGCGCGGCGCTGATGAGCACGGCAGCCGGTTACGCACTCATTCCGCACCTGTCGATCGTATCGCAGGTTGACGGCCTGCGCGAGCTGCCCGAGGTAATGTTCCAACTGGAGATCCCGGCGATCATGAACGTGATGAGCGCACTGGCGCTGTCGCTGATGGTCGGTCTGGCCATCACCTGGACCAAATCCAAAATGATGGAGTCCCTGCTTGATGAGGTGCAGAACATTGTCCTCGCCATCGTCACCAAGATCATCATCCCGATTCTGCCGTTCTTTATCGCGTCCACCTTCTGCGGTCTGGCGTATGAGGGCACGATCACCAAGCAGTTTCCGGTGTTCATCAAGGTCATCATCATCGTTATGATCGGTCATTATATCTGGATGGCGCTGCTCTATGGAGTTGCGGGCGCATACTCGGGCAAGAACCCGATCGAAGTGGTGAAGCACTACGGTCCGGCGTACATCACTGCGGTCGGCACGATGTCCTCTGCAGCGACTTTGGCAGTTGCTCTGCGCTGCGCAAAGAAATCCACGGTGCTGCGCAAGGACATGGTTAATTTCGGTATTCCGCTGTTCGCCAACATCCATCTGTGCGGCTCGGTGCTGACCGAGGTTTTCTTCGTCATGACAATCTCGCAGATTCTGTACGGCAAGATTCCGTCTGTCGGAACCATGATCCTGTTCTGCGTGCTGCTCGGCATTTTCGCCATCGGCGCACCCGGCGTGCCGGGCGGTACGGTTATGGCTTCGCTCGGTCTGATCACCGGCATCCTGCTGTTTGACGGCACCGGCACCGCGCTTATGCTGACCATCTTTGCCCTGCAGGACAGCTTCGGCACCGCCTGCAACGTCACCGGTGACGGCGCGCTGACGCTTATTCTGACCGGCTACGCGAATAAGCATCATATCGCGGAGGAAAAGCGTGAGGTTGAGGCAGCAGAAGTTCAGTAATCAAATATGGGAAAAGGAGCCTGCTTTTGCGGGCTTCTTTTTTGTATCGAGAGAAATCCGGTGTTCGGATAAGGAAAGCGTATTATGTCGCGTGCGGCTTAGTGTATGAGCTGATGTTTCTGGCAGTACCGGCGCACGGAGAGCGTGTTTACAGCGATTGTGATCGCTGTGCTGACCGGTTTTCTGCTCTCGCGTTGCGTGACACGCACGCCTGCGTTTCGTCCGATCAAAGATTCGCTGCTGTGGCTGGGTACGGTTCTGGCAGCGCATTTGCTCGCGGATTGGCTAAGTCTGCCGCTGTACATCGCGCGCCTGTGCGATGTGGAGATTCAGGAATCCGGGGCGCTCTCTGCTGCTGACGGATTGCTCGTCTTGATGGTAATGGCCGTGTTTGCGATGGGTTCTCTCAGCGTGTATGCGGTTTCGCTGGGGTTGACGGTGCGGCGGCGCTCAAAACAAGCAGCATGACGCAAATTTATTGCAGGAATTTTCACAAAACACTTGACTTTTCCCTCCGGATTTGGTATCCTATTTAGGCAAGGTTTGATAAACCGTTGCAAATCCGGGTGTAGCGCAGCTGGTAGCGTGCTTGACTGGGGGTCAAGAGGCCGCAGGTTCAAGTCCTGTCACTCGGACCATGCAAAGCCGTTCTTTCGTTGGAAAGAGCGGCTTTTTTGTAATTTGTTTGACGTTTTCAAAACCCTGAAAACTGCATTAAAATCCAAGCTGAAACAAAACGGATGCCTCTCCAGGTACAGAGAAGCATCCGTTTTTGCAATTTCAATTATTTAACAGAAAACTATAACCGCAGCACACAGCAAATCACGAAGCGACGATCACACGGATTTTTCCGCCGTTTTCCGCTGTTTTATTGGCGTATACGCGGAAGCTCGTGTAGTTGGATTTCGCCGTCTGCAGCGAAACAAACCGGTTCTGCTCCGAGACGTAAACGCCGATATTCTCTGCCAGCTCGTAATAGCCGTCCTTGGTGCGGACACCGGAGGAACCGTCAAATGCAGACGACTTTACCGTGTCGATCAATGTCAGCTTGAGCGTATCCAGCGAGGTATTGACGATGCTTTCATCGGTTGAGTACCCTCTGGGGACTGCAATCGGTACACCGCCCAGACCGCGCGGCAGCGTGAGTACACGGAATGTGCTTTCCTCCTGCTTTGCCCCGTCCCAATGGCGGAGCACAACATATTCCGGAGAATTGCCATTTTCCTCATCCGTCTTATCTCGCTTGCCATAGCCAATACCATAAATCCAGCTTTCTCCGGTCACATCGCCCAGAACAATATTCGTAACCGTACCTGCATTATCCTGCACGGTATACTTAATCTGCGAAGCCGGAACCGAGGTCAGGTCAATATCGCTGACGTTGATCGCGTTCAGCGGTGCGCCGGAGAGCACCTCCTCATACACGCGCACCTTGGAGGAAACAGCGTTACTGCCCAGTTTGCCCTCCGCAACAGACCAGTTTCCGGCGGTCTTTCCGGAGAGCGTGCGGCGAATCAGGTCTGCCCTCTCGCCGGACTGGCTGACCGTAACAAGACGACCCATCACATCGGTTTTTACGTCCTTGGCGATCGGAATATCCCGCAGGGTCAGACCGTTTGTCAGCGTGACCGTGGCCTTTTCCGCGTCAATCTTGGTTACAATGCCCTGCATCTCCGCGCTGACATCCTTTTTCGGGTACGCAGCCGCAACATTGCCGTCCGCGTCAAACAACAGCGTGATGTAATCGTTCAGCTTCATATCCTTGAACGTTGCCGCCGCCTCGGAGGAAACCGAGAATTTCTGTTTCAGAATCTCCACCTGAGAGGGATGGCTGTACGTTGTCGAGTCGGTCTGATATTTTCCGCTCAGCCTGGTATCCGAAACGATTGCCTGACGGTTTGCGGCATCGAGCGTCACAACATCGTACTTTTTCAGCTTGCTCGCGTCGATCTTCGCACCGTTTTTGATGATCGTATACTCCGCCGGAATCCGGCGCGAGGTCGCCAGACCGTAAACAAACGAGTGCGCGGCGCCTGCTGTCGTTTTCGGCAGGACTGCCATCAGCTGCAGCACGCCGTACTCGTTGTAGTACAGGGTCAGCGTGTCGCCGGACTGCAGGTTCGCCCATACATTTTCATACTCGTCCATGGCATAGTCGCGGCTGATATACAGCTTGGTTTTACGGTCCGGACGCAGTGTTCCGTTCGTGGTAACGATACGATCTGCTTCCGCATTGACAACCTCATAGGCTTCGGTCTTGTTGCCGTTCGGAATCACACCGACCGCAACCTTGCTGCTGCCCTTGCCGATAACGATTGTGCCGTACACACCGATCATGCTGCTGTCCAGCGTACCGGCGGTCTTACGGGGAGATTCCGCATCCACAACACCGTCCTCATAGAACAATGCCGCATCTGCAGCAAGGCCGCTGTGTGTTTTTCCGGTCTCAAGCAGAATGCAGTCCTTGACCGTCGAGGACGCGACCTTGTCAAGCAGTGTGCTGCCCTCTTCTCCCTTTTTATCCGTATTCAGAGCGTTCAGCAGAAGCACCGCCGCATCTCCGCGCTTGACTGCGGCACGCGCATCCGTAATCGTGACGCCGTCCGTCAGACCGATGGCCTGTGCCTGTGCGATATAGTCTGCAGGCCAGAACGGACCGACATCCTCCTCTTTATAGCCCAGCATACGCAGCAGCATGGTGCAGACCTCGCCGTAGCTGACAATCTTATTCGGGCCGAAGCTGCCGTCCGCATAGCCGCGGATGATGGACTTTTCCTTCAGCTCCGGATGGCGTACTGCCGCGTTGATATACGGCGCTGCCCAGTGCGAATGCTTAACATCCGGAAAAATCGTGTAGCTGGCATACGGACTTACATCCGTCACGCCCATGGCGGTAACCGCCAGCTTGCAGAACTGCGCCCGCGTCAGCGCCTTACCCGGCGCGAAGCTGCCGCCGCCTACGCCCTGCATGATACCCAGTGCATCCAGAACGGCGGCCGTCTGCGATACCCTGCTGTCTGAAATATCGGTAAACACCGCCGAAGCCGGTGCAACCATGATCAAGCCTGCCAGACACAGGCTGACAAATCTTTTTTTCATTTTCCTACCTGTCCTTTCCTTTTACTGCGTCCGCAGCGCATCTACCGGCTGCAGGTTCGAGGCTTTATTGGCGGGATACAGTCCGAAGATGATACCCAGCAGCGCAGAAAACAGAAATGCGCCGATGACCAATCCCGCAGAGGGCAGTACGGTGAACTGCTCCACGGTCGGCATGTAGCTGTTCTGTGTTTTCGCGAGCAGCAGATTGCCCAGCACCGCCGAAAGAAAGCAGCCGAGCACAATGCCGATCACACCGCCGCAGCACGAGACCACCGAGGCTTCTACCAGAAACTGCCCGATAATATCCCGCTTGCGAGCGCCGATTGCCATACGGATACCGATCTCGCGGGTACGCTCGGTAACAGACACCAGCATGATATTCATAATGCCGATACCGCCGACGAGCAGCGAGATTCCGGCGACACCGCCGCCGAGCAGCGCAAGCATGTTGTTGGAGGACTCGCTCTGCTCCTGCCACTGGCTGTCCGACGAAGCAGAAAAGTATCCGTTTCCCGCCTCGCAGCGGCCCTGCATAAAGCCCGGCAGAAGCTCGTCTGTCAGCTCGGCAATCACGTCCTTTTCCGCCGCCTTCACGATATACTGGCGGTCTGCCATGCCGTATACACTCATCATCGTGCTCTGCAGCGTGTACGGCATCACAATCATCTGATCGTCTGTATTCAGCTTGCCGTCATACTTGCCGGCATACACGCCGATAACCTCAAAGCCCTTGCCGCCGATCTGCAGCTTCTGCCCGATCGGGCTCATCGCCCCGAAGAAATACTTGCGCAATGTTTCTCCGATCACACAGACGCGGGCGCGCGTGCGGCAGTCCGCAGCGGAAATATCCCGTCCGGCGGAAATCGCATGACTTGTCACCTCGCCGTAATGCTCGTTGCCGAAGTACATATAGGTGTAGCCGCTGTTGCTGTCGTTGTTATCCAGCCTTTTGGCCCGGTACTGGATGCCGCTGTTCTGCCAGTCGTAATACTGGCTCTGCGGCGACCATGCGGCGATTTTGTCGGACAGATCATTCGTCATATAGTCCTCAAACTCCTGCCAGTCGCGGTTTTTCGCACCGTATCCGTAAATGTCGATGCGGTTGACACCCATCGCCTCATACTGCAGGCGCTGCAGCTTGCTCGTGCCCTGAATCGACGCCACGATAGCGATAACCGATGCCACACCGATGATGATGCCGAGCATGGTCAGAATCGAGCGAACCTTGTTGTTCAGAATGGACTTGAACGCCATACGAACCGTCTGCATCCAATTCATACGGCCCCTCCTTTCGTGTCCGAAATGATCCTGCCGTCCTGTATCGTCACGATGCGTTTTGCCATCTGTGCAAGATGGTTGTCATGCGTGATGAGGATGATGGAGGTTCCCTGCTCATTGAGTGCAGTCAGCTTACGCATAATATCCAGACCGGAGGCAGAATCCAGGTTGCCGGTCGGCTCGTCCGCCATGATGATCGGCGGCTTTGCCGCCACTGCCCGCGCGATCGCAACACGCTGCTGCTGTCCGCCGGACATCTCACCCGGACGGTGATCCATGCGCTTTTCCAGTCCGACCGAGACTAACGCCTCCTGCGCCAGACGGCGGCGCTCCTCCCGCGGCATACCGCGGTAGATGAGCGGCAGCTCGACGTTTTCGAGCGCTGTCAGCGCCGGAATCAGATTAAAGCCCTGAAAGATAAACCCGATCTCCCGGTTGCGGATACCGGACAGCACAGACGGCTTCATATCGCTGACCGGCTGCCCGTTCAGATGATAGGAGCCGTAGGTCGGAATATCCAGACAGCCGAGAATGTTCATCAGCGTGGACTTGCCCGAGCCGGACTGTCCGAGAATGCACAGGAACTCTCCCCAGGATACCTGCAGCGAGATATCATCCAGTGCACGCACTTCGTTTTCTCTTCCTTCGTTGTAAATCTTGCTCATGCGCTGAACGTCAATCAACAATTCAGCGCGACGCTCCGTGTCAGGAGTCTGCGCCTTTCTTTCCCACATAAGCGCGCCCTCCTTACCCGACGAACATGCCGTCATCCGACATATCGGCGTACAGATCGCTCGGTCCGGCGAGGAATACCTCGGTGCCCTCCTCCAGACCGCCGAGGATTTCCGTGTTGGTCGAATCGGCAATGCCGGTCTCGACCGGTACAAGCTGATAATCCTCCGGAATGCCTTCGGTACCCTCGGGAATCGGCAGGGTCTCTTCAAACGGAATCTCGTTTCCGTTCTCGTCCGTCAGCGGCTTGGCGAATACAGCTGTGCCGCTGTCCGTGTTGACGATAGCCGACGACGGTACCATCAGGCAGCCGTAGGACGAGGCCGTCGTGATTTTATATTCGATCGACATACCGCTGTAAATTTTCTGTCCCTCCAGCGGATCCACCGAAATGACCGCCTTGAAGGTCGGCATGCTGCCCTGCCCGTCACCGGAGCTCTGTGTCGGCTCCAGCGCTACCGACTGCACCTCGCCGGTCAGCGAAATCTCGGAGCCGTCCGACGCGTACATCGTCATAGTCGCCTGCTGTCCCTGCTGCACCGAGCCGATATCCATCGAGGAGACCTCGGCGTTGACGACAATATCATTCAAATCAGCAACCACAACGAGCGTCTCCGAGCCGGTCGCCTCCTGTCCTTCAACCGCGTTCAGGCTGACAACAATGCCGTCCATCGGAGAGGTAACGGTCGAGTTCTGAATCTGCTGCTGCAGTTCGGCAATGTGTGCCCGCTTTTCGTTTGCAGCCGTCTTTGCACTGTCAACCGTGCGGTTTGCCGCCGCAATACCATTCTGCGCGGCTGCAATCTCATCCTGAGAAGCGTCACTCGACAGGGACATGATAAGCGCACCGCCGTTGTAGGTGCTGTAGCTTGTGCCGTTCAGCTTGATGATCTCGCCGCTCATCTGTGCGGTGACGGCTTCCTCGCGGCTGTATTCCAGTGTGCCCGCGTTCGCCGGATAGATCGCACCGAGGCGCCCGGCATTGATCGTCGCGGTGGCTGTCATGCCCTTTGTCAGCGAACCGGGGTTATTCACCGTAATGCCGACGCGGATAACGCGCACACCCTCACTCGAAATCTGCTGTGCTGTCTCGACCGACGATACCGTACCGCTCACCTCGCTCATCGCAGAAGCGATGGATACCGTGGCCGCCTGTCCGGTGCGAATGCTGCGGGCATATTCGGCGCTGAACGCCAGCGTCAGCTTCATCTGGCGGTCATTTACCATGTAGCCGATGACCTGACCCTCGCTCACCTGCTCACCGACACGGAAGGACACATCCTTGTTGTCCGAATCCTTCGTCGGAATCAGTTTGCCGGTAAACGGCGCCGTGATGTGCAGACGGCTCAGTTTTCTCTGCGCCGCGCTCAAGTCGGACTGTGCCTTGGAGACCTCCAGCTGCGCGTCCGAGACACCGCGTTCCGCCTCGGTCAGCTCCTTCTGTGCATCCGCAAGCTCCTTGCGGGTTTCGGTCGGGTCGATTACCAGCAGCGGATCGCCGGTGTGCACCTCGTCGCCCTCGGCAACCAGCACCTGTGTTACCTTGCCCTTAACCTCCCGGCCAAGTTCCTCGCGTTTTTTTGCAGCAGTAACGCCGCTTCCCTCTATGTAGGTCTCCAGATCGCCGCAGCTGACCATAGCCGTGGTCTGCGTCACGTCCTCCGTACCCGCATCGCGGGATTTCACCACAGCCCAGATGCCGCCGCCAAGCAGCAGCGCAACTGCCGCCGCCGTAATGCCGATACGCGCACCTTTGCTCAGTCTGCGCTTTTTGCGATTCATTTTGTCTGCGTATTTGTTGCGCTTGGGCGACGCCTCGGCTGCAGGCTCTGCCGTGATTTCATCCTGTACCGCAGGTACCGCCTGCGTCTGCTCTAAAGGCAGTTCTTTCTGTTTCTTGTGTCTGTCGAATAACCTCTTCTCGTTTTGACTCATACTATGATGTCCTTTCTGTTCTCTATCCATTATTGATAAAGCGGCATAGCCGCCTTATTCCCACGTAAATCTGTGCTTGCAAAAGGTTAAGCATCCTAATTTGAGTGAATATGACTTTTTCAGCGGCACCTCCACTGCCGCTTCCGATCGCTGTCAAACTTTCTCGGAATTCATTCCCGTGTCCGCATATTGTACATTTGTGCATCGGACATATATCACCATCATATTAGCATATTGCACAAATCCTTGCAAGACATGTTTGCTTACAATTTAGTGAAAAACACATCCGGACGGCTGGTGACGGGCGGAAACGATAAGTTAGAATAAGCTAACTCATCTGCAGTATATACCGTAACTAATAAGGCTGTATATGTCTGTGCTTTCCTTTATTATATGAGCAGAGCAGGTTTTATGCGCTGTCCAAAAGCAAATTTTCAACGCTTGTTTTCCTACGCTGGCAAAACGCGTTTGCTTATCATATTTTCTGGCTTCCGTCACAGCATTTGCATCTCATATTTCGACCTTTGGTGCGCAACCTACTATCAGCAAAACCCAACACACCAAACCGAATCGAAAAGGAGCGAACAAACATGACTAACACGAAAAATGGTTCTAATCAGGGCATGGTACCGGAAGCACGCGCGGCAATGGATCGCTTCAAAATGGAGGCAGCTGCCGAGGTCGGCGTAAACCTCAAGCAGGGCTATAACGGCGATCTGACCAGCCGTCAGGCCGGCTCCGTAGGCGGTCAGATGGTGAAGAAGATGATCGAATCCTACGAGCAGAATATGGCAAACCAGGGCTAAACGCTTCTCTTTCCTGCGTAAAAAGGGACACAGAATCATTCCGTGTCCCTTTACTTATGCTTTCTCTGCCTGTCTGCGGAACAGCTCATCGAGCGTTCTGCCGCTCTTGTCCTTCCATTCCGTCCAGCCGTTCGCGCTTGTGCCCAAAACGAAGCAGGCCGCCGCCCTGGGCGAGGAAAACGACATGGATTTGCTCAGATAATGCTTGTTATCCTGATAAACGATATCGCCGTTTTTCAGCGCCGTAAACCACTGCTGCTTGATCAACTGGGGAACGCTCGGATACAGCACGCTGCTGACCTGCGAGCCTTCCAGTACCTCGAATTTCTCCCCGTCGTACACGCCGAGCGCGGCGATGCCGTTGCGGGTGGTGTGAAAGATCTGTTTCTGAAAAGAATCCGTTTTGGCGTCGCTCATTTTGTACCCCAACGTCGCCATGATGAATTGTATCTCGTCGTATATCTCCTCTACCGAGACCAGATCATACTCGTCGATCTCATATTTGGGGATCACGCTGTTTTCGATGCGGTACCGCTTGGACGCCTACGCCTTGATGATCGCAAATTTTTCAAGACCGCTTATCATATCCAAAGTAAACGTCCGGCTCTCTGCCAGAAACATAATCGCCTTGTTCCAGAAATCCTTGGAGCGGTTATGGTCGTCCAGCCGGATGATACCGTTGCGCGTCTGGCCGATATAGATCTGCGCAATATTGTTATCCTCATCCTCGTTGATGAGATAATAGATGCCCGGACGTTTGATGCCAGAGATGGCTTTCGCCTCCCCCAGCAACGGCCGTGGAATCACA
>OODU01002915.1_pt1 | contig 13887 bp, 11 predicted proteins | sample 1671171 | NCBI WGS metagenome assembly OODU01 (sample SAMN06348129, study PRJEB24527) | human gut metagenome | biome: human gut; feature: ankylosing spondylitis patient; material: feces | host: Homo sapiens | place: China | collected 2015-10
CTTGGTGGACTTAGTCCGCTGGAGTATAGACAAAAACTCGGCCTATCGGCATAGTCCAAGATTTTGTCCGCACCCCCTTATCAGTGCCTAAAATCAGGCCGTTGGGATTTTTCAGCAGCTTCCGGTCTAGGGGCCGGCGGATTATAGTTGATCCGCCGCATGCGCGCGGCGGACGCCCGCGCTTCTAGGGCCAAACAGGCACGAGAACAGGACGGGCGGATAGCGAAAACCGCGTGGCTCATGCGGGCAGCGAGCGCAAGACCTCTGAAATGAAAAAGGGCGGGCGAAACGGGGAAAATCCGCAGGATTTTTGTTTGTTTTTTCACAAAAAGGTTGCCTTGCAAAAGGAGCGCATGTATAATAAAAAATACAAGGCCTGTCCGGGGGGGATGAACCCCGCTGGCTTACACGCGAACAGAAGGAGAACAGATATGATGAGAAAGAGGATCGCCGCGTGGGCGCTGACCGCCTGCATGGCATCGACCCTGCTGCCCCTGCACGCCGGGGCCGTCCCCATCAGCGGCCCGTCCGCCACGGAGACCGTTCTGCCGACGCAGGTGACGGCGGCAGCGGAGGAGAACACCGTCCATGCGTTACAGGCGGCGGGGCTCCCGGTCTACACCCTGCAAAAAATGGGGAACGACCGGGAAAATCTGGTGCTGCTGCTGTTGGGCGACGGCTACACCCAGGATCAGCAGCAGCAATTTCTTCAGGAGGCGCAGGTACAGCTTGGCCGCCTGATGAGCCTGGAGCCGTACAGCCGCCTTGCCCACCGGATCAATGTGTACGCCGTGCCCGCCGTGTCCAACCAGGCGGGACTGAGCACCGAGAACAACAAGCTGGACACCTATTTCGGCCTTACTACCCTGTTCGAAACAAAGAGCATCGGCTTTAGGAGTGATACGGACGGGGAAGCAAGGGTGAACGCGATCCGTGACGATCTGGAGCGGCGGTGTCTGGACGAGGGGGCGTTTGTGGACAACATCCATATGTTCGTCAACACCGACGCGACCGTCGGCTCCGCCAGCGGGCTCTACTCCTTTTCCTCCGGAAGGGCCGAGGACTACGCCATGGCCCATGAGCTTTCCCACAGCGTCGGAAAGTTGGGGGACGAATACGGTTCCTCCACGAAGTTCCCCAACGTCTCCGGAACGGACAACATCAAGTGGGAGAAGATGATGGGTTATCGGAGCATCATCGCGCAGACGGGCAACGCTGGCGGCGTGCTGATCCCCACGGCGTTCAAGTGCAATATGTACCGGTCGGAGCAGCCCTTCTGCGAGGTGTGCCGTCTGGCTCTGGTGCGGCGGATGTTCGCCATGGATAAGATCCAAAACGGCATGGAGCTGTATGTGGCGGACCCGGAGGTCACCACGGCGCACAACAACACTGAGGACAGCGAGCCTTTCCGTGTCACGCAGGAAAACCTGCTGGACAAAGCGCATAGTAGCCAGGGCATCCATGCTCTCTCCCTGCGGACGGTGATCCAAAATCTCAGTGACCGGGAGCGGAAGGTGAAGCTGGTGCTGGGCGTGGTCAAGGCAGACGGCGAGCCGCGAGAGCCATTGAAGGAGCAGACCTTTACCGTCCCGGCGCTGACGAACAAGGACAGCATGGAGGCCGCCTGCATTTATCCCACCCTGACTTTTAATCCCATTCAGGGCACGAACTTTGAAGCTGGAGACCGGCTGGTGGGAGAGGTCCGGGACGCGGAGAGCGGCGAGGTGCTGGCCACCTATCAGGAGCCGGAATACGACACCTATCAGGTGGACTATCTGTTGGAGGACGGACAGCCCATCCCCAACACCTCCACCACGCAGCTGCGCCTGCCCAAGGGGTGCTCCACGGAGTTCATCCAGAAGTGGCTCCCCCAAAGGGTGGGCGGACACGCCTTCGTTCGGATGGAGCGGGAGGGGCTTACCCTTCGCCTTTACTACCGTCAGACCGTCCCGCCCGAAAAGCCCCAACTGACGGGCGATGTCACCATCGAGGGCAAGGCCCGGTACGGCGAGACCCTGACGGTGGACGTCTCCAAGGTCGAACCCGCTGGTGCCACGCTGACCTACCAGTGGTATCGCGACGATGAAAGGATTCTTGGTGCCATCAAGGAAACGTACACGCCCACGGCCGAGGATATTGGCAAGAGCGTCCATGTTGCGGTTTCCGCTGAGAAGTGCACGGGCGTGTTGAAGTCCGAGGAGGTTACCGTGGCCAAGGCGGACGCGTTTAAGATGGCCGACTACGATTGTCAGATGTACTATCACATCACTGAAGTTCAGGAAATCACCGCTTATAATTTCGTTCCGGCCGATCAGGTTCAGGATGCGGTCATCAAGGACGGCGTTCGTGATATGGTGGATCCCGATCACATCATTTCGACCGAGGACTTCACCAGCACCACGTTCAAGCTGGCGGACGGCCTGACCCCGGCAGACGCGGGCAAGACCGCAAGCTGGACTGTGACCATCACCAGCAAGACCCACGAGGACACCACCGGCACCGTCACAGTCACGGTTACGGCGGATGCTCCCGTTGTTCCCAAGCCTGAGCCGAAACCCGAGCCCTCTCAGCCCGGCGGCTCTACGGGCGGTAATACCGGTGGTTCTTCCAGTGGTGGCGGTAGTTCGTCCGGCAGTTCCGGCGGTTCGTCCTCCGGTGGTGGCGGTGACACAGCGTCCGCCAAGCCTGAGACCGCCACCAAGCCGGACGGTACGAAGGTGGAGACGGTCACCAAACCGGACGGCACCACCGTCAAGACCGAGACCAAGAAGGACGGCTCTGTTTCCAAGACCGAGACCATGAAGGACGGCAGTTCCGTCACCGAGAACAAGGCCGCTGACGGCTCCACCGGCACGGTGAAAACCGACAAGAACGGTCAGACCGAAGCGGAGACCACCCTCAGCGGCAAGGCCGTTGAGGACGCGAAGAAGAACGGCGAGGCCGTCAAGGCTCCCGTGGAGGTGGAGGCCACCAAGAACAGCAGCACCGCTCCCGTGGTGAAGGTGGAACTGCCCAGAAACTCCGGCGAGACCAAGGTGGAAATTCCCGTTTCCAACGTGAAGCCCGGCACGGTGGCGGTGCTTGTCCACCCCGACGGCACGGAGGAGATTTTGAAGAACTCCGTTCCCACGGAGGACGGCATCCAGCTCACCGTCAACGGCGGCGCAACCGTCAAAATTGTGGATAATTCGAAGGATTTTGCCGATACCCGGGACCATTGGGCCAAGGATGCCATCGACTTTGTCAGCGCCCGCGGCCTTGTGAGCGGCATGAGCGAGACCACCTACGCGCCCGACAACGCCACCACCCGTGCCCAGCTCTGGACGATTTTGGCGCGGCAGAACGACGCGGACCTGAGCGGCGGCGGGAGCTGGTACGAAAAGGCGCAGACCTGGGCCAAGGCCAACGGCATTTCCGACGGCACGGCTCCCGAGGGCACCATCAACCGCGCCCAGATGGTCACCATGCTCTATCGCGCAGCGGGCAGCCCAGAGGTGGAGGGTGCGTCCGCGTTCACCGACATTTCCGCCGACAGCTACTACGCCAAGGCCGCTGCCTGGGCGGCGAAGAACGGTATCACCGCCGGTGTGGGCAATGGAAGGTTCGAGCCCAACGGCACCTGCACCCGCGGCCAGATCGCGACCTTCCTGTATCGTTACATGAAGTAATTTTTCCAAAGCAATCCACAAAAGCAAAATCTTAACGAAAAGGAGACAACACATGAAGTACAAGAAGTACAAGAAAAGCGGCAGAGTGATGGCTCTGCTCCTTTCCGTCGTTCTGCTGCTGGGCCTGCTCCCTCTGCCGGTCGGGGCCGCAGACACGGAGACGCGCGTTCAGCTGGGCGATTACATTCAGCTGGGCAGCTACGAAAACGCTCCGATTCTGTGGCGCTGCGTCAGCGTGGACGAAAACGGCCCGCTGATGCTCTCAGACAAGGTACTGTGCGACTCTATGCCCTATGACGCGCGGACCAGCGAGAATTCCAACAGCGGCTCCCACCGGCGCAGCGGCTACCGGAGCAAATACGGCTCCAACCACTGGCGGGACAGCGATATGCGCTCGTGGCTCAATTCCGACGCCGAAGCCGGACAGGTGAAATGGCTCTGCGGCAACCCGCCCAAGGACGGCTATATCATGGGCGGCGGCGCGTATGACGGCAAGGCGGGCTTCCTCAACGGCTTTACGAAGGACGAGGCTGCCGCCATCAAGACGGTGACGCAGCGCTCCATCGTTTCCCACCCGGAGTACACCGCGGGCTACATCGACGCACCGGGGACCGACCTCCCCTACAACACCGATATCGGCTCGGTGGCGGACGGCTATGAGGGCGCACATTATGAGAACATCACCGACAAGGTGTTCCTGCTGGATGTCAAGCAGCTCTGTACCGTCTATGAAAACCTCGGCGGCTACTACATCGGGCAGAACCGGAACGGCGTCAACTGGAACTACTGGCTGCGGACGCCGGTGACGGACTGCAACCACGATATGCGCTATGTAAGCCCGCAGGGGAGCATCGGACGCGACGCGCCCTATGTTGGCTACTACGGCGTCCGTCCGGCGTTCTATCTGGACACGGCGTATTATACCGTGACCTCCGGCAGCGGCACGGCGGCTGCCCCCTATGTGGGTGCCGCGCCGAGCAAGCCGGCGGACAGCACCCCCCTTTCTCCCGCCGAGCGGGACACCGGCGACGGAAACTGGGACGTGGACACCGAGACGTATCTTCAGGTGGAGATGAGCGAGCGCTACACAACCGACCGTGAGTACGCCAACCCCACCATCCCGGTGTATGTGATCCAGAAGCCCCGCAGCGACACGGAGAACATGGTGATCCTGTTCTGCGCCGAGGGCTACACCAAAAGCCAGCAGGCGGATTTCGTCCAAGATGTTCAGCGGCTGTGGCGGGAAACGCTGAAAACGGAGCCGTACCGCAGCATGGCGGACCGCTTCAATGTCTATGCGCTCTGCACGGCGTCGAAAGACGGCTTTAACGGCAGCAGCACGTTTTTCCAAGCGAATAAAAACGGCATCTCCGTCAACTACGGAGGCTGGAGAAACCACATTTTAGAGCGCATCATAGGCACGGCCTTCCTTGAAAAGATCCATGACGCGCACATCCCCAACACGACCATGCCGGAGGCCGATGAATACAGACAGTATGATTACGTTTATGAGCACATCAATCAGTTCGTTGTGCTGGCGAACAGCGGGGAATATTTCGGCGGCTCCCACGATGAGATAAAAAGCGGCATCCACTATATCCTGGCAGCCGCGAAAAGCAGCTCCTCCCCGTTTATCCTGCGCCATGAGCTGGGGCACGGACTGTTTCATCTGGGCGACGAATATGCGACCAGCTCGACCCCCGTGGGGGAGGAGTCCTACCGCGCCTCGCTGAACATCTCTCACACGGCGGACCCCAAGCAGGTAAAGTGGAAGAACATGCTGGGCTTCCGTAATACCTATTCCTGCCCGCACAGGGACGATTCGTATGTGTACAATTCCAGCTTCGATTGCATCATGCGGGATAGCACGAAAAATGAGTTCTGCGACGTGTGCACCCTTCAGGGCACCAAGCGCATGAGCCAGCTGATCTCCGACCCGCCCGCCCTCTATGTGGCGGTTCCCGAGGTGAAGCTATACACCGGCAGCTATGAAAATCCCTCCGAGAGCCCCGAGGCTTACCGGCAGGCAAATTCCGTCGGCTATGGGAATTATCAGCAGGATCGGAAGAACCGCCTTCTGAGCGGCGGCTATAAAAACCACTTCTCTCCGGACATGGCGGGGAAGAAGATCGAGCTGCGGACCATCGTTCAAAACCTCTCCGACACCGAGGAGCAGACCGTGACGCTGCGCCTGTGGGTGCAGCACGGTGACAGCAGGGAGTTCTTGGCGGAACAGGAGTTTCCCATTCCCGTCTGGAGCGACAAGTCCAAGTTCTGGCCCAAAGGCGCGCTGGAATACACGGGCAGCGACTTTGATTCCGGCCTCGTCAACTGCTCCCTCGTCTGCCGAATTCCGGAGAACGCCCAGCTGGAAGAGGGCGATACCATCGGCTTTGAGGTGGTGGACGGGAAGGGGAACATCCTCGCCAACGATGGCACTGAAAATCAGTCCTACACCGACGTTACCATTCAATATAAATTGGAGGACGGCACGGAAATGCCCAACACCGCGCCCTCCGTTCTGCGGATCCCGGTAGGCGCAAGCGTGGACTGGCGGCCGCCTCAGACCCTGAACGGCCACGCCTTCGTCAAGTATGAGGTCAACGGCTCCACGGTCACGTTCATTTATAAGGAGGATGAGGAGTGGCCGGAGATCAAGACCTACACGGTGCGCTATGACTGGGGCGAAGCCCCCTCCGACAGAAAGCTGCCCACCGACAGGAAGGCTTATCGCAGCGTGGAGCAGGCGATGGACGCGGTGGACACCACCTTCACCGCCGGTTCGACCTCCAACGCGCAAAACGGCGACCTGACCGGCACATGGACGTTCTCCGGCTGGGACAACGGCACCTTAGAGGGCACGACCGTGGTGTTCCGCGGAACGTGGAGCTTTACCCCGGACGGCGGCTCTGCGGGCGGCGGTTCCACCGGTTCTGCGGGCGGCGGTTCCGGCGGTTCTTCCTCCGGCGGTGGCGGCGGCTCTAGCAGCACGACGACCACCAAGCCCGAAGCCACCACCAAGCCCGACGGCACCAAGGTCGAAACCACTACCAAGCCCGACGGCAGCTCCGTCACGGAGAGCACCGCCCCCAACGGCTCCACGGGCACGGTCAAGACCGACAAAGACGGCAAAACCGAGGCGGCGGCCAAGCTGAGCGACAAGGCCATCGAGGACGCAAAGAAGAACGGCGAGGCGGTCAAGGCTCCGGTCGAGGTCGAGGCCACCCGCAACAGCAGCACCGCCCCCACCGTGAGCATCGAGCTGCCCAAGGGGGCAGGGGAAACCAAGGTGGAGATCCCCGTTTCCAACGCAAATTCCGGCACGGTGGCGGTGCTCGTCCATCCCGATGGCACCGAGGAGGTCGTCAAGAACTCCCTGCCCACGGAGAACGGCATCCAGCTGACCGTGAACGGCGGCGCGACGGTCAAAATCGTTGATAATTCTAAGGATTTTGCCGACACCCAAAACCATTGGGCGAAGGACGCCATCGACTTTGTCAGCGCCCGCGGCCTCGTGAACGGCATGAACGAGACCACCTACGCGCCCGACAGCTCCACCACCCGCGCCCAGCTTTGGACGATTTTGGCACGGCAGAATGACGCGGATTTGAGCGGCGGTAATACTTGGTATGAAAAGGCACAGAATTGGGCGAAAGCCAAGGGCATCTCCGACGGCACAGACCCCGACGCCGCCATCAACCGTGCCCAGATGGTCACGATGCTGTGGCGCGCCATGGGCCAGCCTGCGGCGGGAAGCGCGGCGAGCTTCACCGACGTCCCCACCGACAGCTACTACGAGCAGGCGGTGGCTTGGGCTGTGGAGCATGGCATCACCTCCGGTGTCGGCGGCGGTCGTTTTGACCCCGACGCTGCCTGCACAAGAGCGCAGATCGCGGCGTTTTTGTATCGCTCCATGAAGTGACGAAAAAAACAGCTCCGGTCCCTTTCGCAGGGAGCCGGGGCTGTTTTGCGTGAGCCGCTGCTATTCCAGAAAAAACGGGACATATTTTGTGCCGCTGGAATCAATGATGGCTACCCGACCTCAGAAATCGGCAAATTAGCCGTTTTGACACCTGCGCACGGCACGCTTTGGCAACACGCGGAGCACACCGAGGGTAGTGATACCACCCCTACCTCGCATACGCAGAAAGCCCTGAGCGCAGGACGTGCAAGCTGCAATTTCGATAAAAGCAAAAAGAGATCACGCAACCCAGCGGGGCCGCGACGCCTGCGGAACAGCGACGCGCATGAGCGCATCACTGTTCCGTAGGCTCTCTGCGTGCTTCGGGAGTACACCTGACCAAGACCCAAAAGCGGCAAAGTTTGCCGTTCTGATACCCGGCCTGGGGAGGTTTGGGAACGTGCGGTTCGTGCCGAGAGTGACAGCACCCCCATCCGAAACGCCCCTGCTTCGCCGCGTAAGCCGTTGTGTGCGATTTTTCTCCGAAGGCCGAGTGTGTACTCACTTTCGGGAGTGAGAGCGAACGTGGGCCGTTTGTGAGAGAAGTTGAAAGGCGGGATGAGAAACGGTTTGGAACAGCGTTGTGATGGTAACTTTTGGACGATATTTGCGGGAACGGTTTTGGACGAAAAGCCGAACTTTACAGGAAGGTTTTTCGAGCAGTGAGGGCCGTTCGATTTTAGTACAAGATAAAGAGAGGTGCCCCTAATTTGGCCCCTCTCAGCCACAAAGCCCCGCAGTGCGGGGCTTTCCGAGGTTTTGAAACCGCAGTCTAAGGTGCACCTTGAGAGGCGTTTTCGCGGTCTTGGGTGAACGCGAGGGGCGTCAGTCCCCCGTGACGGCGGACTTTTCAAGGTGACCGTTCCGCAGACGATTGAGAAGTTTGCCGCTTTCAACCACCCGAAAAAGTGCTTTTTGTGCAGCGGTAATTTAGGGAGGAAAACGTGTATATTTTGCGCCGCTGTAACAAAAGAAGAACATCCCCCGGCAGTGCAAAAATTGCGCCGCCATAGACAAAGATTAGGGTCAGAAGTCACCGCAAGGCAAATGATAACTTTCTGATAACAGTTCCACCTTTGGATAGCTTTCCTCTGTTGGTTACGGTATCGTTCGTTGTCGAAAGGGGCTGATACCATGCCGAAAAGACGAGCGAACAGGGAAGGGAACATCCGCAAACGAAAGGACGGTCGATGGGAGGGCAGGTACACAGTCGGTCACGCTCCGGAAACCGGAAAGTCCATCATCAAAAATGTCCTCGGAAAAACGCAGGCGGAAGTAAAAGAAAAACTGAAAAAAGCCATCGAGGAGAACGTCGGCATCGACCACGGCAAAGCGAAAACCTGCACCGTGGGAAGTTGGCTTGAGATCTGGATGGAAAACTACGCGAAAATCAAGCTGCGCCCGTCCACGTTCAAGACCAGTCAGGGTTTCCTCAAGAACCACATCAAGCCGCAGATCGGCAGCGTCCCGCTGGCAGAGTTGACTTCTCTGGATTTACAGCGGTTCTACAAGCACCTGTTGGATGGCGGGCGAGTAGACCGCATTGAGGCCAAGAAAAAGCCTAAAGGGTTAGCGCCAAAGACTGTGCGGAACATCCACCAGATGATCGGCTCGACGTACAATCTCGCCATGGAACAGAAGTTGGTAGCCCGCAACACGACGCAGGGCTGCGCCTTGCCAGAAGTCGAACACAAGGAGATAAAAACGCTGACTGCCGACCAACTCAGCGCCTTCTTCCAAGAAGCCAGGGACAGCGGCGTGTACGAGCTCTACTACCTTGATCTCGCCACCGGACTGCGGCGGGGCGAACTGCTGGGGCTGAAATGGACGGATGTAGATTTCGACCGCAGAGTGGTCAAGGTGCAGCGGGCTATATCCCGGCAAAACGGCAAGGTGGTCGAGGCTCCGCTGAAAACGAAAAACGCCTACCGCACACTGCCCCTGTCGGCAGACGCGATAAGCGTTCTGATGCTTCAAAGGAGAAAAACGGGTAGCAGCGAATGGGTATTCCCATCGCCAAGCGGAGGCCCTATGTCACCGGACAGCGTGTTACATATGCTCCAGCGGGTGCTGAAACGGGCGGGGCTGCCACGGATACGATTCCACGACCTGCGCCACAGCCATATTTCACTTCTGATCGAGATGGGATATTCAGCGGTAGCGATCGCTGACCGGGTAGGACACGAAAGTATCAAGATCACTTATAACTACGCTCACCTGTTCTCCTCTACACAAAGCGATATGGCAGACAAGCTCAATCAATTCAGAAAGGACGGTACAGATAATGTCATTAAAGAACAGGGACGAGCATAATCGCTGGCGGAACAAAACAATAGCGTTTCGAGTATCGCCTGAGGAAAACGAGCAGATCGGACGCTATGTGAAGCTCTCCGGGCTGACCAAGCAGGACTATATCACCCGGCGGCTTACCCACAAGGATGTAGTGGTGCATGGCAATCCCAGAGTGTTCAAGGCGCTGCGGAATCAGATTACCGAAGTGCTTTCGGAGTTGCAAAGAATTGAAAACGGTAACGCAGTCAATGACGAGCTGCTTGACCTGATCGAAATGATGACTGACATTATGGGCGGAATGAAGGAGGCTGATACCCATGAGTGAAAAAGAAATGACTGCTCCTGTTGTATCTGTTGGCGCAGATACGGAGCAGTCATCCCAAAACCTTATTGATAATAGTTTAACCGATTTTGACACGAATTTCAAGAGATTTGATGCAGTACAGAGAAAATTCCTGCAAATGATGGACCCGACCTACCTGAAAACCGTGTCAATGTCTGAGCTGCTGGACAACGTATACCAGAGCAAGCCGCCCCTTGTAGACGGCCTGCTCTACCGGGGTACTTACCTTTTTGTCGGCGCTCCAAAGCTGGGCAAGAGCTTCCTGATGACCCAGCTTGCCTATCATATCAGCACCGGCACGCCGCTGTGGAATTATCCTGTCCGAAAAGGCACGGTGCTGTACCTTGCCCTGGAGGATGATTACCGCCGCTTGCAAGAGCGCTCTTACCGGATGTTTGGCACAGCAGAGAACGAAAGCCTGTTCTTTTCTGTTTCTGCCGGACAGCTTGGCAGCGGTCTGAATGAGCAGCTCACCAATTTCCTACAGGAGCATCCAGACACTTCTCTTATCATTATCGACACGCTTCAGAAGGTGCGTGAAATCGGCGGAGACAATTACAGTTATGCTAACGACTATCAAATCATCACCCGTTTAAAAGCGTTGGCGGATAACTATAGCATCTGCCTGCTCCTTGTCCATCATACCCGAAAACAGCAAGCAGACGATAAGTTTGATATGATCTCCGGCACCACTGGACTGCTGGGTGCAGCAGACGGAGCGTTTCTGCTCACCAAGGAAATTCGCACCAGCAATGCTGCCTGCCTCGATGTGTCTGGCAGAGATCAACCGGATCAGCGGCTGCACCTTTTCCGCAACGAGGAAACCCTTGCGTGGGAGCTGGAGCGTGTGGAAACGGAGCTTTGGAAAGCGCCACCGGAGCCGCTGCTGGAGCAGATTTCTGCTTTCCTTTCTTTAGACAGGAAGGAGTGGGCGGGAACACCTACCGAACTTGCGGCACTTCTCGGTGTGGATATGAAGCCCAATGCTCTTACAAGGCGGCTGAATGTCAACGCAGGGCGGCTGGTGAATGAGTACGGCATTCGATACGAAAGCAGCCGCAGTCGCAGCGAGCGAACCGTAAAGCTGACGGCGGATCAAGCGTGACGATATGTGACGGTGTGACGATATTTCTATGAGCGGGTGCGGTATCAAAAATACCGTCATCATCGTCACACACCGTCACGGTGTACCGTTTTGGCAGGTAAAGTTTAGGCGGGGTGCAGGGTGCCCTTTTCAAAGGGCAGCCCTGCTGGGGAGGCAACCGCAGTTGCCGGGGCAACGCCCCACAGCCCCCTCGGGGGAGCGCAATAGCATCTTTTGATGGCCGCAGGCTGTCAAAAGTGCTTCTGCGTTACTCTTGGCAAGAGTAACAGAACCCGTCTACGGAAGGAACTGAAGGGAGTGAACGAAATGAAACGAACGATCAGCGTTGAAGTCGGCAAAGGCTCCGTCAACCATAACAGCCGCAAATTCAAAGCGGAGAATGTGGACGGTGCGCGCAGCCATCTCAATATCGACTACTGCAACGAACGCATCCAGGATGTCTATCAAATGCTGTTCGGAGCGGCGCAGGAACGATTCAATGCCAGGCAGAAACGTGCCGACCGGCGCATTCCGAACTACTATGAAAAAATCTGTACAGGGCATCAGGAAAAACCTTTTCATGAGATCATCATTTAAATCGGCAACAAGGACGATATGAGCGCTCTGGGCGAAAATGCAGAACTGGCAAAAACTGTGCTGAACGAATACTATCAGGGCTTTCAGGCGCGAAATCCAAACCTTTATGTTTTCTCCGCACACCTGCACATGGACGAGGCAACGCCTCATCTGCACATTGACTTTGTTCCGTTCATCACCGGCAGCTTGACGCATTGGTGGAGCAGGCAAAAGCAGCTAAACGCACCACCCGAAGCAAAAACGAAACGAGGGAAAGATGATGAAAAAGTACACCTTTGATGCGAAAAACGGCCTGTGGTACGAGCAGTGCGGGGAGTATCAGCTCTCCTGCCTGACCATGCCGAACAGCAAAATGATCGGCAGATGGGGACAGCACCACCGCCGGTATCTCCGTCAGCACAAGTACGGTACTTATACCGCGCTGCTGCTTATGACTGCGGCTCATTTGTGGTGAAAGGAACAGCAGTTGCAGGAAAGAAGCAGAATAATCCTTATAACCGCTGCAAATCAACACCCAAAGGAGCGGATTCCTATGAAACCCTATTGGAGAAAATGGGCGGCACCTACCATCAGGAGGGCGATTATCTTATTCCTAATCTCTCGCTGCCAGATGAACCGGAATACCGGATCGGCAAGTACAGGCGTATGTGCCGCATGAACAGCATCCGCAGCTGCGGCGAAGAAATCGTTTTGACCGAGCTTGTATACGTATGACAGATGCCCGTTATTAGCTGCATAGCCGATAACGGGCATTATCTTTATTCTTTAGGCGGTATGAACTTATACTTGCCTTTTCGAAAGCCGCTGACAGGCTCGATCACATCCGCATTTTTCAGTTTTGCAATGAGATTCCCTGCGGCAGTAACAGAATCCTTTGTGATAGCAGCGATGTCGAATCGGCCAAACACACCATCAACGCCCATATTCGCAAATACCAATTACATTCCCGAAAACTCTAAGCATTCTCCATCCTCTGGAATTAATACATGTCCATCCTTGCCGTGTTTCCTCAGAAAATCACGGAGTTCAGCGCGGGTGACAGTTGCATGATTGACGGCATCCATATGACTGGCGATGATAGTGGCATTCGGTGCAGCCTCGCATACATTCAAAACATCCTCGGCTCCCATGATGAGACGTCCAAGCCCCACCAGCTCCGCACCGCAGGCATTGAGCACTACCACGTCCGGGCGATACTGTTCCAAAGCCCGTTCAACCCCTTTATAGTACACAGTATCCCCAGCCACATACAAGACTGGCTCCTCAGCCGCTTGAAGAATGATGCCGCAGACCGGTCCGGCCGCTTGGTCAGGTGACTCTCCATGCATAGCTTCCGTGCGAATGAGAACCACGCCGTCGAAGTCAGTCCCTTCATCCTTGAGTACCATGACGGAAGTGTATCCAAATCCTTCAATTTGGGATTTGGTTTCTTCATTTACAGCGAAAACAGGAATACTTTTGTCCAGCATAGCTGCTGTTTCCGGGTCAAAATGGTCGGGATGGATATGGGTGACGATCATGGCATCAATTCCTGCCATGATCTGCTCCACAGAAAAAGGAAGTTCCGTTGTTGGGGAAGGAATTTTCGCCTTCTCCGGATCGGGAGAGGGTGCGCTCATACCGGTACCCTTCTTTTGAAACCAGGGGTCTATCAAAAAATGTTTGCCCGCACACTCAATGCGAATGGTGGCATTGCGAATCTGCTGAATTTTCATGCTTACCTCCTTTGGGGGGGCTTATCTATTAGTTAGTAGCCCTCCATAAAAAATCATACTTTTCGAGTTCGCTTCCCGGTGTTCTCTGAACCGCGCACTTCTTCGTGGTAAAAATAATTGACAATGACCGGATGTCCCGGCTCTGCTCGTCCGTAGGGCAGCTCGTTGTCCACGAAGGGACAGCTGTTTTCTTTCGCCAGCCGTTCCGCTTGATCCTCCAAACCACG
>OODU01002927.1_pt1 | contig 13827 bp, 10 predicted proteins | sample 1671171 | NCBI WGS metagenome assembly OODU01 (sample SAMN06348129, study PRJEB24527) | human gut metagenome | biome: human gut; feature: ankylosing spondylitis patient; material: feces | host: Homo sapiens | place: China | collected 2015-10
ATCATATGGATAAAAAATACAGCTTACATATTTTTCCCACAAGCTCTGTTCAAAATGGATAGTCATTACACCTGTTTCTCTGTCCAAAGATGTTTTCCAGCGATAATTTCCTTTTATATTCATTCTATATGTTACTTCATCTTTATTATCCTCAACAATAGTAATCCCGGCATCTTTGTAGTTGATATATGTGACATGTTTATTCATAAAGGTAAACACTGCCAAAAAGCAAACTATGGTTGCTGCTATGGAAAGCAGGATTGTTTTTGTCTTTTTTTTCTTTAAAAATTTCCTCTAGAAATGGTTGAATTAATTTCAACTGATAAACTCTTTCATTCGGAGATTCTTCTATGATTTGTTGCAATAATTCTCTATATGTTTGTATATCCATATATAAACTGATAATTGAAGTTAAACTCTTCAAAGTAAAATTACTTTTTCTAAGCTTACCCACAATATTTCCTTTCTTTTAGATTTTTATTATGTCATTAATTGTATAGTTTGCTTTTCAATCGTACGATACAAAAAAATCATTATATAATTTGATCAGCAACACCAACGGAATATTATCTCTATTCCTCACTGTTTTGTCTTCTTTCAAAATTCATATCACAGCCACGTAGATGAACTAATTTTTCAAACACATTATATGTATTCGTTGTTTTCTTTTTTTCTCACAACAATCTTCGCATCCACATCATAAACATCAAAATCATACACAAATTGCGCCAATCCGCATTCTTTCAATCCATCTGCAATCTGCTGCGCTTTCTCCCGTGTAATCTCTTCCTGATACAGATATCCAACATGCACTTCATATTCAAACCCTCTTTTTGTAAAGAACTCAAACAGCTCCTTCTGTACTTCCTGCGGATTTTTTCCAGCCTGTCTGATTTTTGCCAGATCTGTATTTATTTTTATTCTGGATCTCTTTTGGCTCATTTGTTTTCCTCATTTGTTTTCCTCTTTTCCTGGCTGTTTTACCTACTCTGCCGTAAAGGTTTCGTCCTTGAAAAGTTCTGCCCAGGCAACAACTTCATCTGCATCGACACTCATTCCACCTAAGCCAAGATTTGCGTAAAAATACTTCTCATCTTCGTTGTATCCGCCAATGGTCCATTCATATTCATCTTTTGCGCTTCTCCATACCAGAAAACACCATGTGCCATCCTTTGGTAATCCTCTTTGCTGCTCCCTTGATTCGGTTAAATGAGGCTGTCTCGATCTGCATAAATACTAAGACCGCTTCTTTATACCACCACAATGTTCCTACTCAAAGTATGCCGCATTTTCCATTATTCTGCATAATATTCTTCTCCTGTATCCAGGCAAATCGCCGCCAGTCTTCCATTGTTTTCGCCTACTCCGCAGTCGATCGCAATGAGATTATTTTTCTTAAAGATATATCCTGGTCTGCTGTTTCCAAGAATATTCTGCGTAGGAGTGTGTCCGCTTACCACAGTAATGTTTTTGAAATATGCGATGTCAAAATCGGTTCTTTTCCACACAAGTTCCTCCACGGAATACTCCTCAAGCCGCCTTGATTCCGAAAAATGTTCCAGCCCTGCGTGAATCAGCCAATATTCCCAATTATTTATGATTTTCTTCCCATACGGACGAAATGCTTCTATATATTCCACTACCTGTCGGCGCTCTTCCTGCGGAAGTTTCAAGAACTCCTGAATTGTGCTGATTCCGCCGTTCAACGTCCATTCTGCAAAAGACTGACGTGCCTGTGATGACAGTTTATGAAGAAAGCCATTCGAAAGTTCCGGTACCAGAAGTTTCAGACACGGAAGAGCCATGAGCTCATGGTTGCCCATAATGGGAATGATATTAGGATTTGCCATCATATATTTCAAGATCTTCATGGAATCCGGCCCCCGGTCGACTACGTCACCCAGTACATAGAGTGTATCATCTTTTCCAAGGGGTATCTGCTCCATCAGGTTCCTGAACAGCTCATATTGTCCGTGAATATCACTCATCGCAAAAATCATTTACTTTTTTCCATTTCTCTTACAAGATCACAAAGTTCTTCTTCCCAGTCACTGATTTCCGAATACCAGATGCATCCATACACGCCCGGAAGTTTCATATTTCTTGTGGAACATACGATAATGTTGGTTTGATTTCCCTTCTCCTGCAGAATCTGAACTAATTTTTCTCCCGCTTCTGTGTCGCTGATGGCTCCTGACCTCATTGGAAAATGCATATCTGTGATGATCAGATCGAACGGCTCTCCTGCGTTTTCTGCATCTTTCAACATCTTCAGACCATCTTCCACATTAGACACCTGCTCAACCGATGCCACACCACAGCGGTTACCTAATATTTTTCGAATTGCATTTGCCTTATAAACACTGTCCTCGAAGTTCAGAACTTTCATATTCTACAGCCGTCCCTCTCATTTTTGTTGTTTGTGCTTTTCATACGCTCGTATCTTCTGTTCGCTTTTGTGTTCTTTCAGAACACCGTTTAGATTCTATTTTCTACCTCCAAGCACCTGATTGAATGTATCATAATTCAACGTATCATTTCTGCCGCAGAACACCGCATATTCTATCATTTCAAAATAGGATGCGTATTTTTCCTGTGCACTCCGAAATGCACGTGCTACAATTCTCGGCGGGTTACAGAAAGCGCCACAGCCAAACGCGCCTAAAATCAGAACTTCCGCTCCGTTCGATGCTGCCGCCTGAAAAACACGTTCCAGCCTTTGCATCTGAAGTTCGTACAGTGCTTTCTCACTAATCTTAACCGGCGCATTTCCTGCAGACGGGTTCATGGCATTGCTTGGTTTCTTTCGGAGATTCGGGGCTGCGCAGGTAATGATGTCTACCTGATACCAGTCTTTTTCTTCCATTCGTTCCGGCGCAGAGGTGTCGGTCTTAAATACGACGACTCCCGGTGTATACAACAGATCATCATTATAAAGTGGATCGCCTGCTTTCCGATGCGGTTGATAGAACTGATGCCACATCGTTTTTGTATCCAGGCATGGATAAAGTGTGCTGCATCGGCAAAGGCATTCTTCCTGTGCTGTGCTTCCCCGTGTTACACCGCCGCCTGGGTTGGTTGCAGAGGCGAAATTCAGGACGCAAGCCTGCTTCCCGGCTTTTGCATATGCAGAGGCGGCTTCGAAGCTTCTTTTGGATGAAACAATCGTTTTGCAAGGTGATTTTCCAGGTTCTGGAAGCGTAATTGCCTGCGATGGAACATACAGCTTTTGGTTCTGAATCGAAAACTGAACTGCCTGCTGGAGCTTCTGGTTTGCTTTTATCAAATCCATGGAGTCCTGAAAGATCGCGATATTATTACTTCTTCTGTCCATTGCAATTCTCCTCTCGTATCCCAGTCACACAATGCTGTTCTGCTGAAAATTATACACCTTATCCTCCAGCTTCGTCCAGGCTTTTACATAGTCCGCATCGATAAAGCAGCCCCTTGCCTGTCGGAATGCACCTGGCTGCTTGCCGCCTTCCGTGGCATATAATCCTGTATCCCAGCAGTCTGCTGATAAGCTGTTGTCTTTCAGGATCAGTAAGCATACCTCGAAGTCATTTGGATAATCGCCATCCTTTATGTAGTGGAATCCGGTGAATGTAACGCGAATATTCTCTGCCATGTTTGCTGTCTTTTCTTCCATTTTTTTCTCCTCATGATAGGCTTTTTCTTTTGAATATTGCCATTTTATCTCATATCGAACGGAAAATGTTGACAGAAACTTGTCTGTATATAAAATTCAGGGCAATATCTCTGCCCTGAATTTTATAACAAATTGTAACTATTCAGAGCCCCATCTCGATTCCACTTACGCTGCATCTCTTCTTCCATCACACAACACTGTTTTAAATGAAATGCAATTCCATACTGCACCATTTTTTTATAGCCCTCCTGCCACAATATCTGCGTATAATTTTTATCCCGAATCTGCTCCAATGCCTTCCGGCAATCTCTTTCCAGATCTTTTTTCTCATCTGTATACTTCACTTCTATCACAATTCCTGTTTCTGCATCTCCAGTTTCAATTACAATATCGCTGAATCCTTCTCCCGATTCTCGATTGGAAGATACACGCCAGTCATTTTTATAGCTTAAGATTCCAAGCAGAATTCCATGATAGAAATTTTCTTTCAGTGATTTCCGCACAAAGGTATCGCGTACGCTGACCGTCTTCTGCAAATACAAATTCAAAAGGCTTTCCACCTCTGCTGATTTTCCCCCAAGCAGTGCCTGGCAAAACTGTTCTGCCATTTTTCCGTCTTTTTTCACTTCCTGCTGAAACAGTGTAAGAATCCGTTCTGTTATGATATTTCGAATTTCCCGGTTTGGAATTGCAAGGCAATAGCGGCCATCGCTTTCTCTTCCGCGCTGTGTCAGGTATCCAGTCATGAAAAGTGTACTCCACAGATGATCCATGGTCGAATACAGGTCATTGTAGGTAACCATTTCATCGATTTGTTTGATCACTGTTTTTCCATTTATCAGCCATTCCAGTTCTGTTTTTGTGAGCATATCCGGTTCATTGATACTGTCGATAAAATGATGAATCACACTGTTCCCGCTTGTATTCATCCAGTAATTTTCCGGCTCGGCCTCTGGATTATGAATATGATCATTGCAGTAATTCACAACATCCCACGGACAGTACACATCTGCTTTTCCGAATCGGTATCCGTCATACCATTCTTTTACCTCGTCGTATCGGTTATCCATTTCATAGTCATGCAGCATGGTCTTTACTTCTTCATCTGTAAAACCGAAGGTTTCATCAAATTCTGTATTTGTAATCGAATATACTTTGAAATTGTTCAGTCCGGTAAAGATGCTTTCTTTTGCAATGCGCAGGCAGCCCGTCAAAACGGCAAAGGCAAGACTACTGTTTGTCTTTAAAACATTTCCGAACATATTTCGAAGCAGCAATACCATTTCATCATAATATCCATTTTCATGGGCTTTTGCCATCGGAACATCGTATTCGTCAATCAGTACAACCACTTGCTGTTCATAGTGAACTTCCAACAGTTCTGTCAGTTCCTGAAGACTGCTGGTAATGGTGTCTTCTTCCATATTTCTTGTCAGAAGTTCTAAAAAAAGTGCTTTATCAACCCGGCTCAATTTGTCGCTTTCCAGAAGAAATTGAAATCTTCTTGCCTCACGATTGATTGTTTTTATGAGCTGCGCACGGGCTTTTTCATAGGAATCGGCATCAATTCCTTTTAAGCTGATGGAAATAACGGGATATTTTCCCATATATTGTTCGTAGATCTCCGAATTTTTGGAAATCTTCAAGCCGTCAAAAAGTGCAGAATCCGTTCCAATTTCAAAGAAATACTGAATCATACTCATATTCAGAGATTTTCCAAAGCGGCGTGGGCGCGTAAAAAGAGTGACCTCACTTCCGTTATTTAAAATCTGTTCTATGAGGGAAGTTTTATCTACATAATAGTAATTTCCATTGCGAATCTTTTTAAAGTTGTCAATCCCGGTCGGGAGTTTTGGATTTCTCATCTTGAAACCTTCCTTTCCAACTTTTGCGGCTTTTGACACCAGCAGCTGTGCTTATGTTCTGATCTCTATTTTAGCTGGTTTTATTTGCTTTGGCAATGGTTCTTATCGGTTTCTAATCTATCCAATTTTTTATGATCTTATATTGGCTCCTGTCACTAAAAAGAGCTGAATAGGAAAGCAAAATAAAAGCATTAAACTTTTCCTATTTAAATAGTTTAATTAATATTTAATTTAAAATATTAATCCCAAAGCCAATCGTTCATATTTCCTTGATAATTTCCATTGGAATCATATGAATTTCCTGTATTTGGATCGTAATAATCATTATATTCATTGCCTTTTTCATCAGTCCATCCACCATACCATTCATTATGAATATCACTTGAGCTTCCGCCAGATGAGCTTGACCCACCACTGTAATCATTTCCAGAACTAGAAGATCCAGAATCACTATAGCTAGAACCACCTGAATAATCAGAGCTTGAACTTCCACTACTATAACTATAATCATTACTATCATCATAACTATAGCTAGAACCACCTGAAGATGATCCAGAACTCTGTTCAGCAGCTTTTCTTTCTGCTTCTTCCTGTGCAGCTTTAGCAGCAGCCTCTTCCTCAGCCTTTTTCCTTGCTGCTTCTTCTTCAGCTTTCTTACGAGCTTCTTCCTCGGCTTTTTCAATAGCAGTTACTCTATCATTGTATTTTGTTACATAATCATCAATCGTACTGTTATATTTGTCAAAGCTGTCCTGCTCAACGGTATTATAATTTTCGAAGTCATTTTTCAAGATATCTTTGAATGTCGTAAATTCGCTGGTAGCGTTTTTGAGTGCTTCCTTATCGTCCACTTTTTCAACATCATCACCAATTTTATCCGCAATTATTTTGATCGTGTCGTCATATTCGGAGACAAAGGAATTCTTCATCTGCGCAATAATTTTTTCATAGTGTGCAGAACATTCCTCATAATCGCCTTCTGTCTTTTTATACTTTTCCGCACTCTCCATCTCTTGTTTCAATGCTTCCAGTTTTTTATTTCTGTCTTCTTCTTTTTCAAATCTCTGATATTCCCCATCAATCTCACTGTTTTTTGTCTCAATTGCCTGTAAGCGAAGCTCCTCCTGATGACGGTCATACGCTTTCTTTGCAAAAACTCCGATGACACAAATGCAGACAATCGCAATACCAATTACAGCAAGCATGATGACTGTCTTTTTGTTTTTGTTCTTTGTTTCCATCTCGAAACACTCCTCCTTTTTCTTTCTGTTTCCCGAAAAATCCATGTTTTCTATGTTCTTTTCCATATTTTTATTGATTTTTCGTTACTCATTTTTTCATCACATTCATTATATCGCAGCTCGTTTTTCTTTACTATTTCTTTTTATGTAATTTCCAAAAAATCCTCACTCTTTGATTTCACAAGATTTTAAAATAACACTTTCCTTCCATCTTATCTTACGTGATGTTGAAATACCCCGGAACACAGTTCATCTCTTCCTGCCCTCCGGGGTACCTCTTAATCTAATTCAGCCACTTTAAAGCTCTTCAAAATGCGAATCACCTGTTCTTCTTCTTTTTCTGTAAATGTACCGTCTGGTGCTTCTGCGATAAATGCAACTGGTGTCGGATAGTCAAAAGAAAATTCGTCTACGTCCTCAGCCTGACCTGCAAATTCAATCTCGCCAAGACGGGATGTCGGTATCACTGCGAACAACGTGCTGTCTACAGGAACATAATCATCATCAATGCCAGCCATCATCTCGCCTGTGATATGTACTCGTGCTACCATAAATTCGCCAAGATCTGAACAGTCACGATCGGTTCCCCATGGATATCCAGGCACGAAATTAGAAGTGTCTGCCTGTGAAACCTGTGCCTTCAGCATATCACGCGAATAGCCGCCAAGCGCGCCTTGGCAGTACCAAAACGAAACGGTAACACCTCTCTCGTTTGTCAGAACAACGTTTTCTCTGACCGCATCCATGGAACCGCCAACTTCCTCCGTCTGAATTTCCCAGCCTTTTGGGATTTCAAACTGGAATGCCGTGCTGTCACACTGATTTACTTCTCCATACCGTGTAACATAGATATCTCCCTGCTCTCCAGTTTCCGTCCATTCCATATCCTTCTGCCAGTCTGCACTTGACTCCCAGTGTTTTGACCAGATTGGATCAAAGGTCCGGTCAAAAAGATCTGTTTCCTGCATTTTTTTATCAATGACCGGGATATCAACCACTGCTTTTCCTTTGATTCTCGGGCTGATGGAAAGCTCCAGTGAGCCCGCATATCCACCCAGGTCGTCCTTCATGGATACCTTTGCCTGGCCTCCTGCTTTTCCAACTGCTCCGCCGGAAAGATTCAGGCCAGCGCTGTCATATAATTTTGCGCTCAGCCGGATGTCAATGTATGCTTCCAGCCTTCCGTTCACCTCAACCGTACTCCACTCAAGTCCGTCTGAATTCAGATTTCCTTCTTTGACTTCTTCTACTTTGCCTGTTCTGCTGTCATACTGGAATCCCAGGGTGCTGTCGGCTGTTGCACCATAAGAGCTGTGAATACCGCCCTCCAGACTTCCCACTGCCCCGACAACGGCTTCCAGATGATTTGTAATAACAATCGGTACAATACCGGCGTTGAACTCGATATTCGGCAGTTTTCGTTCGTAAACGGTTTTTTCCTTTTCAAATTCTTTCTCGCTGTTTGCGCCGCATTCCAGGGCAATACCGGCTTTGCTCCTTACTGCAATTCCACACTGGACTTCACCGTCTTCGATATCAATCTGAAGTTCCAGCCAGCATCCCCATCCTGCCTCTCCGGAAAACTGAACGGGTTCTTCTTCAACATTGATTGAGACACTGTAATCGTAATCACTGTTTTCTTCCTCTGTCTCTTCTTCCGATTCATCTTCGGACAGTCTTTTAATGGTATAAGCGCTGTTATTTTCTGTTTCACTTGCACCATCCTCCGTCAGCCGGAACTGTTTGATAATATGTGCCTTTTCGAATACATCCAGCAGGGTCGCCGGCTCTGTTTCTACCCGGTAACCCTGATTCGTTTTTTCTTTCTGCACTACTTTTCGAATAAATCCAGAAGGCGCTGCACTGATTTCTCCCGCAACAAGAACATCTCCGGTCTGGTAACCAGGATCTTTTTCAAAGGTAAGACTGTTGTCAGAAACTTCCGTTGGCTGATCTTCTGATTTCATCTCATTGGTAATCACCTTTACATTGTCTTTTACAATGATGTCAGGATCATCCGTACTGTTTTCTGCTGTGTTCTCATCCGATGTGCTGTTTTCCGATACACTTGTATTCTGTTCTTCCGGATTCTGTTCCGGCTTTGTACTCTTCTGTGTATTTTGAGCTGCAAAAATTCCAAACAGAATCAATGCCAGAATGATTGTGCCTGCCAATACTGCGCGGATCCATTTTTTCATCTGTACCTGCTCCTTATTCTGCCTGTCAAAGCGGATATTCGCAATCCGCTTCGCCACTTACTTGATTCGTTTAAAATGTGGTGCATCAGATTTACTGATTCACCACATTTTAAACTTCTTTGTATTACGGAGTTACCGTTTCATCTTCTGCCACGTTTTCATCATCTGGCTCTGATTCTGATTTGGATACTGCTTCACCAGGTTCTGCTACTTCCGACTCCGAAATCACGCTCTCTGCAGTTGTTTCCGGTAATGGAGTTTCCTCAACAACCACTTTCTGCTCTGGCTGTTTTTTGTTTCGTACCTTTCCAGCGTACATTTCAATCTCTTCTGTGTCATCCACATCATCCATTTCCTGATCAATTCCACCGATGGTGTATGGGTCATTCTGATATTCAAGCGTGTTTACAGATTTAATGGTTTTGGTCGCTCCATCGAAATCGAAAACATGCCATAAGGTTCCTGGCTGATTTGTCGGAATCGTGTATGTTGCAATGTTTTTGCCTTCGAGGTAAACCTGAACTTTTGCTCCGGAAAGAGACATTTCATTGGCCACTTCACTGTAACTGTTGGTATAATCGTGTACGAAATAGCTGAACTTTTCGTCTGCTTTTACGTTACGTACTGTAATGGTTTCCGGACCATAACTACTTGTATCATCTACGTCTAAGTTTCCAACAGAATTTCCTTCGAAATCTGTCTGTCCGAACCAGATATGATACGGTTTGTCCGACGAGTAGCATGCAAGATGAGAATCCAGATCCCACGGCTCTTCGCCCCAGGTTAATACGATGCGGAGTTCTCCTGCGGTTTCACCGTCCCCATCTCCCGGTACAAGAACAATATTTGCTGTTTCAATCTGGTCTCCCGCTACTGTGATATTTTTGTAATTCGTCACATAGCCTTCTTTGCTGATTTCAAGCGTATAATTTCCATTTTCCATTGAAAGAGTATAGTCTGCATTTTCAAATACTCCTTCTGTCACAGCATCACCCGTTTGATTGTTCCAGCCTTTGCGTACAATGTAGGCTGTTTCTGTAATACCATCTCCCGTGACTGCATCGGTTATCGTTCCCTCTACAGAACCTGTATTAAAATCATCATGGCGCTCCACCATATAGATATCTTCTACATATCTGATTTCACTTTTCTGAACCAGAACTTCCGCAACCTTGTACGTCTGATAAGACGTTGCGGATACTGTAATTTCATAAGTTCCATCCTGCAGATTTTTGGTGCTGTACTTGCCAAACACATCGGTATAGAGAATTCTTTCTGTTTCTGTTCCTTCCTCTCTCCAGGCTCCAGCTCCTCCTGAAAAAACAGCAATTTCATTTTCTTCTGTTTCAAGGTTCCAGGCTCCATGGCTTCCGCCTCCACTGCCGCCTCCGGCTACGCTGTTTCCACCATTGCCGCTGCCTGCTCTGACTTTTCTGGAAATTCTGACTCTCGCGTTTTCTATCGGCAAACGTGTTTTGCTCGAGTAAACATATCCTGTGATACCGCCGCTGGCGTACGTACATTTTTCAACGCGGACTCCATTTTCCTTATGCATTTTTATTCTCAAGTTGTTGTTTTCATCATTTTGAAGCGGTTTGAATTCCAGATCAAAATCGAAATATTTCTTCAATACATCTCCAAGCAGGGAATCTGTATCGAGTCCATTTGTTGAGTATGGATATACCTTGATATCCTCGCATGCGAGACTTCCATTTTCTAAATCATGGTATGCAAATTCTGCCTCAACGCCTAAGCCTAAATCTGCATAATAGCCTGCTAAATCAAAAACACTGTACAAAGTCAACAGACCTTTTATGCCAATACCGCCTTCCATATTTCCCTTTACCTCAAGGGTATCAACACCATGATGAAAATCGAAAATGCCTCTCCATGTTCCATCTTTATATTCAAATCCCTGTGTTGATTCAACGCTATATGAAATATGTAAGGATCCATCTGCTTTGTATGAACAGAAAAGTACAACATCAAAGGTAAAACCGGTAGCCCCTATTGTAATTGGAAAACGCATTAATTCTACCTGACCACTGTCAGCAAATTCTTTTTCCGCCGTAATATCTTCATTTGCATTTTCCGTGACAGCAAGTTTAAGTTCATTTACCGAAACACCATTTACTCCAACGTCAACATTTACAACGCACAGAATTTCAGGAATTTCAAAATCAATTTTTCCTTTTCCTTCATCATTCGAACCAATATTAAATTCAAAATTCTTTTCGTAGCCAACATCAATAACACCACCTGCTCCTATATTAGCCTGTGTTGCAATTCCGTATTCATCCGTGTCAGCAGCTCCTCCGATAAGTGCTGTACCGCCTCCGACAAAATCAATTTTGCTGACCACTTCCCATAATTCTGGCTTTATGCATGTCAGAATCAGTTTCTCGCCATCCTCTGTTACCGTAGTTGCTTTGAGCGCGATACCTGAAATATAAACTTCATTCGCAGGAAGGATCATAACACTTCCTTCTCCGACTTTTTCTGTCTCGGTTGTTTTCGGAAGTGTAACTGTATAGGTTCCATCCGCATTCTCTACAACTGTATAATCTGTGATATTTTCCAGTTCTTTTTTCAATACACCATCTACGTACTGTGTATTATCATGCGGCTCTTCACCAATTGTTGTGTCTTCCTGTCTGATTTCATCAATTTCGTAGAAAATCGATTTAACATCTTTCTTGGAAAGCAACGCATGCGGCTGGAACTGGTTTTCTGTATTTAATTCCAGAAATCCTTTCCCTACTGCAATTGCTGCTTCATTTTGATATGTAATACTATCCCAATCTGTCCAACTGTTCGTATCATACGAATGTATTCCATTGAATCCCATTGCATGTACTGCCGTATAAGCCGCAAATTCGCGTGTTGCCGGTTCATCTGGATAGAAAAACGGGATATCCTGCTCCAGATCTTCGATATCCGGTGGCGGCAGGATTCCATATTTCTCTGCGATTTCGATTGCTGCTTCATACGCATTTCCTGCCGTATCCGCATAATAATGGTTTAAGGAATCCGGATCTGTATCCAGGTGCATTTCAACCTTTTCAGCGAGCATCTGCACCCACTCACCGCGTGTATATGTTTTGGTGTCGTCCGATGGATCATCTGACTTCACGTAGGTATATTCAACTTTTGCTTTCAGCTCCACGGTAGTCTGATCCACAAGAATATTCTTGGAAAGCTCCATGACCTTTCCTATGTTTACACTTTGTGCTTCTGCTCTTGCCCGTTCCGGAAATACGCCTGCAACGGTGCTTCCCGTCATAATCAGGCACAGAAACCACGCCAACATTTTATTTCTTCTGTTTTTTTTCTTCAGTGCAACAACAATGGCTGCTCCTGCCAGCACCAGCAGTACAACCCAAACAATAATTTTGGTGTTGTCACCCATTTTCGGTGCAGATTTCAGTTTCTCAGCCTTTAAGGACTGGCCATTTTGCTTTGCGTTTCCAGTTCCCTGATCTTTTGTTAATGTCGTTCCGGAATCCTTGCTGCCCGTTGTCGTACCAGGATTCTTCGTGTCATTTGCTACGTTTCCATTTCCTGGCTTTTCATTATCTGTCGGATTCTTTTTGTCATCTCCAGAAGGATTTTCCTTATTTTCATCATCCTTCTTGTCATCTGATGCTTTTACCGTACAAACCGTTGTCAACGTAACGGTTTCTCCAGCCTGCAGAGATTCCATCTTTTTTGTTGTCTCCGCATTTTCGGCCAGCACAAAATTTTCCGGCAAAATATTTTCCAGTGACAGATTCGTTACTGCTGTATCATTTGTATTGGTTACAGTTAAAGTAACTTTGATTTCTTCACCCTGCTGGTAAGTTTCTTTGTCTGTTGTCAAGGCTGCTTCGATTCCATCCTGAAGCAGCGATGCTGCAAGAGCAGGCTGTGTCATCATTCCGGTGCATAAAAGCAGTGCCAGAAAGACAACTTGTAATTTCTTCCACACTTTCATACGTCTTCTCCCTCGTAAATGTAAAATTTCGATCCTTTTTCTCTGAATATCTGCCGCTTATGCTGTCTTCAGGATCCCTGGCGCCTTCCGTCAATGGAAAGGCGGCTTTTCTTGCTCTGCATCCAATCATTAGCTGAGCAGAGCAATGAATAGTTCATTTTCCTCCTTCTTCTGTTGTATTTCTTTTAGTGTAATACATCCTCCCTTTATTTGCAATATATTTTGTCTTGCTTTTTGCAATGCATATTTCAAGCAAGTTATGCAATACAATAAAACAGACTGGGCTTCCAGTACTCTTTAAAATCAGAATACAGCCAGAAAAAAGTGCACTGAAATAAGCTGTCCCCAAAACAGCTTTTTCTTCATTTTTCGATTTCGCAGATTCGAAAAATTTATTTTTTGTCGAACTTTTTTTGAAACACCTTTGTTATGTTTTATGCTGCCCGTAGTTTCCACATAAGATCCGGAAGCATGCTCCGTTCTTATATTCTCCGGCAGCAGAATGGAGTTTGATATGGCATTTCAGTTAAAAGGCAACCGCAAGGAAACGGAAAACAAAACCATCCGTTTCCCCATTCACCTGATCGATCAGATCGAACAGGCAATTTCCGATTCTGACCAGGACATTACCTTTTCCAGTTTTGTGATTCAGGCGTGTGAGTATGCGCTGGATCACATGGACGCCCCGTCAGAAGAACACAATTAACTTTTATTTTTTTCAAAGCAGATTTTTATGGTTCGATGTGCATTTTCTGGCTGTTCTCTGCTTCTATTTTATCTTACCATGCTTCTTATTTTTTTCAGGACAAGATCCTGTCCTAACTCAACTCCACAACCTCATCATACAGACACACAAACACCTCTTCCACTTCCGCATCTTCATGAAAGTGTCCGAAATACC
>OODU01002935.1_pt1 | contig 13785 bp, 10 predicted proteins | sample 1671171 | NCBI WGS metagenome assembly OODU01 (sample SAMN06348129, study PRJEB24527) | human gut metagenome | biome: human gut; feature: ankylosing spondylitis patient; material: feces | host: Homo sapiens | place: China | collected 2015-10
ATACGAGAATCTGCTGGTCGTTCAGACATTTTCCAAATCAAGATCCATGGCAGGTATGCGTATCGGATTTGCAATGGGAAGCCCGAAACTGATCGCTTATCTGAATGATGTGAAATATTCGTTCAACTCTTATACGATGAACCGCACATCGATTGAAGCAGGCGTGGCTGCGATCAAAGATCAGGCATATTTTCGTGAGACCTGCGATAAAATCATAGAGACAAGAGAATGGACAAAGCAGGAACTGAGAAACCTTGGCTTTACTTTTGAAGACTCAAAAGCCAACTTCATTTTTGCGTCCCATGTGAACTGTCCGGCAAAACAGCTGTTTCAGGCACTGCGGGAACAGCACGTTTATGTACGTTATTTTCCGGGTGGAAGAACAGATAATCACCTGCGCATTACAATCGGAACAAGAAAAGAAATGCAGACTTTCCTTGATTTCGTAAAAGAGTATTTCAAAAAGGAGAATTTATGGAAGTTTTAGTTCAGTGGTTTACGGATAACCTGTCACAGCATATTTCAAAGGAATTGATCATATTTATCATTTCCATGATCCCGATCCTGGAGCTTCGAGGAGGGCTTCTGGCTGCATCACTTCTGAAAGTATCAGCAGCAAAAGCCATCCCAATCTGTATTATGGGAAATATTATTCCGATTCCGTTTATTCTGCTCTTTATCCGTCAGATTTTTAAACTGATGAAAAAAACAAAGGTTTTCCGCGGACTGATCGAAAGACTGGAAAATCGTGCCATGGGAAAGAGCGACCAGATTAAACGATATGAATTCCTCGGACTACTTTTGTTTGTGGGAGTACCGCTTCCGGGAACCGGTGCATGGACGGGTTCTCTGATTGCTTCACTTCTGGAAGTCGACATCAAGAAATCATCTATTGCAATTTTGTGTGGACTGATCATGGCAACTGTGATCATGTATGTGGTTTCTTACGGAATCGTAGGCAACCTGATCCACTAAAAATTACTGTGATCGGGATTTTGCCATTATTCATGGCAAAACACCTCGCGGAATACTACCTGTGAACAGTAACATCTAAACTTCTGTTCTATCTGCTGGACAGAAGTTTCAAGTTGTGATAAAATATCTTCAAGTATCCAAAAGAAAACTCTTTCAGAGTTTTCTTTTGGCATTCTGAAATTCATGTCGAGTCAGACAGATATTCCTGAATAACTGGTATCAAATAAATAGGCCTTGAAAAGACTGAGAGGATTTTTATATGAGAGAAAAATATGAATCATTGTCCCTTGCTACATTAAAAGACCTTGCAAAGGCAAGAGGATTGAAGGGGATTTCTACTTTGAGAAAGCCGGAACTGATAGAGCGCATGCTCGAAGAAGACGAAAAGGAAAGGGCGTCTGCAGGCAGTGCGGAATCTAAGAATACTGAACACAGACAGGAAGAGTCCGCCAGAGAAGAAAACCGTGTTCGGGAACCACGTGCTTCTTATGATACATCAGAGAGAAAAAATTATCAGGAACGTACAGAGTACACCTACAAGAATCCGGCGGAGACAGCCCAGCTTGACAGCGGCGAGAAAGCAAATGGCATTCTGGAAGTACTTCCAGATGGATATGGATTTATTCGCTGTGCCAATTATCTGCCGGGTGAGAATGATGTCTATGTTTCTCCATCTCAGATTCGCAGATTTAATTTAAAGACAGGAGATATTTTAAAGGGAAATACCCGAGTAAAGAGTCAGAATGAAAAATTTTCGGCTCTGCTTTATGTGACATCCATTAATGGAATGAAGCCAAATGAGATGCGTCGTTATAACTTTGAAGATATGACACCGATTTTCCCAAATGAGCGTCTGCATTTAGAACGTCCGGGTGGAAGCGTAGCAATGCGAGTGGTAGACTTAGTCAGCCCAATTGGAAAAGGGCAAAGAGGGATGATAGTATCTCCTCCAAAGGCCGGAAAAACAACATTGTTAAAAGATGTGGCAAAATCAATTTTGAAAAACAATCCTGAGATGCATCTGATTATTTTATTGATTGATGAGCGCCCGGAGGAAGTAACGGACATTAAAGAAGCAATTAAAGGTTCAAATGTGGAGATTATTTATTCTACGTTTGATGAACTGCCGGAACACCATAAACGTGTATCTGAAATGACAATTGAGCGTGCAAAACGTCTGGTAGAACATAAAAAAGATGTTACGATTTTCATCGATAGTATCACCAGACTGGCAAGGGCGTATAACCTTACCGTTCCGCCGAGTGGAAGAACTCTTTCCGGTGGTCTTGACCCGGCAGCCCTGCACATGCCGAAGCGTTTCTTTGGAGCAGCGAGAAATATGAGAGAGGGCGGAAGCCTGACCATTCTTGCGACCGCTTTAGTGGATACCGGAAGTAAGATGGATGATGTGGTTTACGAAGAATTTAAGGGAACAGGTAACATGGAGTTGGTATTAAACCGAAAACTTCAGGAAAAACGAATTTTCCCTGCAATTGATATTGCAAAATCCGGAACCAGAAGAGAAGACTTATTATTAAGCAAAGAAGAGCTTGAAGCAGTGGATATTATGCGAAAAGCATTAAATGGAATGAAGTCCGATGAAGCGCTTGAGAATATCTTAAATATGTTTGCACATACAAAAGATAATAAGGAGTTTGTACAAACGGTAAAAAAACAACGTTTTCTCTATTAAGGCTTGCATTTCCAAAATTACTATGATATAATTTAAAAGCTGTTTGAAATTAGAAACGCAAAATTAATACTCCATCGAAGATTCTGTTTATCATGGGAACTTTGCGTGGATGCGCCTGGTCTGTTTGTTTTTGTATTTTGTACCAGGTGCTGGAAGGTATAAATAATAAATTTTTTAGAAGAGGTGAAAATCATGAAAGAAGGAATCCATCCAAATTATCAGGAATGTACAGTAGTATGCAACTGCGGAAATACTTTTACAACTCGTTCTGTAAAACCAGAACTTCGTGTTGAAGTTTGCTCCAAATGTCATCCATTCTATACAGGACAGCAGAAAGCTGCACAGGCTCGTGGCCGTATTGATAAATTCAATAAAAAATACGGAATGGACAAATAAGAAAACAAATAAGAGAGGCTGGGGTTTTCGGACTTCAGCCTCTTCTTTCGTTTCAGAGGAGTTTTATATATGAAATCATCAAATATTGGTGGACAGGCAGTTATGGAAGGCATTATGATGCGCCATAAAGACGTCTATTCGATTGCAGTCCGTAAACCGGATAAAGAAATCGAAGTAAAAGTAGAAGACTACAAAAGCGTCATGAAAAATAAAAAAATCCTCTCTCTGCCAATTATAAGAGGTGTGTTTAGTTTTATTGATTCCCTTGTAATTGGTACAAAATGTCTGATGTATTCCGCTTCATTCTTTGAAGAGGAAGAAGAGGAAAAAGCAAAAAAAGAGGCATTAAGCGGGGATGAGCTTACAAAATATGAGGCAAAACAGAAGAAGCAGGAAAATGTCTTAATGACAATTACGATGATTTTTTCTGTGGTGATATCGGTTGGACTTTTTATGGTGCTTCCGTATTTGATTGCCAGTCTTTTAAGAAAAGTGGGAGCCGGTGAATCCGCAGTAACAGTTGCAGAGGCATTTATCCGAATTGTATTGTTTTTAGCTTATCTGGTTCTGATTTCCAAGATGCAGGACATTCAAAGAGTCTTTATGTACCATGGAGCAGAACATAAATGTATTAATTGCGTAGAGCACGGAAAAGCGCTTACTGTTGAGAATGTAATGAAAAGTTCCCGTTTTCATAAACGATGCGGAACTAGTTTTCTGTTCTTTGTCATTATTATCAGTATTATTTTCTTTATCGGATTTTTTGCGATTGTGCCGGTCAAAACAATGTGGATGCGTGTTGTGATTCGTGTTCTGCTTGTGCCGGTTGTTGCAGGTGTTTCTTATGAATTTATCCGCCTTGCCGGAAACAGTGAAAATAAAGTTATTGCGCTGTTATCGAAACCGGGACTTTGTATGCAGAAACTTACGACAAAAGAGCCAACACCGGATATGGCAGAAGTTGCGATTATGGCAGTAGAAGCGGTATTTGACTGGAAAGCATATCTGCGAGAGAATTTTGAAAATGCCGAAGGAGAAATAAAAAAAGCAGAAGAGGCAGAACATACAGCAGGAGAAGCAAATGATAACTTATAGAACTCTGCTTTCGGAGGGAAAAGAAGTCCTTCAAAAAGCAAAGATAATGGATTTTGAGATAGATGCATGGCTGTTAATGGAATTTGTATTTCAAATTGACCGTGCCCGCTTTTTTCTGGAACAAAATGAAACGGTGGAAGAAGAAAAAGCAGAAACATACCGCAGTCTGTTAGCCGAGAGGGCAAAACATATTCCGGTTCAGCAGATTACGCATGAAGCATGGTTTTTCGGTCTGCCTTTTTATGTCAATGAGAATGTGCTGATACCAAGACAGGATACGGAAGTGTTGATAGAAGAAGTGCTGTCAGCTGTAAAGAAGTATAGAATACAGACACCAAAAATCCTGGATATGTGTACGGGCAGTGGATGTATTTTGCTGAGTCTGCTTGCAAATATAGAAGGCGCAGAGGGACTTGGAGCAGATTTGTCTGAAAAAGCACTTGAGGTTGCACAAAAAAATGGCAGTCTGCTGAATTTAAAAGTAGAGTGGTGTTTAAGCAATTTATTTTCCCATATAAATGGAAAGTATGATATAATCGTGTCAAACCCGCCTTATATTGAGAGTGCAGTGATTGAAACCTTGATGGAAGAAGTAAGGGAACATGAACCGAGAATGGCACTGGATGGTAAGGAAGATGGTTTGTATTTTTACCGTGAAATTACAAAGCAGGCCGGAGTTTATCTAAATGCCGGAGGAATTTTAGCATTTGAGATTGGATATAATCAGGGAGAAGCAGTCAGCCAAATGCTTAAAGAAGAACAATATGAAGAAATAAAAGTAGTAAAAGACCTGGCAGGACTTGACAGGGTAGTAATTGGAAGAAAAAAACAGGAGGATTCCCATGTTTGATAAATTAGATGATATTTTAATTCGTCTGGAAGAAGTATTAAATGAATTAAATGAACCGACAGTGGCAAATGACACTGTAAGATTTCAGAAACTGATGAAAGAACAAAGTGACTTACAGCCGATTGCAGACGCTTATACAGAGTATAAAAACTGTAAGCAGACCGTAGAAGACAGCCTGATGATGTTAGAGGAAGAAACAGATGAAGAGATGAAAGAAATGCTCAAAGAAGAACTTTCTGATGCAAAGAAACGAATCGAAGAGTTAGAGCATGAATTAAAAATCTTATTACTTCCGAAAGACCCGAATGATGATAAAAACGTAATTGTTGAAATTCGTGCAGGTGCAGGTGGAGATGAAGCTGCGTTGTTTGCTTCTGAAATCTATCGTATGTATGTAAAATTTGCAGAGTCTCAAAACTGGAAAACAGAAATGCTCAGCTTAAATGAAAACGGAATTGGCGGATTCAAGGAAGTTACCTTTATGATTACCGGACGCGGTGCTTATTCCAAATTAAAATACGAAAGTGGTGTACATCGTGTACAGCGTGTGCCGGAGACAGAAAGTGGCGGACGTATCCATACTTCAACCATTACGGTTGCAATTATGCCGGAAGCAGAAGAAATCGATTTCCATCTGGATATGAATGACTGTAAATTCGATGTATTCCGTGCCTCAGGAAATGGTGGACAGTGTGTCAACACAACAGACTCTGCAGTACGTCTGACTCATATCCCGACGGGAATTGTTATTTCCTGTCAGGATGAAAAATCACAGTTAAAGAATAAAGATAAAGCATTGAAAATTCTTCGTTCCCGTCTGTATGAGATGGAACTGGAAAAGAGACATGATGAAGAGGCAGAAGCAAGAAGAAGTCAGGTTGGTACAGGAGATCGTTCAGAGAAAATCAGAACTTATAATTTCCCACAGGGACGAGTAACAGACCACAGAATTAAGTTGACTTTACACCGTTTAGATTCTATTATGAATGGAGACCTTGAAGAAATCATCGACAGTCTGATTGCAGCAGACCAGGCAGCCAAACTGAGTAATCTGCAGGGTGAAGAATAAAAAATAAATAGTTTTAAGTGTTATTTTAATCTTAAAAGATAGGAGTAAATAGCGATGGGAAAATATTTTGGAACAGATGGTTTTCGTGGAGAAGCAAATGTAAATCTTACAGTAGAACATGCTTATAAAGTAGGACGCTTTTTAGGATGGTACTATGGACAGGCGCATAAAGCGCAGATTGTAATCGGAAAAGATACAAGAAGAAGCAGTTATATGTTTGAATATTCACTGGTAGCAGGTCTGACTGCGTCTGGTGCGGATGTATACTTACTGCACGTAACGACAACTCCAAGTGTTTCCTACGTTGTTCGTACAGAAGGATTTGACTGCGGAATTATGATTTCTGCAAGCCACAATCCATTTTATGACAATGGTATTAAGGTTATCAATGGAAACGGACAGAAACTAGAGGCTTCTGTAGAAGCAAAAATCGAAGAATACATTGATGGAAAAATACCGGAACTTCCATTTGCAAAAAGAGAGGACATTGGACGTACTGTAGATTTCTCAGCAGGAAGAAATCGTTATATTGGATATCTGATTTCCATTCCGACCCGTGCATTTAAAAACAAAAGAGTGGGTCTGGACTGCTCAAACGGAAGCGCTTCTGCAATTGCAAAAAGTGTATTTGACGCATTAGGTGCGAAAACTTATGTCATTAATAATGAGCCGGATGGAACAAACATTAATATGAACTGTGGTTCTACCCATATTGAAGTCTTAAAGCAGTTTGTAAAAGACAATCAGTTAGATGTCGGATTTGCTTATGACGGAGATGCAGACCGCTGTATCGCAGTAGATGATAAGGGCGAAGAAATCAATGGAGATTTAATTCTTTATGTCTGTGGGAAATATATGAAAGAGCAGGGCAAATTAAACAACAATACGATTGTTACCACAATTATGTCCAATCTGGGGCTGTATAAAGCCTGTGACAGAGAAGGAATTTCTTACGAAAAGACAGCAGTTGGAGACAAATATGTCTGTGAAAATATGATGCAGAATGGACATTCCATCGGTGGAGAACAGTCCGGACACATCATTTTTTCCAAACATGCGACTACGGGTGATGGAATCTTAACTTCTCTGAAGATTATGGAAGTTATTATCGAAAAGAAACTGCCGTTAAGTACACTGGCATCCGAAGTAAAGATTTATCCGCAGGTTTTGAAAAATGTGCGTGTGTATGATAAAAAAGAAGCCAGAGAAAATCCGGAAGTGGTAAAGGTAATTAAAAAAGTAGAAGAAGCACTCGGAGAGGATGGAAGAATCCTTGTAAGAGAAAGCGGAACAGAACCGGTTGTACGTGTTATGGTTGAGGCATCTACAGATGAAATCTGTAATCAGTATGTCGATGAAGTGATTGCAGTGATGAGAGCCCAGAATCTGGTTCAGTAGAAATGAGGAACAGTGAGTGAACAGAAAATATAGAAGAAGTTTGATAGTTGGCGGATGCCTTCTTTGTCTGCTGACTGGCTGTGCAGGTAATCAGAACAGTAATTATGAGCAGGGTGCACTGGATTTGGAAAATAAAGAATATGAAAGTGCAATTGAAAACTTTGAACTGGCAGTGGCAGAAAAAGAGCACACCGCAGAAGCGTTAAGAGGAGAAGGAATTGCCTATCTTCGACTCGGAAATTATGAAGAGGCCGAGAAAGCGTTTTCCTCTGCATTAAAAAAAGCAGAAAAATCAAAGACAGAGGTAAAGACAGATATTTTATCCTATCTTTCCTCGGTAGAATATAAGCTGGCAGACTATGAGAGTAGTTTAAAACATGCAGAGGCACTGATGGATTTAAAAGAAAGCAAGGAAGCTCATTTCTTAAAAGGAAGTGCAGAACTGCATCTTGACCAGTATGATGATGCAAAAGAAGATTTTTCAAAAGTGATAGAAAAATCAGAAGATTATGATGATTATCTGCAGGTTTACAAAGTTTATGCAGATTATGACTTGAAAGCAGATGGCGCATCTTATCTGGAACAGGCACTTGAAATTGACGGAACAGGCAAAGAAGACGCTTACAATAAAGGCAGAATTTATTATTATCTGGAAGAATATGACAAGGCAAAAGAAGAACTTTCGAGTTCTTATGAAGATGGATATAAAGATGCTGCAATTTATCTTGGAAAGGTTTATGCAGAGCTGGGTGATATTGATAATGCAAAATCCATGTATCAGGAATGTCTGAACGAAAAAGGCTATCAGGCAAAGGCTTATAATGGATTGGCATACTGTAATATTTTAGAAGAAGATTATGCTTCTGCTCTTAAAAATATCCAAAAAGGGCTGGATGCAGGAGATGAAGAAGAAAAACAGGGACTACTGTTTAATGAAATTGTAGTCTATGAAAAGACTTCTGATTTTGCAACTGCAAAAGAAAAAATTGCAGAGTATTTAAAATTATATCCGTCCGATGAAAAAGCGGTAAAAGAAAGTTATTTTCTGGAAACCAGATAAATAGGAGATTAGATGGAATTATTTGATTTAAGTGATAAAACCGAGCGTGTCATCTTAGTCGGTGTACAGGAAAATGACGGAGATGATACGGAAGAATCGCTTCAGGAGCTGGCAGAACTTGCAAAAACTGCAGGAGCAGAAGTTGTAGGAACAGTCATTCAAAAGAGGGAACGGATTCATCCTGGGACTTATGTCGGAAAAGGAAAAATCGATGAAATCCGTACTCTGTTAAATGCACTTGATGCAACTGGAATTATCTGTGATGATGAACTGAGTCCGGTTCAGATGAATCATTTACAGCAGGAACTGGAATCTAAGATTATGGACCGTACCCTGTTGATTCTGGATATTTTTGCAAGCCGTGCAGTCACGAAAGAAGGAAAGATTCAGGTCGAACTTGCCCAGCTCCGTTACCGTGCGGTGCGTCTGGTCGGACTTGGAAGTTCCCTTTCAAGACTTGGAGGCGGACTTGGAACAAGAGGACCAGGAGAGAAAAAACTGGAAATGGACCGTCGTCTGATTAAAGAGCGGATTTCCCAGTTGAAAAAAGAGCTGGAACATGTGAAAAAGCATAGAGAACTCTTAAGAGAAGGACGAAAAAAAGACCGCGTGATGACTGCTGCAATTGTAGGATATACCAATGCGGGAAAATCGACGCTCTTAAATACCTTGACGGATGCAGGCGTGTTATCTGAAGATAAATTGTTTGCAACGTTAGACCCGACCACTCGCCTGTTAGAGTTAGATGGTGGACAGAGGATTTATCTGACCGATACGGTTGGATTTATCCGGAAACTTCCACATCATTTGATTGAAGCATTTAAAAGTACACTGGAAGAAGCAAAGTATGCGGATGTGATTTTGCACGTAGTAGATGCATCAAATCCTCAGGTAGAAGAGCAGATGTTCATCGTCTATGAAACTTTGCGGGAACTGGGTGTAAAGGATAAGACAATTGTCACGTTATTTAACAAGCAGGATCGTTTGGCAGGTAATGAGATTCTTCGGGATTTTAAGGCAGATTATGTTTTAAAAATCTCTGCGCGTACCGGTTTGGGTCTGGATGAATTAAAAAATACACTGGAAAAAATTTTGATTGGAAATCAGATTTATATCGAACGTGTGTTAGATTATAAAGATGCCGGAATGTTACAGCTGGTACGAAAATACGGTCAGTTAATTGAAGAAAAATATACAGAAAATGGAATCGAAATCAAAGCAAGAGTTCCAAAAGATATCTATGGAAGACTTGGAGAATAAAAGAGTTTTATGAAGATTAAAATACCATATATGGTGGAATGTAAAAAAATTCAACCCATATATGGTATTTTTTACGGTTGACTTCTCCAGGGGCATTTGCTAAAATGAATCTACAGCGTTTCAAAACAAGGCGCAAACGAGGAGGAATGAAAAGTATGTTTCAGGTAGTAAAGCGGGATGGAGAAATTGACAATTTCCGAATAGACAAAATAACAAAGGCCATCAAAAAAGCATACGATGCAACCAATAAACAATTCAGTGACGATATGCTAGACATGCTGGCACTTCATGTGACATCTGATTTTCAGAAAAAAATCAAAAAAGGAAAAATTTCTGTAGAAGATATTCAGGACAGTGTGGAGAATGTACTGATTCAGGCAGGATATGCAGATGTTGCAAAGGCATATATTTTATACCGTAAACAGAGAGAAAAAATCCGTAACATGAAATCCACGATTCTGGATTATAAAGAGATTGTCAACAGCTATGTAAAAGTAGAGGACTGGAGAGTGAAAGAAAACTCTACCGTGACATATTCTGTTGGTGGATTAATTTTAAGCAACTCCGGTGCAGTTACCGCAAATTACTGGCTCTCTGAAATTTATGACAATGAAATTTCAGAAGCACACAGAAATGCCGATATCCATATTCATGATTTGTCTATGCTGACCGGATACTGTGCCGGCTGGTCTTTAAAACAGCTGATTCAGGAAGGGCTTGGCGGAATTGAAGGAAAGATTACTTCTGCGCCGGCAAAACATTTAAGCGTGCTTTGTAATCAGATGGTGAATTTCCTTGGAATTATGCAGAATGAATGGGCTGGTGCGCAGGCATTTTCATCCTTTGATACTTACCTTGCACCGTTTGTAAAAGCAGATGGATTAAGCTATAAAGAAGTAAAAAAATGCATTGAAGCCTTTATTTATGGAGTGAATACACCAAGCCGTTGGGGAACGCAGGCACCATTTTCCAATATTACATTAGACTGGACGGTTCCTGATGATTTGGCAGAGCTTCCTGCAATTGTCGGCGGCAAAGAAATGCCGTTTAAATATAAAGACTGTAAAAAAGAAATGGATATGGTTAATAAAGCATTTATTGAGACCATGATTGAGGGGGATGCCAATGGACGAGGATTCCAGTATCCAATTCCGACTTATTCTATTACCAAAGATTTTGACTGGTCTGATACCGAAAATAACCGTCTGCTATTTGAAATGACTTCCAAATATGGAACACCGTATTTTTCAAATTATATTAACAGTGATATGCAGCCAAGTGATGTAAGAAGTATGTGCTGCCGCCTGCGCCTTGATTTACGTGAATTAAGAAAGAAAACAGGCGGATTCTTTGGCTCAGGAGAGAGTACAGGTTCTGTCGGTGTTGTAACAATCAATATGCCGCGTATTGCATACCAGGCAGAAGATGAAAATGATTTTATGCTGCGGCTGGATCGTATGATGGATATCTCAGCACGTTCATTGAAAATCAAGAGAGATGTAATTTCCAAACTGCTCGAGGAAGGTTTGTATCCATATACCAAACGTTATCTGGGAAGTTTTGACAATCATTTTTCCACCATTGGATTAGTAGGTATGAATGAAGCCGGATTAAATGCAAGATGGCTCAAATGTGATATGACCGATGTGCGTACACAGGAATTTACCAAGAGAGTTTTAAATCATATGAGAGAGCGTCTGGTGATGTATCAGGAAGAATATGGTGACTTATATAATCTCGAAGCAACACCGGCAGAGTCAACTGCTTATCGTCTGGCAAAACATGACAGAGAACGCTGGTCGGATATCCGTACTGCCGGAAAAGAGGGAGATACACCATATTATACCAACAGCTCTCATCTGCCAGTGGAATATACCTCCGATATTTTTGACGCACTCGACGTACAGGATGAACTTCAGACCCTTTATACTTCCGGAACGGTATTCCATGCATTTCTTGGAGAAAAACTTCCAGACTGGAAAGCAGCCGCTTCTCTGGTTCGCAAAATTGCAGAGAATTATAAACTGCCGTATTATACGCTGTCTCCAACTTATTCAGTATGCAAGACGCATGGCTATATTGCGGGAGAACATTTTATTTGTCCAAAATGTGGAGAAAAAGCGGAGGTTTACAGCCGAATTACCGGTTATTATCGTCCGGTTCAGAACTGGAATGATGGAAAGAGCCAGGAATATAAGAATCGTACCGTATATGATATCTTACATTCTAATTTGAAAGCAAAACCGGCAGAACAAAAGCTTGAACAAGAACAGCCGGTGAAAACAGAACAAGAAACAGTTGTGGAAACTGCAAAAGAAGAAAAATACTTATTTACAACGGCAACCTGTCCGAACTGTAAAATTGCAAAAAAAATGCTTGAGGGAGAAGAGTATCAGGTCATCGATGCAGACCAGAATCCGGAAATGGTGCGAAAATTTGGAATTATGCAGGCACCGACGCTGGTTGTGTTTGATGGGGACAAGATGCATAAATATGTCAATGCATCGAATATTCAAAGATATGTAGACCAGATGTAAGAAACAAGACATAAGATAAGAAATGAAGATATAGATAAAAGAAAAGCGCTTCAGCGAGAAAGTAAATCACTCGCCGGAGCGCTTTTTGATAGCTTTAAAATTTGATGGTTTTGCAATCTATTAAAACTTAGTTCTGTTTTTCATTTTTTAATTCGGCCATTTTCATAGCACGAACTTTTAACGGAAGACCAAACAGAGTGATAAATCCATCTGCATCGTGGTGGTCATACAGGTCACCTGTTGTGAAAGAAGCAAGGGATTCGTTGTATAAGCTGTATGGAGAAGTGGTACCGGCTTTGATGATGTTACCCTTGTACAGTTTGAATTTAACTTCACCTGTTACATATTCCTGAGTGGAAGTAACGAATGCCTGAATTGCTTCACGCAGCGGAGTGAACCATTTTCCTTCGTATACAACCTGTGCGAACTGGCTTCCGAGTTTCTTCTTTGTTTCCATTGTTTCACGGTCAAGAATCAGTTCCTCTAACTGGTCATGAGCAGCCATTAAGATTGTTCCGCCAGGAGTTTCATATACACCACGGGATTTCATACCAACAACACGGTTTTCTACAATATCAATGATACCGATACCGTGTTTTCCGCCAAGTGTATTTAATTCAGTGATGATTTCAGATACTTTCATGGATTTTCCATTTAAAGAAACCGGAACACCTTTTTCAAATGTCATAGTAACATATTCTGGTTTATCTGGAGCTTTTTCCGGTGTAACACTAAGAACGAGCATATCGTCATAGTTTGGTTCCTGAGATGGGTCTTCCAGTTCAAGACCTTCATGGCTGATGTGCCATAAGTTACGGTCACGGCTGTAGCTGTGGTTTGCATCGAATGGAAGGTCAATTCCATGTGCTTTACAGAATTCTAACTCATCTTCACGGGACTGCATAGTCCATACATCAGTCATACGCCATGGAGCAATGATTCTTAAATCAGGAGCAAGTGCTTTGATACCGAGTTCAAAACGAATCTGGTCATTTCCTTTACCGGTAGCACCGTGGCAGATAGCAGAAGCGCCTTCTTTTCTTGCAATTTCAACCAGTTTCTTTGCGATAACCGGACGAGCCATGGAAGTTCCGAGTAGATATTTGTGTTCATATACAGCACCTGCTTCAACACAAGGCATGATATAATCATCACAGAATTCATCAACAATATCTTCAATATATAATTTAGAAGCACCGGAGAGTTTTGCACGTTCTTCCAGACCGTCTAATTCATTTCCCTGTCCACAGTTTACACAACAGCAGATTACTTCATAATCGAAGTTTTCTTTTAACCACGGGATTAAAGCAGTTGTATCAAGACCGCCAGAGTATGCTAAAATAAAGATCGGAAGAGCACACGTCTGACCTCCAGTCACACTTGAATCTCGTCTGCCGTCTTCTGCTTGAAAAAAAAAAAGAAAAACAAGAGAGGCTAGGGCGAGCGATAGGA
>OODU01002943.1_pt1 | contig 13754 bp, 10 predicted proteins | sample 1671171 | NCBI WGS metagenome assembly OODU01 (sample SAMN06348129, study PRJEB24527) | human gut metagenome | biome: human gut; feature: ankylosing spondylitis patient; material: feces | host: Homo sapiens | place: China | collected 2015-10
GCCGGAAGGTTCCGTCCCCGCCGAATGGCGGGGACGAAACCTTTCGGCCCTCGTTCGTTACTGTGTGATATTGTTATTTCCTGTCTGCAGATACCGCTTCACATATTTTCCCGTGTAGGATACCGGACTTTCTGCCACTTCCTCCGGCGTTCCTTTTGCGATGACAGTTCCTCCGCGCTCGCCACCCTCCGGTCCGATATCGATCAGGTAATCTGCTGTCTTGATCACATCCAGATTGTGCTCGATGACAATAACGGTATTACCACCATCCGACAATCTGCGCAGGATCTCCACCAGCTTGTGGACGTCCGCAAAATGCAGGCCTGTTGTCGGCTCATCCAGAATGTAGACAGTCTTTCCGGTGCCACGGCGGCTCAATTCAGTCGCCAGCTTGATTCGCTGTGCTTCACCGCCGGAAAGTTGGGTCGATGGCTGTCCAAGACGGATATAGGAAAGTCCCACATCGTTTAAGGTCGCAATCTTCCGGTAAATGGACGGTACATTCTCAAAGAACTTCATAGCTTCTTCTACCGTCATGTTCAGCACATCGTAAATACTCTTTCCCTTATACTTTACATCAAGCGTCTCGCGGTTATAACGCTTACCCCCGCAGACCTCACACGGCACATAGACATCCGGCAAAAAGTGCATCTCGATCTTAATGATGCCGTCACCACTGCAGGCCTCGCACCGGCCGCCCTTTACGTTGAAGCTGAAGCGGCCCTTGTTATAGCCCTTCGCCTTCGCATCCGGCGTCGACGCAAACAGATCACGGATCATGTCAAACACGCCTGTATAAGTAGCCGGGTTGGAACGCGGGGTCCGGCCGATCGGAGACTGGTCAATGTTGATGACCTTATCGAGCTGCTCCAAGCCTTCGATCTTCTTAAACTTGCCCGGAATGGTACGCACACGGTTCAGCTTTCTCGCAAGTTCCTTATAAAGGATTTCGTTAACCAGGGAACTCTTGCCGGAACCTGACACACCGGTCACGCAGGTCATAATGCCAAGCGGGAAGGAGACATCAATATTTTTTAAATTATTTTCTGCTGCCCCGCGCACCGTGATCCGGCCGGTCGGCTGTCTGCGCTCTTTCGGTACCGGAATCTGAAGCCGGCCGCTTAAATATGCACCTGTGATGGATTTCTCATTTTTCATAATCTCTTCTGCCGTACCGATCGCCACGACTTCTCCACCATGTTCCCCGGCTCCCGGCCCGATATCCACAATACAGTCTGCTGCCCGCATGGTATCTTCATCGTGCTCGACCACAAGCACAGTATTGCCCAAATCACGCAGATGTGTCAGGGTCGCAAGAAGCTTGTCGTTATCACGCTGGTGCAGTCCGATGCTCGGCTCATCCAGAATGTATGCCACTCCCACCAGACCGGAACCGATCTGTGTGGCCAGGCGGATCCGCTGTGCCTCACCACCGGACAATGTGCCCGTTGCACGCGAGAGGGACAGATACTCCAGACCAACATTCAATAAGAAATCCAGACGTGCCTTGATCTCTTTTAAGATCTGGTGGCCGATAGACTCCTGCATCGGTGTCAGCTTTAGATCCTCCAAAAACGCCCGGAAACGGGTAATGGAAAGCTCTGTTGCCTCATAAATATTGATGCCGCCAACCGTGACAGCCAGAGAACTGGCCTTCAGACGCTGCCCCTTGCAGGCCTTACATGGTGTGATGCGCATAAACGTCTCATATTCTGCCTTTGAGGCCTCGGAAAAGGTTTCCTTGTAGCGGCGCTCCACATTGCGGATCAGACCTTCAAATGCAACCGGATAAATGCCTTCACCGCGCTGTCCTTTATAATAAACTTTAACCTCTTTTCCATTCGTTCCATGCAGGATCACGTTCTGGATTTCCTTTGGATAGTCTTCAAACGGGGTATCCAGGTCAAAATGGTATTCCTTGCACAGGGCATCTAAGATTGCGTGGGTAAAGCTGCTTTTTTCCGTGCAGGACTGCCAGCCCATCACCACAATGGCACCCTTAGAAATGCTTAAGGACTTGTCCGGGATCATAAGGTCTTCGTCAAACTCCATCTTGTAGCCAAGGCCGAAGCAGTCCGGGCACGCGCCAAACGGATTATTGAAAGAAAAGCTTCTCGGCTCTACCTCCTCAATGCTGACACCGCAGTCCGGGCACGCAAAGCTCATGCTGAAATTGATCGGTTCCCCGCCGGTCACATCGACGATCATAAGACCGTCCGAAAGACCCATAACAGTCTCAATGGAATCCGTCAGACGCTTTTCGATTCCTTCCTTCACCACCAGACGGTCCACCACGATCTCGATATTGTGTTTGATGTTCTTCTCCAGCTTGATCTCCTCGGAAAGGTCATAGAGATTCCCGTCAATGCGCACGCGCACATAGCCGCTGCGGCGAGCCTGCTCTAAAAGCTTGACATGCTCACCCTTTCGACCGCGCACTACCGGCGCCAAAAGCTGGATCTTTGTGCGCTCCGGCAGCTGCAGGATCTGGTCTACCATCTGGTCGATCGTCTGCTTTTTGATCTCGCGCCCGCACCTCGGGCAGTGCGGAATACCGATGCGTGCATACAGAAGACGCATATAATCGTAAATCTCTGTCACTGTTCCTACCGTGGAACGCGGGTTGCGGTTCGTGGACTTCTGGTCAATGGAAATAGCCGGGGAAAGCCCCTCAATGCTCTCCACATCCGGCTTTTCCATCTGCCCCAGAAACTGCCTTGCATAGGAAGACAAAGACTCCATATAACGCCGCTGTCCTTCCGCATAGATGGTATCAAAGGCCAGGGAAGACTTGCCAGAACCACTTAACCCGGTCAGTACTACCAGCTCATTTCTCGGGATATCCAGGGATATATTTTTTAAATTGTGCTCATTGGCACCACGAATCTTAATATACTGCTTTGCCATGACTGTAAACCTTTCTTGTGCACCAGTGCACTGTCACCTGTACATTCTATCTCTCTAGTGTAACTCAGATACCAGCCAATTATACCACAGCAGCATGCCGCTTGCAAACATTTGTTTGCATTCATTTTCCCATTCTTCCCTGACATTTTCTATGTTCTAACCCCCAAATACTGTGTCCGGTAAAGTTCATAGTAAGTTCCTTTTGCCCGAAACAGCGCTTCATGCGTACCTTCTTCCACAATTTTTCCATGATCCATGACTACGATCCAATCCGAGTCACGTATCGTAGACAGCCGGTGTGCGATCACAATGCTGGTCCTTCCCCGCATTAGGGACTGCATTGCCGATTGGATCGCCTTTTTTGTCCGGGTATCCACATTAGAGGTGGCTTCATCCAGAATCAGAATTTTAGCGTCTGCCAGAAATGCACGGGCGATCGCGATCAGCTAGCGCTGTCCCTGGCTGATGTTATTTCCGCCTCCGCATAACCGTGTATCATATCCCTGCGGCATTTGCCGGATCATACTTCCCTCTGAAAGGTCAGACGGCTCGTCCAGAAGCTCGCGGATTCGTTTCCATGAGGCAAGCCCCCTGGAAATATCCTTCTGCATACTATCATTGATCTGGTCCAATTCCATCTGCAGCTTTGCAAAAAGCGGATTTGCCTTCCACAGACAAAAAGCCAGCGTGCCTGCCAGAAACGGAAATGCACAAAGCGCCGTCAGACCGAATCTGGCATTCAGCCGGAACATGCAAAAGATACTTCCAAAGGTTAAAAGTGTAGTCCGGATCATCCCACGGACAAACTGCGAAACCATATTCTGTACCTGCGTCACATCGTTTGTCACCCTTGTGACCAGAGATCCGGTACCGAACTTTTCTATCTGTGTAAAAGAAAATGTCATGATTTTCCAGAAACTGTCCTTATATATTTCCACATTCCGCACCTCACTCAGCGTTCTTTTTGATCTGCACATCTGGGAAAACGCACGTTCCAATCCATCTGCATTTTTCCAGAAGTGTAAACAGCCGTGCTTTTTTCTCTCTACTCAGACATGCAAACATTTCTTTGTGAAGCTCCCGCCGCTGCTGCATGGCTTCCGCAGCCATCCTGCTTCCTTCCTCGGTCAGAAAAATTCTGGCGGTTCTCCTGTCTGACTCTAGCGGCTCTTTCTCAATCAGGCCTCGTTTTTCCAGCTTTGCCAGGATCTCGCTGGCAGACCCTGGCTGTATCTGCAAATGCTGTGTCAGATCCCTCTGTGTCATCATCCCCTGTTCCTGCAGCACGATCAGGATCCGGCTCTGGCTTGCTTTTTCCAAGATGTGATCTGCAGGCATAAAAATAAAAAAGTATGGATTCGTCTCTATAAAAAGAGAGAAATCCATACTTTTATATCTGATTTCTAATTCATGGAAAGCAGTGTCCCGGAACGCCAGAACCTATTGTCTGTTCACTCTGCTATTCTTTCTGCTCACCTGTATTCTCAGCCTGGCTATTTTCCATCTCCGCTGCTGCGTTCCCAGCCTGGCTGTTTCCTGTCTCCGCTGCTGCCGCCGTTGCTGTTTCCGCATGCTTCCCGGCATTCAGAATCTCCATGAATTCCTCACCGGTAATGGTCTCGCGCTCCAGCAGATAAGCGGAAATCTCGTTTAACTTGGCTGCATTGTCCTTTAAGATCTGCATTGCCTTGTCATACTGCTGTTTTACGATATTGACTACCTCTTCATCGACCAGTCTCGCCGTCTCCGGGGAACATACCATGGAAGTATCGCCGCCCAGATACTGGTTATTCACGGTTTCCAATGCTACCATACCAAACTGGCTGCTCATACCGTACCGGGTTACCATGGCACGTGCGAGCTTGGTCGCCTGCTCGATATCGTTTGCCGCACCGGTCGTGATGGAATGGAAGATAAATTCCTCTGCGGCACGACCGCCGGTCAGCGTCGCGATCTTGTTCAATGCCTCTTCCTTGCTCATCAGGAAACGCTCGCCCTCTTCCACCTGCATGGTATAACCGAGGGCACCGGAGGTACGCGGGATGATGGTGATCTTATGCACCGGGGCGCTGTTGCTCTGGCACGCTGCTACCAGCGCATGACCTACCTCATGGTAAGATACGATACGCTTCTCATTCATGGACACACCGGCATCTTTTCTCTGGTAACCGGCAATAACGACCTCAACACTCTCTTCCAGGTCAGCCTGTGTTACAAAGGCACGGCCCTGGCGTACCGCACGCAATGCGCCCTCGTTGATGATGTTAGCGAGTTCTGCACCGCTGGCACCGGAGGTTGCACGTCCGATCGCATCAAAATCAATATCACTTCCCAGCTTGACATTCTTTGCATGAACTTTCAGGATTGCCACACGCCCCTTCAGATCCGGAAGCTCAACCGGGATCCGGCGGTCAAAACGGCCAGGACGAAGCAGCGCCTTATCCAGGGACTCCGGACGGTTGGTTGCTGCCAGGATCACAACACCCTTGCGGCCATCGAAACCATCCATCTCGGTTAACAGCTGGTTTAACGTCTGCTCACGCTCATCATTTCCGGAGAAACCGGAACCATCACGCTTTTTACCAATGGTATCGATCTCATCGATAAATACGATACAAGGTGCCTTTTCATTTGCCTGCTTAAACAGATCACGCACCTTGGCTGCGCCCATACCAACGAACATTTCCACGAATTCCGAACCGGAAATGGAAAAGAACGGGACATGTGCCTCACCGGCTACTGCCTTTGCAAGCAGGGTTTTACCAGTTCCAGGAGGGCCCACAAGCAGGGCACCCTTCGGAAGTACAGCACCGATATCTGCATACTTCTGCGGATTGTGAAGGAAATCTACGATCTCCTTCAATGCCTCTTTCGCTTCTTCCTGACCAGCTACGTCGGCAAAGGTTTTGCCGGTCTCAGTCTCTGCGTAGATCTTGGCATTGGACTTTCCGAAGGTCATGGCATTTCCCATGCCGCCCATCCGCTTGGCCATGCTCTTACTAAGGAGCTGGCCAATGATCACAAACATCAGGATCGGCAGAAGCCAGCTGAAAATAAAATTCTGCAGAGGTGATGCCTGTGTCGGGATCGTCTCTGAGAAACTGATGCCTGCATTTCTCAGTCTGGTCGTCAGGTCATCATCCGGCCAGATACCTGTTTTGTACAGTTTAATATCTGCGTTTTTCCATGACTTCATGGGAAGCTGGCCATTTAAAACCTGCTGCACATCCTCTGTCCAGAAGGTCAGCTGATTGTCTCCTCTTGTTACTCCTGCGATCTGTTTGTTGTCCAGCATATCCAGAAACTGATCGTAGGTGACTTCCGTTACGGAACGCTCTGCCAGGGCCGGCATAACCAGCGCATTCAGCAGAACCGTAATCAGAAGAATAATGCCATAGTAATAAAGCAGCTTTTTATTTGGCCGCTTTGGTCCGTCTTCTTTCATACCCATACGTTTGCTCTCCTTTATGTCTTTCGTGTTGTATCCAGAATTTTTGCAGCTGTTCTTCTCTCTTCACATATGGCTGTTCACACACTGCCCTTCCCCCATATGTGACTGAAAACGAATGTTTCCCAGCTTTTTCTGTTCTATTAAGTATACAACAGAAGCGGGGGATTTTAAACCCCCGCTCCTGTTAAAACTTTCTAAATTCTTTGTGTCGCATCTGTGAACTGCAAATTTAACAAACTAATCCGGGATCACCGGGACTGCGTCCGCCGGGACCGGGCTCACAAAGCCTGCTGCCGTGCGCTTTTCAAATTCTGCCCTTGCTTCTTTTAAGAGTTCCGGCTGGTTATAAAGGTCGATGGCTGCCGCCGCCAGTACCTTTCCAGCATGGACCGCTGCCTTGTGTCCAATTTCAGTCCGGTCGCAGGAAACATTCTGCCAGCTGTGTCCCGGGCAGCCGTTTGGCCATGCAGCCACATGGATCTGCGCAGTCGGAGTCAGCCAGCTCACATCACCTACATCGGTAGACCCTGCTTTAAATGCATTCCCCTGGTACAGCGGTGCCAGAAATGCATTCATGGCATGACCACACGCCTGCTGCATGGCGATGACCTGCTCTTTTGCTTGTTCATCGTTTCCTGCTGCCACACCCGGAACCCTGTCGTTTCCAAGATAGGTTTTCGCGAGAGCATCTGCAAATGCATTCTCCTCTTCCGTATAGGAAGGCACGCCAAGCTCCTCGTAATTTTTATACAGAACCCGCTCCAGCGCAAAGTTGCTGATCGTATCGGAAAGTCCGTCGATAAACTTCTTCTCAAAGGTTGTCTCCGTCATCAGCGCCGCGCCCTGAGCGATCTTATCGACCCGCTTCTGAAGCTCTATCGCCTCTGCTACATGGTTAGAGCGCACCATATAAAGCACACTGGCTTTCGCCTGCACCACATTCGGGCTGCATCCGCCGGCATCCGTGATTGCGTAATGGATCCGCGCCTTGTCACTCATATGCTCCCGCAGATACTGCACGCCCGTGTTCATCAATTCCACTGCATCCAGTGCGCTGCGTCCCTTCTCCGGCGCACCGGATGCATGGGAAGCGATTCCGTGGAACTTGTACTGGGTCTGAATGCAGGCATTGGAAGAACCGGTCGCAACCTCATTGACATCCTCCGGATGCCAGGTCAGTGCCGCATCCAGATCTTTCCAGACACCATCCCGCGCCATAAATGCCTTGGATGCACCGCCCTCTTCCCCCGGACAGCCATATAAGATCACAGTTCCTTCTATTTTATTCTGCTCCAGATAAGCCTTCACGCCAAACGCAGCTGCCATCGCACCGGCGCCCAGAATGTTATGACCACAGCCATGTCCGCTGCCGCCCTCGGCCAGCGGCTTTTCCTCCGTACAGCCCGCGGTCTGTGACAAGCCGGAAAGCGCATCGTACTCTGCCAGAATACCGATCACCGGACGGCCGCTTCCAAAGCTTGCTGAAAATGCCGTATCAATGCCGCTGATTCCCTTTTCTACATGAAATCCTTCCTGCTCCAGCACTTTGCAGTAAAGCGCTGCGGACTTTACCTCCTGCAAAGATAACTCCGCATACTCCCAGATGCGGTCTGCCACATCGCAGATCTGATTTTTTCTGGCTTCAATGGCCGCGAGGGCTACCTTCTTTTCTTCTGTCATGATATTGATACTCCTCCTGTCTGTTATTTTCCATACAACGCAAAAAGTGCCGGGAACAAGCCCGGCACTCTGATGTAACTTCAAACCATAATCTCAACATTGCTGCTCCTTGTGCCGCAGCAATATAATTATAATCCTTTTTATAATACCTTTGCAAGGAATTCCTTCAGACGTTCATGCTTCGGATGATCAAAGATCTCCTCCGGCGTTCCCTCTTCCAACAGCTTTCCATCTGCCATAAAGAGGACGCGGTTTCCAACCTCTTTTGCGAATCCCATCTCATGGGTTACGACCACCATGGTCATGCCCTCGTGGGCCAGTTCCTTCATAACATCCAGAACCTCACCAACCATTTCCGGGTCCAGCGCGGAAGTCGGCTCATCAAAGAGCATCACCTCCGGCTCCATCGCCAGCGCACGCACAATTGCAACACGCTGTTTCTGTCCGCCGGACAGCTGGATCGGATAAGCATCTGCACGGTCTTTCAAACCAACACGGTCCAGAAGCTCTAAGGCTTTCTTTTCCGCATCTGCACGGCTGACACCCTTTACCTTCATCGGTGCAAGCACCATGTTCTCCAGAATGGTCATATGCGGAAACAGGTTGAAATGCTGAAACACCATTCCCATGCGCTGGCGCAGGGCGTCAATGTCCAGTTTTACTATTTTTCCGCTCTCATCCTGGTATTTCTTCTTGGTGATGTCGATCCCGTTAAAGATGATGGCTCCTCCGGTCGGCTCCTCCAGAAGGTTCAAGCTACGAAGGAAGGTGGACTTTCCGGAACCGGACGGCCCGATGACTGCCATGACATCCCCTTTGTTGATGTTGACCGTCACACCGTCCAGTGCCTTGATGGTTCCCATTTTATAATGCTTTTTTAAGTCTTTTACCTGAATCATGCTATCGTTTGTCGCCACGGCTCATTCTCCTCTCAAAATATGCAATGATCTTGGAAGTCGGGAAGCACAGGCAGAAATAAATTGCCGTTGCCACCAGCAGAGGCTCCACGATAACAAAGGTTGCACCCTTAACTGCATTTACAGCAGACATGATATCCTGTACACCGATGGTGTAGGTGATTGCAGACTCCTTAATGATTACAACAAACTCGTTGGCGATTGCCGGGAGAATGTTTTTTAATGCCTGCGGGAAAATGATATAGCGCAGGTTCTGGGTCTGGGACAGTCCGAGGGAACGGGCTGCCTCTGTCTGTCCGCCGTCAATGGACTGGATTCCCGCACGGATGATCTCACACAGATATGCGCCGGAGTTCATGCCCAGAGCCACAACGCCCGGGAAAAACCGGCTAAACTTGATAAATCCGAGGATCTGGAAAGACGGAAGCTGGATGATGCCGAACACGCCGTAGTAGATGATAAACACCTGCACGATAACCGGCGTGGAACGCAGGATCTCAACGTAAGCCGTTGCCAGGAAAGACAGCGGATTAAATTTGCTGATCCAGACAAGCGGACCGCCCTCCCGCATATGACCGTCTTTATCAAGTCCCAATGCCCGGAATGGGCGGACATTGGACATTCTCATCAGTGCCAGTATCAGCGCGATGCAAAAGCCGATTGCAACCGTAAATACGGATAACAGGACTGTAACGATAATGCCCTGCTGAAACAACTCGGCATACGGCGCTATTTTTGAAAAATTGCTCCATTGAACAAAATGACTCATTGGGTGCTCCTTTCAGTCTTAGTTCTGAACGTTTCCTTCTGCGTCCAGAAGACCCTCATATTTCTCACCTGCAGCAAGCTCACCAGCATCAGCGATGAACTTCTCAAGGCTTCCATCCTCTTTTGCAGCTGCGATTGCTTCGTTAACACCAGCTAACAGAGCTTCGTTGCCCTTGCAGACACCGATTGCGGAACCTTCGGTATCGTACGGAACGTCCATAACGATTGCAAGCTCCGGGTAGTTCTGCTGATAACTCTTTGCTACATCCGTCTCGATGTAAGCAGCATCCATCTTGCCGGTTAACAGCTCAGAAATGATATCGGTAACCTTCGGAAGACCAACAATGTCAGCCTCCGGGCTGTTCTCATTTGCCAGATCCATCTGGATGGAACCGATCTGTGCGCCTACGGAAACTTCCGGTTTGTTGATTGCTTCGAAGCTGTTGTAGGTCTCAGCGTTGTCCTTAACAGTTACTAAGGACTGACCGCCGGTATAGTAAATATCAGAGAAATCCATGATGCCCATACGCTTCTCATCCGGGGAAAGACCAGCCATACCAAGGTCAACAGACTTGGTCTGCAGCTCGCTTAATACACCATCGAAATCTACGGTAACAACCTCTAACTCAAGTCCAAGATAATCTGCGATATACTGAGCCAGATCCATATCGAAACCAGACAGATTCGGGGTTCCGTCCTCACCGATTGCGTAGAACTCATACGGAGCGAAGTCCGGGCTGGTTGCTACGGTCAGCTTGCCAGAAGTTACAGTCTCGATCTCAGCTGCTGCTTTGGTTTCCTCAGCGCTGCTCTCTGCTGCCTCAGTGCTCTCTGCTGCTTCGGTAGCTGCCTCAGAAGCTGCTGCGGTTGTCTCTGCCGGCTTGCTGCCGCCGCAAGCGGTTACAGAAGCTGCCATACATGCTGCCATGGATAATGCCACGATTTTCTTCTTCATAATAATCCTCCTCGATTTGCATTTATTCATCTACGGATGAATATTCTGCATAAATATAAAACATATACTAACCCATTATATCGGATTTTTGAAATTAATCAAGTGCCATGGAGTGAAAAAAAGAGGAAATCTGCAGATTATCCACAGATTTCCTCTTTTTTCTTCTTTTGTGCGGAAACCATTCACCCAAAACGATGTCTTCCAACTGCATCTTCATGAAACAGGTTCGCTTATTTCAATAATTTTTCCAATAGATTTTCTTCTATAATATTATGTATCGTCACATCCAGAATCTTATACATAAAATTTCAGGATTTTCTCTATCACAGTCTGCGGCTCATCGATCACAAAATCCGGGTGGAATGCTTCCAGTTCCTCACGTCCCCGAAATCCCCAGGTTACGCCGACCGTATGCGCTTTTGCATTCAGCCCTGTCTGCATATCGGTATTGGTATCACCAAAATACAGGCACTCCTCCGGCTTACAGCCAAACTGCTCCAGGATCAGGTTCACACCTGCCGGGTCCGGCTTCTTCGGAATCTCATCCTTCTGTCCTGCCACAACATCGAAATATCCTTTGCCAAACACAGACTCAATATTTTCCACTGTCCGTGCGTGCGGTTTATTAGAAAGAACTGCAATGTGGATTCCCTGTTTCTTTAATGTTTCAAGAAGTTCCCGGATCCCATCATAAGGACGCACATGGTAGAGACAATGCTCCGCAAACAGCTTCATGTAGACAGAAAGCGCTTCCTCATAATGGGTCAGTTTCTCATCCCCACAGTACTGCAGCGCTCTTTTTACCTGCATGCGGTATCCGTCTCCCACAAACTGCTTGACCTGTTCCTCACCGACCGGCCCGTAGCCAAACTCCTTTAATGTCAGATTGGTCGTGTAGGTCAGCGCATCCAGCGTATTTAATAAGGTTCCATCCAAATCAAAAATACAACAGCGAATCATGGCAATTCCTCTCTTTCCTCGCATACATCAGTCCACTATTCATACAAGTGTCGCCAACGACAAAATTTGCCGCTTTCTCGCATTCCAATCATCAAAATTTCTGCATGTGAACATTTTCCAATACTTATGTAAGCAAATAACTACAAATGATTTGAACTCAGCAGTTTAGGCGAAAAACTTCACCCAGATTCCCTGAACAAACAGTCCCAGGATCATGAGCGGTAAAATATACTTCACATACCCGCGGATCCATGCCGGCACCTTGATTCCGACACCCTCATTTGCCTCAGCCCGGTACTTGTCAAAGCCCCAGCCGAAATCCCAGGTGGCAAACAGCAGATACACCAGGGAGCCCAGCGGAAGCAGGATATTGCTCACCAGGAAATCCTCCAGATCCAGCACAGAGCTGCCAGCTCCCAGCGGCTCAAATCCACTGAGTACATTATAGCCCAATGCGCACGGAAGGGACAGTACAATGATCAGGATCATGTTGATCTTTGCAGATTTTTTCCGGTCGATCTCGAATAATTCCATATCGCAGGCAATGATATTCTCAAATACCGCAATGACGGTAGAGAAAGCCGCGCAGGACATAAATAAGAAGAACAGGCTTCCCCAGATCCGTCCACCGATCATGGAGATAAATACGTTCGGCAGCGTAATGAAGATCAGGCTCGGACCACTGTCCGGATTGACGCCAAACGCAAAGCACGCCGGGAAAATGATCAGACCCGCGGTAATCGCTACAAAAGTATCCAGCACTGCAACATTGACCGACTCGCCCAGCAGTGTATTATTCTTCTCCAGATAGCTTCCGAAAATCGCCATGGCTCCAATACCCAGGCTTAGCGTGAAGAAGGACTGGTTCATGGCAGACACGATCACCTGACCGATTCCCACGGATTTCATCTTCTCCACGTCAGGAAGCACGTAGAATTTCAGGCCTTCCATACCGCCTTCCAGGAATACGCCATGAATCGCCAAGATGATCATCAGCGACAGCAGACCGATCATCATCACCTTGGTAATACGCTCCACTCCGGCCTGCAGACCAAGAGAACAGATCATGATTCCAAGAATTACCACAATCACCATCCAGAATACATTGATGCCCGGGCTCGCCAGCATCTCACCAAACATTCCCTGAACGCCTTCGGTATCCAGTCCGGTAAATGCTCCGGTCACAAAGCTGTAAAAATAATAAAGCATCCAACCCGCAACCGTGGTATAAAACATCATCAGTACATAGTTGCCAAGCAGCGCCACATAACCATGCAGATGCCACTTGCTTCCCGGTTTTTCCAGCTCCTGATAAGCCTTAACCGGACTTTTGCGGCTTGCACGTCCCACCGCAAATTCCATAGAAAGAACCGGAACACCCATAATAGCCAGAAACAGCAGATAGATTACGACAAAAATGCCGCCGCCGTTTGCTCCAACCACATATGGAAAACGCCATACATTTCCGATACCGATGGCGCATCCTGCTGAAAGCAGCAGAAATCCCAGTCTTGACTGAAAGGTTTCTCGTTGTTTCAAAATATTTTCCTCCTTCTTTTCCCCCATTTTGCCGATTTAATAACTATACTTCATTGTGACAAAACTTGTTTCCGCGTTACCGCAGTACTGGCTATTATACACTATCTGGTCTCAGCCGTCAAACGCCTAGTGCTCACGCATGATCTTGTGTAAACAGCAAATCAAACTATTGGCTTTATATAGGAAAAAGGTTCCGCAAATCTCGGAACCTTTTTCCTATTTAGACTGTCACGTTCGAGCCCGGCAGGGCTTGAACAGCACAAAAAAGGGTATCCATTTCGGATACCCCCTTCTTGTACTCTTGAGAGCGCGAGACGGGACTCGAACCCGCGACCCCGACCTTGGCAAGGTCGTACTCCACCAACTGAGCCACTCGCGCATTTTATTTGAGGTATATACCCTCAAAACCACATATTGAATTTCATCCGTTTTCTTTTACCTAAACCGTCTTGGTTAAGCCCTCGACCTATTAGTGACAGTCAGCTGCATGTGTTACCACACTTCCACCTCTGCCCTATCTACCTCGTCGTCTTCAAGGGGTCTTACTACTTGCGTATGGGATATCTCATCTTGAGGG
>OODU01002948.1_pt1 | contig 13737 bp, 13 predicted proteins | sample 1671171 | NCBI WGS metagenome assembly OODU01 (sample SAMN06348129, study PRJEB24527) | human gut metagenome | biome: human gut; feature: ankylosing spondylitis patient; material: feces | host: Homo sapiens | place: China | collected 2015-10
ACAAAAGAGATCTGAACAGTAATTATATGATCATGACAGATGCAGAGAAGAGGGAGGAGATCTACGAAGACCGGATGATAACTGAGAATCGAATCTATGGATTCCTTCCATGTGTGGAACAGAAGAAGGAAAAGCAGACAGAGTATTTTTATGAGATCACCGGACGACAGAGCATGGAACTTCTCTATGAACGGAGAAAGGTTTCTTATGAACAGCTTGTGGAACTCTTAAAGGATCTTCTGCAGATCCTCAATGCATCGGAAGAATATTTGTTGAATGCAGATCATTTTGTATTACTTCCGGAATATCTGTACCTGGATACCCGGACAGAACGCCTGTATGTCTGCTACTATCCAGGTTATGAGAAAAAGATTCGGGAATCGTTCCTTGATCTGGCGGAGTATCTTATGGGAAAACTGGATAAAAGCGACCGGAAAGGAATCGAGTTCGGGTATGATCTCTATCAGTGTGCGTTGGAACCAAATTTCAGCTTGATGGAGATTCTGAAGAGTCATACGGAGATGGAAAATCCGGAGAAAAACGAAGAAACTGCTTTGCCTGTGGTGGAAGCAGTGGAGCCTGTAACAGGAACGCAGACGCTGTCATCTGGCAAAAAATCTGTACAGGAAGAGATCCTGGAAAAGACCGGAAGCTGGAAGAATTTCTTTCATAAGAAGAAAAAGCAGCCTGTGGAAACTTACGTGGCGGAAGCGGATCAGATCAAGAGCGGATCCGTGTTGTTTCTTCGAGAGCAGGGAAATACAGGGGAAACAACATTTCTCAGAGAAGAGAAACATTATGGACTTTTGTTGAAAAGTAAAAATCCTGACTACCCGGATCTTAAGATGGAAGGGACCAGCTTCCTGATCGGTAAAAGGAAGGAAAGCGTGGATGGCTGGGTTCCGGCGCCTACAGTAAGCCGGATCCATGCACGGATCATCAAGGAAGAGGGCTGTTACCTGTTGGAGGATCTGAATTCTACTAATGGAACCCGGGCAGGACAGCATCAGCTCAATCCCTATGAACTGTTTCCGCTGGATAATGGCATGCGGGTCGCATTTGCGGGCGCGGAATATGAGGCATATCTTTAAAGAATAGTTGCATTGATATTTTAAAATCGGTATACTGTTAGGGAAATATCCATAAAACAGACAGGAGCAGACCATAAGATGATATTTGACACTCATGCACACTATGATGATGAAGCATTTGATGAAGACAGAGATGAGGTGCTGACTTCTCTTCGGGAGCGGGGAGTAGGAACAGTCGTGAACGTGGGTGCGAGTATGGAAGGCAGCAGGCGTTCGGTAAGCTTAAGTGAAGAGTATGAGTTTGTATACAGTGCCGTTGGCGTACATCCTGACGAAGTGGGCGAACTTCGAGAAGAGGATATGGAGTGGATGAGGGAACAGCTTCAGAAACCGAAAGTCGTGGCGGTAGGAGAGATTGGGCTTGACTACTATTGGGATAAGGAAGGCCATGATCTTCAGAAAAAATGGTTTCTGCGACAGCTGAAGCTGGCAAAGGAGCTGAAAAAGCCAGTGATCATTCATAGCCGGGAGGCAGCAGCGGACACCATGGAACTTCTGAAAGCAAACTACCATGGAGAGATGCCCATGGTCATGCACTGTTATTCTTATTCGCCGGAGATGGCAAGAGAATACCGGAAGATGGGACTTTATCTGGGAATTGGCGGTGTGCTGACCTTCAAGAATGCGAAGAAGCTGAAGGAGACGGTACTGGAGTCGCCTATGGAATATCTGCTTCTGGAGACAGACTGCCCGTATCTGGCACCGGTGCCTAACCGGGGAAAGCGCAATGATTCGGGAATGTTGAAGTATGTGGTGCAGGAGCTGGCGGCGTTAAAAGGGATTACACCGGAAGAAGTGATCCGTATTACAGAGGAGAATGCCAGAAGATTTTATGGAATACAGTAGAAGGAGAAAATATCAATGAGCAGACCGGAGCCAACCCTTGGAAATCCGAAAAATACCATAGAAATATTGCAGAAATACAAATTTGTGTTTCAGAAAAAATTCGGACAGAACTTTCTGATCGATGAACATGTACTGGAGAAGATCATTCAGGCGGCAGGTGTCGGACCGGATGATTTTGTCGTGGAGATCGGGCCGGGTATCGGAACTATGACCCAGTATCTGGCACATGCGGCCAGAGGCGTGGCAGCGGTGGAGATCGACCGTGCACTGATTCCAATTCTGAAAGATACCTTATCTCCGTATGATAATGTGACGGTGATCAATGAAGATATTCTGAAAGTGGATCTGAACCAGCTGGCAGAGGAGATGAATGATGGAAGACCGGTGAAGGTGGTTGCAAATCTTCCATACTACATCACCACACCGATTATTATGGGACTGTTCGAGAGCCATGTGCCGGTGGATAGTATTACGGTCATGGTGCAGAAGGAAGTGGCAGAGCGGATGCAGGCAGGACCGGGTTCCAAGGATTATGGAGCACTGTCCCTGGCGGTTCAGTACTATGCAGATCCATATATTGTGGCTAATGTGCCGCCGAACTGTTTTATGCCAAGACCTAATGTTGGTTCGGCAGTGATCCGCCTTCAGACTCATGTGGATCCGCCAGTGAAGGTGAAAAATGAAAAGCTCATGTTTGGAATCATCCGAGCTTCTTTTAATCAGAGACGAAAGACCCTCCAGAACAGTGTAAGCCACGATCCGGGACTTGGTATATCCAAGGAAGTGATCGCGGAAAATCTGGAGAAGATGGGACTGTCAGCCACGATCCGTGGAGAGGCACTGAGTCTTCAGCAGTTTGCTGAGTTTGCGGATCTGGTGGAAGAAGCAAGACAATAACAGTCATAAATATTTCGCGTCCCGCATAGAATAGACCTGAAAGACAGGGAGGACATTCTATGCAGGAATATAAGAGACAGATCGCATATCTTTACGCCTATGAGCGCGGGGAACAGCTCCGCAGTACAGGTTTTGTAAAGGCAGAAGAACGGGGCGGACACTGCAGGCTGGCACTGCATCTTCGTGGATATTGCCATCCGGGTGAAGCCGCCGGAAATGTTTATATTTATTTTTATCATCAGGACAGAACCATAGGGATCTATCTTGGAGCACTGAAGAATCAGAACGGTGCACTGGAATGGCAGGGAGAACTGGATGCGGAAGATATTCTGGGAAAGGGAATCCGATTTGCAGACACTCACGGAATCTGGGTCAAGCGTCCTGGTGGAAGAGACTATGTGGCGGAATGGGATGATTATCCGGTGGATACGAAGCGTTTTGTATTATATCCGGAAGGAGGTATCCGGTGCATCTGCTGTCCATGGTTTGGCAGATGTGAGAAGAGCGGAGTGAAAGAAAATGACAGAAGAAGAGAAATATATGAAGGAAGCACTCCGGCAGGCAAAGAAAGCGGAGAAGCTAGGTGAAGTCCCTATCGGTTGTGTGATCGTAAAAGATGGGAAGATCATTGCAAGAGGGTATAATCGGAGGAATACGGATAAAAATACCCTTGCTCATGCAGAACTTCAGGCGATTCGAAAGGCCAGCAAGGCAGTGGGAGACTGGCGGCTGGAGGAATGTACTATGTACATTACACTGGAACCTTGTCAGATGGGTGCCGGTGCCATTGTACAGGCAAGGATTCCAAGAGTCGTGATCGGATGTCGGAATCCTAAAGCCGGATGTGCCGGTTCGATCCTGAATCTTCTTAATGTGCCGGCTTTCAATCATCAGGTGGAGTTGACCGAAGGAATCCTTCAGGAAGAATGCTCTACGCTTCTCAAGGAATTTTTCCGTAAACTGAGGAAAATCAAGGTGCAAAAGGTTTGACAAACCTTCCAAAAGGCGATATACTGGACAGGCATTCTTGAAGAGAATTGCAAGTAAAAATGTCATAAGATTTCCGTGCAGCCGGGGAGATGGCGGTGCCCTGTATCTACAATCCGCCTTAGTAGAGGTGATATCCTGCCTCGGGCTGTTCGATCGTCAGCTGCCCTGCATAAGTGGCATTGATGCCCGGGTCTTGCGCAACAGGAACCTGTGAACCGTGTCAGGTTGGGAACAAAGCAGCACTAAGCGGGATCTCCTGTGTGCCGCGAGGGTGCCTGGTCTGAGTTAACTGTGCAGGTAACGTGGCGGTCGACAGTTCAAAGCGGGATGCACGGATTAAAAATAAAGAATGGGACCCTGATGTCACACGCGGCATCGGGGCTTTTTTTTACGTGTGCTTGTGAAAACCAGACAGGTAGGGTATAATAAACTCAAATGCTTTTTTGCAAAAAACGACAGTGAAGGAGAGTGAGTTATGAAGCGTGTAGGTATCTTAACCAGCGGTGGCGACTGTCAGGCGCTGAATGCCACCATGAGAGGTGTTGGAAAAGGATTATATAATGAACTCGGAAGCGATGTGGAGATTTATGGATTTGAAGAGGGATACAAGGGGCTCATCTACAACGAATATCGTCTGCTGACAGCCAGAGATTTTTCAGGAATCCTGACCCGTGGAGGTACGATCCTTGGAAGCTCCCGTCAGTCTTTTAAAAATATGCGCATACCGGATGAAAACGGACTGGACAAGGTAGCAGCCATGAAGCAGAACTACCGCAGACTGGATCTGGATTGTCTGGTGATCCTGGGCGGTAATGGAACACAGAAGACAGCCAATCTTCTGTGTGAAGAGGGACTCAATATCATCCATCTTCCCAAGACCATCGATAATGATATTTGGGGTACCGACATGACCTTTGGATTCCAGAGTGCGGTGGATATCGCAACGAACTGTATTGACTGTATCCATACCACAGCAGCTTCTCACGGTCGTGTATTTATTGTGGAAGTTATGGGACATAAAGTAGGATGGCTGACACTTCATGCAGGTATTGCAGGCGGTGCAGATATCGTGCTGATCCCGGAGATTCCGTATGATATTGATAAAGTCTGTGAAGCGATTCAGAAGAGAAACAAAGCGAAAAAAGGATTCACGATCCTGGCAGTAGCAGAGGGTGCGATCTCCAAGGAAGATGCTGCTCTGTCCAAGAAGGAATATAAAAATAAACTGGCAAATTATCAGTATCCGTCTGTATCTTATGAGCTGGCAGAACAGATCATGCAGCGGACCGGCGCAGATGTGCGTGTGACTGTTCCGGGACATACGCAGAGAGGAGGCTCTCCGGTTCCTTATGACTGTGTGCTTTCCACCCGTCTGGGTGCAAGAGCTGCACAGCTGATCATCCAGGAAGAATACGGATACATGGTAGGCATTATCAATGGAGAGACCTGTAAAGTACCGCTTGACGAAGTGGCAGGTAAACTGAAAATGGTCGATCCGAATTCCGGCATCATTGAAGAAGCAAAGATGATCGGTATCAGTTTTGGAGATTAACAGACAGAACAGGAGAGGATAGACATGTCTTACACCGCATTATACCGGAAGTTCCGTCCTTCGGAGTTTTCGGATGTGAAGGGGCAGGACCATATAGTGACAACATTGAAGAATCAGATCAACGCGGATCGTATAGGACATGCGTATCTGTTCTGTGGAACCAGAGGTACAGGTAAGACCACTGTGGCAAAAATATTTGCAAAAGCGGTCAACTGTGAACACCCGGTGGATGGGAATCCTTGTGGCGAATGTGCGTCCTGTCGGGCAATTGCCGCAGGAACATCGATGAATGTGATTGAGATCGATGCGGCATCTAATAATGGCGTGGATAATATCCGTGAGATCCGGGACGAGGTTGCCTATTCACCGACAGAAGGAAAGTATAAAGTCTACATTATTGATGAGGTCCATATGCTTTCTATCGGCGCATTCAATGCGTTATTGAAAACACTGGAGGAGCCACCTTCTTATGTGATCTTTATTCTGGCAACGACAGAAGCCCATAAGATTCCTATTACGATTCTGTCCAGATGCCAGCGGTATGATTTCCGTCGGATCACGGTAGAGACCATCGCAGACCGATTGAGAGAACTGACAGAAAAAGAACAGGTGGAAGTAGAAGATAAGGCTCTTACCTATATTGCAAAAGCAGCGGACGGTTCCATGCGAGATGCACTCAGCCTTCTGGATCAGTGTATTGCCTTTTATCTTGGCCAGAAGCTGACCTATGACCATGTACTGGATGTGCTGGGAGCAGTGGACACAGATGTATTCGGTGATCTGTTCCGTAAGATCTGTGATCAGAAGCTTACAGATGTGGTGCGGGAACTGGAACAGATCATTCTGCAGGGTCGGGAACTGTCTCAGTTTGTCACAGATTTTATCTGGTATCTTCGTAATCTTCTGATGTTAAAGAGCGATCAGAATATGGAAGATGTGCTGGATGTATCAACGGAACGTCTGGCACAGATGAAAAAAGAAGCAGATCTGACAGATACGGATACCCTCATGCGTTATATTCGTGTGTTGTCAGAATTATCAGGCCAGCTTCGTTATGCGACGCAGAAGCGTGTGCTTGTGGAACTGGCCATGATTAAGCTGTGTCGTCCGGCAATGGAACAGAACTATGATTCTATTTTGCAGAGGATCCGTGTGCTGGAACAGCAGATGGAAAAAGGGATTCCTATGATGGCAGCAGTGGAATCAGGAGCGGCACAGTCCCGGCAGGAAACAGAGTCCCGCAGTCAGGAGAAGCTCCCAAGAGAAGCTTTATCTACAGATGTGCGGATGTTTGTGGACCGCTTTCAGGAACTTCGCAGAAAGATGGGTGGAATGCAGAGCCAGCAGTTGAAGGATGCGGCTTTGCGAGAATTGCCGGATGGAACCGGTGTGCAGATCATTCTGGCAAGAGAACTGCCGGTGGATGAACAGGAACTGGCGGACAGCGTGGAAAAAATGATTGAAAGAGAACTTAAGGTCCGCATGAAAGTACAGATTCATACACCCCATACAGATCCAAGACCGCAGGATCCTGTGACGGATCTGTCAGGGTTTATAGATATGGATATTGACATTGAACCATAGAAAACAGGAGGATAGAAATATGGCAAAAAGAGGTGGATTTCCAGGAGGCGGAATGCCGGGAAACATGAGTAATCTGATGAAACAGGCACAGAGAATGCAGCGTCAGATGGAAGAGAGTGCAAAAGAACTGGAGACAGCAGAATTTACAGCAACCGCAGGCGGCGGAGCAGTAGAAGTGACTGTAACCGGTAAAAAAGAAGTGACAAAAGTGAAACTGGATCCGGAAGCAGTTGATCCGGATGATGTAGAGATGCTGGAAGATGTGATCATGGCAGCAGTCAACGAAGCACTGCGCAAAGCGGATGAGGCATCAGCAGCAAATATGGCCAAGCTCACCGGAGGACTGGGAGGATTTGGTCTCTGATGGAATATTACAGCAGTCAGATCAGCCAGTTGGTAGAACAACTGGCTTCTTTGCCGGGTATCGGAGCAAAGACCGCACAGCGGCTGGCATTTCATATTATTGATATGCCGGAAGAACGGGTGGAGAAGCTGGCAGACAGCATCGTAAAAGCGAAGAAAACCATCCGCTATTGTAAAGAATGTCTGACATTGACAGACAAGGAATTATGTCCTATCTGCGCCAATCCTCAGAGAAACCACAAAGTCATTATGGTGGTGGAGAATCCGCGGGATATGAGCGCTTATGAGAAGACAGGAAAATATGAAGGGGTTTATCATGTGCTTCATGGAGCAATATCACCCATGCTGGGAATCGGACCTTCCGATATTCGTCTGAAGGAACTAATGCACCGGCTGGAAAAGGATGTGGATGAAGTGATCATCGCCACCAATTCCAGTCTGGAAGGCGAGACCACAGCCATGTATATCAGTAAGCTGGTGAAGCCGACCGGGATCAAGGTGAGTCGTATCGCCAGCGGAGTGCCGGTGGGCGGAGATCTGGAGTATATTGATGAAGTGACTTTGCTTCGTGCGCTGGAAGGCCGCGTGGAGCTGTAAGGAGGAAGATTCATGGGAGTCAGTAAAACTGATTTTGGGGTAACAAGAGATGGCAGAAAGGCTTCTTTATATACTATAATCAATAAAAATGGTATGGAAGCAGTTGTATCTGATTTTGGGGCAATTCTGGTAAAATTGATCGTTCCGAACAAAGATGGAGAAAAGGCAGATGTGGTTCTGGGTTTTGATCATCTGGAACAGTATGAGGAGAATCCGAATTTTTTTGGTTCTACGGTGGGAAGAAGTGCGAATCGCATTGGCGGAGCTGCTTTTCAGATTGATGGTGTGACATATCATCTGACAGCCAATGAAAATGAAAATAATCTACATTCTGATTTTTACCACGGATTCCATAAGGTTCTGTGGAATGCAGATATGAAAGATGGAGAAAATGCAGTTGTATTTTCTTACAATAGTCCCGATGGCGAAAATGGCTTTCCTGGGAACCTGAAGATATCTGTTACCTACACACTGAAGAATGATAACAGTCTTCAGATCAGTTATGACGGTATCAGTGACAAGAAGACGATAATCAACATGACCAATCACAGTTATTTTAATCTGGCAGGACATGATGCCGGCAGCATCTGTGATGAAAAGATGATGATCGATGCAGATGCATTTACAGAGCTTGGACAGGGTTCTATCTGTACTGGAAAAGTGATTCCGGTAGAAGGAACACCAATGGACTTCCGAACTGCCAGAAGAGTGGGTGATCATATTGATGATGCGTGGCCGCAGCTTACATTGGCTGGTGGTTACGACCATAACTGGGTGCTGAATACGGAATTTGGAAAAGTACAGAAATTTGCCCAGGTGGAAGACGAGAAGGCCGGACGGACCATGGAAGTATATACCGATCTTCCAGGAGTTCAGTTCTATGCAGGCAATTTTATCGATCCGCAGACAGGTAAGGACAGTGCTTCCTATGGAAAACGCTGTGCACTGTGCCTAGAAACGCAGTATTTTCCAAATAGCATTAACATTCCTTCGTTTCTGCAGCCAGTGGTTGAAGCGGGAGAAGCTTATCATAGTGTGACCATCTATAAGTTTGTATAAGAGAAATGCTCGGACCAGAGTGACCAGAATATGGTTGCTTTGGTCTTTTTTTGTCGATGACAAAGACGGTTATTGACTGCCGTTTCGTCAAAATAGCCCTCTGCTATATGCTAGGATGTTAGGAAAGTGGAGGGAAATCATGATGGAACTGACAGAAAATAAAAAAGAAAAAGGTATCTGGAAACTGCCGAAGAATGTGCGGCAGATCGGGGAGCCGGGAAGCAGTACAAGAATTCTGATCGAGGATTATGCATATACCTATCTGCATCAGATGGCAGAGCAGAATCTGACCTGCATGAAGACAGCTGTTCTTCTGGGAAATGCGGAAGACGGACGAATCTGTATTCAGGCAGCGGTAGAAGCGGATATGGGACAGGATCAGAAGAAGTGGTTTACAAATGAGCAGTGGCGGGATGTATTTGCAGAGGTGCAGCAGTGGTTTTCGGGACTGGAGGTTGTGGGGTGGTTTCTGTCCAATCCTGGATTCCCGGTACAGCTGACAGAGGAACTACGTACACTTCATGAAAAACATTTTCCATCGGACAAGCATGTGTTGTTTTTGATGGATGTGATGGAAAATGATGCAGATTTTTTCATAAAATCAGATGTGGGTCTGACTACTGCCCCTGGTTATTATATTTATTATGAAAAGAATGACACTATGCAGGCATACATGAGTGAGCAGAGAGGCGGAGCGGGGATCGAACCGGAAGGAATCCTGAGAGACCGGGCGGCTGCAAAGTTCAGGAGCGTCATGATGGAGAAAAAGGAACAGAACAGCCAGAAGAAAATGCTGACATTTCTGTATACCGCAAGCACCTTTCTGGTGCTGGTGATCCTGGTGATCGGTGTGACTATGATGAACAATTATGATCGGATGACCAATATGGAGACAGCGATCCATCAGATCTCGCAAACATTGGATCAGGAAAGTACAGAGCAGAATCAAGATACACTGGAACAACAGGCAACGGAAGAGAATCAGGAAGCACTGGCGAACCAGGAAGCAGCTGGTATTGCAGCAGAAGAGCTGGGGGATGCCAGAAGCAATGAGGACGCTGCGGAAGCAGCCGGGGATGATGGGGAAGGCACTGCGGAAGAAGCTGCCGGTGAGGATACAGAAGAAAATCTGACGAAAGATTCGGAAAATACATCTTCTGGAGAAAATGCGACAGAACCACAGAGCTATGAAGTCAGAAAAGGTGATACTCTTCTGGGTATTTGCAGAAACTGGTATGGAGATGAGACAAAAGTAGGTGAGATCTGCGCGTTAAATGGTCTGGATGACGGTGATCACATTTATGCAGGACAAATCCTTTTACTTCCATAAAAGATGGTGCTATAATGTCCACATTAGAAAATGAAAGATTGGAATTCATCTATGAATATACAGTTGGTAAAGAAAAACAATGTGGATCAGGATATGTTGTCCTATGAGAAAAATCTTCGCCAGCATAAGCTGAAAACAGCTGGAATGGTTGTGGCTGTGATCGCTATTATCGGATTGTGTCTGTATGGAATCAAAATCAGTCTGGATCATCGTTCATATACCACCTGCGAAGTGGTCCGCAGTTTTGACAGATCAGATACGATTACAACAAAATACACAGAGTTTCTCTCTTATGTGATCAAATACAGCAAGGATGGAATCTCTTGCGTGGATTCAGAAAATAATCTGGTATGGAGTCAGACCTATAATATGCAGGATCCGGTGATCAATGTGTGTCAGGACAGCCTTGCCATCGCAGACAGAAATGGTACAGATGTGATGATCTTTAACCAGACAGGTATGCAGGGACAGGTACAGACACTGCTTCCGATTCGTCAGATATCCGTATCTCAGCAGGGAGTTCTGGCGGTTCTTCTGGAAGATGGTGATACCAGCAGAGTCAATCTCTACGCAAAAGATGGTTCTCAGATCGTGGAATCCAAATTTGAATTGAGTGAGACTGGTTATCCGCTGCGTATTGCCCTCAGTGCGGATGCGACAAAACTGGCTGTGAGCTTTTTGCAGGTGCAGAATGGTTCCATCAGCAGCTGCGTGGCATTTTATAATTTCGACTCTGTAGGAGAAAACTACGAAGATCATCTGGTGGCCTCGAAGATCCTGCAGGGAACGGTTATGCCGGATGTACAGTATACGGACAGTACCCACTGCTTCTTTGCAGGAGTGGGTGAACTGCTGTTCTTTGAGGGAACGCAGATACCGGAAGAGACTGCGGATGTGACCATCGAGCAGAAGATCCTGAGCATCTTCTCATCCAGTAAATATGTAGGTGTGGTCACGGAAGGAGAAGAGAAATCCTATGCACTTCAAGTATACAATATGCAGGGAAAACAGGAATTTCGGACCGAGTTCGACCAGGACTACACGTCCCTCAAATTCTCCGGAAATAATATACTGATCTACAACGACTTTGAATATACGATGATGAATCATGCAGGAAATATCTTTTTTGAAGGAACCTTTGAGGAATCCATATCAGATTTATACACCCTGTCAGGAAATAACCGCTATATGGTGCTACATGCGGGAAGAACCGATCAGATTCGTCTGAAATAGGGGAGGAAATCAATTGATGGATATTGTAAATATTGCTGATCTGGCAGGCTTTCTGTTTTTGGGATTCGGCCTGCTGGATGGTTACCGAAAGGGGCTGGTGAAAAAGGGGGCATCCCTTCTCTTCACCGTAGGCTCCCTTTTTCTTGTGTATCTGATCTCTCCTTATGTGGAGAATTTTTTGCGCCAGATCCTGCCGTCATTTCTGAATCTGGACAACATCAGTGTAGATAATGATCTGTACCGCCTGGTCATGCTCAGCGGATTTCAGGATCAGGCAGAAGAATATGTACGGATCCTGGCAGCCAGAGTGATTTCTCTGGTTGCTACCTATGTGGTGGTGCGGTTGATCCTGCGTACAGCCATGTCATCTTTACGTGTGCTTACAAAAGTTCCGGGCTTAAGCTTTCTGAATCGTTTGGCAGGTGCAGCATTTGGATTGCTGCAGCAGATGCTGGTTCTGTGGATCTTGTTTCTGATCGTTGCGATCTTCAGTTATACTTCCTGGGGAGGCGCAGCCTATAAGATAATCAATCAGAGTGTATGGCTTTCGGAGTTGTACAATAATAATCTGCTGTTGCTGGTTGGGATGCTTTTGATGTTTCATATATAAGAAGGTATTTTTGTGGATCCAGAGCACATAAAAAGTGAACGAAAATAGTAGATAAAAAAATTAAAAAACATATTGAATTAATAGTGATTAAAGTATATAATGGATATATCGAACAGATGTTTTAAAGAACGGGAGTGATTATATGCTGACTAATCTACATGTAAAGAATCTGGCACTTATTGAAGAGGCAGATATTAATTTTTTTGACGGACTTAATATAATGACAGGTGAGACAGGTGCGGGCAAGTCTATTATACTTGGCTCTGTTAATATTGCACTTGGCGGCAAAGTTACAGCTGACATTATAAGAAAGGGGGCAGAGTATGCCCTTACGGAGCTTGCTTTTCATATTGATGATAAGAAAAAAATAGCTGCACTTAAAGATATGGATATTGAAGATGAAATCCTAATACAGATTAAGGAATCTGAAAATAAAATTACTATGCTTGAAGTAAATTCAAAAAAAGCTCTTGATGTATATACAAGAATGCAAAATATAGTGGCAGAAAATAAGGAAGCTTTACTACAAAAAAATAACTTATTAGTCAAGTGGAACAGCATATTAAGTGAAAAAGATTTTGAATTTAAATTAGCTATTGAAAAAAGCTGTTTTATAGATAGTAATGATTATAATAAAAGCAAAATTAGTGAAGAAGAATTAAAAATCATAGAGAAGGAAATACAAGAGTTTTATCAAAGATTAAAATCTAAAAAAGATCAATATCTAATGCTACAAGAAGAGTTGAAGGATAAGGAACATATTGATATAGATTTAATTATTAAGAGCTTAAATGAAAAAGAAAATGAATTAAGAGAGTTAAATTCTAAGGAAAAGAAAATATTCTCTAGGTTAACTAGCAATAAGGATACATTGAAGTTGATTATAAAGATTAGTGATAAGATAAAAGAAGATGAAAGCGAGTACAATGTAATAGGTGAGCTTTCAGAACTAGCTAATGGAAATAATTTAGAGAGAATAACCTTTGAACGATACGTATTAGCAGCATATTTTGATGATATTATTAAGGCAGCAAACAGAAGGTTAAGTAAGATGACTAATGAGAGATATGCTTTAAAAAGAAAGGCTGAAAAGGGTAAAGGTACTAAACAGTCAGGATTAGAACTAGAAATTATTGATGCATATACTGGAAAGGAAAGGCATGTAAATACTTTATCAGGTGGAGAAGGTTTTAAAGCTTCTCTAGCACTGGCATTAGGGTTAGCAGATGTAATTCAAAGTTATGCAGGGGGAGTGCATATTGAAACAATGTTTGTGGATGAAGGTTTTGGTAGTTTAGATCCAGAATCTTTAGATGGAGCAATTAATGCCTTAATGGATTTAAAAAATTTAGGAAGACTTGTAGGAATAATATCACATGTTGATGAATTAAGGGAAAGAATTGAAGCAAGGCTTGAAGTATCATTAGGTAAAAGTGGAAGCCGTGCCAAATTTATTATGAAATAGAGTTATTCATCCGAATTTAAATTCCTACTAAAAATGTTAAGATAAAAGAGATCGGAAGAGCACACGTCTGAACTCCAGTCACACTTGAATCTCGTATGCCGTCTTCTGCTTGAAAAAAAA
>OODU01002949.1_pt1 | contig 13731 bp, 1 predicted proteins | sample 1671171 | NCBI WGS metagenome assembly OODU01 (sample SAMN06348129, study PRJEB24527) | human gut metagenome | biome: human gut; feature: ankylosing spondylitis patient; material: feces | host: Homo sapiens | place: China | collected 2015-10
AGACAAGGGACTTTTCTTTCATATATCCGTTAATTTCACCAAATCATAAAATAAAACCATAAAATAATAAAAAATAGATTTCAAAATGTGGCATGGGCATGCAGACGGTGGAATTTACTTTTGAAAGTTTCAAAATAAAAATATGAAAAATTTTTAGAAAATATTTACCAGAAAACGTGATATAATTTACATAAGAATACATTTTTACAGAATGGACAAAAAAGAAGGAGGTTCCAATGAAAAAGAGTAGAGTTGGCAAGAGGATTCTTGCCTGGATGCTGGTCTTTGCAATGTTTTGGCAGAGTGCCGGGGTGGAGACACTGGCTGCATCCATAACAGCTTCTGATGGAGTGGAGACTCTGACAGAGGAAGGAGAGGAGAAGGCTTCTGCGGCTGAAGATACGAATGTATCTGAGCAGCCGGCGGACAATGGTGCCGGAACGGATAATGACACCGGCATCACCGATGGCGACACCGGAAGCAGTGATACGGCTGAAAATATCGGAGACACTGGAAGTAGTGATACGGCTGGAGATATCGGAGACACTGGAAGCAGTGATATGGCTGGAGATATCGGAGACACTGGGAACAGTGATCCAGGCGAAGACAAACAGCCAGGCTCGGAGATCACAGCAGATGAAGTCATTTCAGAGCGGTTTTCAGTAAAGTCTGTGGAAGAAGTGGAAGAGCCAGCTGTTATTTTAAATGGTATTGCCGATGGAACAACTACACAGCTTCAGACATGGACAGCGGATGAACTGAATGGACAGAATCCGTTGGAAGCAGCTGAAAGTGTGATTGCAGAGGGAAAATATTCTTCCTACTCCGTTGAGATCGAGCAGAATCTGACAGTCCATGCTTATACCCAGACAGAGGATCGGAGCAACACGACGCTGTATCTTCACGGACATACGCTGACCATTGAAGGAGACGGATATTCATTTGGTACCTATGCGGTGAATGTGGAAGGAATCAGCAATGATGAAAATAAGACCTTCGGTACAATAAAATTTGTTGCCAAATCTGTAGCGGCTGATCAAAATAATACTGTAACGATTGGTGCTGATGTTCAATCTTCGCAGGATACCAGTGATGTCTACTTGAACTGGCAGAATATGAATATTGAAGTGGCAAATGATGGGGGTACATCAACAAGTACTGGTTCTGTTACGGTTAAACTTGGGGAGCACAACCGTGTAACCTGGAATGAGGTATCCTATAATACTTCAAATGGAATTAAAAAGAAGTTAGAGACTGCAATGAACAGTAATCTGACGGTAAATGATGAAGCTGAATTTGTTACAGATGATGTTTTTATTACAAAATGGAGCAGCCTGACTGTAAAAAATAAATGGAAAACAACCAATGCTACGTTTGATCTGAAACAAAGCAGTGTAAATGCAAAAGAGATGGAGATCGAAAATCTTACAATGAATGGAGACTCCAAATTATTTACGCAGAAAAGCTGTACAGTCAATAAGATAACAAGTAATGATGCGGATGAATTATTACTGGTAGCAGAGAAAACTGCTGATGTTGTGGAATGGCCGATATTTCACATCAACAGTGAAATCAATAACTTCCGGATTCGTCTTCAGAGAGATATTGTTGATGTAGCTGGCAATTTTGAAGACTGGGGAACCTTTTCCGAGAATGACCAGATTGCCATTCTTGGCGCAGATCTGATCGCTCAGATCAAATCTTCCGGCAAGGATGTCAATGACTACTTCGTGGCTGACGGAAATGCTAAATTTGCACTGAATGAAGCAACAGGCAGCCTGACAGTTGTAGCAAAACCGGAAGATCAGACGAAGCTTTACTGGATCTATCAGCCGGGAGAGGATGCAGAATCCTACCAGACTGGCGTGGATACACTTGCAGGAGCAAAAGAATGGATCGCAGAGCAGCCGGAGAATGATGCCTCTTATGTGATCCGTGTAAATACCAGTCAGGTAAATGCAGACAAGACAGTGAGTGCTGGTAAGAATGATCTGAATTACCGGGAGCAGGGACATGCAGTTCTGCTTGATCTGCAGGAACAGGTTCTGACTTTGACAGATGCGGATACAGTTATGACCACTTCGGCAACGAATGGACAGATCCGCGTGAGCAAAGCTGGATCTCTGACCGTATATCCGGATAACAGTGATATACGGTGGTCGAATCTGACTGTAAATATGAATAATCTTTCTGAAAAGCTGATCGTGGGAGAGCAGAATGTTGCTTACAGCGGCAGACTGGTTACAGAAAATGTAAAGTGGACCAACACAGGTAAACTGGCAGTGACCATGGCAGCCAATGTGGATCTGACTGGTCAGACACTGAACTGTGCAAGTCTGAAGGTGGTCGGAGAGAGCTATGAGGTCTCTGATGGAAAATTTGAGAAACAGGAAGTATCCATCGGAACCCTGAAAGTGACCGGCAATCTGGAACTGAATGGCGTACTGACCGTTCATTTTCTGGAGAATGTAGGAGGAACCTTGACTGCCGTCTCCGGTTCTACCATGACCCTGACAGAGCGCGGTGTGATCAATAACCTGCTTGTAAAAGGAAGCGGAAGCGAGCTGGAAGCAGAGGAGACCTTTGAACTGCGGATGGTATCACCGGATAATGTATCAGACCATACATTATTGATCAATGGAAGTGTATCTCGTTCAGGTAAGATGGTTACACCGGTGATCTGCAAAGGTATGGCATATAATCAAGAGACTGGTAAATGGGAAGAAAAGCCATTCGGATGGAACAAAAACAATGAAATTTCTGAGCGTAGATATGAGATTTATATGCCAAAGGTAAGAACTGCACTGGATGGATTTTTTACCTCTGACTTGTATGCAGATTCTGAACATAAGCAGATGATTACTTTATATGCTGTATGTGAAAAAACGGGAACAGGTTATGGCGTAAGGGCTAAAGAAGCGACTGTTCTGGTGAAACATGACAATATGCTCCGCCGTTTTGAAACTTTTGAAAAAGCGGCAGCAAGCATCAGTAAACCGTTGACTTCAGGCGGCTTTGGAAATGATAAGGGAGCATATGCTTTTGTAATGCTCGGAATAGATGAGCTGCGGAATAATGTCACACTGCCAGCCTGTGTGACCGACCTGTCGATTATAGCATATGAAGATGAACAGAAAAATCTGGGAAATGGATATGCGGGCAAATTTGATCTGGGGTATGGAGGCAAGCATACGCTGAAGACAACAGCCTCTACGATTTACATCAGTCCATTTGTAGATATCAGAAATGGAACACTGGAGGCTCCGAGTGCAACAGAAATCAGTATAGACAGATTCAGCGAGTATAAGCTGGAAGGCGGTTATGATGAACAGTGGACTGGAAAAGGTGATGACCTGACCATCAATGCTCCCAATGCAGCATTTTATGCCAATGCGATCACCTGGTCAGAGGACAAACATCAGAAGACAGAAAATGCCGTATTTGACATGTCTGAGGCCACATTGAATGTGGCATCTCTGGTGAGCAGAGGCTCAACTGAGGCAGGAACCTACATCTCTGGTGATACAGAACTGGAAGTACAGTTCAAGAAGCTGACCCTCAACAGCGGAAGCACCTCCTTTGATGGCAAGGTAACGATTCCGACACTTGTACAGCAGGGTGGAAGTGTCAACGTGGAGTCAGGCGCAACTGTAGGTGTAACCACATGGAATGTAACGAAAGCTGTCGCAAAAGATGCTATCAGCGGTTATGAGACCATTTATAATGACGGCGGACAGGTAAAGATCGATACCCTGAACATGACAGCAGGAACTCTATATAATGGTGGAGCATCCATTACTGTCTCCACAGTAAAACGGCTGAAGAAGCTGGTAAATGATGACCAGGCAGTCTTCCATGTACATAATTATGCATCAGTAAATGGCGATGTAGTATGGCTGAATGACGAATCCTTATTTGCAGTGGATTCACAGTATATGGGTGAAGGTGAGATCGATCAGCCGGGAACGGTTGTACTCTATGGACTGCGGATAGCAGGAACGCCTGTGCTCCAGAAGTCTTTAAGTGATACACTGACGATCAATGGAACACCGGTACAGGCAGATGAAGAGAGCCGCTGTACCGTGAAGATCAATGAACCGGACAAGACGGCAGATGCACTGCTTAAGCAGGTGGCATTTAACACCAGCATGATCAGTGGATTCCCACTGGAGATGTTCAATGTCACAGCAGTACTTCTGGATGAAGCTAACCCGGATGCTGCAAGAGAATATGATGAATTTATGTTGCAGCAGAATGGCAGACAGCTTCTGATTGCGAAAGCACTGTTTGTAGTTACGCAGATAGGAATTAAAGAAGATCAGCCAATCGGAACTTATGCAAACTGGCAGCAGGTAGTAGCTGCTATCAACAGCATCAATGATGCGAAAAATAAGTATCAGATCCAGGTGTTGGATGACACGGTGACGATTGATGGAACATTTACCGTTCCGTCCAAAGCGACAAGTCTGGAATTCTATTATGAGAGTGCGGAAGAACATGAGCTGTGTACACTGACCTGGTATGGAAATGTAAGCCTTCCAACCAATGTGACATTCCAGAATTTCTGGTTGACGCCGAAAGCAACAGCAAAAGAAGGTGCAGCTCCAGCGAGCGTTGCATTGAACCGGAATACATTCTATCTGGAAAATTCCGGCGGTGTATTTACCAATGTAACAGGATCCGCCAATTCGGTATGGCAGATTGCAACAGGAGATAGCACAGTACTTCCGTCTGAGGCCAGTGCGTGGGTGGAAGCCAGAGGCTCTGTCAGCGGCATTGTACATCTGATTTTGTCTGGTAAGACGGATAATACTCCAACCCTGCAGGTTACCAATAATGTGACCGCAACAAAGCTGACAATGAATGATGCAGCATGGTTAAAGACTGTGGGCGTCAGAAATACCAGAAACCAGCAGATGACCTCCGGTAAGATCGCAGTAACCAACCTGACCACAAATGGAGAGAATAATAAGATCTCCTATCCGGGAGAAAATACAGCTTCCATGCTGTATGTGACTGGCAAGGTTGACAGTGACGAGAGGTATGGAACCGTGGAGGATAAATATTATCTCTCCTGCGCGATTACCGTTGATACTAAGGGAATCTACAATACGAAGACCGCAGATCACCAACTGTTGAGTGCCAAAAATGCACCGGCATCCTGGTTCGTAACAGAGAACGAGAAGGGTGAGAAGCAGTGGACAGAAAAATCTGGTGAATGGGTTATTATCGCAAGAACGGCCGCACCTTCGGTTGCACTGAATTATGGTTCTTATAATGAGGATGGTAATGAATGTAATATCTATGGTTATTTTGGAACTGTCAAAGAAGCCTTCAGCCAGATTCAGTTTTTGAATGATCCGACGGCTGATTATGTGATTTACATTTTGGATGACAGTGCAACAAATGTGAATGAGAACCTTGGCTTCCCTACAAAAGTTCACCGGCTGTATGTAGTAAATGAGACAGAGAGTTCAATAAAATTCAGTTTTAAGAATCTGATTGAGCTGAACAGCAATACCACGTTTGTGGATCTTGATCTTGTGCCACAGACATCTGGTGGAAGTATCAAGGTAAAGAATTATGATCTGGGACTGGATAGCTGTTTGATTCCAGAGGGCAGCAAGATCACTGGTATCAGTGGAAACGGAAAAGGTCAGGTGACTGTACAGAATTCCGTATCTGAAACGGGAAAGAATGAAGACGAAACAAGTGCAACACGTAATTTTACCGTAAATGGTAGTATCAGTGGACTGAGCAGACTGAAAGTTCAGGGCGATTATGGCACGGGATTATATGTAACAGGCAATGTGACAGTAACCAATCTGGAACTTGCCGCCAAAGAGAATGTACAGAGAGATTCCGCGGTACTGGAAGTAGATGGTAAGCTGACTGTGACGGATGTAATCACAGAGGGTGATTGTTCCGTACAGGCATCTGTGACGCTGACCAGAAATGCAAGGAGTACAGACAAAGAGATTACCCGTGTGACACCGAACTTTATCATCAATGGAACGGTCAAGGGAGATCCGCTGAAGCTGTCAGTGGTAGAAATGATGAAGACAGGAACCACATTGACAGCACAGGAAGTATTATTTAAGGATCAGCCGAATAAAGACGCACCTCTGACTGGCTATGTATGGGGCAGCGCTTATAAGAGGGTCAATGACAATCAGGAGACCGTCTATAAGAATATTCCGCTTGTGCTGGCGAAGAAGACAGCAGCAGCCAAGATTATCCTGAATACGACAGACAGTGATGTGCAGAATGGCATGCTCTATAAGTCTGGCGGTTATATTAACTATATGAGCACCACGGACTACGCCATCGAGCTGACATACAAGACCACTGACAGTGATGGTACGAAGGCAGACCAGCAGACCCCGTGTCTGACCTGGGCGGATGCAGTGACGGAGATCAATAATCAGGCAGCGGGCAACAGCAATGCGAAGAATACGGAGTATACGATCACTCTGAAGACAGATCTGGGAAGTGCAAAAGCAGAGAAGACAACACCAATCAGTCTGCCGCTTCCGAAAAAAAATGCAGCAGCCAATGTCATTGTGACATCCGAAGGTGATGCAAAGAACATTTATTATCAGGGAAATATCACTGCCAACACAGGACTCACTCTGAAAAATGTAAATCTGAACAATAAAGTCAGGGTAAATAGAACCTGGACTAATGTTGTGTTTGACGGAGACCCGAAGACATGTGTAAAACCGGTTACACTGACTGTGGCAGGGGCATACACTCTGAATCTGGGCGACAATGTGACCTTTAATTCGCCGTTGATTCTCAAAGGAAACAATGCGGCAACTCTGAAGCTGACAGCAGTTACCGGCAAGACACTTAAGACAGTCGGAAACCGCAGCGAAGAAAATGCAGGAGCAACTGAGGGCAACCTGATCTATGGTTCTGTGACAGGATTTACTTATGTGGATCTGAACACAGATAAAAACAAAAATGGTGAAGACGCAAATGGAAAGCTCTATGTAGAGAAATATGTGACCGGTAAAGACAGAAAAGGCAACTGGATCTACACAGATGGCACATTTACAGTAGTGAAAAATCTGACACTTAGCAATGCACAGCTCAAAGCCGCATCCGTGACAGTCAATGGCAATGTGATCATGACAGATTCTCAGATAGAAGCAGATGGAGCATTTACATTCAATAAAGATCTGACCTATACAGGATCCAAGAATGCACTGACCACCATCCGCAAGAGTGCCGCAGATCTGACACCTTATCTGACCATCAAAGGAAACGTAGCACGTACAGATCAATCAACGATCACGGTCAAGGTGCTGAACAGCGATGGAACCATTCCGACGCTGGCAGTGATGGGCGATACATTTACTGCGACACAGAAGATTGCGTGCAGACGTCTCCTGGTTGCACCGAAGGCAGATATCAGTCTCTTCGTACCGGACAGTGCAAACCTGAAAGAAGAAAATACGAATCCATATGATATTGACAAGAAAACTGGTTATATCTTCTTCCGCGACAAGAGCGGCTATGTAAATATCTATTATGCAGATGAAGTACAGGCGGCTGTATATGTGGAGGACGAAGAACTGCTTGGTTATTATGTGACCTGGGCAGATGCAGTGGCAGCAGTCAATGCTTATAAGAGCAGCAACCTTGCAAGTGAGACCATCAGTATTGTGTTGTGTAAGAACCTGGGAGAAGCAGTACAGCCGGTAAATCTGACACTGCCGTCAACCAAAGCAACAGTGGAAATCACAGCATGCGATGATGACAGTGCTCTGATCTATTATAATAACAATATTTCCTTACGTGCCAATACGGTGTTCAGGGGAATTATGCTGGCACCAACCGCTGTGAAAACAGTAAAAGGTGTGAAAGAACCTTATGGTATTTCCCGAGACATTGCAGTGGGAAGTTATAGCTTTACGATGAATGACGTTGTTGTCAGCAGAGTCGATGACAATGCATCAATCGGAAGTATTACAGGAGTCGGTTCCAGGACAGCAGAGTATGAGTTTGCTGGTGAAAATAATCGTTATGATCTGACCGGTAAGCTGTCGATCACAAATGGAACTATTTATATTGATCAAGATGTTGTGGTTCAGGCGGCTGGGGCAGTGAGTGTACCAATCCTTGTATTATGCGCAGGAACAAATGCAGGAGCAGAGCTGGACGGAAAAGCTTCCATGAAGATCGGCGATATTGTTTATACAACCAGGAATGGTGGCACGAATCCGCCGACGATCGGAACATGGAGAACCGTTGAGAAAAATGGTCTGGATAACTCGCAGTTTACACTCACAGGCGGCGTATATGCTGGATTTGATGAAAACGGCAAACCGGCAGGCGCTGATGCAGGTACGATTATACTGACAGTGCATGAGAACGACAGCAAAAATCCACGTCTGATAGATGCAACCGATTACAAACTTATTTATAACCGTACAGACGACAGTAATGTGAAGCTCACTGTTCCGGTAACGAAGAAGCTGGCGGACATTCCGAAAGAATATCTGTCACACTTTAAAGTGGAATATGCAGATGCTGAAGATTCAACACAGCCCTATCATTTGGTGAAATATGCAGGCGGTGTGTATCTGGGAACAAAGAGCCTTGATCCATATGAGGTGGAACTTAAGAATGACTATGGTGAATCTACGACCTGTCTGGATCTGAACCAGGCGGCAACGGAGATCTCAAATCTGGCAGCACCGACGGATACATATACGGTTGAAGTTCCGACCGAATTGACAGATACCTGCATTACAGATGCCACGGCAGCCAGCTCGCTGGTGCTTCCGGCAGCAAATAAGGCGGCAAAAGTGGCCTATACCAATGAAAATAAGAATCGGACATCGGAAGTCAGATTCCTGGCAGCAGGCAGAGTGAAACCAGCAGGCATCGTTACATTCGAAAACTTTGTCTTTGATCCGGTAGTGATTAAGGATAGTAAAACCAATGCAATGAATCCGGCAAACCCGGCACTGACCATGTCCGCATCAATCATGACAGTGGATGGAAAGAAGACCTCCGTATCTGGCGTGACACTGGAGAACTGTTCCTTTAAAAATGCACAGACATTGTTTGCTTCTGTCACTGGCGTCCGGAATGTAAGTACCCTGACCATGGATGGATGCAAGATTGGTGTACTGGGCACCATGCAGTATGTAAATGATCTGGATCTTCTCAATGGTACAGATTTGACAACACTGGGAACTGTCAGTGTGAATGCAGTTACGATGAAAGATACGGATGCAAAAGCATCTACCTGGAATGCATGGGGAGCGACTACGATCAGTACAAGCTTGACATCGTGGATGCAGAATAAGGGAAGCTACATCGGAACTCGCAGAGTAGATGCGAAGACTGGCAAATCTGCCTTTGCAGTGAACGGTTCAGCATCTGCAGGCGAAGGTCAGCGGATCTGGATCAAAGTAATGAGAGATACGACCACGCAGGCGGATGTGCTGAATGTATACAAAACAGGAATACTCACATCAGCAGCGCTGTACAGGGGAGGTGCACCAAGTGTATCTACCGATACGTACAAAGATATTTCGCTTCTGGCAGCACCGAAGGCGGACGCTGGTATTTTCCGTGCGCACTATTATCAGACAGCATCGGATGATGTATTAGCAAATCTCATCAGCTACAAGGATCTGAACTACAATGTGAAGAACGGTGACAAGCGTGAGATGGCAGTAGAGATCACCCGTGAGAGTGATGAAAAGTCTGACGCAACAACCTATGCAAAGACATTTTCACAGGCAGTTACCATGATCAACCGTGCAGGAACCGGTGTGAAAGCAGCAGATTATGATGCATATACCATGACGATCCTGACTGCCAATGCGGAACAGGAAAATGGACAGCCGCTGGTGAAGACGGCACAGACCAGCAATCAGGCACCGGCATACGGTGCACTGACACTGCCGACTTATGCAAAAGCAGTTACCATTAAGAGCGATAGTACAAGTACTGTACCGGCACTGAAGTTTATTGGTGCGGTTACACCGAGATGTGACACGACATTTGACGGTGTGAAGCTGGTAGCAGGAACAGTCAGGGGTGGAAAATGGCAGACTGCAAAAGAGCAGGCACCGACCATCTCCATGAGTAATACCAGATGGACATTGACCTTGCCGAAAGAGACCGATACCTATACATCAATTACAGCACCGCAGGGACAGATTGTGATTCCGGCAGATGCGGATGTGACAGTGAATGGAGCAGTATCTGCCAAAATCCTGAATCTTGCAGGAAGCTTGTGCGTAAAGGGTAACCTGACAGCAACCACACTGGCGGCAGCTTCCAAAGATGCAGCAGTGACTGGCGAAAAAGTCATGACTTTCACAGACCTGACCAAGCAGGCAGATGATGCAGCCCTGAAGTTGACAACCTATCGAACAGCAAGACCTGCGAATAAGATATCCAGAACCCAGTTGACCATCAACGGGGAGATCACAGTACCGACCAGTATTCAGATGATGGTCTATGATCAGAAGAAGATCAATGGAAAACTGGAAGATACCCATGCATTTGGCATGAATGACATGAAGGATTATGAGCTTGGAGTAAATGGAAAACCAACAGAAAATGTAAAACTGGCGGTGATCCCGAAGGCATCTCTTGCAGATGTGACTCTGCTGGTGGAGGATTCAGATACTTTCTATGCGAAGAACCTGCCGCTGTGGAAATATGAGAAAGGCATGTATCTGGCAGAATCTAAATATGCAGTCAACAATGGTGGACTTCCCATCATTGTGACTGCGCAGGAAGATGGAACATCGGTTTATAAAGCGTCCTTTATGAACTGGGCACAGGCAGTCAAAGAGATCGATGTGATCGCAAAGAAGGCGAGAACATACACCATCACGCTGACAGAGAATGCAGGGGACAATGGTACGATCGGAACACTGACCATGCCTGCACAGGCAGCAAAACTGACCGTGAAATCCAATGATGACCATGGACGGTATGTGTTCTTTACCGGTACAGCGATCACGCTCCGCTGCCCGACGGAATTTGACCGGATCGGACTGATCGGAGTGCTCAGAAAAGCAAGTGGAAAGACTGTATGGTATGAGAACCGTGCATACACCTTGAATGCCGGTAATTATGATCTGACCATGAAAAACATGCTGGAAAGTGGAAACTTTGAATATAAAGCAAATCAGGGCAACACATACGCATATCTGTCAGCAATACCGTCAAGAATCAGTGGTGGCGCTAAGAGCACGCTGACCTGGGAGATGACCACCAACTGGAGCAACGGAGATGATTTTTATTATGTTGACAACATGCAGACTCAGCCTGCGGAACAGATCACAGGATTTGGAACCGTGGATCTGAAGCTGTCTGCCAAGTTTGATCATAAAGTCGGAAGCACCATTGTGTCGGTCAGCTCCAAAGAGGCGATTCTCTCTGTTCCAAAAGGAATCAGTGGAATCAGTAGCCTGAAGCTGAACGAAGGTGTGACACTAAATGTGACCGCAGGAAATGTGGCGGTAAAAGATGCACAGATCAATGGTTATGTGAAGACCAGAAATTACACTTCCACAGGTACGACGACCATGCACCTTGGCGTGATCGATGCAGGCATGTGGGTGAAAAATACGGTAACTGGTGCAGTAAGAATGAATCAGGTGAAACTGGAGACCATGGATAATCAGATCATCTGTCGGAAGAACAGGAGCAACGTATCACAGATCGTGATCACCGGAGCAGTTACGAAGACTGAGAATTTTGATAAAAATGCAACATCTGAGGATGTGGCAGTCCATGCACCGATCATTATCTGCCTGACAGAATATGCAAGAAATTCCAAGGCACAACTTGTCAATGGAATGGTTCTTCTGCAGGCTCCGAAGGTGACGCAGGAGCAGGCAAATGAAATATTTGCACCGAAGTACAGCAGATATGATGCTGAGTCAGGTGCCCATATCTCTGGAATGGGAACCGTGCCAGATGGAGCAAAAGTAATGATGTTAAAGCCTGTCAGAACCAATAACCTGACATGGAATATGACCCTTTAAATGTAAATGAAATACAGTCTGCAGGCGGCGGATAACAAAGCCGCCTGCATATCTGTAAGTGGATCTGCCGAATGATTAAGATCCATTTACAGATATACAGCAAAATGACAGAAAGCATAGAATAGAACGGAAGACAAGAGGAGGAAATACGAGTGAGATCCAGAAGAATACTGGCATTGATGCTGGCGGCATCCATGGTGATCAGTCAGGTACAGCCCGTGTATGCGACGGCAGCCACTCCGTATAAGACGGAAGAAGGAGAGGCAGATATTGATACGAACATCGCGCAGACAGACGTGGAAAATGATACGAATACCGTGCAGGCAGGCGTGGAAAATAATACGGATGGAGAAGAGAACAGCACGCTGACGGAGGACGTGGACGAGACAGACGAAACAGAAGCTGAAAAGCAGAAAAAGACTGAAGTAGAAGCAGCGGAGAAGACTGAGGATAGAAAAAAGTCCGGTAATGTGAAGATCGATGACGTATGGGAATATTATACGACCGATCTTGACTATGATCTGGACGAAGTGGCTGTGTATGCTGCTGACGAGGAGGCTTCTGAGTGGCAGGGCTCATTTGGAGCGCAGCTGGATATGCTGGCAAAAGAGTGTTATGACAGCATGAAACAGGCATTTATAAGTGAAGGATATGAGGCGGAAGTACCGATTGCCCGGTTGAAGACCGTAGTGACTCTGAAAGAACCTATAACATTTGAGGCATCTGTAGTAAATGGACAATTTCAGCAGAATGAAGCATCTACAGCGGCCTTTAACAAGCTATTTCAGGCAGTCAGACAGGCATATCTGGCATTGTACAGTGATTACCCGGAGATTTACTGGCCATACGCATACAGCTTTGGAGTGACGTCAGATCTGAATGATATAAAAACTTCAGATGGAGAAAACTGGACGGGATATCTGTATGGCGTAGAGTTTACTGTGACAAAGCAGTATTATGATGGCTGTGTCACAGGAGAAGCAAACGATCCCACATTGCTGGCATATAAAGCACAGGTAGAGAAGATCGTAGATGAAGCAAAAAAAGATACAGACGGCAGTGCGTATGCGCTGGCAAAATATTTTCATGATTATTTGTGCAAAGAACTGACATATAATTACGGTTCTCTGACAACCGGTGATCTGTATCCGCATACATCTGTTACGGCATTCGTTGGCTATGGGGATAATAAAGAAAAGAGCGTTGTATGTGAAGGCTATGCAAAGGCGTTTAAAGTGTTGTGTGATAAGGTCGGGATTCCTTGCGTGCTGGTCAGCGGACAGGGAGTTACCTCCAGTGGCGCAGGTGCCCATATGTGGAACTATGTGCAGATGGAGGATAAACAGTGGTATCTGGTAGATGCCACATGGGATGATCATGACTCCTCTCTTTATTACACATATTTTCTGGCCGGGAATAGTACCAAAGGTTTTAATACGACTGTAGGAGAGGAACATATTGCAGAGCCTATATCCAATAATTCCGACAGCGGTCAGGATCTTGGTATCACATTTGCATACCCTGTTCTCGCAGAAAATGCATACGAATATGTTCAGAAGACACCACTTACAGATGTAAGCATCACCTGTACAGAAGAATATCCGTGGACAGGATCTACCATCACACCGGTGTTTACAGTGAAGTATGACGACACAGATCTGAAAAAAGATACAGATTATACCGTAGTATATAGAAATGCTGC
>OODU01002959.1_pt1 | contig 13675 bp, 10 predicted proteins | sample 1671171 | NCBI WGS metagenome assembly OODU01 (sample SAMN06348129, study PRJEB24527) | human gut metagenome | biome: human gut; feature: ankylosing spondylitis patient; material: feces | host: Homo sapiens | place: China | collected 2015-10
TTTATTTGCAAACCTCCAATAAATCAAGGTTTTAAAAGAATTTTAGAACAATAAAATGGGTAGTTTTTGACACTACCCGGAACAATAAGGAGGATTAGTTATGACGAATACACCTACCACATTTTTTGGCTGGATCATTTTTCTGATACAGCAGTATCACGGATACTATTTACAAGGGCTGCTTACCACATTGGAAACATCCCTCGCAGGTACGATCTGTGGATGCTTTTTAGGATTTCTGGTTGGAATCATCCAGGCAACGGACATCCGGGCGCAGGATAACGTGATCAAAAAGATTTTACTTGGTATTCCATGGGTGATCGCAAAAATTTATGTCACGATTTTCCGTGGAACACCAATGATCGTTCAGGCAATGGTAATTTATTATGGATCATCTACAGTATTCGGAATTGATCTGAAACCATTCAATGCAGCGATTTTTATTATCCTGTTAAATACAGGAGCTTATATGTCAGAGACAGTCCGCGGCGGTATCAATTCCATTGATGTCGGACAGATTGAAGGAGCAAAGGCACTTGGAATGGGATATGTTCCGATGATGATCTATATTATCCTTCCACAGACTTTTAAAATCATCGCACCGCAGATCGGAAATACCTTTGTTGCAAATATCAAAGATACTTCTGTATTAAATGTAATCGCAGTCACAGAACTTTTCTATATCACAAAAGTTGCAGCCGGAACTTATTTCAGAATGTTTGAGGCTTATACGATCACAGCATTGATCTACCTGACACTTACATTACTATTTAACGGTTTGCTGAAGCTGATCGAAAAGTATATGGCAGGAAAAGAAAGCTACGAGGTTTTAAATCCGGCAGCCGCAAAATAAATCAGGGGATCAGATGGAAAGAAAAGAGGAACGTGTTATGGCAAGACAATCAATATTTAAGTTTAATGAGAGAGTGACGACTGAGGCAAAGGATGCAACGTATGAATTTCGTGGTCCGGTCATCAGTGTCAAGAATCTGGAAAAGAAATTCGGGGAACACGAAGTTTTAAAAGACATCAGTTTTGATCTGTTTGAGGGCGATGTGGTCTGTATCATCGGATCTTCCGGATCAGGAAAATCTACCTTATTAAGATGCATCAATCATTTGGAGACACCGACGAGCGGTCAGATATTATATCATGGCTATCCATTGACGAAGGATGCACAGACGATCAACCGTTTCCGTTCCCAGGTGGGAATGGTGTTCCAGCAGTTCAACCTGTTTAACAATATGACGGTTTTTGACAACTGCATGGCTGGTGTCCACAAGGTGAAAAAAAGAAGCAGGGAATATTCCACCGAAATCTGTATGAAATATCTGGAAAAAGTAGGTATGGCTCCTTATGTAAAAGCAAAACCACACCAGTTATCCGGTGGTATGAAACAGAGAGTGGCGATCGCCAGGGCACTTGCAATGGAACCGGAAGTATTGCTTTTTGATGAACCGACTTCCGCATTGGATCCGGAAATGGTCGGAGAAGTTTTATCGGTTATGAAACAGCTTGCAAATGAAGGACTTACTATGGTGATCGTAACACATGAGATGGCGTTTGCAAGAGATGTATCCACAAGAACCATTTTCATGGATAAAGGATATATTGTGGAGGATGCACCGCCACAGGAGTTATTTAATAACCCGAAGGAAGCGAGAACCAGAGAGTTTTTAAGCAGGTTTATGCAGGGTTAAGGTTCGTAAAAGGCAAATTGTATTTGTTTTTTAATCATAGAATGAGGAGGACAATATTATGAGAAGAAAATTAACAGCAGCACTTTTGACAGCAGCAATGGCAATTTCATTAACAGCCTGTGGCGGATCAGGTGACACAGCTTCGGCAGGGGCATCCACAGGAGAGACAGCAAGTGTGACAGAGGCGGGCGCAACAACAACCGCTTCCGGAAAAGAAGTTCTCCGGGTTGCAATGTCAGCAGATTATGCACCGTTTGATTGGCTGCAGGAGGATGATTCCAATGGAGCAGTGATGACATCGAATGGTTCCTATATGAATGGTTATGATGTTCTTGTCGCAAAATACATAGCAGAAAAACTGGATATGGATCTTGAAATCACACAGATTGACTGGGATGGTCTGATTCTTTCCATCCAGTCCGGAAAAGTTGACTGTGCGATCGCCGGAATGTCCATTACAGGCGAGAGATCCCAGTCGGTAGATTTCTCGGATCCGTATTACAATGCAAATATTGTTGCGGTTGTTGCGGCTGACGGACCTTATGCAGATGCAGTAAATGTTACAGATTTTGAGGGTGCAACACTTACCTCTACACTGAACACAGTATGGTACGATGTATTAGACCAGATCACGGATTATGCGACAAAGGATGCAGCGCTTGATACATTTGCATCTATGGTTGCAGCAGTCCATGCAGGAAAAATTGATGGATTTACCTGTGATATGCCTTCTGCAAAATCTATTTTAGTAAGCAATCCGGATTTAAAGATCATCGATTTTGAGGGCGGTACCGGATTTGAGGTCAGCAATGAAGAGACAGACCTTGGTATCCCTTGCCAGAAAGGAAACACAGAATTAGTAGATAAGATCAATGAAGTGCTCGCCGGACTCTCACAGGAGGACAGAGATGCCATGATGGATCAGGCAGTAGCATCCCAGCCGGTAAGCAACTAATATGGAACAGACAGCAGTCGAAAAAAAATTCGGAAAATATGTCATGGCTTCCATGATCACCATGTTTCTCCAAAGCGCCTACTCCATGATTGACGGTTTATTTGTCAGCAATCTGATAGGTGACACGGCATTATCCGCAGTCAATGTTGCGTGGCCGGTCATTGCAGTGGTAACTGCGATCGGCACCGGCGTTGGATGCGGCGGAGCCGTAATTATGTCAACCAAACAGGGAGAGGGAAAGAACGAAGAGTCGAACATTGTACGGGCAAATGTCATTCTTGCATTATTGGCATCAAGTATTGTGGTTACGATTCTTTTTCTTGTTTTACTGACACCCTTACTGAAACTGATGGGCGCGGAAGGCGAACTTTTAAGGTTATCGCAGATTTATGGAAGGGTAATGCTCACAGGCGGCGTGCTTCAAATCTTATCCTGTGGACTGACACCTCTTCTCAGGAATGACAACCGGGCGGTCAGTGCCATGATGATCATGGTTGGCGGTTTATTTGTCAACCTTGGTCTTGATTTTGTTTTTATGTATGTTTTTCATATGGGGATTGGCGGTGCAGCAGGCGCTTCGCTGTGTGCGCAGTTGTTTACGACTGTGTGCTGCCTGATGATTCTTTGCACAAAGAAAACAGATCCAATCCGTCTTTCACAGTTTATGATCAGGAAGGAATACTGGAAAAAAATTTTTAAGACAGCAGTTTCACCGTTTGGAATATCGCTGACCCCTTCTTTATTGATTTTATATCACAACGTTGCGTGTTTAAAATTTGGCGGCGATCTTGCGGTAAATGCATATGCACTCATCAGTTCCACCGTCGGCTCGTACCGTGTGCTTCTGATTGGTGTCGCAGAGGGGATTCAGCCACTTGCAAGTTATGCCTATGGCGCACATGATTTTCATGCGATCCGGAAGATAAGAAACAAGGCGGTCATCACAGCAATGAGTGTGAGTTTCTTCTTATTTATATTTACCATTGCAACAGCCCGGTTTTACCCAGCCATTTATGGATATGAGGGGGAAGCGGCAGAACTTGGTTATCATGCGGTCATGGTGACGGCAGCACAGCTTATTTTTACAGGACTTGTCCGCGTGACCAATTCCTTTTTCTATTCAGTTGGAAAAGATAAATATTCGCTGTTTATGATTTACTTTGATCCACTGATTATGACGCCGCTTACGATTGTGATTCTTCCAAGAATTTTAGGACTGGATGGCATCTGGATCACAGCAGTTGTGACGCAGTTTATTTTAAATATTGTGGCATTTGGAATGTTTGCAAGTCATGAAAGACAGATGAAGAGGATGGAAGCAGACAAAGCATTTGCAGGAAAATGAGAAGGATAAGAGAAATCGTACAGCAGACAGGTACATGAAAAAGAACGTAACGAAGATGGCCGGTACACCATCAAAGTTACGTTCTTTTTCCTTTCCCTAATAAATCGCGTTCGTACAAGTACTACGCACTACATGAAATAAAATGTTTGTTAATGTTTATATAATAGGAAGAAACTCCTATGTAATAAAACCGGAACTATGAAAAAATGCAGATTAGAAATCTGTAAGATCAGCTTTTCTCTTCTCTAAGAAGGCACCCATTCCTTCTTTTTTGTCATGAGTATCATTTACAACACCGAAGAGGTTTGCTTCCATCTCAACAGCATTCTTGATATCCATATCGTAACCATTGTTGATTGCTGCTTTTGCAACTGATACAGCGTAGCTTCCTTTGGAGATGATCTTTGCTGCCATAGCTTTTGCAGTTTCCATTAATTCTTCTTTTGCAACAACTTTGTTCACTAAACCGATGCGGTAAGCTTCGTTTGCATCGATGTTATCGCATGTGAAGATCATTTCTTTGGCACGTCCCATACCAACTAAGCGGGCAAGTCTCTGTGTACCGCCGAATCCAGGAATGATTCCAAGTCCACATTCCGGCTGACCGAAGATTGCGTTGTCAGATGCAATACGGATATCACATGCCATAGCAATCTCACATCCACCGCCAAGTGCGAAACCGTTAACGGCTGCGATTGTTACCTGACGCATATTCATTAATTTGAAGAATGGAACAGAAGCTCTGATACCGAATGCTCTTGCTTCTGGAGCTGTAAAGTTCACCATCTCGGCAATATCAGCACCTGCAACGAAAGATTTGAATGCGTTGTCTTTCTTGTCAGGACCACCGGTTAAGATCACAACTTTGATATCGTCTCTTCCCTCGATCTCTGTTAAAGCTGTGTTTAACTCGTCTAATGTCTCACTGTTTAATGCATTTAATGCTGCTGGTCTTGAGATGGTAAGAACGGCGATCTCGTTCTCCACATCTAATTTTAAATTGTTGAATTCGCTCACGATAATACCCTCCTGAATAGATTGATAAAAAATTAACAATACATGTTATATCTAGAGTACTTCTTTTGAGAGGATTTGTCAATATGAACGTCGATAAACTTTTTCTAAAATCTGTAAAAAATGGAAATTCGCTCCGTTTACATCCGGGGGATTCCTTATTATAATGGGAATATGAGCGAAACATACTTTATGTTATGAAGACTTTGACAATTGCAAAACTTATATAATTTTTTTAAAATTGTTCAAAAGTAACAAAATTTTCGAAAACCCGCTTTCGCTACGTGTCGCTGGTAGCGGTACTAAGAAGCCAGTTACAACTTACGTTGTACCTGCCTTCTAAGAACCGACCGCTCCCCAGTGTTTTCTCAAGCTTTTGTTACTTTTTCACAATTCAATTTACATTTTGTGAGTTTTGCAATTGAATTTACATTACATATGATGTTGATAATAATTGATATTTGAAGGTAAAGAGGAATAAAACATGATCACAGATTTTAATTTACAGATTTTAATAGAGCCGTTATTAAATTGGTTTGCGGGGCATGCCCGTGTGCTTCCGTGGAGGGAAGAACCGACACCGTACCGGGTGTGGGTGTCGGAGATTATGTTGCAGCAGACGCGAGTGGAAGCGGTAAAACCTTATTTTGAGCGGTTTACGAAGCGTCTGCCGGATGTGAAGGCTTTGGCGGAATGCCCGGAGGATGAGCTGCTAAAACTCTGGGAGGGATTAGGCTATTACAACCGCGTGCGGAATATGCAGAAGGCAGCCGTTCAGGTGATGGAAGAGCATGGTGGAAAACTTCCGGCAGATTATGAGAAATTGTTGAAACTGAAGGGAATCGGAAGTTACACCGCAGGGGCAATCGCCTCCATTGCATACCAGATTCCGGTGCCGGCTGTGGATGGGAATGTATTCCGCGTTCTGACGAGAGTGGCGGCGGACGATACTGATATTATGAAGCCGTCTTTTCGCACTCTTCTGGAAAAAGAACTGCGGGAAGTCATGCAGGGAATGGAGATGCCGGGGGCTTTTAACCAGGCACTGATGGAACTTGGTGCGACTGTGTGTGTGCCGAATGGTGCGCCGTTATGTGAACAGTGTCCGTGGAACAGTCTCTGTCTGGCAAGGAAAGAGGGCAGGATTGCAGAGCTTCCGGTCAGGACGAAAGCGAAAGCGAGACGTATCGAAAAGAGGACGGTGCTTGTCATCCGGGACAATGATAAAGTGGCAATCCGGAAAAGACCGGAAAAAGGACTTCTGGCAGGGCTTTATGAATTGCCGAATGTCGAGGGAAGATACTCGCAGAATGAGATTGTTCAGTTGGTAAAAGATATGCATCTTTCTCCAATCCGGGTGCAGAAGTTAGAGGATACAAAACATATTTTTTCTCATATCGAATGGCAGATGGAAGGATATGCGGTTTTGGTGGAAGAAGCAGGATTTGACACTGAGGCAGAGAAAATGGCAGAAAATCATCTCATTTTTGTGGATGCAGAAAAATCTCAGGAAAATTATGCGATTCCATCTGCGTTTGCCGCTTACGCAAAATATATGGGGATCAGACTTGGAAATGAAAAATTTCTGGAGACGGATTAGAAAGCATGGAAATATTACAATTTCCGGGATAAAAAAGAGGGAGCCGGTGCATTGCACCGGCTATTCATATGAAAAAGATTGTGTATGGAAAGTGAAATGCTTCACTATTTTCTGGGAGGAACCTTGCTTACTGGTTAAGCAAGGCAACCTGATCTACTCAGGTATGAAAAAAAGTTCTATGAAAAATTTTCTTGTTGGCTTAACTTATGCTTAGAGTATAAAGTTGAATTGTGTCTATCGTATGATGGCTTTGTGAGAAATTTGTAAATAAAATATGAACAAAATGTTCAAAATTCAGGCTGTAATAAATAATTAAGAAAAAATAAATTGGCTTGTCACAATAAAATATGTATAATAGGAAAGTACTACAACCGTTTCGCAGTCCGGATACAGGATTGCAGACGATCAGTAAATAATTTGGGAAAATGTTGATATTATAATAAGGAAAGTCAGAGGTAATAAAAGATGTACGATTGCATCGTGATAGGAGCCGGAATTGCCGGAGCAGCCTGTGCCAGAAAACTGGCAGAGGAAGCCGGAAAGAAAGTTCTTGTGATTGAGAGACGAAACCATGTTGGAGGAAACTGCTATGATGTTTTGGATGAATATGGCATTTTAATCCATGAGTATGGTCCACATATTTTCCATACAGGTCTGAAAGAAGTTTATGAATATCTATCGAGATTTACGGAATGGTATCCTTTCGGACATGAAGTGGTAGCAAAAGTGGGGGACAAGCTGATCCCGGTTCCATTTAACTTAAATACGCTGCACATGGTTTATGATAGGGAAAAAGCAGATCTTCTGGAGAAAAAACTGATCGAAGCTTACGGTGAGGGAAGCCGTGTGCCGATCATGAAACTTCGTGAGAATGATGATCCGGATATCCGTGAGATCGCACAGTATGTCTATGAGAATGTATTTTTGAAATATACCATGAAACAGTGGGGACAGAAGCCGGAAGAGATCAGTCCGGAAGTGACAGGAAGAGTGCCGGTGCTGATCTCTTATGATAACCGCTATTTTCAGGACAAATATCAGGGTGTGCCAAAGGATGGCTTCACACCGATGTTTGAGCATATGTTAGATCATGAGAACATAGAAGTTGTTCTGGATACAGACTGTAGGGATGTCTTAAAATTTACAGGGAATGAGATCCTTTTTGAGGGAAAACCATTTGCGGGAGATGTCATTTACACAGGAGCGCTGGATGAGCTTTTTGATTGTAAATTCGGCAGACTGCCATATCGTTCGCTGGATTTCCATTTTGAGCATTATGATGAGGAGTCTTATCAGGGACACAGCGTGGTAAACTACACGGTAAGCGAAGATTACACCCGCATTACGGAGTTTAAATTTCTGACAGGACAGAAAAATACAGATGGAACTACAATTGTAAAAGAATATCCGTTTGCATATACGGGTGCGGCGGGCGAGATTCCCTACTACGCGATTTTAAATGAGGAAAATCAGGCGCTTTACGGGAAATACAGGGCGCTCACAGCAGGACTGCCGAAGTTCCATTTATTAGGCAGGCTTGCAGAATACAAATATTACAATATTGATGCCATGACGAAAAAAGCCATGGAACTGGCAGATGCCATTATGAATCAGTAGGAAAGGTTATCATTATGAAGTTACTTACATTTGCAATTCCATCTTATAATTCGCAGGATTATATGGAGCACTGCATCCTGTCTCTGCTTCCGGGCGGTGATGATGTTGAGATTTTGATCGTGGATGACGGATCAAAGGACCGCACCGCAGAGATCGCAGACGAGTATGAGAGAAAATATCCGGGAATCGTGCGCGCCATTCATCAGGAGAACGGTGGGCACGGAGAGGCAGTAAATGCCGGAATCCGCAATGCCACAGGACTTTTCTTCAAAGTTGTGGACAGTGACGACTGGGTAGACTATGAAGCCTATATGAAGATTTTAAAAAAATTGCGTGAGCTTGCTGGCGGAGATACTGTGCTGGATATGTTCATTGCAAATTATGTTTATGAAAAAGAGGGTGTACGGCACAAAAAAATCATGCGCTATTCTTCCCTGCCGCAGGATAAGATTTTTACATGGAATGAGGCAGGAAGATTCCATAAGGGACAGTACATTCTGATGCATTCTGTCATTTACCGTACACAGCTTCTGCGGGAATGTGGACTTGAACTGCCAAAACATACTTTTTATGTGGATAACATTTATGTGTACAAGCCATTGCCAAGCGTAAAGCATATGTACTATATGGATGTTGATTTTTACCGTTACTTCATTGGACGTGATGATCAGTCCGTCAATGAAAAAGTGATGATCGGTCGTATTGACCAGCAGATCAAGGTAAATAAGATCATGATCGATGAGTTTGATCTCTGGAAGATCCCGAATCCAAAACTGCGTCATTATATGTTTAATTATCTTGAGATCATCACAGTAATCTCAACGATCATGCTGATCCGCTCCGGCACAGAGGAGAATCTTGAGAAAAAACGTGAGTTATGGAAATATATCAAAGACCATGATATCCGTCTGTTCCACCATTTGAGAAACGGTATTATGGGAAATGCGATGAACCTTCCGGGAAGAGGCGGAAGAAAGATTTCAGTTGCAGCTTACAAACTTTCACAGAAAATTGTTGGATTTAACTAAGGATATGGTGATCATGTATGTACGTTAGACGGTCAAATATGGAAGATATACCGGCAATGATGGATTTATATGCACAGGCAAGGGTTTTTATGCGTGAAAATGGAAATCCAAACCAGTGGGATGAAAGTTATCCGTCGAGAGAACTGTTGGAAAAGGATATTGCCTTTGGAAACAGCTACATTGTAGAAGATGATGAGAAGAACCTTGCAGCAACATTTGCTTTTATAAAAGGTGAGGACCCGACTTATTATGGGATTGAGAATGGAGCATGGCTGAATCATGAGCCATATGGAACCATTCACAGACTTGCGGGAAATACTTCTTATCATGGAATTGCCAGTGGATGTATTAGCTGGTGTAAGAGCCAGATTGGAAATCTGAGAGCAGACACCCATGAGGATAATAAAATCATGCAGCATTTGTTGGAAAAGAATGGATTCGTGCGATGTGGAATCATTCATCTTGCAAATGGTGCGCCAAGAATTGCTTATCAGTTTGCCGGAGACAGTACAAACTACCGGGGCAGCAATGAACAGTCGCAGCAGAATTATAATCAGCCAAACCGCAGTAATCAGCCGATGCAAAATCAGAACTGGAGTGTGAGAGAAGTTTCTTCCGGTGGGCGTGGATTCGGAATTGCGTCCATGGTACTTGGCATTATCGCATTGGTCTTATTCTTTTCCTTCGTGAATATTCCACTTGCGATTCTCTCGATTATCTTTGGTATTATCCAGTTGACGAGAAAGGCACCAAAAGGGATGGCAATCTCCGGGATCGTCATGAGTACAATCTCATTATTTCTGTTAGTGATTTTCTGGGCTGGTATGTTTGTGTCAGATGCCAGAACAGAAAGCACGGATAACAGCACTTATTATGAAGGATCCGAAAATGATGATGCTTCCGATGATTATTATGATGGCTTATATGAGGGGTATCAGCAGGGATATAAAGATGGCTATTATGATGGCTACTATGGCTACACACCGGATGAAGATTTCTTTGGTTATCTTCCAAATGATGATTCTTATAATTTTCATGAGAAGAACGGCATATATTATTAATAAAGAAATGACAGCCGGGGAATCCGTTTGAGACAGAAAAGCAATGGAAAACAACAATTCATTATAAAAAGAGCAGCAGGATTTCTGCTGCTTATTTTTGCGTTTACAGGGATCATTGGCATTTGCGTGGAAAAAAAGGACAATAAGATAAGAGCAGACAGTGGGATGGAGACAGAGAGAATGGCAGAAGAGAACACGAAAGCAGCATCAGGAAAAATCAAAGAAGAGGAAGTTAAGAAAGTGGCTTTGACATTTGATGATGGACCAAATCCGGATCATACGGAGACACTCTTGGAAGGCTTGAAAGAGCGGAATGTGAAGGCAACTTTTTTCCTTCTGGGTGCGGAGTGTGAAAAATATCCCGAGATCGTGAAGAAAATCCATGCAGACGGACATCTCATCGGCGTTCATTCCTATGAACATGTGAATCTTTCCAATCTCACGGATCAGGCGGCGATGGAGCAGGTGGACAAAACAGACCAGATTATTTTTGGACTGACCGGAGAACATGCACAGTATATCAGACCGCCTTACGGCTGCTGGAAATGCAATCTCGATTATGAGACAAAAATGATCGAGGTGCTGTGGGACGTTGATCCGCTCGACTGGAAGACAGATAATTCCAGCGTCATTGCAAAGCGTGTCATGGATAAAGTGCAGGAAAATGATATCATTCTGCTGCATGATGCCTCGGAATCATCGGTAAATGCAGCATTTCTGATGATTGATGAATTGCAGGGAGAGGGATATTCGTTTGTGACGGTCGAGGAACTGATACTGGAATAAACAGGTTCAAGCGTCAGTTGTACAAATGAAGTATATGCCTGAAAAACGCCAGCGTTAAATTATACCCGGATAATGAAAAAATAGATTGATTTACAAGTGTAGAATGAGATGCTATGATAACAGAAACAGAGGTAACACAATGTATATTGTGTTACCTCTGTTTCTTGCTTTATATATCGGACAGAGTTTCCATTACTTAACCCCTTTTTTCAAAAAAATTTATTCAAGTATGTGAGGAGAAAAAATATGAACACAGCTCAGCCAATCCGCTCAGAACAGGAACTGAAAGATTTTATGAACTTTTATGAACAGGTACAGTATCATCCGAGAAATCAACTGCTGCTTACGATGGGGCTGAATACTGCATTGAGAATTTCGGATCTTCTTTCTTTACAGTGGAAGCAGGTATATGACTTAGAAAACCGGAGCGTAAGAGAACATCTGCTTCTTGTGGAGGCAAAGACCGGAAAAGCATCGAATATTTATCTGAATGAAAAAATAACTGTCCAGCTGCAAAAGTACTATCGGTTTTTAGCGTCTGAACGCAGTTTAAAGATCAGTGGGGATGCGTATCTTTTCTGTGGAAAAGACGCAGATCCAATCTCAAGGGTGCAGGCTTACCGGATTATCCGCAAGGCGGCAGAAAACAGCGGCCTAAGTGGTGTGATCAGCCCTCATTCCTTACGGAAAACATTTGGATATTATGCGTGGAAGCAGGGAGTTCCACCGGTACTTCTCATGGAGATTTATCATCATTCCTCTTTTGACATCACCAAACGTTATCTTGGAATCGAGCAGGATGACAGGGACGAGGTTTTCCGCAAAATCTGTTTATAAAGGACAGGATTTCCCTTCCCATAAAATATCTGAACAATATGCATTGTGATCAATGTAGCTCCATGATTCCGGAACGCAAAACAGAGGTAACACAATATACAATGTGTTACCAGTATCTGAAACGGATGGAGTACCGTTTTTAATATACGCAGTATTTATGGAAAAATACAAAGCCACATGGAGGTTACAATGCTTAAATTATCTTTAAAACCGGGAGAATACATTGATATAGGAGAAAACATCCGTGTCGTTTTTTCCGGTGGTTCTGCAAATAACATTCATCTTCTTGTAGACGCACCACGCGAATACAACATTGTGCGCAGTAATTCCATGAAGCAAAAAGACAAAAAAGAATACTATCGTGAGCAGACAATCTCTGAGGAAGCAAAGCGTGAGATTGCAGGAATCTTAATGCGTGAGAAGCACGCAGCTTCTGAGATAACGGACAGACCGGCTACAAAAAAAGCCATTTACACAGTCAGCCACAGACGGTAATAATGCCATGCTAACCTAGGGGCGTGGTTTATTATACAGGCACTTTGTGCCAAAATCCTGATTTTTTCAGGGAAAAGGGAATGGAATCCCGAAAATAAAAATTATTTTAGCGGCAGAATGACCGCAACACACGGAGGTAAAAAATTATGGTAGTACAACACAACATGCAGGCAATGAACGCCAACAGAATGTTAAACATCACAACAGGACAGCAGGCAAAATCCACAGAGAAGTTATCTTCCGGTTACAGAATCAACCGCGCAGCAGATGATGCAGCAGGATTAACAATTTCTGAGAAAATGAGAAAACAGATCCGTGGTCTGGATCAGGCTTCCACAAACGCACAGGACGGTGTGTCCGCAGTTCAGACAGCAGAGGGTGCTTTGACAGAAGTTCACTCCATGTTACAGAGAATGAACGAGTTAGCAGTTCAGTCTGCGAATGGAACAAATGCACAGTCTGATAGGGATGCAATTCAGGCAGAGATTACGCAGTTAACAACCGAAATTAATCGTGTATCTGAAACAACAAAGTTTAATGAAACTTATTTGTTAAAAGGAGATACCAAAGGAACGAAAGACGTTTATTTTGGAACATCAAGATATGGAATCAAAGAGAATACGAAATTATATGATGCTAACAAAACATTGTTAAATGCAGATACGTTAAAAGAAACCTTAGCAAAGGGTGGAAAAGTGTATACGGATAACAATGCAACCACATTAGCTAAAAAAGGTGTTGACTATGCGTATGTAACAAAATTTTATGATGCTGATGGAAAAGAAGTTTCAGCAGAAAAGGCTGCAACAGCTGGTGCAGAAGTGTATGGCGATAAAAATGCGCAGATTAAAATTTCTGCTGATGGAACAGATTTAATAACCAACAAATATGTTACAAAGGACTCTGTAAATGATGACTTAGTATTTAATCTTCATGTAGGTGCAGATTCAGAAATTAATAACAAGATTTCGGTTACCATTGAAGAAATGAGTTCAAAAGGTTTAGGTGTGGAAGGACTGAAAGTTGATACCGAAGATGATGCTACAGTATCAATTGACACAATTTCAGCAGCAATCCAGAAAGTTTCTTCCCAGCGTTCTGCTCTCGGTGCTGTTCAGAACAGATTAGAGCATACGATCGACAACTTAGATAACGTTGTTGAGAACACAACAGCAGCTGAATCCCGTATCCGTGATACAGATATGGCTGAAGAGATGGTTAACTACAGCAAGAACAA
>OODU01002973.1_pt1 | contig 13599 bp, 11 predicted proteins | sample 1671171 | NCBI WGS metagenome assembly OODU01 (sample SAMN06348129, study PRJEB24527) | human gut metagenome | biome: human gut; feature: ankylosing spondylitis patient; material: feces | host: Homo sapiens | place: China | collected 2015-10
TTCCGATTAAGACCGGAACGCTGACACAGAACCGGATGCATGTGGAAGAACTGGGACTGGCAGAACATGGAAAGATCCAATGGGTCAACGAAGATCGCCTGACTGCCCATCGGGGGCGGCAGTACCGGGAGGCGGCAAAACAACTTTTGTGTGGGTGTATGCTGGCGGGAAATGCGGCAGTTTCGGAGCGTGAGATTTCTTCTGGGCGGAACAATGCGGTCAGTGGCGATGCAACAGAAGAAGCACTGGCGGAGGCGTATGGGACATTGGGCTTTACGGAGGCAGAACTAACCAGCGATACGACCCGCTTAAAAGAATTTCCATTTGATTCTGTTGGAAAGTCCATGAGCGTGGTTTATCAGAGAAATGGTGAGAATTTCTTATATATGAAAGGTGCGCCGGAGGTGGTGCTGGGCCGATGTACGAAGCGGTGGTGCAGAACGGAGCGTCACATGGATCCAGGGGCAGATGCGAAGGGAGAGCAATCAACAGCTTTAACGGAGTCGGAGCGGAGACAGATCCGGGAATTGGTCTCCGAAGCCGGTCTGAAAGGCCGCCGGGTTATCATGGCGGCTTATCGACAGCTTCCTGCTGGCTGGGAACGGATGGAACGGCGGCAGCTGGAGGATGGCTTAACTTTCCTTGGTTTGGCGGCCATGACGGATCCGCTCCGCCCAGAGACAAAGGAAGCCGTCAGAGAGGCCAAAGAAGCCGGAATCTTCCCGGTCATGATCACGGGAGACCACATCGAGACTGCCATGGCCATCGGAGAACAGGCGGGAATCCGCACCCCAGGAGACCTGGCTCTTTCCGGGGCCCAGCTAGACCAGATGGGAGAAGAAGAGCTGGACCAGAAATTGGAGCGCGTCAGTGTTTACGCCAGAGTTTCCCCAGAGCATAAGCTGCGGATCGTCAAAGCATGGCAGAAAAAAGGAAAAATCACCGCCATGACCGGAGACGGCGTCAACGACGCCCCAGCCTTAAAACAGGCAGATATCGGTATCGCCATGGGCAAAGGCGGCACAGAAGTTTCCAAAGAAGCCTCCGCCATGATCCTGGCAGATGACAATTTTGCCACCATCATAAAAGCCGTTGCCAACGGCAGAAATGTCTACCGGAACATCTTAAATGCCATCAGTTTTTTGATGTCCGGCAATATGGCAGGTATTTTATGTGTACTGTATACAACACTCAGGGACTTACCGGCTCCCTTTGCCCCGGTGCACCTGCTTTTCATGAATCTGGTGACCGATTCCCTTCCGGCCCTTGCCATCGGCATGGAACCGCCGGAGGAGGGACTTTTGCAGATGCCGCCGAGAGATACAAAACGAGGGATCCTGACGGGAACCTTCATAAAAGAGATCACCATCCAGGGATTTCTCATCGCGGCCTGCACCATGACGGCGTATTTAGTTGGATTATATGGCTGGCCGAAAGATGTGGCTGGAAATGGCATCGGTGGATTCTGGGCGCAGGTTAAGGATTGGAACGTGGTCGATATCTGGAATTTTGTTCAGGTTCTGCCAGCAGCGGTAGTTGGAAGCTACGAAAGTGGGGCAGCAGGAATTGTAACCGGTTCCAGCGCTGTAGCGGCAACCATGGCATTTTCCACCTTAACCTTAGCCCGCTTGTTCCACGGTTTTACCTGCCGCAGCCGTCGGAGCCTTTTGAAGATTGGCATATTCAGTAACTTGTACACGGTTATGGCATTTGAGGCAGGCGTTGTCCTTTTGGCGGCAGTGTTGTTTGTGCCGGGGCTTCAGCGGGTGTTTGCGGCGGCGGATATGTCGGTGGAGCAGATTCTCCTGGTTGCAGGTCTGGCATTTGCCCCGACGGCGTTGATTCAAATGGGAAAATGGCTGAAACATTTGTAAAGGACTTCCAGAAGCAGTTTCGATTTGCAATTGCTATTCGAGATAAGAAACAGTATAATAAGAATAATTGCAAATGACTGCTAGAAGGAGGAATGGTACATGAAGATCGTTACATATGAAGTGGAAAATAAGACAAAACTTGGCATTTTCAGCGCGGATGAACAGTGGGTCTATCCATTGGAGTGCTTTGGAATGGAATACAAGGAGATGCAGGAAGCCATTGCGGAGATGAGCGATTCCGAGATCCAGCTGTTAAACCACATGAGCCAAAAGGATCCATACGAGACCCCAGGCGCAGCGCGGATCGAGGAAGTGAAGATCCTGGCTCCGATCTTAAAACCGAAGCAGGATGTGATCTGTCTGGGCATCAACTATATGGCTCATGCGGAGGAATCCGCCCGCTATAAGAAAGAGGCGTTTGGCGGCGATCGTCCATATGCGATCTATTTCTCCAAACGTGTCAATCAGGCAGTTGGCGACAAGGAGGGCATTCCGAGACACGCGAACCTGGTAGAGCGCCTGGATTACGAGTCCGAGCTGGCTGTGATCATCCGCAAGGACGCTTACTGCGTATCCGAGGAAGAGGCCAAGGACTACATTTTCGGTTACACCGTGATCAATGATGTCAGTGCCAGAGATGTACAGACCCGTCATCAGCAGTGGTATTTCGGTAAAAGTCTGGATGGATTTCTGCCAATGGGACCATGTATCGTGTCTGCGGATGAGATCGCGTATCCACCGAAGCTGCCGATCCGCTCTTATGTGAATGGCGAGCTGCGCCAGAACAGCAACACCGAGCTTCTGATCTTCGATATCGACCATGTAATCAGCGAGTTATCCCAGGGCATGACCCTTCAGGCTGGCACTATCATCGCCATGGGTACGCCTGCAGGTGTAGGCATGGGATTTGAACCGCCAAAATTCCTGAAAACTGGAGATGTGGTGACTTGTGAGATCGAGGGAATCGGACGGATCACCAATCCGATCGTGGAGTGATTGCCATGGCAAAGAAAAATTCCAGAGCGACCAGGGCCAAGATCGTAAGCGCCGCCTGGAAGCTGTTTTACGAGCAGGGATATGAGGATACCACGGTGGAGGAGATCATCGAGGTATCCCAGACCTCCAAGGGCTCTTTTTACCACTATTTTGATGGAAAGGATGCCCTGTTAAGTACTTTAAGCAGTCTTTTTGATGAGAAATATGAAGAACTGATGGAGACCCTGGATCCGGAGATGAACGCCATGGATCAGCTGCTGTATTTAAACAGTGAGCTGTTTGGCATGATCGAGAACAGCATTTCCCTGGATCTGCTGGCAAGACTGCTGTCTACTCAGCTGACCACCAGTGGAGAGAAACATCTGCTGGATCACAACCGCATCTATTATAAGCTCCTCCGCCGGATTATCGCCAGGGGGCAGGAGAAGGGGGAACTGGACAGCAAAAGCAGCGTCAGCGAGATGGTGAAGCTATATGCCCTGGCAGAGCGTGCGTTGATGTATGACTGGTGTCTGTGCGGTGGCGAATATTCCCTGCGGAAATACAGCGCAGATATTATGCCCGGTTTTTTAAGCAGTTTTCTTCCGAAATAGAGTGCACATAATCTGCAGCTGAATGACCGCGTCGGGAACACAGAAGATGCTGTGAGAAGCCGGAGAAAAGCCAAGTTTCGTCAAAAAACAAAAAGAATGTTTTGCGTTTGAATAATATTTTTAAAAATCGTCTAGTCTAAAATCCTTGTATTTCATAATAATACAAGGATTTTTATTTAAAATCGTACAGGATTCAGTCTGCACACCGTTCTGTATTGCGTTCTATAAAAAACAGTGCTATAATCGCCCCATTCGAGTGAAACAGGAGGGCATGAGTATGGCATCTATGGGAATTCTAATCGCAATCATCGTCTATCTGGTAATGATGGTGTATGTGGGATTTTATTTTAGCAAAGGGGAAGACAAAAAAGATTCAACCGACCATTTTTATCTGGGCGGCAGACAGTTGGGACCGTTCGTGACGGCCATGAGCGCGGAAGCGTCCGACATGAGCAGCTGGCTCTTAATGGGACTTCCTGGCGTGGCGTATCTGACTGGAATTTCCGATGCAGGCTGGACAGCTATTGGCCTGGCAGTGGGAACCTATTTAAACTGGCTGATCGTGGCAAAACGGATCCGTCGTTATTCCATTGTCTGTGATGCCATCACCATTCCGGATTTCTTCTCCAAACGGTATCATGACAAGAAAAATATCCTGATGTGCATTTCTGCTATCGCGATCCTGATTTTCTTTGTTCCGTATACCGCTTCTGGATTTAAAGCAGTAGGAACCTTATTTAACAGTTTATTTGGCGTGGATTACCATATGGCTATGCTGTTTGGCGCGGCGATCATCATTATCTACACGGTTATGGGCGGATTTATGGCAGTGTCCACCACCGACCTGATCCAGAGCGTGGTTATGAGTATTGCATTGGTGATCATTGTATTTTTCGGAATCAGCAAAGCGGGCGGCTGGGACGCAGTCATGGACAATGCAAAATCTCTGGCAGGTTACTTAAGCATGACACAGGCCCACAATATGGCGGATAACACTTCTTCCCCATACAGCCTGCTGACCATTCTCTCCACCTCCGCATGGGGACTTGGATACTTTGGAATGCCTCACATTCTTCTGCGTTTTATGGCCATTGGCGAGGAGAAGAAGCTGGTGCTTTCCAGAAGAATCGCTACCATCTGGGTTGTGATTTCCATGTTTGTGGCAATTCTGATCGGTATCATCGGCTATGGCGCATCGGTAGCCGGAGTTCTTCCGATGTTTGAGACCAGCTCTGAGTCTGAGACCATCATCATCCGTCTGGCAGGGCTGTTAGCAGAGAAGAATTTCCTTCTGGCGCTGGTGGCAGGTGTAGTACTGGCAGGTATTCTGGCATGTACCATGTCAACGGCAGATTCCCAGTTATTAACGGCGGCGTCCAGTGTTTCCCAGAATTTATTGCAGGATTTCTTAAAGATTAAGATGAGCCCGAAACAGTCTATGCTGGCAGCCCGTCTGACTGTTGTGGGGATCTCCCTGGTAGCTGTGGTTCTGGCATGGAATCCGGACAGCTCCGTATTTTACATCGTGTCCTTCGCCTGGGCAGGCTTTGGAGCTGCCTTCGGACCGGTGGTATTATTTTCCTTATTCTGGAGACGCACCAATTTCCAGGGCGCTCTGGCAGGTATGCTGACCGGCGGCGTGATGGTATTTGTATGGAAATACCTGGTGAAGCCAATGGGCGGTGTCTGGGGCATCTACGAGCTGCTTCCGGCATTTATCCTGGGCTGCATTGCGATTGTCGTTGTGTCTTTGGCAACTGCGGCTCCATCTGAGGAGATTTTGAAGGAATTTGATTCCGTTAAAGAAGAAAAGTAGAATTTTTTGAAAATTTCAAAAGATTGAAAAAGAGGTTTGATTGAAAAAAAAGGCGTATCGTGCTACCATAAATGGTATCGATGCGTCTTTTTTTGATTCATAGATATTTTTGTGGAATGTCCGTTGGAAAATCGGATGAAAAATTATTAGATAACGGAGGGCTTTACATGAACAATTACAGAATGGGAACAAAATGTGTGCAGGCTGGCTATACACCGGGCAACGGAGAACCAAGACAGGTTCCGATTATCCAGTCTACGACTTTTAAGTACAGCACCAGTGAGGACATGGGCAAATTATTTGACTTAGAGGCAGAAGGCTATTTCTACACCAGACTGCAGAACCCGACCAATGACCATGTAGCAGCGAAGATCGCGGCGATGGAAGGTGGTACGGCAGCGATGCTGACCTCCAGCGGCCAGGCGGCCAATTTCTTCGCCATGTTCAACATCTGCCAGTGCGGCGATCACATCGTGGCATCCTCTTCCATCTACGGCGGAACCTTCAACCTGATTGCAGTGACCTTAGCGAAAATGGGAATTACTGCCACGTTTGTATCTCCAGATGCGTCTGAAGAAGAGTTAAATGCGGCGTTCCAGCCAAACACCAAGCTGATGTTCGGCGAGTCCATCGCCAACCCGGCTTTAACAGTTCTGGATATTGAATTGTTTGCCAAGGTAGCCCACGCTCACGGCGTTCCGTTAATCGTGGACAACACCTTCCCAACTCCGGTCAACTGCCGTCCATTTGAGTGGGGCGCGGATATTGTGACTCATTCCACCACCAAATATATGGATGGACACGGTGCGGCAGTAGGCGGAGCTATCGTGGACAGTGGAAGATTTGACTGGATGGCACACGCGGACAAGTATCCGGGTCTGTGTACACCGGATGAGAGCTATCATGGAATCACTTATGCGGAGAAATTTGGAAAAGAGGGCGCATTTATCACGAAATGTACCTCTCAGCTGATGAGAGATCTGGGCTGCATCCAGTCACCGCAGCATGCGTTTATCCTGAATCTGGGACTGGAATCCCTGCATGTGAGAATGCCGAAGCATGTAGAAAATGGACAGGCAGTCGCTGAATTCTTAGAGAGCCATCCAAAGGTTGCTTACGTGAATTATTCGGGACTTCCATCCAGCCCATATTATGAGAGAGCGAAAAAATATATGCCAAACGGCGGCTGCGGTGTGGTTTCCTTTGGCTTAAAGGGTGGCCGTGAGGCAGCTTCGGTCTTCATGCAGAATCTGAAGCTTGGCGCCATTGAGACCCATGTGGCAGATGCAAGGACCTGCTGCTTAAACCCGGCTACCTCCACCCATCGTCAGATGACCGATGAGCAGTTAAAGGAGGCAGGCGTACCGGCAGAACTGATCCGCATCAGTCTTGGACTGGAGGATAAAGAAGATCTGATCGCAGATATCAGCAATGCGCTGGATGCAATTCCGGAGAACTAAGATAAGTTGATGTGAGACGAGAAAAGACTCTTTCCGTGAAATTATGGAGAATATCCATAAATATATTCTGGAAAGAGTCTTTTGTATTTAGTGGAGTTCAAAGAGCGGCCTAGTGGTGCTGGCATCTTGCGCAGGCTGATGGCGCAGTGGCGCACCCGCCCAGCGCCGTTTCCCGCAGTTCCGCCGGAAGCCGTCTTCCCACAGCGTACATGGTATCCAGCATCTCATCAAATGGGATCAGCTGCGGAATGCCAGCCAGAGCCATTTCCGCAGCGATCATGGCATTGGCCACTCCGGCGGCGTTGCGGTTCTGACAGGGGTATTCCACCAGACCTCCCACGGGATCGCAGACCAGGCCAAGCATATTCATCAGTACCGTGGAAGCGGCGTTCAGACACTGCCCAGGAGTGCCTCCCAGCAGCTCCACAGCGGCGGAAGCAGCCATGGCGGAGGCGATTCCGACCTCTGCTTGACAGCCGCCTACCGCACCGGCAACGGTGGCATTTCTCATGGCCAGATAGCCGATGGCACCGGCGTTGTAGAGTACCTGGATCATGGTATCGTCAGGGCATTCATAGACCTCCTGAAGGGCCAGCAAAAATCCAGGAACGATTCCAGCGGATCCAGCAGTGGGAGCTGCCACGATCAGTCCCATGGAAGCGTTGGTCTCTAGAACCGCCATGGCCTTGGTGATGCCTTTGTGAAGTACTTCACCGCAGAGCCGTGTTCCAGACGCCTCGTGGAGAGAAAGTCGTTTGGCCTCTCCGCCGATCAGGCCGCCCATGGAGGTGACCGGTTTCTGGATCGGAGTAGAAGCGGAGTCTTTCATGATCTCCAGCACTCGTTTCATTTTTGTATACAATTCTTCTGGAGAACTTTCTGCCTCAGAAAGTTCCCGCTGTCTCATGACCTCTGAAATCGTCAGCCGTTTGCTCTGACAGAGATCAAAAAGTTCCTTCGCGTTTTTGAAATCCATAGTCTGTCTCCTATATCTGCACCACCATCACATGCTGCACATGATCATTTTCCCGCAGGCTCTCTGCAATTCCCTCTGGAAGCCGTCCATCCGACTCCACGATGGTATAAGCCGTATGCCCCTTCGATTCCCGGAACAACCGCATAAACGCGATATTCACGCCCCGGTCGCTCAAGCATTTGGTAATATGGGCCACAACGCCAGGACGGTCTAAATGGATTACGATGACGGCGCTGTACTCGCCGGTAAAATCCACTTTGACCTGGTTGATCCGTACGATCCGCACCTTGCCGCCGCCTAGAGATTCGCCCCGGACGGTCATCGTCTGGCCGGAGGCATTGACCATGGAAATATCCACGGTGTTGGGGTGGACGTCGGTTTCAAGCTCATTAGGTGTAAATGAGTAAGTGATTCCCTGTTCCGAAGCCAGATCAAAGGAATCCCGGATCCGCATATCATCGGTATCAAATCCCATGATTCCGCCAAGCAGCGCCCGGTCCGTACCATGACCGTGATACGTCCTGGCAAAAGAACCGTAGAGAGTAAAATCCACTTTCACCACAGAGCCCCCGATCATTTTCTGGGCCAGAAATCCGATCCGCGCAGCTCCTGCTGTGTGGGAACTGGAAGGCCCGATCATGTTAGGGCCAAGTACATCAAAAACACTGATAAAGGACATGCGGTTTCACGCCTCCTAAACGAAGAAAATTAAGCCTGATAAACACAGGTTCCCTGGATAAATTTAGCGGTTACAGTATCTGCAGTATACAGCCATAAAATACGCTGGAAACGATCCTGTACCGGACGTTCCACAAAATCAGCCAGAGCTGCATCGTCCAGGACCACAGCATCAAATTCATAATCAGGCTCAAAGCTGCCGACCTTTCCGAAGAATGATCCACCGCCTTTGGTAGCGAGATAAAAGGCATTGGCAACGGTCAGGAAGTTCTTTTTGGCAAAAGGATCGCCATTCCGCTCTGTAAAGCACCAGCGCAGCTTGCTGGACTGGATGGCATCAGTCATGGTCCGTAACAGATTTAAGTTATAGCCGCCTGCCATGTCAGTGCCCAGACCGACACGGATACCGTCATGCACCATCTGAAGGATCGGAGCAACGCCATTGGCAGCATTGGTGTTGGACTGGGGACAATGTGCGACCAGGACATTGCGGTGCTTGATCAGTTCATATTCCGCTTCATTGGGATGCACCACATGGGCCATGACAGCTGGCTGTCTGCTTCCTAATAAGTCGTACATGTCATAAGCTTCACCGTAGCAGGAGAGACCGGGTTTTAACTGCTTGACCCATTCGATCTCATCCAGACCCTCTGAAAGGTGTGACTGGACCGGTACCTGATATTTTTCGGAAAGCACCTGTAAACCTTCCATACATGCATCGGTACAGGTTGGGGTATAACGTGGAGTCAGGATCGGCTTTACCTGTCCATATCCGGTTTCAGTTTCTTTCAGCCAGCGTTCGGTCTCTTTCAGGGTCTCTTCCGTCGTTTCCTGGAGACCAAAGCGGGAGTTACGGTCCATATTTAATTTGCCCACGTAAGCGCTGAAGCCTGCATCTGCCAGCTTACGCATCAGAAGCTCGGTTGCAGGGCGGTGAATGGTGGCGAAAATAGAGGCTCTGGTAGTGGTAGTTGTTTTCAACAGATCGTCAACAAAGCGGCCATAAGCTTTGTCTGCATATTCCAGATCTGCATACCGGCTTTCCTCTGGAAATGAATAGCGGTCAAACCAGGTTTCCCATTCGGAATTGCAGTCCAAAAGCATTCCGAGACCACGGAAACCATACTGAGGTGCATGGACATGCATATCACACATGCCGGGAATGATAAATTTGTCAGAAAAATCCAATACAGGAATTTCCTGGTATTCCTCTGGTAATTCATGGAAAATACCTACAGATCTTCCATCCTTACAGATGACATATTCATTCTCGTGATATTCCATATGATCAAAATCTGGTGTATGAACGATAATACCCTTTAATGCAAATGTGCGATTCTTGAAAAATTCCATGATAAAATTCCTTTCTTGTCCGGCGCAGTTTTGCGTTGGTATATTTGATAGCTTTAACATAGCACATCAGACTTTTCTGTGCAAGAAAAATCAACAGGAAACAAAAAATGCGGTTCACTTGTTATCGTGAACCGCATCAGCTGTATTCAGAAGATTAACCAAAGTATCTCTTTAACAGACCCTCGAATGCTCTGCCATGACGAGCCTCGTCTTTTGCCATCTCATGAACGGTATCATGGATTGCGTCTAAGTTCAGCTCTTTTGCTCTCTTAGCCAGATCAAACTTACCAGCAGTAGCGCCATTCTCAGCCTCAACTCTTAACTCCAGATTCTTCTTGGTGGAGTTGGTAACGACTTCGCCTAATAACTCAGCAAATTTTGCTGCGTGCTCAGCCTCTTCGTAAGCTGCTTTCTCATAATACAGACCAACCTCTGGATAGCCCTCTCTGTGAGCAACTCTTGCCATAGCCAGATACATACCAACCTCAGAGCACTCGCCCTCGAAGTTTGCTCTTAAATCAGCCATGATATCTTCACGGGAGCCCTGTGCAACGCCAACTACATGCTCAGCAGCCCATGTTCTTTCTTCTGTCTGCTCGATGAACTTGGAAGCTGGAGCTTTACAAATTGGACAAAACTCTGGTGCGTTCTCTCCCTCATAAACATATCCGCATACTGTACAAACCCATTTCTTCATAATGATGATCTCCTTTTCTTTAAAATAATTTATGTTGTTACATTGACCCTTTGAATTAATAATAGTAATTGTTACTGATATCAATATACACTACTAAGAGGTTTTTGTCAAGTACTTGTTGAGAAAATTTTAAGTAATTTTTGTGGTGATTAATGGGAAACTTTGTCTAAGCAGTCCTTGCATAAACCATAGAAATAAGTAGTGTGGGTATCGATCCGTCCGTCGCAGTGTTCCTGGGCAGATTCGTTGAGTCCTGGGAAGGTATCCATCTCCAGATCGGATACGGCACCGCACTGTCTGCATACAAAATGGTAGTGTGGGCTGGTGTCCGCGTCAAACCGGTCCGGGCCATTGCCACAGGTCAGTTTCTGGATCTCGCCAAGCTCCACCAAAAGATTTAAGTTGCGGTAGACCGTACCAAGACTGATGTTGGGAAATTCCTCCCGGATACTCATATAGACAGCATCTGCGGTCGGATGGTCACGGCGTCCCATAAGACAGGTCTTGATCGAATCCCGTTGTTTGCTGTGTTTGATTGCTTTCATTCGAACTCCTCTTAACTAAAAATGATAATAGTTACTATCTTTATTATAACAGAAGCTCGAATGAAGTCAATAGATAGGTCGAAAAATAATACGAAATTACAGGGTTTCTTTGGCAATCCGTATGAATTCTTTGGTTGCCTGGGACATATAATGTCCTTTGTGATAGCCGATTCCCAGAACACCGTGGGCTTTCGGATAATTTAAGGAATAGAAGTTTAAACCGGTTTTGGTTTCCAGGTTATTCTGGAATACCTCGTGACTGGAAATGAACATCTTCGGGTAGAAAGTAATGCCCATGCCTTTGGCAGCCAGCGCCAGCACCGTCTCGATATTTTCCGTTTCCAGGATGATGTTGGGCGTGATCTGCGCTTCCTCGAACATCTCGTCCGCCAGAGTGCGGACCCGGTTTCCCAGGTTGATTAAGAGAAATGGACAGTTCTGCAGAAGCTTCAGGTCTGCGCTTTGGGACAATTTTTCCTTGATTTTGTCCACCTGTCCAGGATAGGCGTGTTCCAGCACTTTATCCGGGACCGCTAACAGAATCTCCTCATCACACAGAGGCACGGTCTCGATATTTTCCACCTTAAATGGAAGCATACCGATGATCAGGTCGATATCGCCGTGAAGCAGTCCGGCATCCAGCTCGCTGGAATTGCCTTCCACCAGCTGCAGATCGATATTGGGGAACTGTTCCTTATATAATGGAAGGATCTCCGGTAAAATCTTGCGTCCGCGGGTGTGCGACATGCCGATGATCAGCTTGCCTTTGGAGAAATCCTTAATATCCGCGATCTCGTGATAGGTTTCCTCCCGCAGTTCCAGAATCTCTCTGGCCCGTTTTTCCAGGACCTGTCCTGCGTAAGTCAGGGTCAGAGGGGTGGTGCGGTGGAAAAGGGCGATGTCAAACTCCTTTTCCAGGTTGGAAATATGGTTGCTTAAGGACTGCTGGGAAATGTAAAGCCGTTTAGCGGCCTTTGTGAAGTTCAATTCCTCCGCAGCCACAAGAAAATATTCCAGATTGAGAAAGTTAATCATAGGGGCCTCCGTTTATTCTTCTGGCTCGTCCTGTTCCAGAACCGCAGGAATGTAGGCAGCCAGTTTCTCGATGGAAGTGTTTACCACCAGTTCCTCTGGGAAGTTCAATTCCTGCAGCAGTTTGTGGGCCCGGCGGTGGTTGCCTGCGTCCTCAGCGATGTGGGCATCACTGTCTAAAACGATGGATGTTCCATAGTGCATGCACCGCTCTAATAAGTCGCGGCAGTTTTCAATAGCGTTTGGCCGTCCATCGGTGGGGTGCAGGGAAGAGTTATTTAACTCCAGAAGTACATGATGCTCTTTGGCAGCTGCAGCCAGCGTATCGTGGTCATAAGGGAAACGGCCGTCATCCGGATGTCCGATGATCTTCACATATGGATTTTTCAGGACGCCAAGGTATGCAGCAGTATTCTGCGCCACGGTGCCGCAGGTGTAGCACTGGGGATGGATACTGGCAACGGCGTAATCAAGACGTCTCAAGGTATCTTCCTTTAAATCCAAAGAACCCTGGTAATCGATAATATCCACCTCGCAGCCCATCATCAGCCGTAGCCCGAACAAATGCTTGGGAATGACTTTAAAGTTCTTAAAGTAGATTTCGTCGCAGGTTCCCTGAATTCCCCCTGGGGCGTGGTCTGTGGAACCGAAGACTTTCATGCCGTGATCGGCGGCCGCCCGCGCCATTTCATATAAGGTATTGTAAGCGTGGCCGCTGACGATCGTGTGTGTATGCAGATCCATAATATCGTTCATATTGCATTTAACCTCATAAAAATAATATTTTCTTAAACTATAGCACACTTTTTTTTGGAAAAACAGTAGGTGAATTGGTGAAAATGTGGTAAACTAAAAGACAGTGATGGGAAAATGATTTCCTATTAAGAAAATGTATCAGGAGGCTGGATTATGAGCGAAGAAATGAAGAATGAGAAGGTTCAGGAGACCATGGAGGATTTTGCCGCAGAGTTAGAGGCATCCTATAAAGAGTACGATGAGAGACGCAATCAGGCTTACGTGGCAGATGAGACCCCGGACGCAGAGAAATGGCAGGAAGTAAAGCAGCTTCAGGCTGACCATGCGGTTGTCAACGTAAAGATCAAAGAGATCGTAAAAGGCGGCGCAGTTGCTTATTTAGATGAACTGAGAGCATTTATCCCGGCTTCCCAGTTATCCTTAGAGTATGTGGAGAAATTAGAGGATTGGGTTGGCAAGCACATCGAGGCTTACATCATCACCGCAGATCCAGAAAACAAGAAACTGGTTCTGTCTGCGAAAGAGGTGTTAAAAGAGCGCAGAGATGCAGAAGTGAAAGAAAAGATGGGCGCATTCAAAGCTGGCCAGGTAGTAGAAGGTACCGTTGAGAGCCTGAAAGACTACGGCGCATTCGTAGAACTGACAGACGGCGTGACCGGACTGCTTCACATTTCCCAGATCAGCAACCAGAGAATCAAACATCCTGGCGTTGTGCTGAAAGAGGGCCAGAAGGTAAAAGTAAAAGTATTATCCGTTGCAGACGGCAAAATCAGCTTAAGCATGAAAGCGTTAGAGGCTGACGAGCAGTCGGAGCCGGTTGATT
>OODU01002989.1_pt1 | contig 13555 bp, 16 predicted proteins | sample 1671171 | NCBI WGS metagenome assembly OODU01 (sample SAMN06348129, study PRJEB24527) | human gut metagenome | biome: human gut; feature: ankylosing spondylitis patient; material: feces | host: Homo sapiens | place: China | collected 2015-10
GTTAAAGTAACGCTTCGAGACTATATAATACAGAAAAAAGCAGGAAAAGAACCTGTTTTTAAAGCTAAGGAATTAGGTATAAAAAATGCAGAATGTTGGGAATAAAATATCAAACAAACTCTTAGACTTAGAGTTTCAAAGAAAATCAGCCAAAATAGCTTTAAGCGCTAGTCTTGGCATACTTACTATAACGGCTTTTAATATGAAAAATAAAAAAGCGGCAAAACTCCATACTATAGCAGGTGCCGCAATGGTGGGATTTAGTCTATGGCACGCCGGTCTTTATGGGACAAAATATGCTAAATTTTTAAACAAGCATAGTAAAAAACGTCTAAAGGCAAGCGAAGTATGAAAATCTACATATATATCTTGCTTCTTATATTTACTGGCTGTTCTGCTAAAAACAATGCTCAGCACAATATAGCAGTCGCCGCACAAAATGATAATATAAAAGAAGTTGTACAAGAGCCTCAATCGCAAAATATCGAAGTTGATTATATGAACTTCGATGAGCAAAATAGACAAGATATAATGTTAGCTTATGGAACGCTTCTAGATGATGCAAATGTAAATGCATGGGCTAAAGGCACAGAAGCAAATTTAGTCGGTAAAATCCTTATAAGTCAAGCTACGTTTAATAAAATAGCAAATGAAATTTCACAGTACATAAGGGATTTTCGCAAAATTGATGGTAAAATCAGCATATATTATCAAGTTAAAGAAAAAGTTGTATATCAAGGAAAGTATTGAGCTGTTTTTTTTGAGATAAAAAGATAAGATAAGCTATTATTTTTTTACCCAATAAAGCTGCTCAAATACATGTAAATCTCTGCCGTTTAAATTTCTACTACCGCGAAAAGCGTTGTATTTCTGCTCTTTTAACTCAACTCTGCCTATCTTTGATAAATTCGTTATAAACTCATCTTTATCTATGAAACCTTCATTGTTAAACGATATCAACAGATACTTTGATTTTAAATTATTTATAAGCTCAAAAAATGCCGAACAAGCATCTCTTTTTTTATTATAAACGCTTCTATTCCATTGTTTTGGAATGCCACTCACTAAGCTTATATCTTTTGGTTTTTCATATTTTGCTATTAAATTTAACATAAAATAGTTTGAGCCATAAGGATGTTGATTGTATGGAGGATCAAGGTAAGCAATATCTACTTCTTGCATATCTTTAGCAAACTCTAAGGCGTCTTTTTGGGCAACATATGAGTCGCATTTAAAATTCGAAAACACAGGTTTTTTCAAAGTTATATCGCTCATTATCCTTTTAAGAGCGTTTTTTCCGTTTCCTCCAAACTCGCCTATTCCAAGTTTATTTTTATAAAATCCCTTAAAAACACCACTAGTATTACTATGAACGCTTACTTCAGAAAGAAGCGGAGCTAAGAAAAATACCCTTAATTCATCTGGAACTATCTCATCTATAGCAGTTCTTAAAGTATCTATAATCATCGCATTTTTAAGAGTAAAAAATACCCTGTCGTCTTTTTTGATATCATTTTCATCTTTTGGAGCATATAAAGATGTTATAAACCCTCTTTTTAAATCTTTTATATCGCTTAATTTATGATAATAAAAATCAAGTTTTTCATTTAGTTCATCGCTATAATTTGTTTGATAGCACTCATTTATAACTTTTGAATACAACTCAAGATCATTTGTATATATCGTATGCGAATGGGCTCTAGCCATTCGTGCTACGATGCCAGAGCCGCTAAAAATATCTGCAAAACTAACTTTATCTTTTTTTATATCTTGCTTTACACCTTTTATACCAGCTTCTATAAAACCTAGCAAGGAACGTTTATTTCCAAGATAAGTTATTAGTTGCTCTTTTAAATAGCGTGGATTTTCACTCAAGCGCTAATTTCCTTTATATCAGCCACTTTTAAAAATGCTTTATAAATTTGACCTATAATGGAGATTCTATTAGCTTTTATTTTTGGATTATCGTGATTTATCATCACAGAGTCGAAGAAAAGATCAATACTGTTTTTTAATCCAAACAAACTCTCAAGATATGTTTTTGTATCGTCTATATTTAAATTTAGAGCTTTAAATTTATTGTTTAATTCATTTTCCACGTCTTCTTCAAATAAACTCTCATTTATTTCTGCAATCTCGCTATCTTTTATAATATTAGACAGTCGTTTAAATGTAGAGAAATTATCTTTAAAATCCTTCATTTTGCATATTTCATCAAGTGCAATTATGGCTGCATTTAATCTTTTCAAGTCACTCTGTGAGCTATTTAAACACGCTTTTATAACAGAAGGGTTAACATCGTAAATGCTATAAAGTCTTTCATATACAAAACTTTCAAGATAGTTTAAATCAAAATTTTTATAATTTGGTTTTATTAAATTTAAAATATTTCTCAAATCAAAATTTATACCTAAATTTAGTACTATTTTTATAATTCCGCTAGCCGCTCTTCTTAATGCGTATGGATCTTTATTTCCGCTTGGTATCTTACCTATACTAAAAAGCCCCATTAAAGTATCAAGTTTGTTTGATATCGCCACTAAACTTGAAAATAGAGTTTTTGGATATAAATTTGCGTTTGGCAAATACTGCTCTTTGATAGCGCCTATTATAAACGGATTTTCGTCTCTATATGCAGCGTAATACCCACCCATTACTCCTTGGAGATTTGTAAATTCATAAACCATATTAGTAGTAAGATCGGCTTTGCTAAGCATGACAGCCCTATCAAGTTCATCAGCGTAATCTCCACCAAACTCATATCTTAAATCCTTATCGTAGATACTAGCTAAAATTCTAGCGATTTGTCTCTCTCTGAGTTCTTTATCGTACATACTGCCTAACTCATTTAGATAAGTGATATTTTTTAGCTTTTCACTACTAAACTCGCTAGCTAAATCACTATGCCAAAAAAACTTAGCATCGCTTAATCTTGCTCTTAAGACTTTTTCATTTCCTCTTATTATTAAATTATGGTCATCTGTAATAGCGTTGCTTACTACTACAAAATGATTGCTAAGTTTTCCATCTGCATTATGCAAAGGAAAATAGCGTTGATTTTCCTTCATTGAAGTGATAATAACTTCGCTAGGAACCTCTAAAAACTCTTTTTCAAAACTACCTAAGAGTGCCGTTGGATACTCTGTTATAGCTACAACTTCATCTAAAAGATCAAAATCAAGCTCTATTTTCAGGTTATTTTTAGTCTCAATAGTCTTAAATTCGTTTAAAATTTTCTCTTTTCTCTGAGTAGCGCTTAGTATAATTCCATTTTTTCGCACAAGCTCAAAATACTCATCTATACTAGAAAAATCTATCATATCATAACCGAAATTTCTATGTGGATAAAACGCTTTTTTACTCTTAACTCCAAAAATTTCAAAATCCAAGCTTTTTTCACCTAAAATAGATATTAATGAGCGTATAGGGCGTATAAACTCATATTCGCCGTTTCCCCATCTCATACTTTTCCCGAAATTTAAAGATAATATAAATTTCTCTATCATAGCAGGCAGTAAATCAGAAACAAGCTTACCTTTTATAACGCTTTTATGATATAAAACCTCTTTACCTTTAATCTCTTTAAAACCAAGCTCATCTTGACTTATGCCACACTTCTTAGCAAATCCCAAAGCAGCCGCGTTCCATTTACCGTCTTGCAGAGCAACGCTTTTTGGAGCTCCTATATTTTCAACTTCTAAATCAGGCGTAAGTTCTGGTATATCGCCGTTTATCACGATTCTTCTTGGAGTATATTCAAGGTTGAATTTGCTATCAAGTCCGTATTCGTCTAAAACTTGCTTCCATTTTGGTTTTATATTATTTAATTCCCTTAAAAAAGGGATTGCCGGCAACTCTTCAACGCCGATTTCAATCAATAGCTTCATCTTTTTTTTCTCCTTATAATATCAGCCTATTTTAGTAACAAGCTTTTAAACTCAAACAAACAAAAGTTGATATTTTCATAAAATAACTCTGTTTTAACTATATTTAACTAATTTGATGAGTTATTATCATCTATTTTATCTTCATTTTTACCTTTTGCTTCTTTCCTTTTTGCTATTTGTTCATCTCTGAGACGATTTTTTTCCATCATTTGACGATTAAATCCTACAACTAAAACAAATATCAAAAATACAAGCAAAACCCAAACTAAAAAATTAAAAAAATCACTCAACAACAAGCTCCTTCTCGCCTTTATAACTCCAAACTAACGCATTTTTATAAACTAAATTTTGCCCGTTTTTTATCTTTTTAGAGCGACTAAATACTCTTAATTTCTCACCGTTGATAGATGTAAAACCATCTTTTACATCTATCTTCAAATTTGAAACAACATCGCCGCTCCTAGCGCTTTTTATCTCATCTTGACTTATCATAAATTTGCTTATATCAGTATCAAAAGCAGTATCTACGTTTTTATACGATATGCTAGAAATCTGCATATTTCCTTTATAAAGATCTGTTTTATTTACTATAGCTTCAACCTTCGTGCCAAGTGGAAGTTTTGGATTTTTTTCATATACGTATATACCTCTTCTACTTTTATCAGCCAAAATATAACCGAATTTATCAACGTAAATAACTACTCCAACGACCTCTGCCCTCTCATCGCTCACTGCATAAATTTCATCTATACTTTTTTTTAAAACGGGTGAATCTCTAAATTCTGAAGTTAATACCGCATAAATAGCGTAATGATCGGAAAACTTCCCGCTAGATAAAAAACTTGGCTTGAATACGCCAAAACTAGAGTTTTTGTATCTAATATTTCCGTTAAAAAAGCTATTTTGAAGCATTATGTGATCTATAGCGCCACCTTTTTTATATGAACTTCTATCTCTGTTTCCTACAAATTCCCAGAGATTTTTAAATTTTCCGTTTAAATCATTTAGCAAAAATCCATATCCATAATTACTATTTAAGTCGCCTAAAATTATACTGTTTTTTTCATTTTCGACTGCTTTTATCATAGTATTTGCAGCTGTTTTTCTATCTTTTAAACTATTTTTTGCTGCCGGGAAATGAGTTGAGAAAAACTTTATTGTCTCACCTCCAAAACTTATCTCGCTTACTAAAATAGGTCTGGTTTTTAAATTTGGAATTACGATTTTTCGGCTACTTAAAATAGGATATTTCGACATTACTCCAAGTCCTACGGGAGCATTTTTATTTGTAGCAAACTCATAAAATTTATACCCGCTTTTCATAGCCAACTGCTTTAAAACAGAGCTATTTTCTATCTCTAATACAGAAATAAAATCCGCATCTAGCGCTTTTATCACTCGCGAAATATTATTTAATTTTTGAATATATTTAGCCGTATTCCATGTTCCATCTTTGAAATCTTTATATTCGCTCCCGTCTATATTATCATCAAAAAGATTTTCTACGTTATAAGTCGCTATCTTAAGTTCAGCTGAAATAGAAAAAATAGCTATAAAAAGTAGGATTAAAACTCGCAAATTTCATCCCTAAAATTAAACTCGTTTATATTTTGGCGTATCGCTTCATAAGTTATAATTCCTACGCTAGTAGCTAAATTTAAACTTCTTCCATCACCGCTCATCGGTATCGTGATACAGTTTTCTTTTTTTATTTTCATTAAATCAAGCGGCAATCCAGATCCCTCGGCACCAAAAAATAGAAAATCTCCTTTTTGGAATTTAGTGTTAAAATAGAGCCTATTTGTTTTAGTAGTAGCAAAGAAAAATCTATCTTTAAATTTGATATTTTGAGTTAAAAAATCATCCGAACTCTCCCAAATAACAAGATCCAATTTATCCCAATAATCAAGCCCGGCACGCTTTAAATGCTTATCATCAAGCATAAATCCAAGCGGCTTTATAAGATGAAGTCTGCAACCTGAATTCACGCACATTCTTCCTATGCTTCCGGTATTCGTATGAATTTCTGGTCGAACCAAAACTATATCAAACATCTAAAAAATCACCGTTTTATTTTTATAAACAAAAACCCTCTCATCAAAAACAAGATCAAGCGCATTTGAAAGTACGACTTTTTCTACATTTTTACCTGCTCTTTGCATATCACGCCAGCTCATTTCATGATTTACTCTTATAACATCTTGAGTAATGATAGGTCCTTCATCAAGATCATTAGTAACAAAATGAGCCGTTGCTCCGATGATCTTTACTCCTCTTTCATGAGCCTGTTTATAAGGATTTGCTCCTATAAAAGCCGGTAAAAATGAGTGATGAATATTTATAATTTTTTTAGGATAATTTTTTACGAAATTCGAGCTTAGAATTCGCATATATTTTGCTAAAATCATATAATTAAATTTGTATTTTTTCAATTCGTTTAAAACTAAATTTTCATGTTCTTCTCTGCTAATCCCATCTGAACTAACAAAATGAAAAGGAATATCAAATTTTTCAGTAAGAGGTCTCAAAGTGTCGTGATTTGCTATGACTGCAAGAATGTTTGCGTTTAACTCACCGCTACTATGTTTTATCAGTAAATCTCCTAAGCAGTGGCTCTCTTTTGTAGCTAGTACAACAACATCTTTTTTAGTTATCTCTTCACAAAATATAATCGCATCTTTAGGTAAAAAAGCACTTAATGTATTCTTAAACTCACAAACATTTATATCGCCCACCATCACAGCACGCATATAAAATCGTTCATTTTCATGATCAACAAACTCACTTGTACTAACATAATTTAGACCATTTTTAAAAACTATCTCGCTAACTCTTAGTATTAGACCCTTTTCATCATAACAATCAATTTTTAAAATATAATTCACACCCGCTCCAAAAATTTAAAAAAATCGCGTAGATTATACAATTTTTTTACTAAAAAATAGATTATCCATAAACAAGACTATCTAAAATACAATTGTAAATAAAATATCATAATTACGCGATGCTAGTAATATTTTTGAAGCCTTTAAGTATTGATTTTGAGTGTATTATTGACTTTTATAAGACTTAAATTTGATTTATTTTATATGAGTTCTTTTTTCAAAGAAAAATCAAAAGCTTTAACGCTATGTGTTAGTTCACCAAAAGAAATAGCGTCTACACCACAATCTGCAAGCTTTTTTATCTTATCTAAACTCATATTTCCAGAAGCTTCTATAAAGGCTTTTTGAGATACAATTTTAACAGCCTCTCTCATCATTTCTAAACTCATATTATCAAACATAATCATATCTATACCTAAATTTAAAGCCTCTTTTACTTCATTTAAACTTCTTGTTTCTACTTCTATTTTAAATTTATTTCCATATTTTTGGCGTATTTTAGTAACCGCGTTAGTGATGCCTCCTGCTGCGTCTATATGATTGTCTTTGATTAAAATCATATCGTATAGCCCTATTCTATGATTTTCTCCGCCGCCGCATTTTACGGCGTATTTTGCTAACATTCTATAAGCAGGAAGCGTTTTTCTAGTGTCTAGTATTTTTACATTGCCTTTGGATTCTTTTACGAAAATAGAGGTTTTTGTAGCTATGCCAGAGAGATAGCTTATGAAATTTATAGCTACTCTTTCGGCTTGTAAAATGTTTATCACGCTTCCTGATACTTTTGCTACCATATCTGCGTATTTTATCGCATCACCGTCTTTGAAATACAGTTCCACAGAGATATTTTCATCTATAAATTTAAAAACTTTTTTAAATATATCTATACCGCAAAGCACACCATCAGATTTACAAATCAAATAAAAACTATCTTTTTCATCATTAAAAATAGCTAAACTAGTAATATCTCCGCTACTACTTAAATCCTCTTTAAAGCCTAAGTTTATAAGTTCGTTAATATATGTATTCATAACTAGTATTATGATATAAAAACACTTAAATAGCAAATAAATTTAAATAATTAAACGATAAACATTTACCATATGTTGCTAAAATACACATTTTTATTAAAGGATATAAGTGCTAAGCGATATTATAAATTTTCTAGTTGATCTAGTCGCTGATTGGGGTTATATAGGTATATTTTTACTAATGGCTCTTGAGAGTAGTTTTTTTCCATTTCCGAGCGAAGTCGTGATGATACCTGCTGGCTATCTTGTATATAAAGGCGAAATGAGTGTTACTCTAGCTTTCTTAGCCGGAGCCTTTGGCAGCTTAGCCGGAGCTTTATTTAACTACTATTTATGTTTCTTTTTCGGTAGAAGTTTTATACAAAAATATGGAAAATACGTAGGAATAACAGATGAAAAAATGGATAAATTTGAAAATTTCTTTAATAAATACGGAGAAATTTCAACATTTAACTGCAGATTGATACCGGGCATAAGGCAGTATATAAGTCTTCCTGCCGGGCTAGCTAAAATGAATATTCTTAGATTTTGTATTTTTACTACTTTAGGAGCCGGCATTTGGGTAGCGATTTTGATAGCTATCGGATATTTTTTAGGTGATCAAAAAGAGCTTATCGCTGAATACTTACATACTATAATAATAGTGCTTCTCATAGTAGTAGCGATGATTACGGCTGCATATATCTATATCCAAAAGAAGAAAAAAGCAAAGAGCTAATCTTTTGCTTTTTTAATCTCATTTAAAACATCTATAAGTTCGTCTAAATTTTCATAAGGTATATGTACTTTCCAGTCTGGCTCATTATCGCCTTTCAATATAATAGGCTTTGAGTCTTTTCCATAAGGCTCATCGATGTGAGCTACCAAAATAGATCCTTTTTTGGTGCCCTCTAATGCAATAACTTTTTCTAATTTAGCATTTGTCATCTTTTTACTCCAAACTCTTTTAAAAATTTAGCCTGAAGTTTAAACCACTCTTTCAACTCCATTATAGGATATCCTGCATAGTTTTTTCCCGGTTCTAAATCTTTGCTAACAGCGCCGCGACCTGCTATTTGAGCAAAATCTCCTATTTTTAAGTGACCGGCAGTACCGCTTTGTCCTCCCATAACAACATTTCGTCCGAGTTTCGTGCTTCCAGCAAGACCCGTTTGACTTACGATAATGCAACCAAAACCGATCTCGCAATTATGACCGATTTGAACTAGATTATCTATTTTGCTATATTTTTTAACAATAGTCGGCTCAAAAACGCCTCTATCTATAGTTGTGCAAGCTCCTATTTCTACATTATCTTCTAATTCTACCCAGCCATTATGATAAATTTTTATATGCTCACCGGTTTTTGTATGAGCATATCCAAAACCATCACTTCCTATAACCGCATTAGCATTTATATGGCACTCATTTCCTATCTTGCAATCATTATATATTACAACATTTGGATGAATTATGCAGTCTTGTCCTATGGTTACGTTATCTCCTATATAAGCTCCTGCCATGATGATACTTCTAGATTCTATTTTTACATTGTTACCTATATATACATTTGGCATTATAGTAACACTTTCATCTATCACAGCTGGGGATTTTGGATAAAATAGAGGCTTAGAAAACGTTTTTGATAAAATAGCAAAAGCAAGGTGTGGATTTTCTACTATTACGGCTCTACTTTTTACTAAATTTGCTAAATTTGAAGTTACTAAAATAGCTCCCGCTCTGCTTTCATCTATAAATTTACTATTTTTTTCGCTATCGCAATAACTAAGCTCATCTACATTAGCTCTTCCAAGAGAATTTAGAGCCGAAATTTCCATATCGGTGCCTACAAACTCTAAATTTAAAATCTTATAAATTTCACTTAATCTCATCATACTTCCATCATTACCGATCCGCTTCTTACTATTTGAATCGGGTTATATTTTTTCATTACTTTTATAAAACAGTCAATTCGCTGAGCATTATCACACGCCATGACTATGATGCAATTTTCATTTGCATTTGCAACCATACCGTTATATGATTTTAATATAGGATCTAATCCACTAAAGTTTTCATTTAAAGATATTTTTACTAAAACCATCTCTTTTTCTACGAACTCACCGCTATCTATAACTTTATAAGTCGGTATAAGTTTATGAAGTTGTTTTACTATCTGTTCAAAAACCCTCTCATCACCACTAGTCACTATAGTAACTCTTGAAAACTCACTATCTGGTACTGGAGCTACGGTGAGCGAGTCAATATTATATCCACGCCCTGAAAAAAGCCCTGCAATACGACTTAAAACGCCATGTTCATTTAAAACAATAGCCGATATAACTCTTCTCATCTCCTACTCCAATATCATATTATAAATTGCAGCTCCGGCTGGAACCATAGGTAAAACATTCTCAAATCTATCTATCTTAACTTCTATAACGCTTACAGTATCGATTTTAAGAGCCTCTTTAAGTGCATTTTTAAACTCGTCTTTAGTTTTTACAACAAAACCTTTTCCGCCAAAACCCTCACAAATTTTAACAAAATCTGGTTGAATGCTAAGATCCGTATTTGAATATCTTTCACCATAAAAAAACGTCTGCCACTGACGAACCATTCCTAAAAAATTATTATTTAAAATTATATTTATAACGCGTTTTTTATTTGCCGATAAAGTCATTAATTCTTGTATATTCATAAGAAATCCACCATCTCCGCTAACTGCTACGACAGGAACATCAACCGCCCATGCAGCGCCCATAGCAGCAGGAAGTCCATAACCCATAGTTCCTAATCCGCCGCTAGTAAGAAGTTGCCTTGGACGAGTAAATGGATAAAACTGCGCTACCCACATCTGATGTTGTCCGACATCCGTTGCTATAACAGCGTCATCTCCGGCTATTTTGGCTAAATTTTGAATAACCCATTGCGGTTTTAAAATCTCATCGCTGTCTTTATAGGTAAGCGGATGAAGTTTTTTATATATAGATATCTGCTCTATCCATGGATCAAAACTGCCTTCTGAGATATTTATCTTATCATTTAATTCTATTAAAACATTCTTTAGATCGCCTACTATAGGATACTCTGCATTCACTATCTTTCCGATGCTGCTTGGATCTATATCTACGTGTATAACTTTTGCATTTTTTGCAAATTCACTAAGCTTACCAGTTACCCTATCATCAAACCTAGCTCCAAAACAGATAATCAAATCCGCTTCGCTTAAAGCCATATTTGCAGCGTAACTTCCATGCATTCCGACCATTCCTAAGTTTAACTCGTCGTCGCTTCTTAAAGTTCCAAGAGCCATAAGGGTTTCAACAGTCGGGATGTTTGCAGTATGAATAAATTTTCTAGCCTCATCCGCAGCATTACTATTTATAGCACCTCCGCCTAGATAAACTATAGGTTTTTTGGATTTTGATATTATCTCACACGCTTTTTTAATCTGATTTGGATGACCTTTTACATTTGGTTTATAGGTTTGCATTTTTATCTCGCTTGGATAATTGAAATCGCCCATAGCCGCAGTTACGTCTTTTGGTATATCCACATGAACAGGGCCCGGACGTCCGCTTCTAGCTATATAAAAAGCTTCTTTTAAAATACGTGGAAGTTCATCTATAGTTTTAACTAAAAAATTATGTTTTACACAAGGGCGAGAAATTCCCACCGCATCAATCTCCTGAAAAGCATCAGTACCTATGAGCGGTAGCGGGACTTGACCGCTTATAAGCACCAGTGGAATCGAATCGGCATAAGCAGTAGCGAGACCTGTCACGGCATTTGTAAAACCCGGACCACTTGTAACAAAAGCAACACCGACCTTGCCAGAAGCTCTAGCATATCCATCAGCAGCATGAACTGCTGCTTGCTCATGTCTAGTCAAAACATGAGTAAAATAGTCTTGCTTATATGTTTCATCATAAATGTTTAAAGCCGCTCCTCCAGGATAGCCAAAAACAACACTAACTCCTTCGTGCTTTAATGCTTCACTTATCATCTGTGAACCATTTAATTTTTTCATCGTTCCACCTTTGTATAAAATACAAAATTATAGCGTTAATTATGTTAAGTAAATTTAAAACAGAATAAAAGCAAGGTTAAAAATATATGAAAAATATCGATAAGTGTGTAGAAATCACACACTTATCAAATTTATATATAATTATAGTAGGATAAATCGCATATTTAGTTTAGTATATTTAGATTTAAATACCGCTTTTTAAAAGCTCGTTAAACTCTTTTATCTCTTTTTCTTGGGCTTTGATGATATTTTTTGCTATTTGTATTATAGTTTTATCTTTTGTGTATTTTAAAATTTGATTTGAAGCGTCTATGGCACCTTTATGATGAAATATCATAGACTCTAGAAAATCTCTATCTACGTTATTAGTGTCTTGTACCTTTCCCATATCTGCCATCATATTTTTCATGTCTAATCTTTCGGCGGCAACAAACTCATCATATTTAGCACTATCTAGCTTTGTAGTAGAATAAGTTTTGTTTTTTAAAATATCGTTAAACTCTTTTATCTCTTTTTCTTGATCTGATATTATGGTGCTTGCTATCTTTCTTACTGTATCGTTTTTACTAAATTCAAGTAGAAGCTTAGAAGAATCAACCGCTCCTTGATGATGCGGTATCATATTGCTTAAAAAATCGACTTCCACGCTGCCTGAACTTACAAAAGGAGTATTTACCATAGGTTCATGCATACTCATCATTATTTTATATGACGCAGAATTACCGATGGAATCGTGCATATGATCATTTTGAGCAGCACTTAAATTAAAAGCCAAAGCGATGCTTATCGCTATAACTGTTTTTTTCATAGTTGTCCTTTACACTTAAATTTATAAATGAGAATTTAAACTAAAAATACTAAATATTTTGATAATTGTTTTAATATAAATTATATATTATAAGTAAGCAAAGTAGAGTTTAGCATATTATAAATAATAAATTTAAGCTAAACTCTTTTTCATTTGGAATATTCAAAAGTCGATGTTATAAATTTAAAAAGGCCAAATAGTCTCTAAAACCTTTGTTCCCCAAGGCTTGCTAGTAGCTCTTTGTAAATCTCCTTCTGTCTTATATAGTATCTTAGCATCAGAGATATAGCGAGACTCTATTTGATTATTTTGGCTAATATCATATGGTCTTATAACGCCACTTATCTGCATTATCTGCTTTTCGTTATTTATAAGGATCTCTTTACTACCTTCTATAAAATAATTACCGTTATTTAGGATTTTTATAATCCTTGCAGAAACTGTCGTATTAAAAGTCTCGTTTCTAGTACTAGTGCCGCTTCCGCTATAATTATTTGCTCCGCCGGCTGAAAATCCTATACCTGAAATTTTATTAATATCATTTGCGATTCCAGATAGCGCTGAGTTAGCAGGAGTCGTAAAAGTACCTCCGCTCAAAGACGTAGTGCTATCTTTTTTTGTTGTTTTATCGGCTTTTGATGTTTGATTTGCCGTCTCTTGTATAACAACAGTTACGATATCATTTACATTCATAGCTTTTCTATCTGAAAATAACGGATTGTCTCCTCTACCAAAAAGACTGCCTGGACTGCTTACGCCTATGCCGTTTTCTTTTGATGGAAGCTGTTCCACATATGCCGGTGGCTCCATGGAAATGTCCGGGTTGGCACCTGTTGCGCAACCTGCAAAAAACGGTAAAATAGATCGGAAGAGCACACGTCTGAACTCCAGTCACACTTGAATCTCGTATGCCGTCTTCTGCTTGAAAAAAA
>OODU01002995.1_pt1 | contig 13529 bp, 8 predicted proteins | sample 1671171 | NCBI WGS metagenome assembly OODU01 (sample SAMN06348129, study PRJEB24527) | human gut metagenome | biome: human gut; feature: ankylosing spondylitis patient; material: feces | host: Homo sapiens | place: China | collected 2015-10
GATGAATGAGAATTTAAGAGATTTGCAGGATATCAGAAGGCAAATGGATATTTACCAGCCAATTGGCCGGGAATATCTACGTCAGGTGAGATTTTACAGGAATTACGAGAAGGCAGTGGAACGCTGGCAGCCCAGTCATAAAATTAAGAATACGGCTCTGTGCGCGTTGATCATGCTTCTGGTAGGCCCGCTTGGCTTAATTGCTGCCGCTGCCCTCTGGTTTGGGGGACATGATAAGATCCTGGAAATTAAAGAGCGCCAGAAGGGGGAGCAGGAAAAAAAGATTATGGATCTGCATGGGCAGTTTCTGGAGAAATACCTGCCTGTCCAGGAAAAATGCGAGCGCCTGCTCCTGGGACAGGAGGATTATGAGGTTCCCATGGCAGTGGACTATCTGATTTACGTTATCTCAAACGAGCGGGCGGAAACCATGAAAGAAGCTTACAATATGCTGGATGAGCAGCTTCACAGATGGACTATGGAAAATATGCAGAGGGAACAGCTGGATCTGCAGAGAGAACAGTGTAAGCAGCTGAGACGCATCGAGGTGAATACAACGGTCAGCGCGGCCAGTGATTTGTTCCATGTTATCAATTCTCTGTAGAATGCTGGCACAGGAGGAAATGATAAATGGAGCTGTTAAAAGATTATATTTCAAAGGCCTTTGATTTTTCAGGGGAGGAGACAGGGCGGAACTACAAAAAGATGTGTCTGCTCAGCGGAGTTTTATATATAATATTGTATTATGTATGGAGTATAATACAGAAAATAGCGATAGGCAGAGTACTGCTTTCATTGTTCATACCAGTATGCCTTGGTGTAGTAGTGCTTGCGTTTGTAGCAGCGACCTTTCGCCGCTGCGGATGCACAGGGCGATCAAAATGGTGGTGCGCTGTATGTGTGCTGGCAGGACCTCTGAGTTTTGTTATACTGTTTTTTGTTTTAGGAAGAGATTAAATAATTGAATATTAAGAAAGAGCGCTGCAAAACAGCCGGTTGGAAGTGGCCGCTGAGGCAGCGCTTTTTTCGACGGATTCAGAAGTTAAACCTAGGCGGCAGCCGCATCCTCTACGGCTACGATACTCTGAATACCCTGGCAGATAAGAAATACGAGGCCGACAACCTGGGATCTGTTATCTATTCGGACAGAAAACGGGTGTCCCTATGAGTACGATAAGAATGACAATATTACCAGGCTGACAGACCGGGGTGGACGGGAAACCAGCTACGAGTATGATCCGCTGAACCGCCTGATTCAGGTGAAGAGGCCTGACGGAACCGTAAGTTCCTATACCTACAACGCCAGAAATCAGGTTCTGGAGGCGAAGAATACATGTGTCTGCGGTTTTCTCATCTCTGATTATCAGTATACCTATGACGGAGACGGAAACAGAGTCTTCCAGCTGAATTATAATCCAGATGCAGAGTGCGGCTATGGAAAGAATGTAAGCGGCGAGATTTTCATGCCGGAGCACAGCCATAACGAGGACGGAAGCCTGACTGCGGAAGGAGAGCTGTTCGGATATATCTGCTCAGCCACAGGCCGGGCTTATGACTTAACGGAGTATGTAAACGATACCAACCGAGAGCATACAGAAGTCTTCACTGCCTTTAACATTAACACAGGCTTTGACATGGAGTCCTATACCTACGCCGGAAGCAGCCGCCTGTCCCGGAATAATATCTGGAACGAGGCCAGAGACGTAAACCATGACGAGATGAGCTGCTGCCTGTATGACGGCCAGGGAAGCGTCACAGCCAATACGTGGTATAACGGAATGGTGACAGACGTGTACCAGTACGATCCCTACGGTCGCATGGAGCTTGGAGGAGAAGGCCATACAGATTTCTACGGCTGCCGCGCAGAGAGCTATCATAATGAGGATGCAGAAGTGATTATGGAAGGGTATAATATAAATATAGTTGGTTAAGATGATTGGGAAGGAAGGTGCTATGCATGTTGGCATTAAATGGTTATTATGACGGAACAGCGATTCAGGCGCTGGAAAAGATTAATGCAAAGAAAAATCAAAAATTGATTATTACAGTTTTGGATGAGTTCATAGAGGAAATACCGAAGAAGAACAGCACCTCTGCCAGAGGTTCGCTGGCAAAGTATGCCAATACAGCTTTATGGGAAAAGGAAAGTACCGCATGGGAAGAAGCAATGGGTGAGAAATATGGTAATGCTTGATGCGAATGTTATTTTGAGATATCTGCTCAATGACAATGAAGAAATTGTTGGCAAATATGTAAATACAGAGTCTGGCTTTTATGGTCAGGCTCTGTATTTATGATAAAGTAAATTTCTCTTCCCCTTGCATGGGGATATTTTATGCGGCTTGTCTGGCAAGTGTGAAGAGGGTGCCATTGTCCTGCTATTTTTGAGGTACGTTTACCTGTATATAATTAGAAACTGACGTGATGGGAAACCTTACAGAGACAATCTCTCCTAAGAGGGCAAAAACTGCTTACACTTATGACAAGAATGGCGAGCTTACCAGCCAAACAGATCCGGCGGGAAATATGATCCTTTATCAGGTAGATTTTACAGAGCCGGGCAGCTTACCCTCCAGACAAAAAAATAGCCGCCAACTACCGCGAATAGTTGACGGCTGACCTTGTGTTAATGCTTTAATATTCGGGGTAAGCTGCCTCTGTGGCTTACCTTTTCCTTTACTATACCATACCAGGCAGCAGGATACAAGGGGGAATATCACACCCTGCCAATCTGAAAAGTCATAGAAAGCTATAGAATTATCCTCAAACAGGCTGCAATAAAAGAGGAAGCATTACGCCAAAACCAGGAATTTAAAATATCCGGATAAAGGAGTAATGCTTCCTCTTTCGTTGTGCCGAAACGGCAGAAGCTTCTTATTTAGAAGACTTTTTTCCCTCGTTCTTATCCTTGCTCTTATCTTTCTTAAACCTGGAGAAGAATCCTTTTTTCTTGGGAAGGGGCGGAATGCCGCCGCGCACGCTTTTGATCTCTGTGATGTAGAGACCGCTGATGACAACCTTAGCTTCTGTCTTGACAGGAAGCTGCAGGAAGACGCGCTCATCAGCAATGAGAGTTGTAACCTTTGGCCCGATTTTAGCTTTCACGATAGGGAATTTAGCCCGCTTCATGTACCACGGAACCTGATCCGTCACCATTTTTGGAAGACCGGAATCCTTGGCCTTCAGCTTTTTCTTATCAATTACTAATATGGAAACTACCTGCTTTGCAGCCTCCATCATGGACTGCTGTTCAACCTGGCGCTTTTCCATTTTCCGACCAAGGAAATAGAGCACAGCTAAAACAACGACTGCAATGACAAGAATCACCAACAGAACATTGAAAAAGACGTCCATAGAAGTACCTCCGTAAATTTGTCTCACGTCCCATTATATCATTCTGTCCTGGAAAAGGCAAGGAAAACGAACAGGCTGAACGCGGTAAACCCATGAATAAAAAATGGTTTTCGCCTCCTTCTTCCTATTAAAAAGAAAATTTTCTCATCATCTGCTTGACATCTTGACAAGGCCATGATACCTGTCTTTCGGAGTTGAGTTAAAAAAGTAGTGCTAAGCCACGGATTAAAACCTATGGCTTAGCATTTTATTTATGTCTTCGTTTCCAAGGAAATAAGAGGTAAGAGGCAATCCTGTCCTAGAAGATAACTCTCTTATGAAAGAGGAACTTCTAGTTAGGTTTATATATTTTCGGTCAGAGATTTTGGCAACTCTAAAATCATGTATAAAATCAAAAATCTCTTCCGTTCCATATTCGTCTTTTAATACATGTATCTGTAAAAGCCTTGTCAATAACACGGCAAGATAACAGATGAGGAAATGCCCTGTGATGGTTTCCTGTTTCTGCATATAAGCCGGTCTGGCATCAAGCTGAGATTTCATGATACGGAAGGATTCCTCAATCCGCCAAAGGTTGTGGTAGGCAGCATAGATTTCAGAAGCGCTCATTTGGATCTCAGAAGTTATAATCATGTTATATCCTGCCAGTTTCTTTGCGTTTTCTATTGCCTTTTCATTTATCTCGACCTTGACTTTTCCAGCCGTTTTTGTCCCTTTCTTATCCGTGGAAATAAAGGTAACATACTTGGAGCTGTCTCCATATTCCGATTTCTTTGCTTCACACGCCCTGAGATTTTTTGCTTTTTCCACCTGTCGGTTAATTTCATATTTTTGCTTTTCAGCAAGCTTCGGGTTAAATGTCACAATACGCTTTTCTGTAAGCTTCAGCGTTTTCCGGTGTCCTGCGTTATCTGTATAAGAATAAGAAAAATCATCCACACACTCTTTGATGCGGTAAAGGACTTCGCCTTTTTTATTTTTAACATCCACATAATCATTTTCAAGAAGTACCCATGTTTTTTCTGTTTCGGAAAGCGTTTTTACAGATTTTGAGAAAATATATCCATCCCCTGCTTTCAGGGCATGAAGGATGTTGTTGAAGCAGTTCAGTCCTTTATCTGCCACCTGGATCGTCCTGCCGGATATGTGGCTTCGCTGTTTTAAGTCATCTATGATTTCTCGTATTACAGGTTTTTCGCTTTCGTTTCCCGGATACATCTTCATGCCGATTGGGATCTGGTTTGCATCAAGAAGAAGTCCCATACCAACAATCGGTTCTTTTTTATTTTCCTTTGAAGGACCTTTTAATCTGAAATGATCCTCTTTATCAATCTCAAAATAGAAGTTCGTGCAGTCGAAATAGGAGTGAGAAGTATCAAATGGATATTTCAAAGCTACTTGATGGTTGAAAATTTCAATCACCTTTTCGTATTCAGAACCAATGTATTCAAGTCCGGAATAAATCTGGTCGAGGGAGAAAGCATGTGTTCCAAACAGTTTGGGAATCACCTCCCAATACGTTTTCAGCTTTGAACAGGGATGCATCACTCTTGCATAAATGAGATCTGACATCATATCAAAAATATCAAACCGGAAATGTGTTGCAGTCTGCATAAGGTCAATATATTTTTTACATCCCAAAGAATCGTTGAGATTCTTTAAAGGGAAGTAGCCAAGGAGTCTTTCCGGAGATTCTTCTGATATCTTCCGTTCTTTTTCAGCCTGTTTTTTCTTTTTATATTCCTGATTGAGTTTTTGTACCTCTTCACCGAAAACAGCAATCGGATCTTCTATGCCGTTTGCCTGAAGTTCGTGGACATAACCAATTGGTTTATAAGAACGGTGTGCGCCGCCTTTGCGCTCCGGATCGTAATAGCTTTCATAGATTTGAAGATAAATCCCTTTTTTGTTCTTTGTTTTCTTTAAAAAATACGCCATAAAATCACCCTCTTACAGTATAACACTATAGCACTATATAGTCAATTATCAAAAAAGTTTTTTGTCAAGTTTTTGAAAAACAAAAAAAGCCAGCATTTATGCTGACTGTGGCTATTCCAAAACGGAATAAACTTCAAAATATTATAGTGCTAACTCCCAAAGACGGGAAACTACCTGCTTTGCAGCCTCCATCATGGACTGCTGTTCAACCTGGCGCTTTTCCATTTTCCGACCAAGGAAATAGAGCACAGCTAAAACAACGACTGCAATGACAAGAATCACCAACAGAACATTGAAAAAGACGTCCATAGAAGTACCTCCGTAAATTTGTCTCACGTCCCATTATATCATTCTGTCCTGGAAAAGGCAAGGAAAACGAACAGGCTGAACGCGGTAAACCCATGAATAAAAAATGGTTTTCGCCTCCTTCTTCCTATTAAAAAGAAAATTTTCTCATCATCTGCTTGACATCTTGACAAGGCCATGATATTATGAAAAATGCACTATTGTGGTGTCGTGCGCCTATAGCTATATTTGAAACCTCATCGGGAAGCGTGCGAAACCCGCCATTAAACATAGAAAGAAAACAGGGGTGAAACGTCGAATGGAGAAAAGCAGAATGCGTCCGGCCAAAGCCGGTAAAGGTATCAGAATGAGCTTCTCTAGGCAGAAGGAAGTTCTGGAAATGCCAAACTTAATTGAAATTCAGAAAAACTCTTACCAGTGGTTCCTCGACGAGGGCTTACATGAAGTGTTTGATGATATTTCCCCGATCGCGGACTTTGCGGGCCATTTAAGTCTGGAATTTGTAGATTTTACGCTTTGTAAAGATGACATTAAATATACAATCGAAGAATGCAAGGAACGCGACGCGACTTACGCTGCGCCTTTAAAGGTGAAGGTAAGGCTTTGCAACAAGGACAAGGACGAGATTAACGAACATGAGATTTTCATGGGTGATCTGCCGCTTATGACAGATACAGGTTCTTTCGTGATCAACGGAGCAGAGCGTGTTATCGTCAGCCAGTTAGTACGTTCCCCTGGTATTTACTATGGTATTGGACATGACAAGATCGGAACGGAGTTATACAGCTGTACGGTAATCCCGAACCGCGGTGCATGGCTGGAGTACGAGACAGATTCCAATGATATTTTCTACGTTCGTGTGGACAGAACCAGAAAGGTTCCTGTTACAGTCCTGATCCGTGCCTTAGGATACGGAACAAACGCAGAGATCATTGACCTGTTTGGCGATGAGTTAAAGCTTGAGAAGAGCTTTGAGAAGGATACGTCTGACAACTATCAGGACGGCCTTCTGGAATTATATAAGAAAATCCGTCCAGGCGAGCCGCTGTCTGTAGACAGCGCCGAGAGCCTTTTAAACAGCATGTTCTTCGATCCGAGAAGATATGACCTGGCTAAGGTAGGACGTTATAAATTTAATAAGAAGCTTCACTTTAAGAACCGTATTGCCGGACACACGCTGGCTGAGGACGTGATTGACATGTCCACAGGCGAGATCCTGGCTGAGAAGGGAACGGTTGTAGATAAGAAGAAGGCAGAGGAGATTCAGAACGCAGGCGTTCCGTTCGTATGGATTGCAGGCGAGAAGAAGAACCACAAGGTTCTCTCCAACATGATGGTGGATCTGGCTTCCTACGTTTCCTTTGACCCGGAGGAGATCGGGGTGACAGAGTTAGTATTCTACCCTGTTCTTCAGAATATTCTGGCAGAAAATGACGGAGCGGACGAGGAGACCTTAAAGGACGCCATCCGCAGAAATATCCACGAGCTGATTCCGAAGCATATCACAAAGGAAGACATCATCGCTTCCATCAACTACAATATGCATCTGGAAGGCGGAATCGGAACCCCGGACGATATCGACCATCTGGGCAACAGACGTATCCGCGCCGTGGGAGAGCTCTTACAGAACCAGTACCGCATCGGTCTTTCCAGAATGGAGAGAGTGGTTCGCGAGAGAATGACAACACAGGATATGGAGAGCATTTCTCCTCAGTCCTTAATCAATATCAAGCCGGTAACGGCTGCAGTGAAGGAGTTCTTCGGAAGCTCCCAGCTGTCTCAGTTCATGGATCAGAACAACCCTCTGTCCGAGCTGACACACAAGAGACGTCTGTCTGCATTAGGACCTGGCGGTCTTTCCAGAGACCGTGCCGGATTCGAGGTGCGAGACGTTCACTATACGCACTATGGACGTATGTGCCCGATTGAGACGCCTGAGGGACCGAACATCGGTCTGATCAACTCCCTGGCTACCTATGCAAGGGTAAATCAGTACGGCTTTATCGAGGCTCCGTACCGCGTGGTAGACAAGACGGATCCGATGAATCCGGTGGTAACGGACGAGGTTGTTTACCTGACAGCTGACGAGGAGGATAACTTCGTAGTTGCACAGGCGAACGAGCCGTTAGACGAGGACGGACATTTCGTTCATAATAACGTATCCGGACGTTTCCGCGAGGAGACATCCGAGTTCCAGAAAAAGAGAATCGACCTGATGGACGTTTCCCCGAAGATGGTATTCTCCGTGGCTACATCCATGATTCCATTCCTGCAGAACGACGACGCGAACCGCGCCCTGATGGGATCTAACATGCAGCGTCAGGCCGTGCCGCTTCTGACTACAGAGGCTCCGGCAGTAGGTACAGGTATTGAGGGCAAGGCTGCCGTAGACTCCGGTGTCTGCGTGCTGGCTAAGAATGCCGGTGTGGTAGAGCGTTCCGCTTCCAACGAGATCATTGTAAAGCGCGACTCAGACGGACAGAAGGACGTATACCGCTTAACCAAGTTTACACGAAGCAACCAGTCCAACTGCTACAACCAGAAGCCAATCGTCTACAAGGGCGACCATGTAGAGGCTGGCGAGGTGATTGCAGACGGCGCTTCCACCTGCAACGGCGAGATCGCCCTTGGAAAGAACCCGTTAATCGGATTCATGACCTGGGAGGGCTACAACTACGAGGATGCCGTTCTGTTAAGCGAGAGACTGGTTCAGGAGGACGTATATACTTCCGTTCATATCGAGGAGTACGAGGCTGAGGCCCGCGACACCAAGTTAGGACCGGAGGAGATCACAAGAGACGTTCCTGGTGTTGGCGAGGATGCGTTAAAGGATCTGGACGAGAGAGGAATCATCCGTATCGGAGCTGAGGTCCGTGCCGGAGACATTCTGGTAGGAAAGGTTACTCCGAAGGGAGAGACAGAGCTGACGGCGGAGGAGAGACTTCTGCGCGCTATCTTCGGCGAGAAGGCCAGAGAGGTCCGCGATACCTCCCTCAAGGTTCCTCACGGCGCTTACGGAATCATTGTGGACGCCAAGGTGTTCACGAGAGAGAACGGAGACGAGTTAAGCCCAGGCGTAAACGAGACAGTCCGCATTTACATTGCCCAGAAGAGAAAGATCTCTGTCGGCGATAAGATGGCCGGACGTCACGGAAACAAGGGTGTCGTTTCCCGTGTGCTTCCAGTTGAGGATATGCCGTTCCTTCCGAATGGACGTCCGCTGGATATCGTATTAAACCCGCTGGGCGTGCCTTCACGTATGAACATCGGACAGGTCCTGGAGATCCACTTAAGCCTTGCAGCCAAGGCCCTTGGATTTAACGTGTCCACTCCGATTTTTGACGGCGCGAACGAGACGGATATCGCAGATACCCTTGAGCTGGCAAACGATTATGTAAACAGCTCCTGGGAAGAGTTTGAAGAGAAATATAAAGACAAGGTCGATGAGAAGGTAATGGAGTACCTGGAAACCCACTTAGAGCACAGAAAGCTCTGGAAGGGCGTTCCGTTAAGCCGCGACGGTAAGGTCCGTCTCCGCGACGGACGTACCGGCGAGTACTTTGACAGCCCGGTAACCATCGGACACATGCATTACTTAAAGCTTCATCACCTGGTTGACGATAAGATCCACGCCCGTTCTACCGGACCATACTCCCTGGTTACACAGCAGCCTCTGGGAGGAAAGGCACAGTTCGGCGGACAGCGTTTCGGAGAGATGGAGGTTTGGGCTCTGGAGGCGTACGGCGCATCCTACACCTTACAGGAGATCCTTACCGTTAAGTCTGACGATGTGGTTGGCCGTGTGAAGACATACGAGGCCATTATCAAGGGCGAAAATATTCCTGAGCCAGGCATTCCTGAGTCCTTCAAGGTGCTCTTAAAAGAGCTTCAGTCCTTAGGCCTGGATGTGAGAGTGCTTCAGGAGGACGGCTCTGAGGTAGAGCTGACTGAAAATATCGATTACGGCGATACTGATATCCGCTCCATCCTTGAGGGAGACAGCAGAGAGTACTCTCAGAACGAGTCCTTCGAGAAGATGGGATATCAGAAGCAGGAATTCAAAGAGGACGGAGAGCTGACTTCTGTGGAATCCGAAAGCTTTTCAGACGACTACACGGATGACTATGAAAACGATCAGGATGACTCATATTCTGACGACGAAGAATAATAGAAGGGAGTACCGCTCATGCCAGAGACAAATGAAACTTATCAGCCATTGACATTTGATGCAATCAAGATCGGTTTGGCTTCTCCTGAGAAAATCTTAGAGTGGTCCCACGGCGAGGTTAAAAAGCCGGAGACGATCAACTACAGAACCTTAAAGCCTGAGAAGGACGGTCTGTTCTGTGAGAGGATCTTCGGACCGAGCAAGGACTGGGAGTGCCATTGCGGTAAATATAAAAAGATCAGATACAAGGGTGTTATCTGCGACAGATGCGGCGTTGAGGTTACGAAAGCCAGCGTCCGCAGGGAGCGTGTCGGCCACATTGCGCTGGCCGCCCCGGTCTCCCATATCTGGTACTTCAAGGGTATCCCAAGCCGTATGGGCTTAATCCTTGACATTTCCCCGAGAACACTGGAGAAGGTGTTATACTTCGCCTCCTACATTGTGCTGGATCCGGGAAAAACAAGCCTGCAGTTCAAGCAGGTGCTCTCTGAGAAGGAGTACCGCGACGCAGTGGAGAACTTCGGCTACGGCAGCTTCCGCGTGGGAATGGGAGCCGAGGCAGTTCAGGAGCTTTTAAGGGGAATCGACCTGGAGAAGGACTCCGAGGACTTAAGAAAGCAGTTAAAGGACGCCACAGGCCAGAAGAGAGCCAGAATCATCAAGAGACTGGAGGTTGTAGAGGCCTTCAGAAACTCTGGAAATAAGCCGGAGTGGATGATTATGACTGTGATTCCGGTTATTCCTCCGGATATCCGTCCTATGGTGCAGTTAGACGGAGGCCGTTTTGCCACCTCTGACTTAAACGACTTATACAGAAGAATTATCAACAGAAACAACCGTCTGGCCAGACTTCTGGAGCTGGGCGCGCCTGATATTATCGTGAGAAACGAGAAGAGAATGCTTCAGGAGGCCGTAGACGCCCTCATCGACAACGGCCGCCGCGGACGTCCTGTGACAGGACCTGGAAACAGAGCGCTCAAGTCTCTCTCCGATATGTTAAAGGGTAAGCAGGGACGTTTCCGTCAGAACCTTCTCGGAAAGCGAGTTGACTACTCCGGACGTTCCGTTATCGTCGTTGGACCGGAACTGAAGATTTACCAGTGCGGTCTGCCGAAGGAGATGGCGATCGAGCTGTTCAAGCCGTTCGTTATGAAGGAGCTGGTTGCCAAGCAGTACGCTCCGAATATTAAGAATGCCAAGAAGATGGTAGAGCGTCTCCAGCCGGCTGTGTGGGATGTGTTAGAGGATGTTATTAAAGAGCATCCGGTTATGTTAAACCGCGCCCCTACACTGCACAGACTGGGAATTCAGGCCTTCGAGCCGATCCTGGTAGAGGGTAAGGCGATTAAGCTTCATCCTCTCGTATGTACTGCCTTCAACGCGGACTTCGACGGAGACCAGATGGCTGTTCACCTTCCTCTTTCCGTAGAGGCTCAGGCAGAGTGCCGTTTCCTTTTACTGTCTCCTAACAACCTGTTAAAGCCTTCCGACGGAGGTCCTGTGGCCGTTCCTTCCCAGGATATGGTCCTTGGTATCTACTACCTGACCCAGGAGAGACCTGGCGTGAAGGGCGAGGGCATGGCGTTCAAGAGCGTGAACGAGGCAATCCTGGCTTACGAGAACAAGGAGGTAACGCTCCACTCCAAGGTTAAGGTGAGAATGACAAGACAGATGCCGGACGGAACGGAGAAGACCGGTATTGTAGAGTCTACCGTTGGACGCTTCATTTTCAATGAGATTATCCCGCAGGATCTGGGATTTGTGGACAGAAGCATCGAGGGCAACGAGCTGAAGCTGGAGGTTGACTTCCATGTGGGCAAGAAGCAGTTAAAGCAGATCCTTGAGAAGGTTATCAATACACACGGAGCTACCCAGACAGCGATTACCCTGGACGATATTAAGGCCATCGGCTACAAGTACTCTACAAGAGCCGCTATGACCGTATCTGTCTCCGATATGACAGTGCCGGCCAGCAAGCCGAAGCTGATCGCAGACGCTCAGGCTACCGTTGACACCATTGCAAAGAACTTCCGCCGCGGTCTTATTACCGAGGAGGAGAGATATAAAGAGGTTATTGAGACCTGGAAGGCAACTGACGACCAGCTGACTCATGACCTGCTGACAGGACTTGACGCATACAACAACATCTTCATGATGGCTGACTCCGGAGCCCGTGGTTCCGATAAGCAGATCAAGCAGCTGGCTGGTATGCGAGGCCTGATGGCAGATACGACAGGACACACCATCGAGCTTCCTATCAAGTCCAACTTCCGTGAAGGTCTTGACGTACTGGAGTACTTCATCTCCGCTCACGGCGCCCGTAAGGGACTTTCCGATACGGCTCTGCGTACAGCCGACTCCGGATACCTGACAAGACGTCTGGTTGACGTTTCCCAGGATCTGATTGTCCGCGAGGATGACTGCTGCGCAAGCAGAGGCGAGATTCCGTATATGGAGATCAAGGGCTTTACAGACGGACAGGAGACTATCGAGAGCCTGCAGGAGCGTATTACAGGACGCTTCATTGCCGAGGATATCGTGGATCCTGACACAGGCGAGATTGTTATTAAGGCAAACCACATGTGTACTCCGAAGCGTGCGGCCGCCGTTATGAAGGTATTAGATAAGCTTGGCAGAAATACTGTCAAGATCCGTACCGTATTAACATGTAAGTCCCACATCGGTGTGTGCGCGAAGTGCTACGGCGCCAACATGGCGACCGGCCAGGCCGTACAGGTGGGCGAGGCAGTCGGAATTATCGCCGCTCAGTCTATCGGTGAGCCTGGTACACAGCTGACCATGCGTACGTTCCATACAGGCGGCGTGGCCGGCGGAGATATCACACAGGGTCTTCCTCGTGTCGAGGAGCTTTTCGAGGCCCGTAAGCCGAAGGGACTTGCGATTATCGCAGAGTTCGGCGGTGTGGCTACGATTAAGGATACAAAGAAGAAGCGCGAGATCATTATCACAGATAATGAGACTGGCAATTCCAAGACCTACCTGATTCCTTACGGTTCCCGTATCAAGATTCAGGACGGCGCGGTATTAGAGGCTGGAGACGAGCTGACAGAGGGTAGTGTAAATCCGCACGACATCTTAAAGATCAAGGGTGTCCGCGCAGTACAGGATTACATGATCCAGGAGGTTCAGCGAGTTTACCGCTTACAGGGTGTAGAGATCAACGATAAGCATATCGAGATGATCGTGCGCCAGATGTTAAAGAAGATTAAGATCGAGGAGAGCGGAGATTCTGACGTGCTTCCGGGAACATCCATGGACGTTCTGGATTTCAACGACATGAACGACGCTTTAATCGCAGAGGGCAAGGAACCGGCAATCGGCCGTCAGGTTATGCTGGGTATCACCAAGGCTTCTCTGGCAACCGATTCCTTCTTGTCAGCCGCTTCCTTCCAGGAGACCACGAAGGTTCTGACAGAGGCCGCTATTAACGGCAAGGTAGATAACCTGATCGGTCTGAAGGAGAACGTAATCATCGGTAAGCTGATTCCGGCAGGAACAGGTATGAAGAGATACCGCACCATCAAACTCAGCACAGACGGCGAGGAGCAGGTGAACGAGTCCGTTGAGGAAGAGGAGATTCTGGACAATGAGTATCCGGAGAGCGGAGAGTTAGACGAGGCAGAGCAGATTGTTCTGAACGAGGACGACTTAAGCGAGGAATAAGATGAAATAGTTCTGATTTGAAAGTTGGGATGAAAGAATAAAAACAAAAACGGAAAGCGTTCCGCCAGCCCCTGTGGGG
>OODU01002997.1_pt1 | contig 13519 bp, 9 predicted proteins | sample 1671171 | NCBI WGS metagenome assembly OODU01 (sample SAMN06348129, study PRJEB24527) | human gut metagenome | biome: human gut; feature: ankylosing spondylitis patient; material: feces | host: Homo sapiens | place: China | collected 2015-10
ATCCCATAGCCGAAGACGATTTTTAATGGATTTTGACTCGTAACTGTGAAGGTACTGAACAGTTACGAATAATAAACTATTATAAATTAGAACTGTTTCAGGAAACGAATGTCGTTTTCGTAGAGCAGTCTCATGTCATCAATCTCGTATTTCAGAAGTGCGATACGCTCCAGACCTACACCGAATGCAAATCCGGTATACTCTTCCGGATCAATTCCACACATACTTAATACATTTGGATGAACCATACCACAGCCAAGGATTTCAATCCAGCCGGAACCTTTACAGAAACGGCATCCCGTACCACCGCACTTGAAGCAGGAAACGTCAACCTCTGCGCTTGGCTCTGTAAATGGGAAATGATGTGGCCTGAATTTTGTTTTTGTTTCAGGTCCGAATAATTCCTGCGCAAATTCCTGCAGAGTTCCCTTAAGATCTGCAAAAGTAATATTTTTATCAATAACAAGACCTTCAATCTGATGGAAAGACGGAGAATGTGTTGCATCTACCTCATCAGAACGGAATACACGTCCCGGAGCGATCATACGAATCGGTAGTTTGCCTTTTTCCATTGTACGCGCCTGAACCGGTGATGTCTGAGAACGAAGAAGGATAGAATCATTGATAAAGAAAGTATCCTGCTCGTCACGTGCCGGATGATTTTCCGGAATATTCAGCTTCGTAAAGTTATAATCTGCATACTCTACTTCCGGTCCTTCTACAACTTCATAACCCATACCGATAAAAATTCTTTCTACTTCTTCCAGTGCAATGGTATTCGGATGACGATGACCAACGTTTGCTTTTTTTGCAGGCAGTGTGACATCGATTACTTCTGCTGCCATCTTTGCTTCCCGCAGTTCTTTCTCCAGACGGGTTTTTGTCTCCTCCATCATAGTTTCAATTTTTGCCCTGGCCTCATTCACCATCTGTCCTACTTTCGGACGATCTTCCGGAGCTACATCCTTCATACTTTTCAGCACAGAAGTAAGCTGTCCTTTTTTACCAAGGAAATTTACTCTTACATCATTCAGTTTGTCCAGGGCGTCTGACTGTTCAATCTTCTCAGAAGCTTCATCCAGAATCGCCTGTAATGTTTCTTTGATACTATTACTCATGGCAGTTCTCCTTTTCTATTTGTTGGGGATAGCACAATGCAACGGGTAAAATACGCTACGCGATTTTTATTCGTTTTCGCAACTATGAGAGACACGCTACGCGAGTTTCTCATAGTTATCGCGGCAGTCGCCAAGGTCTCGTGCAAGCACGGACTTTGGCTCGTTGCCCACGTAAATTAAAAGGGCTGTCGTACGACAGCCCTTTCATCAGAAAAGATTATTATTGTGTTTATAAATCAAGTTTTTTCTTCAATTCTTCACGAATCTCATATGCGCTGAATCTCATTGGAATTTCGTAAGTCTCATCTTTACTGTGCTGTGGATCCCATACCTGTGCATAGAATGGGTTCTTTCTTGCAATCTTTGGATAAGCCCAACTCTTCTTCATACATTCTGGACACCAGTGTCCTCCCTGAAGAGCCGCATTTACAGATAAATCAAATTCATGTCCAAATGCACATTTCCATTTTACAGGAGTATAGATATCTTCGATTTCTCCGCCAAGATACTCGCCTCCTCTGAATTCTGCCGCTTTCTGCAGATCTTCAGCTGTCAGATTCTCAAGATCTTTGCTTTCATCATATCCGTGATCAAGGAATGTTTCTTCTTCGCTTGGACGATGAAGTTCGAATTTTGTTCCGATCAATTTGTGTTTTTCTTCCAAAGATCCGTAGAATGCCTGAATCCATTCGGTTTTATTATTTTCTTCTGCCCATCTTGGTCCCATTTCTTTTGAAGCTATCGCTTTATTTTTTTCCTTTAACTGCTCAATATTCGGAAGCATTGCCGCAACCATTGGGTTCTTGAAGAGACGTCTTGCTGTGTTTTCAACTTTTTCCCAATACTCTTTTCCGGAAATGCAGCGGAAGTGGAGATAATTTTCCAAAACATCTGCATCTGTATAGTACTGTCCATGGAAGTTAAATCTTGCCATCTGCTGTGGTTCATAAATATCTTCAAAATTATAACCCATCGGATTCAGATTAAGATTCATGAATTCCCATGTAGTCTTACGGAATTCTTTTCCACTACTTAAGTTATATGCTTTTCTCCAGAAGCTTTCATCTACCCAGTCTTCACATAAGTTTGCCATACAGATACCAGACTCAATCTGTGTGCTCCACTCCAATACATTGTTCGGTGGCTGATGGAACATGATTGGTTCCTGAGCTGCCGTCTCTGCACTTGGATGCTGACCAGTCTGGCGAATGGATACCCAGTATTTTAATCCGCAATCATACAATGCTGCCTCAGTAAATACTTTTGACAATGCATAGTAATCGTGAATAGACGGGTTCATCGGATCTCCAACTCTACCAAAATGTACCGGTTCCAGTCTACTTCCTGTCATAGCAACTGTTCCGACATATGCCAAATGAACTTTATCCGGATCTGGCTGCTCTTTAATTGCTTTTATGATATTTAATGTTGATCCGATATTTGTATACAATGTCTCTTCCGGATATTTATCCGCTGCCGGAGATACCATTGCGCCAATATGTAATACATAATCACAACCATCTACGCATTTTTTGATTGTGTCGTAATCTGACATGTCTCCCCATACAACTTCAAGTGCAGGACACATATGTTTCTTTGCAAATACACGATTCTTATCGGATGGTCTGAGCAGCGCACGTACTTTGAATCTGTTTGGTCTTGCCAGCAACTGTTTCAGTGTCTGGCCTCCCATCATTCCGCTCGCACCTGTTATGAAAACAAGTTTTTTCGGTTTTGATACATCTCTGTGCACATCTTCACGGTCAAATGTAAGTGCTGCATCCATTGCTTCTCTGGTTGCATTAATTGCACGTCTTGCCATTGCTGCATCACCGATCTCAAAGTAGCCGATTCCGTTTTTATAACATGTCTCTGCAAGAGCACTTCCGTCACGTTTCTTAGCACCGATTGCAAGTACTGCCGTATCACATGGGAATTCAACTTTTTCTCCGTCTTTTTCGCCGATCACAACATTGTCACCGATTTCAGTTACTTTTACGGATGTAACCGGGATAATGCCGGATTTCTGGATTTCTTCACCCATACATATTTTTCTTGTTGTTCCCATATCAGAACAGATATCCGGAAGCATTTCGAGAACGCTTACTTTCGCTCCCTTTTCTGCCAGATATTCTGCTGTTTCCATGCCGACCATACCGCCACCGATCACAACAACATTTCCTGTAGCTTCTGCTTTACCGTCTAATACATCATGAGAATCTTTTACAAATGCCTTATCTACGCCCGGAATCGGAGGAATGATTGACTCTGCACCGATTGCGTTCATAACAGTATGAGGTTTGATTTCTTCAATCATTTCCGGTGTAACTTTTGTATTCATACGAATATCAACGCCCAGTCGTTCCGCCTTCTTAGCCATTGAGATTGCCGCCGCTTTCATTTCTTTCTTACGCGGTGCCTCACCTGCTGTTAAGAACTGACCACCAAGTGTGTCTGTCGCTTCGCAGAGAATCGGATCATGTCCTCTCTTCTTCAGGATAATTGCAGCTTCCAGTCCTGCAATACCTCCGCCGGCTACAAGTACTGTCTCTTGTTTTTCTGTCGGATAGATCTCACATTCTTTTTCACGTCCAAGTGCCGGATTACGAAGACATGTAATACATTCCATATCCATATTTTCAAATCCGTCATAACATCCCTGATTACAGCCAACACAGTAATCGATATCATCTGTTTCTCCTGCTTCTGCCTTCTTACAGAAGTCTGGATCTGCAAGCTGTGCACGTCCCATAACAACCATGTCAACTTTATCTTCTTCCAGTATCTTTTCTGCAAGTTCAGGTGTATTGATTCGTCCAACTCCAATTGTCAGCATTCCTGTTGCTTCACGGATTTTAGCTGCATTGTCAACATTGAATCCCTGTGGAAGATCTACAGGAGGAACTTCGAATTTCAATCCATTTGACAAAATATTTCCTCTGGAAACATCCAGAACGTCAACACCTGCTTCCTGTGCAAGTTTACAGAATTTGATTACTTCTTCGATTGTAAGTCCACCTTCAAGATAATCATCATGTGCATCGATTCTCATTAACAATGGCATACCCTCCGGCATATTAGCACGGATTGCACGAATACACTCTAATGGGAATTTTGCACGGTTTTCAAAAGATCCGCCATACTCATCTGTTCGTCTGTTAATTCCACCGGACAAGAAAGAGTGTGGCAGGTAGGTATGTGCACAATGGAATTCAATACAGTCATATCCTGCCTGAACTGCGCGGTTTGCAGCCTTTCCATAAGCATCTACTACAACCGGAATCAATTCTTTAGGCATTCCCGGAATTGTGATTTCTGCACTGATCGGCATATCACTTGGGATAATAATCTGCGCTGCACGGTCAGAAGAAACTGCCAGAGCTCCAAGCCACAACTGAACGCCGGCCTTACCACCTTCTGCATGAATTGCATCTGTTAATCTTTTCATACCCGGAATATACTCGTCTTCACTAAGGGATAAGAAACGTTTTGGTGCTGCTGGTGTGTAAACACTTGTAACTTCGACAATGTTTAATCCGCTTCCACCTTTTACACGAGCCACATGATAATCGATCAGTTTGTCTGTAACTTCACTTCCATCACCTGAAAATTTCGTTCCCATAGCAGGAAGAATAATACGGTTCTTTAATTCCATATCTTTTATTTTTATAGGACTAAATAACTTCTCAAACACAAAAATCAACCTCCTTTTTCTTATTTTCCAAGAATGCTCCATCATTCTTGCTACGAGTTTTGCGTTACCTATAGTTTACACTGTACAGATGAATGAACGTCAATGACACATTATTGCCAAACTTCATGCCCTACTTTTTACTTTTTTCCAAACTACATTAGTTAAAATCCCCATGAGAAATCTTTTATCGGAAAACAGGGCCATTTCCTCTGTACAGTTGACTGTACGCTTTAGAATAAGTATACTGAAATTATACAGATAACGTGACAAGGAGGATACGTTATGAGAATGCAGGAAATCTGTAAAATCAGCGGATTTACAAAAAGAAATATTCACTATTATATTAAGGAAGGATTACTTTCTCCTGCTTCTGATGTTCAGAACGGTTATTATGATTTTTCAGAGGAAGAAGTGAAGCGACTATCTTTAATACGTCTGTTTCGTAATGCCGGCCTTTCTATTTCCGTGATCCGATCTATTATGAATACGCCTGACAGCACCGGACTATATTTAAATCAGCATATCAAAGAGCTCCATAAAGAAAAGGAACGTTTAGAAGGAATTTTATCTGCTATGAATGATCTTTTCGAACGCCTTCCGGTTAACACAGATATTGATAAACTATATGCCTTAGGAACTCAGATCCATATTCCTGAAATATGCTCTTATCCGGAAAGTGATTCTTTTGATGCAAATGATAAGCTTCAGGTTAACCGGATTTTGTGGGTTCATTTCCTTCCCGAACCACCGTTGACCGAGTACCAGGAATTTTTGTGGCAGAAATTAAATCATCTTACAAACATTCAGTATAATGAAAACTGTCGCAAGATTCGTCAGTTTCTTCATACACTTGACATTACTGACATTGACAGACTTTTCAAAAAGAAAGACAAGCATATCAACTATGTAGCATCTTTAGATCACGACGGCTGTTTGCAATATGCCGAAGAAATGAAAAACAGAATCCGTGCGTTTATGAAAAATAAAGAAAATATTGATGCCTGGAAACGATATTACTCTCTGTATATTTATCCGGAAATCCAAATCTACGACAGTGAGATTTGTTCTATCATGTTAGAAATCAGTCCTCTTTTTGTTGATTATTGCACGAACATTCATCTCACCTGCGAAAGAGTCTACGTTTGGCTGCAACAGACTTTAGAAGGAAAAGCTCTTGAAAAACAGCTTCTTGATTTATTTGATGACAAAATTGATTTAATACACAGTCAGCACGGCGAGTTAGAACTTTTAGCAAATTTTCCACAATTAATCCTTGGAGCCGACTGGTAGATACAACTACCGTTAAAAAATGGTTAGATAAAAAAATTTGATTTTATCATAAAATCGCCACTCACATTGTACTGTAAAAAAATATTACACCAAAAGAAGCATCATCTCGGTGCTTCTTTTCTTTATGTAAATATGCTATAATACATTAATACGTTCGTGTACAAAAGTATACGTGCTTTTACAGGAGGAAAACACACATGGGAAAACATGAAAAAGAACGTGATGGATTCAAAAGCCGGACTGGATTTATCCTTGCCTGCATCGGATCTGCCGTCGGCATGGGAAATATCTGGAGATTCCCTTACATGGTATCAGACTGGGGTGGTATGACCTTTCTGATTCCTTATATTTTATTTGTAATATTGATTGCTTCTACAGGAGTAATTGAGGAAATGGCACTGGGACGCGCTGCCAAAGGTGGCCCGATCAAAGCCTTCGGTGTCTGCACAGAAATGCGAACTGACAATAAGAAAACAGGTGAACTGATCGGACTGCTTCCGGTTCTTGGCTCTCTCGCACTTGCGATCGGATACACAGTTGTTGTCGGATGGATTTTCAAGTATACCTTCCTTGCACTGACCGGACAGATTGCCGGCATGAAGCAGGATATGAACCAGATTGGCGGTATGTTCGACAGTACTGCTTCTGCTTTTGGTAATAACCTTTGGCTTGTAATCGCAGTTCTTGTAACTGCTGTGATCATGGCAATGGGGATTGCCGGTGGAATCGAGCGTGCCAACGGCGTAATGATGCCGTTATTGTTCGTACTGTTTCTTGGACTCGGGGTATATATTTTCTCCCTTCCTGGTTCATCTGCCGGATATCGTTACATCTTCACAATCAATCCAAAGGGACTTTTAGACCCAAGACTTTGGATCTATGCTTTTGGGCAGGCATTCTTCTCTCTGTCCATTGCCGGAAACGGAACTGTTATCTATGGTTCCTACTTAAAGGATTCTGAAGACCTTGTAAGTTCTGCAAAAAATGTTGCCATCTTCGATACAATCGCTGCCCTGCTCGCTGCTTTCGTGATCATTCCGGGAATGGCAGTCGGCGGTGCTGAATTATCTTCCGGTGGACCTGGACTGATGTTTATCTATCTGGTCAACGTATTCAACGGAATGCCTGGCGGCAAGATTGTAGGAATCATCTTCTACATCTGCGTACTTTTTGCCGGAATGAGCTCACTTGTAAATCTGTATGAAGCTCCGGTTGCTACATTACAGGAACGTTTCGGATTAAAGCGTGTCTCAGCTGTTGGGATTATTGCAACATTCGGCTGCTGTATCGCACTTCTCATCCAGGGAATTGTCTCCGGATGGATGGACGCAGTTTCTATCTATATCTGCCCACTTGGAGCAATGCTTGCAGCGATCATGTTCTTCTGGATCGCAGATAAAGAATTCGCACTGAAAGCTGTAAATACTGGACGTGAGAAAAAAATCGGAACTTGGTTCTTGCCACTTGGAAAATATGTCCTTGTTCCACTCGCACTTGTTGCACTGATTGCCGGAGCAGTGCTGGGCGGAATTGGATGATGAAACAATAATATTGAACTATAGGTGCGCAGCCTTTTTTATGCGTAACTGTTCAGAGCCCAATGTCATTTGATTAGCATTGCGTATCTTAAATGGTTAGATTTTCAATAAGTGGTCTAACCATTTTTTAAGGGTTGACAAACACAATAGAATGTACGTGTAGGCTGCAGAGAAAAAAGAAGTGTTTCATTTGAAAATAATAGACAATAGTACTGAATCTCAAATTTCAGTTGAAGAATTGGAGAAAACAGAAATTACCGACAAATCGGCAATGGATAATGACTCAGATATCGTAGCTTTGCTACGAGAAGAAAATTGAATTTGAAAAAAAATCAACAAATGCTGAAAAAAGAATCCTGCGAGCAGGATTCTTTTTCATAAAACAGTTCAAACTCATTTGCATCTAGCTATCTTTCTAGCTTTCTTTGAGTATTTTGTACTCCTTTTCAATACCTGAAATAAGTGTTTTCATTGTATACTCAAGGATCTCATTTCCGTATGCTGCGGATGATTCTCTGACTGGATGACGTCCTGCGATTCCGATCAGATTACTTTCATTTTCTTTCACCTGTCCAAAGTCTACCAACTCCGGACGTACAGCCATTACGATAGATGTTTCATTCGCTCCGGCATGGTCATTCTGATATTTCAACCGATCATCATCTGCATATGTCCAAGCAGTCAAAATGCGCAGGCCATATTTTTCTGCTGCTTCTTCCTTTAGTTCCTGAAATGCATTTGTTGATGGACCATGTCCATGTCCGACTACGATACGTATACCTGCTCTGGACAGTTGGGCAAAGATACTGCGCAGATTGTCCTGAAACTGACCTTTTTCCATCCAATAGGCACTGCCTTTCATCTGCTGGACGCAATATGTATTCAGTGCGCCTTCGGTATTAATATCCATTCCATAAAACGCAGTCCCCCTGTCATAAAACACACGATCAGGTCCCATAAACAACATCGGAAGTACTACGCCGCCTACTTTTTCTGCCACTCGGACAAACAACTCTTTTGACTGGATTCCGTCAGCCCCAAGAGGCATATGTGGACCATGCCATTCCAATGTGCCAAGCGGGAGATAAGCAACCGGCATCTCCTGTATTCTCTGCACGCATTCTTCCGGAAGTAATTCCTCGTATAATACTTTTTTCATTCTAGTCTCCTTATCCTTTCACTGCTCCGGCGATTACTCCCTGTATGATCCATTTCTGGCAGATCATATAGAAAATTACAATTGGTATGATTGCCAGTACTAGCATGGACATCATAAGTCCAAGGTCAATTGATCCATATCCACCTCTGAGATATTGGATTGCCACAGAAATTGTTTTATATTCAGAACCAATTACAAGATATGGAAGCAGATAATCGTTCCAGATCCACATGGCATTCAGAATTGCGACTGTCATAATGATCGGGCGTATCACAGGAAACACAATTTTAAAGTAAATTTGCATAATAGAACATCCATCAATCATCGCTGCCTCTTCCAGAGAAACTGGAATTGATTTAATGAAACCGGTAAACATAAATACAGACAATCCAGCACCAAATCCGACATAAATAAATATGATACCAATCAGATTGTCCAAATTAAACATATTTGATACTTTAACAAGCGTAAACATTACCATCTGGAATGGTACGATCATAGCAAAAGCAAACAGATAGTACATTACTTTAGTAAAACGACTTTTTACACGTATCAGATACCATGCTGTCATTGAAGTCAGGACAACAATAAGAAACACCGAGGCTACAGTTATAAATAAAGTAATAAAAAATGCCTGCAAAAATCCGGTCTTGATCATTCCTTCTCCATAATTCGCCAAACCTACAAAAGAGTCGGCATTAGGAAACGCAAACGGCGTACTGTTAATAAACAGTTTGCTCTTAAACGAATTCATAAATACAATCACAATCGGAGCGATAAATAAAACCGAGATTACAGTAAGAATTAAGATCAGTATGATTTTACTCTTCTTATTTTTCATTAGTTTTCAACCTCCTTACGCCGAGTAATAATAAGCTGCGTCACTGAAATTGTAGCAACAATCAGTAAAAACATCACTGCTTTGGCCTGTCCGACTCCCTCATAACCCATTCTGTTGTAGAATGAATTATAGATATCCAGTGCAACCAGAGAAGTCGATTTTCCCGGAAGTCCCGCGGTCAGAGCAAGGTTTAAGTCAAACATTTTAAATGCATTTGTTGTTGTCATAAATAAGCAGATTGTAATTGCAGGCATGATCAGAGGCAGAATAATCTTTCTAATCATCTGTCCTCGCGTTACACCATCAATAAGTGCTGCTTCTTTTATTTCCTCTGAAATATTCTGGATAGCTGCAATGTAAATAACCATCATATATCCGATCATCTGCCAGTTCATAGCAAGCACCATTCCCCAGAATCCATATGTCGCATCTGCAGTAAGCGTTGTTTTGAAAAAAGAAAGAAATCCATTAATAATTAGCTGCCAGATATAACCAAGCACAATTCCGCCCAGAAGGTTCGGCATAAATATAACTGTTCGGAAAATATTTGTTCCACGGAGCTTTCTGGACAACACATATGCCAGCATAAAGGCAATTAAGTTAATCGTCACAAGATTAACAAGTACAAATTTAACAGTAAACAGGAGAGATGCAAGGAAATCTTTATCCCGGAATGCCACAATATAATTGCTCAGCCCAATCCACTGGGCATCTGTAACTGTTGTAAATTTAGTGAATGAAAGATAAATTCCCAGTACAAATGGAATAATAAATGCAATAATAAATGCGATCAGCGTTGGTAACATTAATATCGCAAATCTCTTTTTAAAAGCTTTTTCCATCTTCTATACAGCCTCCCTTTTCGTACACAGGGCAGAAACATTTTTGTCTCTGCCCCATAAATTTTGTTGCTTTTCACGCATTGCACAAACAGCAACGGATTTTACCGCTGCTTTGCATTCCAAAGCAGCGAAATCTGCTACATTCACTGTATCATGCGGCATTTTCCGTTCGGAAAACGCCAGCCTATAAACTCTACTATTGTGCAAGCAGAGCTTTTTCTGATGCCCAGCAATCAGTTGTCTGCTTAACTACATCATCCCATGTCATATTTCCTTGCGCATATTCAAGAAGATAGCTTCCAAGCTGGTTTTTAAATTCCTGGCTCGGGAAGGTTGTAAAGTCCCAGGTAATAGAATATAAAGAATCATCGTTCATATAACTAAGCATATCCTGTACGAGCGGATTATCGGGTCTTTCATCCTCATCAAAGGTGGAGAATGGCGGGATCATTCCAAGGATTCCATTGCAGTAAGCTTTTCCACTCTCGCTGTTAAACAGCCATTCCAAGAACTTCTCAGATGCTTTCTGGTCAGCTTCAGAAACCTTATTGTTGATACAGATATAGTTTTCTGTTCCGACACAAAGTCCCTGTTTTTCTTCGCCTTCTACTCCTGTATAGATTGGAAGGAACTTAATATCTTCCTCTTTTACCACGTTTCCATCCAGGTCATAGATCATTGCCCAGCCCCAGTTTCCGTTTTGGATCATAGCTACATTTCCAGTTGCAAATTCTGCCATGGATTCCTCGACATTTTTAGATCCAACCATAGACGGTTCTGTACATGAATTATTCAGATAGAGATCAAAAATATTTTTAAAGTTTTTATTATATGTGAATTTGATCTCATCCAGATTATCCACTCCGTCAGCCTTGTATTCATAGTACACAGGGATATTCATAAGATGAGTCTGCCAACGCCAATCTTCGCCGGGAGCAAATGAAGTTGAACCGAAAACTCCCTGAATTCCAAGATCATCTTTATGTTTTGTCATATCTTCCACCACTGTTTTAAGCGTGTCGAAATTTTTAATCTCTTTTGTATCTGAAATATCAACTGCTTTATCCGGAAGCGCAAAATATTTCTTCATAATAGCATCATTATAGATGATTCCATATCCTTCTACTGCATACGGAATACCATACACACCATCGCCATCGGTAATTGCCATATCTTTGTCAGTAAGCCATTCATAAAGTTTTGAATCTTTCAGATCAGCACAATAGTCTTTCCATGTCTGATATCCAATCGGACCGTTAACGTTAAAAAGTGTCGGCATTTCTTTTTTGGAAAGCTCAGATTTTAATGTCTGTTCATAGGTTCCGCTTCCCGCAGTAACTACTTTCATATCAATTCCGGTTTCCTTGGTAAAGGTTCCGGCTACTTCTTCCCATTCAGAAGAAAGTTCAGATTTAAAGTTCAGAAAATATACTGATCCTTTATCTGTATCTTTTGCGGATTTACCACCATTTCCACCTGCTCCGCATCCGGTAAGCGCCAGCAGTAACATTGATGTCGCAATACCAGTAGCAATTAATTTTTTCGTTTTCATATTTTTCCTCCAATCTTTTTAATGACTAGGAAGCCCCACACTGTCCCGAATCTGCAGAAGATATTCATTTCCCTTTTCATCACATGGTCTTTCTATTCCATCCTGTAGATACAGCATGCCGTTTATAATACATTTTGCCTGATATTCTACTGGCTGGCTAATTGTAGACAAAGATGGCGTTACGCGTCCCGCAAACGGAATACCGTCAAATGAAAGCACAGATATATCCTCTGGAATTCTATAACCCTGCTTCATGATCCAGGACATTACCTCGATCGCAACTTCATCGCTATAACAAAACAATGCCGTTGGCGGCTTTTGAGGTACAAATATCTTTTCTATCACAGAAATCACACTGTCTTTTTCACATTCTCCATGAAGCTGGCCGATCAGAGATTCATCTTGATCGAGATTTATCTGACTTATAGCTTTTAAAAAGCCTCTTTTCCTTGCCATGAGGAAACTATCATCTATTTCGTCAATACAAAAAATGCCTCCAATTCGTTTGTGACCAAGCTGAGCAAGATAGCACACAGCCTCATAAACAGAACTTTCGTTTTTTTCTATGATGTTCAAGCGCATTTCCGGTGACTGCATATGGCAGACTTTAATTCTGAAATGTTCTTTTATGTACGCTTCCTCTTCCTGCGAAAGCAGAAAAAGGCTAAAGCAGACTTCGATTCCCCTGATTTCCAGTTCTCTTAATACCTCTAGTTTTTCCTCAAATCCAGAATTACAATAACGAATAATACAACCATACCCCATCTTGCATGCAAACTCATTCAGATAACGAAACAGTAGCAGCTGATATTGATTGATGTAGTTTGTCATTATAAAACCAAGTAGTCTTGACTTTTTACCCGCCAGATTCTGCGCGTAAATGCTTGGATTATAATTGTACTTTCTGATCGTATCTATTACTCTTTTCTGTAACTCCTCGCTGACTGGTTTGGAACGATTGATCACACGAGAAACCGTAGCAATCGAACACTCGCTTTTTTTCGCGATAAATTTAATGTCTATATTTTCCATATTTAAAATTCCTCCGGAAGAATTCTATACATTTATCATACGGGAAAACGTTTACATTTCAATTGTGAAATAGTCACAAAATTAGTTTCCTTGAAAAAGGGGGCTCCCCCATCTCATAGTTTAGTGGAACCAAAACGAAGGAGGATTACTCATGCCACGAATGATTTATTCGTTGGTTTAGGCGGTATTAGGCTTGGATTTCAACAGGCAATGGATGGACTTGAGTTAGAAACGGAGTGTGTATTTAGTATGAAATTGGAGCTGTGTATGACAATGCGAAATTAGATTCAATGTTAAACCTTAAAGGGTATGATGAAAAGGCATATTTTTTCATGTTAGACGGTGACCAAAATATTACTTATACGAATCAGAGTGAGGGAGCATCCCAAAGTTTGTGTAAACCTCCAAACTGATGTAAGATAAAATTACTCAGTTTGGAGGTTATTTTTATGG
>OODU01003021.1_pt1 | contig 13457 bp, 12 predicted proteins | sample 1671171 | NCBI WGS metagenome assembly OODU01 (sample SAMN06348129, study PRJEB24527) | human gut metagenome | biome: human gut; feature: ankylosing spondylitis patient; material: feces | host: Homo sapiens | place: China | collected 2015-10
AAAGAAGTTTCAAACTTAACATACGAAAATGTGAAAAGTCAAATTCAAAACTTAGTTAAAAATCATTAAAATTTGATCTTTATAAATCTATAAGTAGGATCAAATCTAAATGTAAGCAGGTTTTGCAATATCCCAAATAAGCACATAAACGTTACAAAACTACTTCCGCCATAACTATAAAATGGCAGAGGTATTCCTACAACAGGCGCAAAACCTATAGTCATAAATATATTGACACTTACATATATAAATATTAAAATGGAAATTCCGCTTGTGATGGCCTTTATAAAGTAATTTCCTTTTAGTTTATAATTAAGACTTAATAAATGAGCTATCAAAAATCCATAAAGCAAGATAAGCACCATGCCTCCTATAAAACCGTGTCTTTCTATAGTATAGGCAAATATAAAATCACTTGTTGCTATAGGTAGAAATTTAAATCTAGTTTGAGTAGCTTCTTCAGCCGATTTTCCGGTGATTCCGCCGTTTCCTATTGCTATAATAGATTGCCTTACTTGATAGCTTGGCTCTTTACTCAAAAAATCTACTATTCGCTTTTTTTGATAGTCGTGCAAGCTTTCATAAATTACTGGAGCTGCTACACCGATGCAAATAGCGAGTGTTAGCCAAATTTTTTTATTTACTCCTATTATAAATAAAATACCATATCCTGTGATGATCAGCATCATTGCCGTACCAAGATCAGGCTCTTTTAGTATAAGTCCAAATGGTAGTAATATATAAATGCTGATTTTTAAAAACTGTTTTAGATTATATCCGTTTATACCAGGAGGATCTCTTTTTATAAGATATGCTAACATAAGAATAAAAGATGGCTTCATAATTTCACTAGGTTGAAGAGTAAAATGTACAAATGGAATTTCTAGCCATCTTTGCGCACCAAGTTTACTTACACCAAAAATATCAACACTGAAAAGTAAAATGATATTTATCCAATATACGGTAGGTATAAGCCACTCTATCTTTCTAATAGGCATCAAAAAAAAGAATGTAAAAGCTAAAAAACCTATGCTAAAATATACTATTTGTTTGCTAGATAACATGTCATTTGCTTCAGAGATTAGAGTATAAGATAAAATAATAATAGGAAGCACTAAAATAGGCTGAACAAAATCAAAATGCGTTAAAATACGCTTGTCTAATCGTATCAAATTTAAACCTAAGAATTTTTTGGTAAAATTATACTAAAAAAAGGATTAAGATTGAATGAATTTATATCTAGCAACAGTGCTAGGCTAGATCAAATTCTCGCTTCATATCTGAGCATTTCAAGAAATCAAATTAGTGAGCTTATAAAATCTGGAAATGTATATGTGAATGATAATTTAATGCTAAAACCGTCATTTAAAGTTCTTTTAAACGACAAAATCGGTTTTAATTTGCCTAAGGCTAAATTTAAAAACTGCGAGTTTAAAGCTGATTTTGATGTGGAAATTTTATACGAAGATGATGATATTTTAGTGTTAAATAAACCTTCAAATCTTACAGTCCATCCGGCACCTAGCGTTAAAGAAGCAACATTGGTAGAGTGGCTAAAACAAAACGGTTATATGCTCTCTACTCTTAATGGAGACATAAGAGCCGGTATCGTTCATAGGCTAGATAAAGGAACTAGTGGAGTTATAGTAGTAGCTAAAAATAACGCTTCTCACTCCGCCTTAGCCGCTCAATTAAGTGATAAGAGTATGGGCAGAGTATATTTAGCTTTGATAGATTTCAATCTTAAAGATAAATTAATTATTGATAGGCCAATAGGCAGAAATCCGCAAAATAGATTGAAAAATAGTGTTGCGGCAAACGGTAGAGCTGCAAAATCCGCTTTTACGAATATTATTTGCGAAGACGATCTAAATTTAATAGCAGCGAAGTTGTTCACAGGTAGAACTCATCAGATAAGAGTGCATTTAGCTAGTATAAATCGCCACATTTTAGGTGATAATTTATATGGTTTTAAGAGCAAAAATTGTAAAATAAAAAGAGTTATGCTGCATGCTTATATATTAAATTTAACACACCCTAAAAGCGGTGAAAAGATGCAGTTTATAGCACCTTTACCAACTGATTTTTATGATATTTTAAGTAAAAAAATTGACAAGGAGATTTTAAATGAAAAAATTGATCCCGAGTTTGTTAGCTCTGCTTTTTATGGCTTTAATGAGTGGATGTGCCTATAAAGTATCTCAGGTAAATCCAAATCTCCCGACCATAAATAGCCTAAAAACAATCAGCGATATGACTCAAATAGCGTTTGAGTGGAATCCTGTAAATGATGAAAATATCGCCGGATACTATCTTTATCGCTCAAATCCTAATGAAGATGGAAAAATGAGCGTAGTAGCAAATATCAAAGATAGATTCGCAACTCATTACGTAGATACAAACTTAGCTCCATCTACGGAGTACAGCTATGAGCTAAGAAGCTATGATAATAATGGTGATATATCAAACAACGGAGAGATTATAACTGTTTCTACAAGCAAACTAATTGAATCGGTATCTTTTGCCCAAGCCGTTTATGGATTGCCAAATAGAATTAAAATTTTATGGAGACCGCATCCAGATCCTAGAGTTGCTTCATATATAATTGAAAGAAATAATATTTCAAGCGATAAGTGGTATCGTATAGCTGAGGTAAAAGGTAGATTAAACGTAGAGTATATAGATGATGGTCTTGATCCAAATCATCATTATAGATATAGAATACTTGTTAAAACAGTTGACGGCATTACTTCTGGACCAAGTGCTATTATATCTGCTCAAACGAAAGCTCTTCCAAATTTGGTTTTGAATTTGCAAGCGACAACAAATCTTCCTAAAAAGATAACTTTGACATGGGAGCCAAACACGAATGACGATTTTTCTCATTATAATATATATCGTTCGTCAAATGAGATATTTCCACTTTTGAAACTTACAGAAACGACATCTGTTCAGTATGATGATCTTATAAACGAAAACGGCGCTCAGATGTATTATAAAGTAACTGCGGTAGATAAAGACGGATTAGAAAGTCCAAAACAAAACAATCCGGTAGTGGGGAATACTCTAACATCTCCTAAATCTCCTATTATAACAGGAGCTAGCTTTAATGGTATAAGTATAGAACTTTCATGGAGCTCAGGAAGTGATAACAGAAGCGTAAAATACAAAATACTAAAATCAAGTGCTGCAGGTGAAGAAGCCATAGAAGATATAGTTGGTAATAGTTATAATGATGACCAAATACAATTTGGGCTTGAATATACTTATAAAATTGTAGGAATTGACGAGTACGGCATAAACTCAAATGAGTCCAAACAAGCTATTGTAGTAGCCAAGTAATGCCAAATTTCGTAGCAACCAGTCTAAAAAATCTCAAATTTCCGTTTGGGGCAGATGGCGTTGAGTTCTTATGGAGTGCAAAAGCAGGTGATGAAAGTCTTATCTATACAAAAACAGGTAAAAAGGAGTTTTTTTTACTTGTAAAGGATAAGAAAACCGAATTCGTAGTTAAATCAGATAAGCTAACTCGTCCTGCTAGTCTGGGCACTATCCAAAAAGCTCTTAGTGTATATAAAGATCTTAATGTTTTAGATCTAAAATCATCGACCATAGCTATTAAAAATGAAAAACAACTTGCAAAAAAAGAGTTTATATTAAACGACATTCAGTTTTTAGAAAAGCTAAAGAGCGGTGAGTTTAAAAAGATTTTTGTAGAGATTGGATTTGGCAGCGGAAGACATCTATTATATCAGGCAAAAACAGATGAAAATACTTTAGTAGTTGGTATAGAAGTTTATAAACGCTCTTGCGAGCAGGTAAATAATCTAGCTTTGAGTATGGGATTAAAAAATGTTATTCTTTTGAATTTAGATGCTAGATTGGTTATGTCTTTGCTCCATTCAAATAGCGTAGATAGATTGTTTCTACATTTTCCAGTGCCTTGGGAAAAGTCAGAAAAAAGACGCGTAGTGAGTGCTGAGTTTGCAAATGAGTGTCAAAGAGTTTTAAAATCAGGCGGCTCATTTGAGCTTAGGAGTGATGATAAAAATTACACCGATTTTACGATATCTTGTTTTTTAAATTTAAAAGAAGCTAAAATGGAGATCTATAAAAATCGTTTTTTAGATGTTTCAAGCAAATATGAAGATAGATGGATAAAACAAAATAGAGATATTTATGATGTTGTTTTTACAAATTTAATTGTTAGTGAGCAGAAAGTTTTGCATGGAGATTTTGAGTTTGGGACTGTTTTAGAAGAAGATATTTTGTCTAAATTCGAGAATAAAACTATAAAAAAAGATGACTATTTTATTCATATGGAGCGTATTTATAAAAAAGATAGCAGCGAAAAAAACGGCGGACTGCTTTTAAGGGTCGCATTTGGCTCGTTTTATAGACCTGAGCACTGTTTTATACTAGTGGAGAATTCAAAAGCCTCATATTTTATTAAAAAACCACTTCTTACTTATGAAAATTTAAAAGCACACAGCACTCTAAAGGAGTATTTAAGTTGCAGCACATCGTAGAAGCTAAGGATCTAAATATCGGATATGAAAGAGATCAAAATGTTATAAATGGAGCAAATTTTAACATAAACGTGAATGATTTTGTATTTATAACAGGCAAAAGCGGCAGTGGAAAATCTACGCTAATAAAATCTATGTACGGAGATATATCTGTAAATAGAGGCAGTCTAATAGTATGTTTAAGCGAGCTTAAAGATATAAACAGATCAAGCTTGGCGCTTCTTAGACAAAGAGTAGGAATAATTTTTCAAGATTTTAGACTTATAAACGAGTGGAATGTTGAAAAAAATGTAATGCTTCCTCTTATAATTAAAGGTTATAACCAAAGTGTATGTAAAAAACAGGCCGCAAAGCTGCTAAATCATGTAAATTTACTTCATAAAGCAGATAAATTTCCACTTGAACTAAGTGGCGGAGAGCAACAAAGAGTAGCTATGGCAAGGGCTTTAGCGCATAATCCTCAGCTTCTGTTATGTGATGAGCCTACAGGTAGTTTGGATGAGTATTCAAGTGATGTGATATGGTCGCTTTTAAAGTCTGCTAGAGATGGTCTTGGAACTTGCGTTGTTGTTGTAACTCATAAAATTCCATCTAGCTTGAGAACCGAGTATAGACATTTTGAACTATTAAATGGAGAGATAAATGAAATCATTTAAAAGCCATTTAGGTGTTATTTTTCCGCTTGTTATACTGCTTTTTTCTATCGAGTTTAGTTTTATGGTCGATAAGATAGTAAGTAATTACGAAACTACTATGGGAAATGATTATAATATTATTATCGTTTCTGAAAATGAGATTAGCAGTGATACGATCAAGCAAAATATTGAAACCTTTAAAGATTTAATACCCCTTGATACGAAATCTGTTTTAGATCGGCTTAAAAATGATGTTTCAACAAGAAATTTATCAGTATTAAGTAACTCTCTTCCAAAGTTTTACTCTTTAAAATTAAATAGTTTTCCAAGCTCTGAGTATATGTCAAAGATTCAAAGTAGATTGCTAAAAATAAATGGTATAAAAAAGGTAGAAACTTTTTCTAAAACATATGATAAAGTATATAAAATGCTTGTTTTATCAAAATCTATTTTTGAATATTTTGCCGTACTTATAGCTCTTATGGGAGTTGCTTTAATATTTAAACAGATGAAAATTTGGCTGTATGAGCATAAAAGAAGAGTCGAGATCATGACTCTTTTTGGGGCTCCATACTGGCTAAAATCTGCCATGCTATATAAATTAGCAATAATTGATAGCATTATAGCGACTAGTTTAGTAACTCTGTTTTATGCTTTTATTCCGGCTCTTGATATATTTCAAAATGCTGTTTTTAGCATAGGTTTTGAACTTCCAAATTTAGACTTGTTTAGCGATACGGTGCTGCTTTTTAGTGCTTCTATAGTGGTATCTATAATAGCAGTTAGTCTAGTGATGCTTCAGTCTAGAGAGCCTAAATGAGATTTATTTCACTACTATTATTATTTTATGTCGTTTTGTTCGGTGCTAGTGTTGCTGACAAGATACAAGACAAAAAAGAGACTTTAAGTTCTGCTAAGAAGTTAGAAACCCAATTAAATAAAAAACTTGAAGAATTAGTTAGCGATATAATAAAAGGCGAAGCCGATGTGAAAAATACCGCTATTCAGATAGAGGAGTTGGCTAAGCAAGTAAAAGAGTTGGAAAGTAGCGCAAATGATGCTAATGCAGAGTTAAACAAGCTTACTAGTAAAAATAGTGATTTGATAAAGAATCAAAAAGATATGGAAAAAAGATTGATTAGAATTATTAGTGAGGATTTTGCGTATGATCTTATAATTCCAAACGATTATGAAGAGAGCGAAGAGAGTATTATAGCAAATGAAGTTTTATCTAAATTAAATTTGGTTATGCAAGATGAATTTAAAAAGATAGCAAAAAACTATGAGCAGACCGTAAATCTTATAAAATCTCAGTCTGATAAGATAAACTCAATTAAATTTGACTTAAGAGAGTTTAAACAAAAACAAGCAAAATTAAAAAGCCTTCAAAACAAACAAAAGAGCAATTTATCAAATTTAAAGCAAGATAAAGATATTTATTCAAAAAAGTTAGCAAAACTGCAAGATCAACAAGATGAGCTCAGAAAAACTCTTGAGAAGCTCCAAATTCTAGCTAAAAAAGAAGATGAAAAAAAAGAGACTAAACAAACCAAGCCAAATACTCCGGCTAATGCGAACACGGGAGATATAAAACAAATAGGATCTAGTTATAAAACAAGTAATGTTAAAAAATACGTAGGCGAAAAAACTATAGCTCCTCTTGATAATTTTAGCGTAAAGCAGAAATTCGGAGACTACGTTGATCCTATTTACAATATTAAGATTTTTAATGAATCTATCGTGCTTCGCTCTAACGAACCAGATGCAAAAGTAAAAAGTGTACTTGCTGGAACTGTGGTATTTGCTAAAGATACGCCGATACTTGATAAAGTAGTTATTGTGGAAAATTCAGACGGTATTCATACTATTTATGCTCATTTAGATAAGATAGCTCCTACTATAAAAGTAGGAAGTAAAATAAAAAAAGGTTATGTTATAGGAAGAGTTAAGCAGGATTTGACATTTGAAGTTACTCAAAAAAACTATCATATCAATCCTCTTGATCTTATTAGTCTTAAATGAGTTAATAAATATTAAGGAGTTTTTAGGTATAATTCCCAAATTTTAGGAGACAGTAATGAGTGACAAAAAGCGAGTTTTGGTTAAATTTTCAGGTGAGGCTTTGGCTGGCGGAAACGGTTTTGGAATAGATACTCACATATTAAAATACATAGCAGGCGAGATAAAAGGCTTAGTTTTAAATGGCATAGAAATCGGGATAGTTATAGGCGGTGGAAATATTATCAGGGGTGTAAGTGCGGCAAAAGACGGCATTATCAAAAGAACAAGCGGCGATCATATGGGAATGCTTGCAACCGTAATTAATGCAATTGCTATGAGAGAGGCTTTGGAGTATAGCGGACTTAGTGTTAGAGTTCAAAGCGCCATAAAAATGGAAGCTATTTGTGAGACGTTTATCATGGGTAGAGCGCAACGTCATCTTGAAAAGGGTCGCGTTGTTATATTTGCTGCTGGAACCGGAAATCCATTTTTTACCACCGATACTGCGGCTACTTTGAGAGCCATTGAGATAGATGCGAATATGATTATAAAAGCTACAAAGGTTAATGGGGTTTATGACAGAGACCCTATGAAATTTGAAGACGCTGTTTTATTAAACGAGATATCTTATGAAAGAGCTATGGAAGATAATATAAAAGTTATGGACGATACGGCAATAGCTTTAGCAAAAGATAATAAGCTTCCTATCGTAGTTTGTAATATGTTTGAAGAGGGTAATTTGCTTAAGATAGCAAATGGAGATTATACAAACTGCTCAGTAGTTAAAAATTAGCAAGGAGAGATAATGCAAAGAACAGAAGAGATAGCAGCAAAAGCGCTTCAAGTAGTAGGCAATGATAGATATAAATTGGCTCTACTAGTAGCAAAAAGAGCTGAAATGCTAGCAGAGGGAGCAGCGCCGCTTGTAAAGATAAACGCTGCAAAAATGAAATTTACGGATATTGCTCTTCTTGAGATATCAGAGGGCAAGGTTTTGTTAGAGGCATTCGTTGAATCAAATAGATAATGGACAGATACTAGAACAGCTTATAGAAGAGGTTGTTGTCAGTAAAAATATTGAATCGGCAAAAGATGTTTTATACTCCGTTGCAAAGCCCACAGGAATGCTTTTAAAAGCAGTTGATTACTGTGTTAGGCTTCATGAGGGTCAGTTTAGAAAAAGTGGAGAACCATATGCCATACATCCTATATTGGTATGCTCTTTTGTAGCTCATATGGGTGGCGATGAGAGTATGCTTATAGCTTCTTTATTGCATGATGTTGTTGAAGATACCGAGTGTAGCGAAGATGAAGTTAGATTTGAATTTGGCGAAGAGGTTACAAATTTAGTAAGAGGACTTACTAAGATAGTCGCTATAAGAGAAAATGAGTTGGCTAGTTCTAATTCAAATGAAAAATTAGCAGCCTCAGCGCTAACTTTTAGAAAAATGCTTTTAGTATCTATAGAAGATGTTAGAGTACTTGTAATAAAACTTTGTGATAGATTGCATAATATGCTAACATTAGAAGCCCTTAGGCCAGATAAACAAAAACGCATAGCAGAAGAAACTCTAGTTGTTTATGCTCCTATAGCACATAGACTTGGAATTTCGGCGGTAAAAAATATCTTAGAAGATCTTAGTTTTAAGTACGTTTTACCAAAAGAGTATTGCGTAATAGACTCATATATAAATGAACACAAACAGCAGCTTCAGTTAAAAATCAACTCATTTAGTCAAAAAGTAGGCGAAAAACTTCTTACTAGCGGTTTTACAGAAGATAGTTTTGAAGTTCAAAAAAGAATAAAGCATTACTACTCTATCTATCTAAAGATGCAAAGAAAAGGCATCAGTATGGAAGAGGTTTTGGATCTACTTGCAATAAGAATAATAGTTAAAAATCCAAAAGATTGTTACTTAGCTTTAGGTGTCCTTCATATGAACTTTAATCCTCTTATTTCAAGATTTAAAGATTACGTTGCTTTACCAAAACAAAACGGTTATCAGACTATTCATACGACTATTTTTGATAATAAAAGTATTATCGAAGCTCAAATCAGAACATTTGATATGCATAAAACTGCAGAGTACGGTGTAGCGGCTCACTGGAAGTATAAAAATGGAGGGTTAATAGCTCCAAAACTCGATTGGCTAAGCGATATAAGTGCCCAAGAAGGCGATGATAAAAGCATAGAAGATCTATATGAGTATGCAAAAGATAGTTTATATGTAGAAGATATAGCCGTTTATTCTCCAAAAGGAGGAATTTTTACTCTTCCACGTGGAGCTACTGCTCTTGATTATGCTTATGAGATACACTCTGAAGTAGGACTTCACGCTAAAGAAGCATATGTCAATAGAATACGAGTACCACTCTTAACAGAGCTCAAAAACGGTGATATAATCCGCATAGTAACGGGAAATGAAGCTCATTACCGCTGTTCTTGGTTATCAAATGTCAAAACAGGAAAAGCAAGAGCAACTATAAGAAGTTTTTGCAGACAAAAGATAAGAGAAGTAAATCAGCAAGTAGCTATGGATATATTAGTCGGTATATTTAATGTTGGAGAAAGAAAGATATTAGACTGGCTAGAGAGTGAAAATTTAAATAAAAAAATCGCAAGAGCCGCCAGTGATTCAGTTTATCTTCAAGACGTTGTAAATGCACTTAAAAAATATCCTAAACAAGATAAATTATTTAGTCTTAAATTTGCCGATAAATATGAGGTAAAAAAACAGAAATTTGATAATATCGTTGTCTATTCAAATCATACTATAAAAGGTGTAGAGTTTGACTACTGCTGCAATCCAAAACGCGGCGATGATATAATAGGCTTTAAAAATGGTCACAACGTAGTAGTTCATCATAAGCTTTGCGAAAGAGCTGCTAAACTTATGAGCGATAAAGAAGAGATGATATTTGTCAAATGGACCAGAAACGCACCGCATAGATATAAAATTATTTTAAGTATAGAGAATAAGCGCGGTAGTTTAGCTGCTTTTTTAACATATTTGGCTAAATTAAATGTGGATCTAGTAACCATTACTTTAAGCGAAAGCGATGACCTTATTGCTGCTGATTATTTTGACGTAACTATAGAATTAAATGAGAATTTAGACAGCAATATGATAAGAGATAAGTTAAAAGAGAGGTATAAGATAGCTGAGTTTAAATCCCTATCTGATGCTTACCATAATCAAGGAGAGTAATATGAATAATATAGATAGTATAATGCAAGAGATAAAAAAAGGTGTTGCTGAGATAATAGATTTCTCTCGTATTAAAAGCCTTATTAAAAATTATTACGAAAATGGTAAAAATTTCTATATAAAAGCAGGTTTTGACCCAACCGCTCCTGATCTTCACTTAGGGCATACCGTAGTTTTAAATAAAATGAGACTGCTTCAAAAACATGGCGGTATAGTTCAATTTTTGATAGGTGATTTTACTGCTAAAATAGGAGATCCAAGCGGCAAAAGCGCAACTAGAAAAGTGTTGGACGATGATACTATAGCTAAAAATGCAAAAACATATAAAGAACAGGTTTTTAAAATTTTAGATGAGAGTAAAACTGAAGTTATGTTTAACTCGGCTTGGTTAAGCAAGCTAGGAGCAGATGGACTTATCGCTCTTGCAAGTACGTTTAACGTAGCTAGAATGCTAGAGCGAGACGACTTTACAAAACGCTATAAAAACGAAGCTCCTATAGCTATAAGCGAGTTTTTATATCCTCTTTTGCAAGGTTATGATAGTGTAGCTATGAAATGTGATATAGAAATGGGTGGAACAGATCAGAAATTTAATCTTTTAATGGGTCGCACTCTTGGACGAACGTACGGCATAGGTAAAGAACAAGCTATTATTATGATGCCTCTGCTTGTAGGCTTAGACGGTGTAAATAAAATGAGTAAAAGCCTTGGCAATTACATAGGCGTAACAGAGAGTGCAAATGATATTTTTGCTAAAACTCTTAGCATAAGTGACGATCTTATGTGGGTATGGTATGAGCTTTTAAGCGATAAAAGTTCTGATGATATTTTAAATTTAAAAGCAGATGTTAGCAGTGCAAAATTGCATCCAAAAAAAGTGAAAGAGAATTTAGCTTTAGAAATTACAAGTCGTTTTCACGGAATAAGTGAAGCCGGGGCTGCAAAAGATGAGTTCGACAGAGTTCATTCTAAAAAAGAACTTCCAAGCGATATGCCTGAGTTTGAGATAGTTAAAGACGAAATTTGGATAGTAGAAGCGCTTAGCAATTGTGCATTGTGTTCTAGTAACGCTGAAGCGCGTCGTCATATAAAAGCAAACGCAGTGAGTGTAAATCAGCAAAAGGTTATAGATGAGCAGCTTAAACTTGCTAAGGGTGAGTATATTTTGCAAGTCGGTAAAAAAACGTACGCAAAATTAAAGGTAAAATAATGGAACTAAAAAGCTTAAAAATAGGCAAATATGAGATAAAATATCCTATTATTCAAGGTGGAATGGGGCTTGGTATCAGTTGGGACAAGCTTGCTGGTAATGTTAGTTTAAATGGTGGATTAGGAGTTATAAGTTCAGTTGGAACCGGTTATTATGAACATAGAAGTCATATTGCTAAAGAGATAAATAATAAACCTTATGATAGTGAAAATTTCTACTCAAGAGATGGATTTAAAGCCATCATAGACAATGCTAGAAAAATATGCGGCGATAGACCTTTAGCTGCAAATATAATGTGTGCTAGTAATGATTATGCTAGGATAGTAAAAGACGCTTGTGAACATGGGATAAATATCATAATTTCAGGTGCCGGACTTCCTACAAATTTACCGGAACTTACAAAAGGCTTCAAAGACGTTGCTTTAGTCCCTATAGTAAGCTCCGCAAAAGCACTTAAAATAATATGTAAAAGATGGCATCTAAGATATGAAAAACTTCCTGATGCAGTTGTGTTAGAAGGACCTCTTAGCGGCGGACATCAAGGATTTACCTATGAACAGTGTATTGATCCGGAGTTTCAATTAGAAAAGCTTATAGAACCTGTCGTTAAAGAAGCTAGTGAGTGGGAAAAGATCGGCGGAAAACCGATTCCTGTTATGGCTGCTGGTGGAATTTGGGATCATGGCGATATAGCAAAAGCCATAAGTTTGGGAGCAAGCGGCGTACAGATGGGAACTAGATTTATCGGAACTTTTGAATGCGACGCTAGCGATAATTTTAAAAGTGTTTTGCTAAATGCTAAAAAAGAAGATATAAAACTTATAAAAAGTCCGGTTGGATATCCTGCTCGTGGAGTTAGAACAAATTTAATAGAGTTAGTAGAAAAAAGAAGCGGACCTAAAATTCAGTGTATAAGCAACTGTGTGAGTCCTTGTTGTCGTGGTAAAGAAGCTAAAGAAGTCGGTTATTGTATAGCAGACAGACTTTATGATGCTTATTCAGGAAAAAAAGAGACCGGACTATTTTTTACCGGCGCAAACGGATATAGACTAAATGAGATAATTAGTGTGAAAGATCTGATAAAAAAGTTGGTATATGGGGAAAATAGTTAGAGTTCTTTTACTATTTATCCTAAGTGCGTTTGCATTCGGAGCTGATTTTTCGTCTTGGTTGGGCGAGTTTGATACGAAATTTTATAGCTCGGCAAAACAAGAACAGCTCCGTATTTATCATGATTTAAAAGGCGTTTATGTACATTCTATATTAAACGATAATAAAGACTTAAAAATACAAACTCTTTTAAGATTGGTAGATGGCTCAAAAAAGCTTGGGTTGGATTATAAAGTTTATGAAAGCGAACTTAAAAATTATGAAAATCAGGATATTATAAGCTACGCTCAAACTAAAGAATTAGTAAAAAAACCTGAAAAGCAAACTATAAATAAAAATATTATCCCGAAAGTTGAAACTTCTGCTAAAAAAATAGAATCTAAAGAGCAAAAAGTAGAGAATGAAGTTCAAAAAAGCAGCTCAAAAGAGAACGAAGATGAGGTAAAAAAACCTCTAAAGGTATTTAAATTTAGTAGCGATGATGATAGTTTTGTTTTGAGTTTAAATAGGGATATGGATGAAAAAGAGATTAAAACTTTTGAATTAAATACAAAAGAGCTATATAAAAGAATTTATGATATTAATGCGATTTTAACTACTCAATTTAAAAAACCAACTCAAAAAATATCTGATGATATAAGAGTCGCTCAGTTTGATAAAGATACGGTAAGGGTTGTATTTTATAGTGATAAAAAACAAAATATCAATACTAAATTTGAAAATAAAAATATAATTTTTTTCATAAAAGACGGAGTATCTAAAA
>OODU01003022.1_pt1 | contig 13452 bp, 6 predicted proteins | sample 1671171 | NCBI WGS metagenome assembly OODU01 (sample SAMN06348129, study PRJEB24527) | human gut metagenome | biome: human gut; feature: ankylosing spondylitis patient; material: feces | host: Homo sapiens | place: China | collected 2015-10
AAGGTAGAACATTTTTTTATAACTCCAAAGGATTTCAAACATTTTTCTTATCTTTGTGCCATTATCAACAATATACAATCATTAATATATGGCTGACGATAAAAAAATCATCTTCTCAATGGTGGGAGTGAGCAAAGCTTTCCAACCAAATAAAAATGTACTGAAAGACATTTACCTGTCGTTCTTCTATGGAGCGAAGATTGGTATTATCGGTCTGAACGGTTCCGGTAAATCTACCTTATTGAAGATTATCGCGGGTCTGGAGAAATCCTATCAGGGAGAAGTGGTCTTCTCTCCGGGATATTCTGTGGGCTATTTGGCACAAGAACCTTATCTGGACGACACAAAGACAGTAAAAGAAGTAGTAATGGAAGGTGTGCAACCGATCGTTGACGCACTGGCAGAATACGAAGAAATCAATCAGAAATTCGGTTTGCCCGAGTATTATGAAGATCAGGACAAGATGGATATACTTTTCGCCCGTCAGGGAGAATTGCAAGATATCATCGACGCAACTGATGCATGGAATCTGGACAGTAAACTGGAACGTGCGATGGATGCGCTCCGTTGTCCGCCCGAAGATCAGCCGGTGGTGAATCTCTCCGGAGGTGAACGCCGTCGTGTCGCTCTTTGCCGTTTGTTGTTGCAGAAACCGGACATCCTGTTGCTCGATGAGCCTACCAACCACTTGGATGCTGAATCTATCGACTGGCTGGAACAACATTTGCAGCAATACGAAGGTACAGTTATCGCCGTAACTCACGACCGTTACTTCCTTGATCACGTTGCCGGATGGATTCTCGAACTCGACCGTGGCGAAGGTATCCCTTGGAAGGGAAACTACTCATCCTGGCTGGAACAGAAGACCAAACGTATGGAAATGGAAGAAAAGACCGCCAGCAAGCGTCGTAAAACACTGGAACGTGAGTTGGAATGGGTGCGCATGGCTCCGAAAGCTCGTCAGGCGAAAGGAAAAGCCCGTCTTAATTCATACGACAAGTTGCTGAATGAAGACTTGAAGGAGAAAGAAGAGAAGCTGGAAATCTTTATCCCGAATGGTCCCCGTTTGGGTAATAAGGTAATCGAGGCAAAACACGTAGCGAAGGCATACGGCGACAAACTGCTGTTCGATGATCTGAACTTTATGCTTCCTCCTAACGGTATTGTCGGTGTCATCGGTCCTAACGGTGCAGGAAAAACAACTCTTTTCCGTCTGATTATGGGATTGGAAACGGTAGATAAAGGTGAGTTTGAAGTAGGAGAGACCGTAAAGGTATCCTATGTAGACCAGCAGCATAAAGACATTGACCCGAACAAGAGCGTCTATCAGGTAATCTCCGGTGGTAATGATTTGATCCGTATGGGTGGACGTGATATCAATGCACGTGCGTACCTGTCCCGTTTCAACTTTGCCGGTGCCGATCAGGAAAAACTTTGTGGTGTTCTTTCCGGTGGTGAAAGAAACCGTCTGCATCTGGCGATCGCTCTGAAAGAAGAAGGTAACGTTCTGCTGCTCGATGAGCCGACCAATGACATTGACGTGAACACCCTTCGTGCTTTGGAGGAAGGTTTGGAAGACTTTGCAGGGTGTGCGGTAGTCATCTCTCACGACCGTTGGTTCCTTGATCGTATCTGTACGCATATCCTCGCTTTTGAAGGAGACTCTAATGTATTCTACTTTGAAGGTTCCTATTCAGAATATGAGGAAAACAAATTGAAGCGTCTGGGCAATGAAGAGCCGAAGCGTGTTCGTTATAGAAATTTAATGACTGACTAGTATTTGTTGACAGATTACAAGTTAAATCTCGCTTAATATACGAAAATGAAAGGCTCTGCAAACATTGCAGAGCCTTTATTGTTTTCGAAAGCAATAAAATGTTTATCTCTCTTAAAAGAATGTAGCATAATTGTCATCTAAGTCTAAATAATATTAATTATCTTTGTGCACAGTTTCAATGAAACAAACAATTAGTATTAACTAATAAATTACATTATGTTGAAGAGAATGCGGTCTTTTTTAGTGGTCGTAATGTTACTGATTACTGCTACGATGAGTGCGCAAGTTACCACAGCAAGTATGAGTGGTAAAGTAACAGCACAAGATGAACCTATTATTGGAGCAACGATCGTTGCTATTCACGAGCCCTCCGGTACCCGCTATGGTACAGTGACCAATGTCAGTGGGCAATTCAATCTGCAAGGTATGCGTACAGGCGGTCCTTACAAAGTCGAAATCACCTATGTCGGCTATCAGTCAGCCATTTACAAGGGCATCCAGTTGTCATTAGGAGAAAACTACGTATTGAATGTTTCTTTGAAAGAAAGTTCAGAGTTGTTGGATGAAGTAGTAGTAACAGCACCAAAAACTATCGAAAAAATAGGTACTGTTACTAATGTAAGTGAACGTCAGATGAACACTTTACCTACTATTAACAGAAGTATAACAGATTTCACAAAGCTCTCTCCTTATGCAGGTGGAAGCAGTTCTTTTGCGGGGCGTGATGGACGTTATAACAATATAACGATTGATGGTGCTTCGTTTAATAATAGTTTCGGATTAAGTTCTAATAATTTACCTGGAGGAGATTCTCAACCCATATCTTTAGATGCAATCGATGAGATTACTGTAAATGTCTCTCCTTACGATGTTAAATATTCCAACTTCACAGGTGCTTCTATTAATGCTGTAACAAAAAGTGGAACAAACTCATTTTCGGGTACTGCATATACCTATCATAAACCAAGAGGATTTGCAGGGAGCTCTATTGACGGTGAGGATATTCTTAAAGCAAAAGAATACAACTCTCATTCATATGGTGTAACTTTTGGAGGTCCAATCATTAAGAATAAGCTTTTCTTCTTCTTGAATGCTGAAATTGAAAATAAGGAAACTCCGGGGGTAACTTGGCTTCCTAATCAAGATCAAAATGGAACAGGGGATAGCGGAAAACGTATCTCACGTACTTGGGTGGGTGATATGCGTACTATCAGTGACTTTGTTAAAACTAAATATGATTATGACCCCGGACAGTATGAGAACTTCAATAATTTCCAAAGTGATAATTGGAAGTTAATGGCTCGTATTGATTGGAATATACATCAGAATCATAAGTTGACAGTGCGTTTTAATTCTGTTTCCTCAGAAGATGACAGAGAAGTAAGCGCTAAGTCCACTATTATAACTAGTACTAATTCTAATCGTTATGGTTTGGATGCCTTTTCTTTTGGTAATTCAAACTATAAGATGAAAAACGTAGTAACATCGATAACAGGCGAGTTAAATAGTCGTTTCTCGAATAATGTTCAGAATAAACTGTTAGCCACATATACTCATATTAGTGATACACGCGAGCAGAAAGGCTCTGATTTTCCTTTTGTCGATATATATAAGGACGGAAAGCAATATATAACTTTAGGTACAGAAGTGTTTACTCCTAATAATCAGGTTATCAATAATGTATTTAGTCTTGTTGATAATGTGAGTATATCATTAGGAAAACATGAATTGCTTGCTGGCGTTTCTTTTGAACGCCAATATTTTAAAAATTCTTATTTGAGAGGCCCTTACGGATATTATCGTTATGATTCAATGGATGATTTTATGCAGGGAAAAGTACCTACCATTTATGGTATTACATATGGGTATAATGGTAATGATGCTCCAGGTTCTGAGTTGACATTCGGAATGGCTGGTGTATATGCCCAAGACGTATGGTCTCTTACTCCTAATTTTCGTTTGACATATGGCTTACGTCTGGATATGCCAATATATATGAATTCATTAGATTCTAACAAGTCAATAGAGGAATTAGCTTTTGTAAATAATACTCATGTCGATATTTCTAAGTGGCCGAAGACACAAGTCTTGTTTTCGCCAAGAGTCGGTTTTAATTGGGATGTAAAAGGTGATCGCTCCGTAATTGTATCAGGAGGTACAGGAATCTTTACTGGATTGTTACCTTTTGTATGGTTCACTAATCAACCAAGTAATTCGGGCTTATACCAAAATATGGTAGAGTATAATACACAAAAAAATCCGGGCTCTTTACCTGCTGACTTTGGTTTTAATCCTAATTATAGAGAAACTCTGCAGAAATATCCCAGTTTATTTCCTTCTACACCTTCAGAGCAAGCACCTGATGTTATAGCATATGTAGATCCTAAGTTTAAGATGCCGCAAGTTTGGCGTAGTAATTTGAATGTGGATATTCAACTGCCGTATGATTTTATGTTATCTGTTGGAGCAATGTATACAAGAGATATTTATAATGTTGCGCAGATCAATATGAATGAGGCTAAGCCTACGGGTGTGTATAATGAACAACCGGATCGTATTTATTGGGCTTCAAAAAAATACGAGTATAATGATTATACTAATGGTAAGAATGTAGTAGTAAAACTTTCTAATGGAGAAGATAAAGGATATCAATATTCTTTTAATGCTATTTTGACAAAGAAATACGATTTTGGTTTTACAGGGTCTATCGGCTATACTTATACAATGGCTAAAGATCTGACTGCAAATCCTGGGTCAGCACCTAATTCAGCATGGCAAAATAATGTGGCAGTAAATTCATTGAATGATCCCGGAGTATCTTATTCTTTATTTTCTACGCCCCATCGTATTATTGCTAATGCTTCTTATGAAATTAATTATGCTAAATGCTTAAAGACAACGTTCTCGTTATTTTATTCAGGATATCATACAGGACGTTATTCCTATACATATTATAATGATATGAATGGTGATGGCAATTATTCGGATTTAATATACGTGCCTAATTCTCAGGATGAAATGACCTTTGTTGATATTACAGATAAAAGTGGTGCTATTACTTATTCTGCTGTAGATCAAGCTAAAGATTTTTGGGATTTTGTGAACAATGATTCTTATCTTAAAGATCGTAAGGGAAAATATGTGGAACGTAATGGATCTTTAACACCTTGGATTAATCGCTTTGATTTTAAAATTGCTCAGGATTTTTATGCAACTTTAGGTGGGCGTAAATATGGAATACAGGTTAGCCTTGATATGCTGAATGTAGGAAATATGATTAATTCAAAATGGGGAGCATATCAATCTTGTGGTCTCAAGAGTTATGACAATGTACAGTTATTAAAAACTGCTAGCAAAGTTGGTGAACCCTTGACTTACCAGATAAATGCTAATTCACGTGAAGCTTTTAAAGAAAGATCATCATGGCAATATACCAATACCATTGGTAGTGCATGGTCTATGCAATTAGGAGTAAAAGTTACTTTCTAATACAAGTTTTAAAGTTAAAAAGAAGGATTTTATTTTAATGGGAAGCCAGTTAATTCATAATGAGTTAACTGGCTTTTTTGTAGCCTTTCTATATAGTGATATACAGCGTAAGGTTTATAACCTCATTCTCATCACCACCGGATTATGATCACTATACTCCAAATCCGGAGAGAAGTAATCCACCCCTTGAAACTCAGACGAATGGAGGATATAGTCGATTCTCAGCAGATGCTTGAAATATCGGAAAGTGTACATATACCCATGTCCGCAGGTCTGAAAACCATCATTCAGTTTTTCTCCTTTTACCGTTTGATATACATATGAAGAAGGGAGAGAGTTGAAGTCACCACATACCAGGGTGGGATAGGGAGAAGCAGAAATCAATTGATTGATATGTTCAGCTTGTGCGGCACGTTTCTTGAAGTTCTCGTGCAGACCATCGGCAAGGGTGAGAGCGGCACGTTCCGCACGGTCGGTATCATCCGCACGAAGTTCTTTTTCCAGTTTGCGCTTGTTGCGGCTGACTTCCGTAGTCTGCAGATGATTGTTGAACAGACGGATTGTTTGGCCGTTAATGTCGATATCACACCACAGGCTGCAGTTGTTGGAATTTGGGTAGGTGACGAGCTGCTTCTCCTTGATAGGATAACGGCTGAACACAGCCAGTTGCAAAAGACTCTCCCCGGCAGGAGAAGAAGGTACATAGTAATACGGCCATTCGGAAAGAACGGTGCGAAGACTGTCAATACCAAATTCATGATTGATCCCAAACTCTTGAAAACAGAAGATATCTACACCGAGCTCCTTCATGTAAGCAGCGATTTGCTTGCATGAGAAACCTGTGTGCTCGTGATTAAAGCTGTTAACGTTATAGGTGGCAATAGTCAGTGCTGATTCGGTGTCCCTTTCGTTTTTCTTCAGAAACGAAGATTCAGTATTCGGTTGGGGAGCCGAATCAAAAAGCGGGAACTGGAGGACACGGGTCAGATACCCCCAATTTCCCAGTATGGCGATTAAAGGAATGAAAACCCAGCATCGCCAGCGAACCATCCAATAGATGGCAGAGGCGACATTAGCCAGCAAAAGTATCGGCAGAACCAATCCGATAAAGGGCATCAGCTTAAAGCCCTCCGGCGAAGCATCTCCGGCGAAGGCTCCGGCTAATGTGAAACCTGCCAGAATACTCGTCAGCAGGATAGACAGGTAGTAAAGTAATCTATATAAGGCTTTCATTTTATGGTAACCATTTATTAATCATATCCTTGAGCTTCGCTTGCGAGATCGGTTTGGTGATGAAGTCGCTGCATCCGGCATCCGTTGCAGCGATCTGATCCTGTTGATAAGCATAAGCACTTTGTGCGATAATGGGCACAGTAGGAGAGAGCTCACGAATGATCTTCGTAGCCTCCAGACCGTCGAGATTAGGCATTTTGATATCCATCAGAATAAGGTCCGGCTTCGCTTCATCGTATGAGGTAACGGCCTCCATACCGTCCCGTGCACGTATAAGCCTGTACTTTCTTCCAAGAATAGCTTTCAGCAAATCGAAGTTACTGTCCTCATCTTCCGCTATCAGAATAGTCCGCTGGCTTGGAGAGGCATTGGCGGAAATACTATCGGAACTATTATCGTCCGTATTTCCGGAAGTCTTTTCAGAATCCTCCTTGACAGACGTTTCTACTGACGTCTCCGTAGAAGCCATGTCAATCTTTATAGAACCCGTGTCGGTCGATTGTTCCGACTCGTAAGGCAGGGTGAACGTGAAAGTCGTCCCTTGACCTACCACCGAAGAAACGGAGATTTCACCTCCCAATCGTTCGACAATTGTTTTACAGATAGACAGTCCGAGTCCTGTGCCCTGCGCGTAGTTGTTCAGTTTGGCAAAGCGTTCGAACACACGTTCTATTTTCTCCGGTTCGATGCCCGTACCGGTGTCAGTCACGTGGAAAACAACCTGCTTGTTCACCAGCTTGTATCCGTAGCTGATGCTGCCCGCCTTTGTGAATTTGAACGCGTTGCCTATCAGGTTCGAGAACACCTGGAACACCCGGTTCTTGTCAGTCTCTATCACCAGACCATTTTCGGATGGCTCGTAGATTAGCTTCACCCCTTGTGGAGTACGGAAGACGTGGGCATCGTACACTTCCTTACACAGGCTGTGGATATTTACCGGTGCGCTGGTGAACTCAATAATGCCCGATTCGATTTTCGAAAGATCGAGAATCTCGTTGATCAGTTGCAGCAAACGTTCGTTGTTGGCCTCGACAATCTCGTAGAATGTATGCCGTTCTTCCGTATTTTCACTTTCGGCGATCAGATGCGAGAAGCCGACGATGGCATTCAGCGGAGTACGTATCTCATGACTCATATTGGCGAGGAAAGCAGATTTCAGTTTGTCGGACATTTCGGCTTTCTCCTTGGATGTCTGAAGTTCCCGTTTGATCTTTTCCAGTTCCGTGATGTCCCATTCGATGCTGACAATGATAGGAGAGGATAGTTCGTCACCGTCCACCCGTATCTTCCGTTTGTCCAGAATGAGCTGGTTTCCGTTTTTGTCTTTTCCTTCCATCGTCCAGTGGAGTCCTTGTCCGGTAGTGGCAACCAGTACATCTTCCTCCCTTTTCTTTTCTGCCACTTCGGGCGGATAGTAGTCGAAGTCATTCTTGCCGATAGCTTCGCCGACGCACAGGTCCCGGTTGTACGATTCCCGGTTGCGGTAGATATATCTGAAATCATTGTTGACCTCCTTGACGACAATTCCGGCGGGAAGATTGTCGATGGTGGTATCCATGATCAGGTTGAGCCGTTTGATTTGCGCTTCATAGTGCAGCCGTTCGGAGATGTCGTGTGAGAACGACCAGTAACTTTCCTCTCCGGAGTCGTTGGTGACATTGTACATGATCCCTTCGTAAGCCAGTATGTTTTTGCTTATCCTCGAGGGGTGATGGGCGATGAAACTTCTGCTTCCTCCGTGAAGAATATCTTTGCAGCGTTCCTGCCAGTCATTCTCCGTTTTCATGTCCCCGGCTATTTCGTAGATTTTCAGTTTGCCGATCTCCTCACTTTCTGGAATGCCGTGATTCTGGAGGAACTGGCGGTTGGCGAAGATCAGCGTACCGTCCTCTTTGGCGGCGAAGATGCTCTCCTTTGCGTTGTTGATAGCGTGCGTCAGCGTGTTGATGTCGTTTCTGCGACGCTGTATGTCAGTGATGTTCTGGATGTAACCTTCGATGTTGCAGCTGCCGTTCGGTAGTTCGTCTCGCAGATAAGCCTGAAGGCGCATATAGTAAATCTCTCCGGCGACACGGACCCGATAGCTGATGCTATCTTCGTTGAGTCCTTCCTCATTTTTCCGGCACCAGTTGGTGAAGCTCATGCGGTCTTCTTCGACAATAAATTCCTGATATTTCTCCAGAGAGATACTTCGGGAGGACTCTTCGCACAACACTCCGGTGTAGCCCATATAATAGAATACATTGTCGTATGTGTTGTACATCCACTGTCCGATCTGGGCCACTTTCTGTATCTCCCGTAAGTTCCTGTTGACCTGCTCCAGCTGGCGTTTCACGTTGCTTCGCTGGGTGATGTCCCGATATTGGCAGAGCACCATGTCATCGTAAGGATACATGATACACTTGAAATAATAGGTATTATCCTCCAGTTCCAGCTTGTAGTTCTTGCTGATGCTTCGCTGTTCCCGAAGCACGGTCTGGAAGGTGCTGTAAACCTTCTCACGGGTATGCTCGGGCATACGTTCGAATATATTTTTTCCTAAAAGCCTCACTTCTAGTAAAAACCATAAATTGCTATGAATATCAATATCAATGCAAATGCCATTTCTATCGACTAATAGCATGGTGTCGGCGGTCAACTTCAGTATTCTTTGCGCATTATCTGCCTCATGTAATGTTCTGTTCATGCTTGTCCGATTAGATTTATAAGATTCTGTTTCATGCAAAGATAGCAAAATATTTGATTCTCTGTTCTTATTTTTCGGCACGTTTTGCTTTTTCCCAGGCGCCGCTTCCTTTTTTTCTTTTCAGATAGTCGATTCCTTTGAGCACATTCACGTTCATGAATAAGAAATAATAGGGAATAAACAGTACTTTATTCTTTATTTGTCTGGTAGAGAGGTAATATCCCCAGTATCCCATTCCGTAGAAAAGAATCTGTAACCCCAGCAGGGTGCCATAAAACAGGGGAGATTCGCCCAATAGCAAAACGACTATATTCAGTGGTAACAGCGCAAACAGCAGGAATGGAGTGACAGACCAGCGCAATACCCGGTGCGACGTGTACTGAAAACTCAGGATTCCGTAACGGAAAGGATTCAGCAACGGGAGCAGACGCCAGATCGACTGTAATCCTCCGGCAGCGATACGCACTTTTCGTTTTTCCTCTTCACCCATATCTGCCGATCCGCTTTCGATGGCGTAGGCATTGGTGCAGTAGGCGATGGTGTATCCTTTCATGGCGATGCGGAGAGAGAGGATGAAGTCGTCGAGCAGCGTATCCGGTTCCATCGGTTCGAAGAGTTCGCGGTGGACGGCAAACAGTTCTCCGGCAGCGCCTACAGCTGAGTAGAGACGGGAGTCGAGCGCTTTCAGTGTCGATTCGTATTTCCAGTAGATGCCTTCGCCTCCGGCGGCTGCTCCGTCCTTCGTCTGTACGGCTATACGTTTTTCTCCTGCCACGCAGCCCACTTTCGGGTTTTGAAAAGCCAGTACGATTTCACGGATTGCCTCGCTGTTGACCATTGTGTTGGCGTCCGTAAAGACGACAAGCGGGGTCCGGACGAGTGTCATTCCTCGTGTCATGGCGGCTGTCTTTCCCTGCCATTTCGGCTGGAAGTAGACGGTTGCTTTTCCGTTCCAGCGGGTTTGGAGACGGTCGTTTGTGCCGTCATCGCTTCCGTCCGTCACCCAGACGATGCGGAGTTTGTCCGCAGGGTAGTCCAGGGCGAGGCTGTTCTCCATCTTTTCGTCCACCACGTCTTCTTCGTTGAAGGCGGTGATGAAGAGGGTTACTTCCGGCAGGTCACTGTCCGGTGGCAGCACCCGTTTCACGGGTTTCACGAAAAGCTCTTTCAGCTTGACGAGGGCGTAGAGGACGATGCCGTAGCCCAGATAGGTGTAGAACACCATGAACAGGGCGAACCAGAAGATGATTTCGAGGATGAGGGTGAGAGTTTCGTTCATAGCTGTATTTTCGTTTAATAGATATTTGTTGATTTATTGAAGTCGTTTTTTTAGTGCCTCTTTTTTAGCCGATTCTTTCAGTATGTTTACAAAGTAGAGGGCGTCTGCTTTGTTGGAAGCATCGGAAGGATTGGCCTCGTATCGTTTTACGAAGTTCTCGGCGTGTTCAAACAGGTATTTCCGACAGTCGATATTGAGCATGATACCGTCATTGTAGTCAGCATAAGATAGTCCGGTCACGTCATTATTCGTTTCAATAGAAGCAATATTTTCCAACTGTATACCAGATAGGTTTATGGTGACAGAAGGATAGTAGAAATACTTTTCACAAGGCAGATTGACAATTAGTTTAAATGAAGAATCGTCGAGCGGGATTGGGTTGCTGAGCTTTCCTAGAGTACGATAATAATTATATTCATAGTATTCTTCTTGACTGGGCATCCATATATTGTCTGATCCATCTTTACCATATTCATTGTTGAGCCAAAGAAAGAAATCTACCCAGGATAAATCTGTTCGGTGTACACCGATGCAGATAGCTGATCGTTCTTCTTTTGGTTTAAGTAATTCGTTGGTGATAGCATCTTTTAGAATTTCGATATTTTCTTTTTTATCTGTATTATTAGGGTTGTAGAAGGATCTTTGGATGATTGTTTTCTTTAAATCTTGTTTATCCTGATATGGGTATAGCATTGTTGCATCCTTTTCTGCAGTCATAGTTTGTATAGGTTGGTATAAGATGGCTGCATTTGCATAGGTCCTATTCCCATTAGGCTCTGCTAACATTTTACAGCCACGTCCTGACAATTTGTCGAGCATAATGTTTTGTGCAATTTCATAGTGTTCCAATATTACTTGTTCATTGCGGACATCTTCTGTATTAACATCATGGAAAGAAATTCCTACACCATAATTGAGCATTTCTTTTACATTTCCCCATATTAATCCGGATTTCATAAAAAAACGGTAGTAATTTTCGCTGAATCCCTTGTTAATAGAGGTCTTGGCATCCATAAATTCCCATTCAGGTGCCAAAGTGGTAGTAAAAGAAAAGCGTATCTCATTTCCTGCTCCGTCTGTACTTCCCAATGTTTTACCTAACACATACATATCGGGAGGAAGATCTCCTGTTTGGAGGTGAGTAAGATCGTAAAAATACTCCTTTGATAAAGGTTTTCCATGTATCGCTGCCCATGTACATGAAAATGCTGCATGCTGGCAATCGTCTTGAGTCAACATACAAAGCCATGATTTATTGTATTTCAATGGAGGTATTTGGGCAGTCATTGTTTGTACATCCGACAACTTTGTTTTAGTATGTATAATAATTTCTGCTTGTACATGTTGGGTCTCTTTATCAAAAGGATAAAGGAAATCAGGTTCGCATATTACTTCCTGATTTGTACTTGCATTTCCTCCATTTTCATCTTCTTCTTTGTCACCTTGATACAGATTCATCTGTTTAATACAAGAAGTCGTAAACAGACAAAACAGTATTAGTAACATATATATGAAAACTTTTCTGTTCCGTTGATCTAGTATAAGAGAACCCAATATCATATTATTTATTATTTCCTGATTTTATAAATTCATATAAAGCAAAACTCTGTGTTTCGTTCATCGTTTTTTTACCATTGATTAATTTGTTTATCAAGCCAGTTCAGTCTGATATTATAATTTTCTTTCAGTCTTTGTACAGCATCTTCCCAAGATAGTAATTCATCCTTATTCGAACCTTGGCCAATTTCCCATAACTCCCAATTGCGGGTAGCAGATGTTTTGATAACATCCTTTTCATGATCGATGAAATCACTGATAGTCTCAAATGACGATTTATATTGGTTCCAGCGTTCTTTCGCCCTAGCTTTAAAAACAGGGTCAGTAAAGAGTTTTTTGTACCATAAACTTCGATTAGCATCTACAGGAGCACTTAAATCGACTTCGTAATCATAGTGCATGAACGATCTTGTATTACCTAAAAATGTTGTAAGATCAAAATCCCATAACGGGCCGGCACAGAGTTTACCTCCTGCATCTTTGTACATATGGCAACTTCCCGGTAATCTGGTATCCCGGTTTTCTGTAAGTTCAGTTACAATCCACCAATCTATAAATGTATCTATATCGATCATATTGCGATATGCAATATCTATTTTATCTTTATCGTATAGAAGAGCTTCTACTTCATCTACATAATTCGCAATATATTCTTTTTGGGCGGGCGTTAAGAGATCTTCATCAGGATCTTTTATATTTACAGGCAGTTGGCGACGCTTCGTATAGAAGTAGTTGTCTTCTACATAACGATCAAATTCCAGCAAGTAACCTACTTCTTCCGGTTTCATGCCTTCTTCCGCTTCAGTGATATTAACCCGGTTTTTGTCAACGCGGATTTGTTCAGTAAGCAGATAGTTACCAACAAATTTTCCATTAAGAATAACATCGACATACCGGGTATCCGGAGTCCATGCTAACTTCGTCAACCGACCAATATGATATGCAACGCGATTGCGTAGCAATGTACGATCACCGGCATTTGCAAGTACTGACCAGCGCTTATGCTTATTCATTCCCATAAATGATACTTTATTGGACAGCTTTATATTATAAGGCTTTTTCGGTTGTCCCCATGAATTGTGTCCCCGTCCTTTTATATTCATTGTTTCTGATTGAAGAGTATAGTCACTTTGCTGAGGGTCGAATACCATACGTCCCGGCACCCAATTATCTTTGGAGTCGACGGCTTTTTCATCCTCAGTTATAAGAGCCAACACCGGAAATCCGGAATAACTATCGGAAGGATTAACCACTGAAAGTGTAAACTCTCGGTATTCATTATGTACAGTGTACAGACGAAATACAACTTCCTTACGAAAATCATTGGGAGTTTCTCCACTGACCTGTTTGACGTTACCTACCGTAATATGATCTGCAACAGCCTTAAATACAACTTTCAGTTGTGAAAGATTAGCTTGATAATTTTTAATT
>OODU01003025.1_pt1 | contig 13414 bp, 18 predicted proteins | sample 1671171 | NCBI WGS metagenome assembly OODU01 (sample SAMN06348129, study PRJEB24527) | human gut metagenome | biome: human gut; feature: ankylosing spondylitis patient; material: feces | host: Homo sapiens | place: China | collected 2015-10
TGAGAATAATTATTATTCAAAACATTAGAATTTAAAATTTATCTATTTTATGAGTCCTTTTTCTTGACGTAGTACCAGATGTTTATGTGACTGCGGATGAATACCTAAGTGGCAATGTTCGTGAGAAATTAAAGATAGCTTCACTTTCTGCTGAGATCGATCCAAGCTATAAGGAAAATGTAGAAGCTTTAAAACAAGCCATGCCACAAGATCTAACTGCTTCAGAAATTGAAGTTCGCATCGGTGCCACATGGATAGAACCGGAAATCTATCATGATTTTCTTGTTGAGATCCTTTCCCCTTCCCCATTTATCCAGGAAAGAATTCAGGTGTCCTATTCTTCCGTAACGGCCGAATGGAACATATCCAACAAGAACTGGGATAGAGGAAATGCTAAAGCCGAAAAAACCTATGGAACACATAGAGCCAATGCGTATCGATTGATCGAAGACTGTTTGAATCTTAAAGCGACCAAGATTTTTGATTATGAATATGACGAAGATGGCAAAAAAGTGGCTATTCTAAACAAGAAAGAAACGATGATTGCACAACAGAAGCAGGATTCAATTAAGGAAGCTTTTACGAACTGGATATGGAAAGATTTTGAACGTAGAGAACATCTTGTTAAGAGATACAATGAGCTATTTAATTCAATACGCCCTCGCGAATATAATGGAGATCATCTTGATTTTCCAAATATGAACAGTGAGATTTGTTTAAGGAAACATCAAAAAGATGCGATAGCCCACATCCTATATGGCGGAAATACACTACTAGCTCATGTCGTTGGAGCAGGAAAAACATTTGAAATGACAGCAGCTTGTATGGAATTGAAACGTCTAGGGCTAGCGCAAAAATCTATGTTTGTCGTACCCAATCATTTGATTGAGCAATGGGGTTCTGAATTTCTTCAACTTTACCCTAGTGCCAATGTTTTGGTCGCAAGAAAGCAGGACTTTGAGAAAAGCAAACGAAAGACCTTCTGTTCTCGCATAGCCACGGGCGAATGGGATGCCGTCATCATTGGGCACAGTCAATTTGAAAAGATCCCTGTTTCTGTTGAAAGACAACGTAAACTTATCGAAGACCAGATAGAAAGCATTACACTCGGTATTCAAGAACTTCGTAGAAACAACGGTGAAGGATATTCGATCAAACAAATGGAAAAGACCAAAAAAGGACTGAAAAAACGTTTAGAAAAGCTCAACAGTGATGAAAGAAAAGACGATGTCATTTCCTTTGAAGAACTAGGAATCGATCGTTTATTTGTCGATGAGAGCCATAACTATAAGAACTTATTCCTGTATACAAAGATGAGAAATGTAGCTGGATTATCACAAACCGAAGCACAAAAATCATCGGATATGTTCATGAAATGCCAATATCTTGATGAAATAACTGGTGGAAAAGGTGTTGTGTTTGCGACCGGAACCCCAATCAGCAATTCCATGACCGAGATGTATACGATACAACGTTACCTCCAATATGGAACGTTGAAGCAACATGGATTGGAGCATTTCGATAGCTGGGCTTCTACATTTGGTGAGACAGTCAGTGCAATCGAGCTTGCTCCTGAAGGAACTGGATATCGTATGAAGACAAGATTTGCTCGTTTCTTTAATCTTCCAGAATTGATTTCTATGTTCAAAGAAGTTGCCGATATCAAGACTGCTGATATGTTGAATCTTCCTACACCAAATGCTCATTATCACAATGTTGCTGTCAAACCAAGTGAACAACAAAAAGAAATCGTAGCCGAACTTGCCCAGCGTGCACAAATGGTACGTGATGGTAATGTCGATCCAACCGAAGATAACATGTTAAAGATCACCAATGATGGAAGAAAACTAGCATTAGATCAACGTCTTGTCGACCCTTCCCTTGATGATTATCCACATGGAAAAGTCAATGCTTGTATTGATAATGTTTTGCACATCTATGAAGAAACAAAAGATAAAAAATCAACGCAGCTTATCTTCTGTGATATGTCCACCCCATCCAAAACATCCAAAGCCTTTCTTGAACAAATCGAACAAAATGATTCGATTCCGTTCATGAATGTTTACGATGATATCTTTCAAAAACTAATCAATAGAGGAGTTCCTTCTAGCGAGATTGCTTACATCCACGATGCAGCAACCGATGCAAAAAAGAAGGAACTTTTTTCTAAGGTTCGTGAAGGAAAAGTACGAATTCTTTTAGGTTCGACACAAAAGATGGGAGCAGGAACCAATGTACAAGACCTACTGATTGCTTCTCATGACCTTGATTGTCCATGGCGTCCTAGTGACCTAGAGCAACGTGCTGGAAGGATCATCCGTCAGGGAAACACAAACAAAGATGTAGATATCTATCGCTATGTCACCGAACAAACATTTGATGCGTATCTCTATCAGCTTGTGGAGAATAAACAAAAATTTATCTCGCAGATCATGACGAGCAAATCTCCGGTTCGTTCTGCAGAAGATATTGATGAAGCTTCCTTGAGCTATGCAGAGATCAAAGCCCTAGCAAGTGGTAATCCAAAAATCAAAGAAAAGATGGATCTTGATATACAGGTCAATAAATTAAAACTAGCCAAAGCAAACTATCTCAGTGAGAAATATGACCTAGAAGATAAGATCATCAAATACTATCCAAGCAAGATTTCCACATTAAAAGAACGTATTGCTTCCTATGAAAAAGATATTAAAGAGACACCAGAAGTAACGGAATTTGATGGAATGATGATCAAAGGAAAACGATATGAAGATAAAGAAACCGCAGGTAAAGCACTACTGATTACCTGTAAATCGATTCAAGATTCTTCGCAACAAAACATCGGTGAGTATCGTGGTTTTACAATGCTAGCCTCCTATGATTCGTTCTATCAAATGCATACGATATTTTTGATGAAGAATCTCGCACATAAAGTTGAACTAGGCAGTGATGTTTTTGGAAACATTACCCGTCTAGATAATGTGATCAATGGTTTATCTAAGAAGCTTGAAATAGAAAAGAATCTTTTAGAAAACACACTGAATCAATTTGAAAATGCAAAAGAAGAAGTCAAACGTCCTTTTGATAAAGAAGACGAACTTCAAGAAAAAAGCAATCGACTATCGGAATTAAACAAGGAACTGGATATAGGAAATAAGAATGAAAAAGAAGCAATGAGCTTTGACGAAGTCCAATATGAAACAGAAAAAGATAAAAGTAAAGAAAGATGAAGGAGGCGAAAACATTGAAAAGAATCAAATTTTATATAACTCCAGAACAGACCACCATTCTCAAAAAGATAGATTCTTTGACTTATCTTAAAGATTTTGAACCAAACAGCATCATCAAAGAAGGAAGGATTTATAAATCAACAATTCATGATGGATTGATCATCAATAAGAAAGGATGGAAGTGGAAAAGCAAGAACCTTTCCGGAAAGTACGCCGTGGATTATCTCGTATACGTCGAGCATTTTTCATTCATGGATGCCCTTCATTTATTGTTCGATTGTTATTTAAGTGGTGGTGAATATGCCTAAAAGATATATTTCTAAGAAAGATCTAGCTAAAGTAAAAGAGTTAGATCTTCTTACTTATTTTAAGAATTATGCACCGGAAGAACTCGTTCGAAAAGGAAGAAATGATTATGTAACGCGTACTCATGGTTCTCTTCATATGTCAAATGGTCTTTGGTGTTGGTGGGCACAAAGTAAGGGAGGACGAACTGCCCTTAGTTATTTTATTGATGTTGAAGGAATGAAATTTCTAGATGCAGCGCTCTATCTAAGAGACCTCATACAAACAAAAGAGCCAATTCCAGTAAAACAATATACAAAAAGTATCTATCGTTTTCGACTTCCACAGGCTTATGAAAATAATAAAATTATTGAAAAATATCTAACCACAGAGAGAAAAATCGATAAAGAAATCGTCAAAGAATGTATCCAATCCTATCTCATATACGAGTCAAATAAAGATCATTCTGTCGTATTTATTGGTAGAGATGAAAATCATTTTCCTAAATTTGCTTGCCTTAGAGCAACAGATTCGTCTAACAAAAAAGATGTTCCAGGAAGTGATAAAAGATACAGTTTTCAAATCAAAAACAACAATTCACGAACCTTACATGTATTCGAATCAACAATCGATCTTCTCTCTTATCTTACTTTAGAAAAAAGAAAAGACAGCATTTTCCATCGTGACAATTATCTTTCGATTGATGGAGCTACCTTAATTGGGAAATCAATTACTAACTCTACCCTTCCAGTTGCTTTGGATCATTTTCTAAATAAAAATGATATTCGTACGATAAAACTTCATTTAGATAACGACAGAGCTGGTAAAGATACAACCAAAATCATTTATCATCATCTTCATGAACAATATGAAATACAGGATTGTAGTCCAAAAAAATATAAGGATATTAATGAGCAATTAGTAAAAACTGATGTAAAAAATCATCAAATACGAATTCAATAAGGAGGACAAAATGAAAAAATATTTGGTAGAAATCACAGAAACATCACAACGACAAGTCACAGTTACTGCCGAAACACGTGACGAAGCTGAACAAAAAGTCAGGCAAAAATATCGAGATGAGGATATCGTTTTAGATGAGCGAGACTACATTGATACAGATTTCCACGTCATTAAAGAACGTTCAATCGATAAGGAAAGATAATCGTCTTTCCTTTTTTATTTATTAAATCAAGAAAGGAAGATTCAAATGAACTTAAAAGAAAAATACCCAAAAGGTACAAAAATAAAATGCATTTCTATGGATGACCCTTACCATCCTGTTCCTACAGGAACCATCGGTATAGTCGATCATGTTGATGATGCCGGCACGATTCACATCAAATGGGAGAATGGTTCATCACTTGGATTGATTGAAGGACAAGACCAATTCGAAGTGATCAAACCCAAAATAAAAAACAAATCTAAAGGAATGGAACGATAAAAATGGATCCAAGAGTCAAAAGAACAATTACAAAACTTGAACAACAAAAAGAAAAAAAGACCAATGAAAAGAAGAGAATTGAACAAGAATTATCAGAAATCAATGCCAATCTTAAACAGCTTTATGCATTCCAAAGTGATCAAGACAAGCTTCAAGCTGCCATTGATCAGTTCTACGAACCTGTAAAGGAAGAAAATACAGATGAACACTCCAAGAGTGTCCACAATGTCTAGCAAGCACTGAATTTGTCCGGACAAATTCGCTTGTTAGGGAAAATCCCTAAGACCCTGCACATTTAAAGGAGGTGTAACTCTATGAGAAATCGAAAACGAACTCATCGCGTTGAAGTTGCGATGAACGATCATGAATATAAAAAGTTCCTAGAGTCGGTTGAACGATGCGGGATGACTAAACAATCCTATTTGCTTTTTCTGATCAATAACCGCATCCCACAACCAAGACCTAAGAAAGATTTTTATGACATGATCAAACAACTAAGAGTCATTGGCAATAATATCAACCAGATCTGTGTCGTTGCTCATCGTACAGGAAGCATTGATGAAATAAAGTTCAAACAGTGTCAAGATGAACTGAATCAAAAAATACTTGAGATTCGTTCAGCAGTCCTTCTCCCTATCAAGGTCGAAGATGGCAACAACTAAGATATGGGATGTCAACTCTCGTCTTGAGCGTTTAATCGATTATGCATCCAATCCAGAAAAGACAGAAAACAAATCCTATATGGATTACCATTACAATGGATTAGGACAAACGCTTTCCTATACGACCAATGAGTTAAAAACAGAGAAGCAATTATACGTAAGTGGAATCAACTGCTCATATGCAACAGCTCTTGATGATATGATGCTCACAAAAAAGGCATTCAATAAAATGGATGGTATACTTGCCTTTCACGCGATCCAATCTTTTGATCCTGGAGAAGTAGATGCTGAACTGGCTCATCAAATTGGAATCGAACTCGCTAATCATATGTGGGGCGATCGTTTCGAGGTATTAATCGCTACACATTTGGATAAGGCACATTACCACAACCATTTTGTCATCAATTCTGTGTCATTCAAAGATGGAAAACGTTACTACGATAACCGACATAATTACTATCGTCTTCGCGAGGTCTCTGATCAGCTCTGCGAGAAATATAATTTATCTGTTATTGAAAATCCACAAGACAAATCACTTCATTATTCAGAATGGAGACGTAAAAAAAATAAGCTCCCATCAGATGATGAAATGATGATGGAAGCTCTTGATTACGCTACATCAATCTCTAATACGAAACAAGAATTTTTCTTTAACTTAGAAAAATTAGGATTTAAGGTACGAGCAGGTAACAAATATTTATCTCTCAAACATCGTGATTGTAAGCATGCTCGAAGAACTGAAAGGTTGACTAAAGATGGATACTATTCATTAAACAATCTACTTCTTAGAGTCTATCAAAAAAAACCTAATCATTTTGAAGAACCAAGATATACTAAAAAAATCGTCTTAAAAGGAAATCTTAAGAACACGAAAAAAATCACAGGATTTCGAGCATTATACTTTCGTTATCTATATCTTCTAGGTGTATTACCAAAACATTCAACCAAACAAAGAATCCATCCTTTGATCAAGCGAGATCTATTGAAGCTCGATCAAATTACAGAGGAAGTCACCTTCATGGGTAAGAAACACATCAACACCTATGAAGATTTTTTTATGCATGAAAAACAAACACAATCCTCAAAACTAGATATGGAAAAACAACGACGCTGTTTATACAACAAAGTTAAACGATGTCATGATTTAGAAACCAAAGATAATCTTCAACAACAAATTGATTCCCTGACTACTCAAATCAAATCATTACGAAATGAAGTAGTTCTTTATGAAAGAATTAAGAAACGTTCAAAGTCGATGAAAGAAAAAATAAAGCAAATTGAAGAATTTGAAAGTGAAAAGAAAAAAGAAAATATAAAACTTAGATAGTTGAAGAAAACAAATGATTCTCTTTTATGATTCAAGAAATCTCCTATTCAATAAATAATATCCTTGTAACACTATTGACAAAAGAATAATACAGATTTAATATGAAGTTAGCTTCACAAGAAGTAAACTTCATATTGTGGGAGGAATTGAATGAAAACAAAAGTTAAAGAATATAGAACATCAATTAAAATGACCCAACAACAATTAGCAGATTTGGTGCATGTTTCCTCTCGCACAATAATCTCCATTGAAAAAGAACAATACAATCCATCTCTCATGCTTGCTTATCGTATGGCAGAAGTTTTTGGAGTAAGCGTTGAGGAATTGTGTTGTTTAAAAGAAAATCGAGAAATGGAAGATAAGCAGTACGACATTTTAGAATAATACGTACTTTGAAATTGGTTACTAAGATCAAAGCACCGCTATTACTTTTTTAACACCGCTTTTTAGATATTCCAAAACTCAAAAAGAATGAATAGGAGGAAAATTAATGAAACAAACACAAAGAACAAAACCGATAAAAGATGAACGAGATCAACAAATTAATATCCAATCCAAAGCTCGTTCCTTAGAATATGTGATTGCAGCTACACAAGTATTAACAATCATGTGTTTGATCAAAGGAAACCCTGCATGGAAAGGAAGTTTCTCTTTATTATTTTTTGGTATTGCCTTTGAATTGCTCTATAAATACGAACAATATACAGAAAAGCTATATAGGCAAGCCGGAGTGTTTTTCTTCATTGCAGGTATTGTATTTTTAACTTGGTTTGGAATAACGGGATAAATTTAATAACATATCATTATGCGAACAATATATGTATAAGTCATCAAATAGTTTGTATAATCTTCAAATGAAAATATTCATTAATATGAAGTGTGTACATTCCAATATATACACTATTCACGAAATGTAGGAGGAAAAAATATGTTAACAAAAGAGCCAACTCCCGAACAAATCCAAGAGTGGAAGGATATATACCATTCTCATCATTCTTCACTGTCACCAAACAGAAAAACAGGCAGTGAAGTAGATGATTACTTTAGAAAAAAGTATTCTTATCAAATATATGATAATTCAAATTTCAAAAAAATAGTTGAACTAAATATCATCTGTAATGAACACACTCGTCAGAAATTAGAAAGAAATAAAAAAACAAATATTAAATGCTATTCTGTCGATGATGTTCTTGTGGGGATTGATTTAACAACTGGAGAATTTCATGTTGAAAGCGAAGATATTGAAAAGGTTATTCAAATATATGATGATTTATTTGCATATCGTGGATTAGATGCAGCGGATTTGAAGAACTATTTTTTAGTCGCAGAATATATCAAACTAAAACAAAAATAACATATGATTCGTAAAAAAAAACAAAGCAACTACATTTGATTAAGAAAATAACATCGTAGCAATACGGTGTTTTTTTGTTACCTAAAGACAGCAAAATAAAACGAAAAGGAGGTGGTGCTCTATGAGAGGATAAAGGAACGTTGCAAAATCATAGAAGATAAAATGGAACAAATCAAAGAATTAGAAAAGGAGGAAAACCAAAATGACAACAGGCGGAGAAACAGCCGATCAAATGACAAGGATGACCCTGCAAGGAATTGAGGTTGCTGCTGAGATTGCAATGAAGGCAGGTGGAGGTATTTCCCGTTCTCTTGCAGCAACTCTTTATGCCATCATCACTGATAAGAAAAAAGTCAAAGGAAAAACTCGACTTGATGCAATGTTGAAATCAGGAAAAGAGTTGAAAGTATTTGCCATCAGACATAGCGATCTTAAAAAATTCTGCGAAGAAGCAAAACGATATGGTGTTCTTTATTCAGTTTTAAAAGAAAAGAACAACATCGATGGTATATGTGACATCATGGTTCGTGCCGAAGATGCTTCAAAGATCAGTCGTATCGTTGATAAATTTGAACTAGCAACCATCGATACCAAAGCGATAAGAGAATCCATCATGAATGAACGTCAAGATCCATTGAAGGATATTCCCCTTCTTAATGAAAAAGATCATGATGAGTTAGTTAAAACACTGATGGCTTCTACAAAAGAACCAGAAACAAAAAAGAAGGAACAAGAAATAAACCCCACCCTCGCTCGGGCAGAAAAGAAGAAAGAAAATCAGTCCGAGCGTTTCTCAAAGAGAATAAAAGATAAGGAAGATATTCGACCTTCTGTTCGTGAAAAGCTAAAAAAATATAAAAAGAAAAACGAACAAAGATATCATTCAAAACAACCAACAAAATCAAAACAAAAAAATTCAGCAAAGAAAGGTAAGGTAAGATAAGATGAACGAAGAAAATAAAATGTCAAAAGCAGATTTTGCGAAGATGATGCAGGAAAGAAGAAGAGCATTATTTGACATGGCGAATGATCAAGTAGAGAAAGCTGTTGAAAGTTCACAGCAGTATAAGATCTATTTAGATTTACAATCACGTCTTGGATATACACCTACGAATACACTGTTGGTCATGAAACAAAATCCAAAAGCAACTTTATTAAAGGACATCGTGCATTGGCGTGAAGAACAAAAATATATCAAGAAAGGTGAAAAAGGAATTCAGATCCTTGAACCGGGCAATGAATATGTCACGAAAAATGGAAATCGAAAGATCAGCTACAACCCAAAATATGTTTTCGATATTTCACAGATCAGTGGACTCAATAATCCTCCAACCCCAGCAACTTATGAAACATCTGAACTTGTAAGTGCTCTTCTTTATCGCGCTGATGTTCAACCAGAAGTTGTTACAGATGACTCTAAGTTACCAAGCAAGGTATATTTTGATCCGGAATCAAACAAGATCTACGTCAAAGCAGGACAAACACAAGCGGAATTACTGCATGGATTAATTCGTGAATATTGTGTAGTGGAATTTAGCAACAAAGATAGAGATAGACAACAAACCATGTTCTTATCCGAAAGCTGTGCTTATATGATCTCCAACAAATTTGGATTAGAAAATCGTAATACGCTATTCTTGAATGATTGTAATGAGCACTTCTTTTCAAAAGAACCAAAGGAAATCAAAAGAGAGCTTGAACAAATGAGAAAAGTTTTCTCAAAGATTTCTAACCGAGTAGAGCAAGGCTTATATGCACAGCAAGAACAAACAAAACAAAAAAATAAAGAAGTTGGTGATCACGCACGATGAGCAAAGAACCCATTTATTCCATTAAGGTTTCCGACATGGAACGTCGTATCATCATCAAGTCATTGACATTATTAAAAGATAGACAAATTCAAGAGAACAAGAAGTATGACTTTATTGATGATCTTATCCTCAAAGCTTGCGATGCTTCACCAGTAAAATGCAAGCGAGGATATGAGGAACGATAATAAAGATGTTTTGATCATACTCGGAATCTTTACGATTCCTGTTGTATGGCTTGCCCTACTCATTGCCCCATATATAAATAATGGTTTGATTGAAGCTTTGCCATATCTCACAGAAGCTATCAATCATCCTTTTCATATCACGCTGTGCAAAAACACATTAAAAACAATCTTTATCTTCTTGCTTATCTACGGTATGGGCATCGGAATCTATTTTTCCACACTTCGTAATTATCGAAGACAGGAAGAATATGGTTCTGCCAAGTGGGGATCTGCTTCTAAGGTCAACAAAAAATATGCCGATAAAACGTATTCACAAAATAAGATACTGTCACAAAATGTACGTATTGGATTAGATGGAAAAAAGCACCGTAGAAATCTCAATACTCTCGTTATTGGTGGAAGTGGTGCTGGTAAAACAAGGTTTTATGCAAAACCAAACATCCTGCAATGCAATACAAGTTTTGTTTGTCTTGATCCCAAGGGAGAGCTCTTACGAGATACCGGAAACCTTCTTGAAAAGGAAGGTTATGTGATTCGTGTTATCGATCTTATAGACATGAGCAAATCGCATGGATACAATCCATTCGCCTATATTCAGGATGATAAAGACGTATTAAAACTAATTACCAATCTCATTCGTAATACTACTCCAAAAGGTGCTCAATCAAATGATCCTTTTTGGGAAAAGAGTGAAACAGCTTTATTAGAAGCACTCTGTCTTTATCTCATCAATGAAGCTCCAGAAGAAGAACAAAACTTTTCCATGGTCATGGAAATGATCGTAGCTGCTGAGCCTAAAGAAGATGATGAGGATTATATTAGTCCATTGGATCAACTCTTTATTGAACTGGAAAAAGACAAACCAGAGAGTTTAGCATTAAAACAATATAAGATTTATAAACAAGCTGCAGGTAAGACCGCAAAATCAATCTTGATTTCTGTAGGTGTACGACTTGCAGCTTTTAATCTAGAATCAATCGCTTCTCTTACTCATTATGATGAACTCGAACTAGAAAAAATGGGTGAAAGAAAAACAGCTCTATTTGCTGTTATTCCAGATAATGATTCCACATTCAACTTCTTGATTGGTATGTTATATACTCAGTTATTTCAAATGCTCTACTACAGTGCCGATATCATCCATCATGGTGAGTTGCCTATTCCTGTTCATTTTATGATGGATGAATTTGCCAATGTTGCTCTTCCAGATGAATTTGATAAGCTTCTTGCGACCATGCGTTCTAGACGAATTTTCGTTTCTATCATCATACAGAGTCTAGCTCAGATCAAAGCACTTTATAAAGATGCTTGGGAGTCAATAGTCGGGAACTGTGATGAACTTTATTACCTTGGTGGAAATGAACAATCGACCCACAAATTCATGAGCGAATATCTTGGAAAAGAAACCTTAGATACGAACACCTATGGTAAATCGAGTGGAAGGAATGGAAACTATTCTACCAACTACCAACAGGCAGGGCGAGAACTACTCACTGCAGATGAGGTTCGTTTGTTAGACAATGACTATGCCCTTCTCTTTATTCGAGGGGAACTGCCCATCTTGGACAAAAAATATAACATTTTAAAACATCCTAATGTAGCTTACACAAAAGATGGTAATGATCAATCTTATGAACATGGTAAGATCCATGGTCTTATTGATAATTGGCAGGACATCATCATCAGCGACAATGATTATGAATTGCTCAGTGATGAAGATATGGAAGAATATTTTAATCAATTAGAAAAGAAAAAGGAGAAAAAATAAACATGAAAATAAATAAGAAAACAAAGACAAAATTAGCAATCTATATTGCCTTGGTATTAACATTCAATTTTGGATTTACACCTGTGTTCGCTGCCGGCGATCCAATTTCAGTCGTCAACAATCTAAGCGACTTTATCTTCAGCTTGATTCGTGCTATCGGTATGATCTTGCTTGGTTTTGGTGTCGTACAGATTGGTCTTTCATTAAAGAGTCATGATCCCAGCCAACGTGCTAATGGATTTTTGACCTTAGCAGGTGGTGTTATCATTACTTTTGCAAAAGAAATTTTGAATCTTATTGTAGGTGGATAATAGCTTTTACTAAAAAAGGAGGTATGAACTATGGGGGGCATATTAGACAACCTACAAAATGCTTTACAGACATGGAATGAGAAGCTAGCTGAGATATGGCTACTTCTCACCCAGTCTCCTCAAGAATTCAAAGGTGGTGGAATCTGGGATATCATCGTGAAGATCCACGGAGCTTTGATTGCCATTGGTTTGGCTTTGCTTGTACTATTTTTTGTATTTGGACTCGTCAAGACATGTACGAGTTATCAGGATATCAAAAGACCAGAACAAGCATTTAAGATCTTTCTAAGATTTATCATTGCACGTGCTCTTGTTGTCTATGGAATGGATTTTATGTTAGCGATATTTGATATCGTTCAAGGCATTACTTCTACGATCATGGAAACTGTTGGAATTGGTACAGCGTCAGAAACTGTGATTCCAGATGTGATCGTGTCAGCAATCGAAGATGTCGGTTTCCTTGAAAGCATCCCTTTATGGGCTGTTACGCTACTAGGAAGTATCTTTATTACCATCTTATCATTTATAATGATCCTCACTGTCTACGGTCGATTCTTTAAATTGTATTTATATACAGCTATTTCCCCTATTCCTCTATCAGCAGCTGCAGGCGAATCAACACAAAATGTTTGTTACGCATTTTTGAAATCATATGCTGGGGTATGCATGGAAGGAGCAATTATCGTACTATCCTGTATCATCTTTTCTCAATTTGCAGGAAGTCCACCTGTCATTGATCCAGATGCAAGTGCTGTCAGCATGGTTTGGAGCTATATTGGCGAAATCATTTTTAATATGCTGATCCTGGTAGGAACTGTAAAGATGAGCGATCGTGTTGTCAAAGACATGATGGGATTGTAAGCAACAAGAATATTTAACGAAAGGAGAACGTCATGAGCAATACTTATCAACAAGTAAATATATTCTTAATTAATGGGAAATTTGTTATAGCATATGAGAATAAATATGGTCCAGTCCATCAATCTATTTTATACGAATTTCAACAAGGAACAAGTCCGTTCATTAACGCAAATCTTATAGATGATCAAAAAGCTTTG
>OODU01003031.1_pt1 | contig 13368 bp, 12 predicted proteins | sample 1671171 | NCBI WGS metagenome assembly OODU01 (sample SAMN06348129, study PRJEB24527) | human gut metagenome | biome: human gut; feature: ankylosing spondylitis patient; material: feces | host: Homo sapiens | place: China | collected 2015-10
AGTGTACCGGTAAGGAAATCACTGCTGAGTGGCTGTATCATCTGGGTGTTCCGGTGGAAGAGATCGACGATCTGGCAGAAAATCATACGAATTGTACGCCAACCATGATGCCATATATCACTGCTTTCTTTATGCCTAGAAGCGCCGGTGACCGCCCGGATGTGATTCCGGATGGCTCTGTCAACGCTGCATTCCTGGGACAGTTTGCAGAAACTCCAAGAGATACCATTTTCACGACGGAGTATTCTGTCCGTACTGCGATGGAAGCTGTGTACGGTCTGTGCGGCGTGGATCGCGGCGTGCCGGAGGTGTGGGGCAGTGTTTATGATATCCGTGAGCTGTTAGACAGTACGGTGAAGCTGATGGACGGAAGATCCCCACTGGAAATGCATCTGCCAGGACCACTGGAGAACCTGAAATGGAAGTTGGTGAAAAAAGTGGACCGGACAGAGGTTGGAAAGCTGCTGCGGGAGCATGGCGTGGTGAAGGACGGGATGATCTAAGCACAGATTGCCATAGCCATGTGCATTCATAGTTTGCCGGTTGATTTCACAGAACTTTTGTAACTGTTCAGTACCTTCACAGTTACGAGCAAAAATCCATTCCAGATCGGCTTTGCCGATGGGATTTTTGCCTTCCCGCTTATGTTTTCTTACGGTCAGCGCAGCAAGTGCGCAGACCTATTGAATAGTTATGAACTTTCACACTTTACTGTTGACAATACGAAAGCCATGTGTTATATTACAAATAGAACAAATAGACTAGAGCAAGTGCCGCGGATTCCACCGTGGCATTTGTTGTAACCGTTTTACCGAAGTTGCGGGCGCAATCCGATACTTGCAAAATCGGTGAACAGTCATAGATACATGGAGGTGGCAGTATGGATAAGAGAGATTATTATGAAGTGTTAGGTGTCAGCCGGAATGCCAGCGAAAAAGAGATCAAAAGCGCCTACCGGAAATTGGCGAAGAAATATCACCCGGATTCTAACCAGGGTAATCAAGATGCAGAAAATAAATTCAAAGAGGCTTCCGAAGCTTACAGTGTTTTAAGTGACCCGGAGAAGAGAAAACAGTACGATCAGTTCGGCTTTGCGGCCTTTGATGAGACCGCGGGCACCGGAGGCGGCTGGCAGAATGCCGGTGGCGCATATGGTGGAGGTAATCCATTTGAGGGATTTGGCGGTGGCTTTGGTGGAAACGGAGGTTTCCACGGCTCCTTCCACGGCAGTGGTTTTGGCGGCAACGGCGGCAGCTTTCATTTTGAACAGGGCGATGGCAGTGGTTTTGAAGATATTTTTGACGATCTGTTCCATGGCAGCCGGGGCGGCAGAAGCAGCAGAAGCCAGGGCGGCAGCCATTATGGTCACTATGATTTTTACCAGAGCCGCGGCGAGGACTTGAACTGCCAGGTCAATATCGGCCTGCGGGATTCTGTCCTTGGCTGCGATCAGGTATTTCAGATTAAGAACCCGGCAGATGGAAGCACCCAGTCCCTGAAAGTGCATATTCCAGCAGGAATCGAGGACGGCAAGACCATCCGCTTAAAGGGCAAAGGCATGCCGGGAACCGGAGGCGGAGAGCCAGGCGATATTCTTTTGAAAGTTACCATTGACCCGGATCGTCAGTATGAGAGAAAAGGCATGGATCTGTATACAACCGTATCCATTCCATATACCACAGCGGTATTTGGCGGGGAAGCTAAGGTGGATACCTTATACGGCAGTGTCGTCTGCAAGATCCCAGAAGGAACCCAGTCCGGCAGTAAGATCCGTCTGAAAGGCAAAGGCGTACCGTCCGTGAAACAGCCGTCGGTCCATGGTGACGAGTACGTGGTCATCCAGATTCAGGTCCCAAAGAGGTTAAGGCCAGAGGCGAAACAGAAACTGCGGGAGTATGAGAAATTGGCGAGCTAAGAGAATTTGATATAGAATGAAAGAAGGAGATTGACTAGATGCGGTTGGTCTCCTTTTTTGTTGCGTGTTTGAGTGCTTTTTGCTATGATAAAATATCGTTCTCTTGCTAATGCATTTGCGTATATGAACCTTGTAGAAGCCTGGGGCAGTGGTATCCCAAAACTGATGCAGGCAATGAAGGAGTATGGGCTGCGGGAACCAGAATTTATTGATATGGAAGTGGCTTTTAGAATCAATCTTTATCGAGGTCAGAATGAGGTCATTGAGATCAAAAATTCAAATCGTGACCTCAATGACCCCAATAAAGAACATAATGACCTCAAAGATGACCTTGAAACTCGATTGTCTGAACTGATCCGTAAAAATCCAGAGCTGACGCACAAGGCATTAGGAGAAGCGCTTTCAGTTTCAGCGGCAACGATTAAGCGTACTCTTATAAAAATGCAACATGAAGGTAAAGTTATTCGTGAGGGCTCCAATCGTAAAGGAAAATGGATATTGATCTCTTGACATACTATTCCTATGGTGTTAGTATGAATTAAATTCACAAGGCACCAATGGAGGAAGAATCATGGCAAGAGGAATCAATACGAAGTGTACCCATCTGGAAGAGGATGAGCAGAGTATAAAAAACTACGGCGCGATCAGTTACCCGATCTATCAGACTGCGACGTATGCACATATGGGTGTCGGCAGAAGCACTGGATTTGACTACAGCAGACTTCAGAACCCGACCAGAGAGCAGTTAGAAAAGGTGGTCGCTTCTTTGGAGAATGGCATAGATGCCATCGCATTTTCTACTGGTATGGCAGCGATCACCATGATGATGGAGCTCTTCAAGCCCGGCGATCACCTGATTGTGGATTCTGACCTGTATGGTGGAAGTATTCGTCTCTTTCACAATGTTTCCGCCAAAAATGGCATTGAATTTTCCAGTGTGGACTGCTATAAAGAAGATGTGGAAAGCTTCGTGAAGGAAAATACCAAGGCTATTTACATAGAGACACCGACCAACCCGATGATGAATGTCACCGATATCGCGGCTATGGCAGAAATCGCCAGACGCCATGACCTGCTGCTGATCGTGGATAACACCTTCTTATCCCCATATTTCCAGAATCCTCTGGATCTTGGTGCGGATATCGTGGTTCACAGTGGTACGAAATATTTAGGCGGACACAACGATACGCTGGCTGGTTTTCTGGTGACCAACCGGGAGGACATCAGCGAGAAGTTCCGTTTCTTAATTAAGACCGTTGGTTCCGGACTGGCTCCGTTTGACAGCTGGCTGATCTTGCGCGGCATCAAGACCCTGGGCATCCGTATGGAGCGTTCCCAGGAAAATGCAAAACAGATTGCCGGTTGGTTAAAACAGCAGAAGGCTGTGACCAAAGTGATCTATCCGGGACTGGAAGAGCATCCGGGGTATGAGATCATGAAAAAACAGGCCAGAGGCTTCGGTGCGATGCTGACCTTCCAGCTGGAGAGTAAGGAATTTGCCCTTTCCATTCTGGAAAAAGTACGGATGATCAAATTCGCTGAGAGCCTTGGCGGTGTAGAGACCCTGGTCACTTACCCAACGACCCAGACTCACGCAGATGTTCCGAAGGAGATCCGGGAGAAAAATGGCATCACTGAGGCAACCTTGAGAATGTCTGTGGGCATCGAAGATGCAAAAGACCTGATCGATGAGTTAGAAAAAGTATTCAGAGAAACGGAGCAGGAATTATATGGCGGAAAGAAATCTTGATTTTGACCGGATCGTAGACAGAAGAAATACCAAATCTTTAAAATATGATTTTGCTGAGAAACGGGGAATGCCGAAAGACCTGCTTCCCTTGTGGGTGGCAGACATGGACTTTAAGACCTCCAGTTACGTCCAGGATGCTTTGGCAAAACAGGTAGAACATGGCATTTTTGGTTACAGCGACACGCTGACTCCTTATTTTGAGATCGTCAGAAGCTGGATGAAACGTCACCATGACTGGGACGTGGAAGAGGACTGGCTGGTGAAGACGCCGGGTATCGTATTTGCCCTTGCCATGGCAGTGCGTGCATTTACAGAACCGGGCGATGCGGTGCTGATCCAGCAGCCGGTGTATTATCCATTCTCTGAGGTGATCTCAGACAATGGCAGAAAGATCGTCAGCAGCGATCTGTACGCAGGAGAGGACAACCGCTACCACATTGATTTCGAGGATTTTGAGCAGAAGATCCGGGATGAGCGGGTGAAATTATTCTTCCTGTGTAATCCTCACAATCCGGTAGCCAGAGTATGGACCAGGGAAGAACTGACCAGAATGGGTGAGATCTGCCAGAAATATCAGGTGAAAGTTGTCAGCGATGAGATCCATGCGGATTTCGTATTTAAAGGGAAACATCAGGTGTTTGCGGCGATTTCCAAAGAATTTGCGGATTTTACCATCACCTGCACCTCCCCAAGTAAGACCTTTAACCTGGCGGGACTTCAGATCTCCAACATCTTCATTTCCAATCCACAGATCTGCGAGACCTTCAAACAGGAGATCAACCGGGCCGGATACAGTCAGTTGAATGTGGCAGGTCTGGTTGGTTGTGAGGCAGCATATTCTGACGGAGAAGAGTGGTATGAAGCCATGAAGGCTTATGTGGCTGCCAATATTGAATATACAAAAGAGTATGTGGAGCAGTATCTTTCTGGTGTTTCCATGACTGAGCATGAGGGAACCTATCTGGTGTGGCTGGATTTCCGTGGAACCGGGCTTGGTGTGGAAGAGCTGGAGGATCTGATCATCCATAAAGCAAAGCTATGGTTAGACAGTGGCAAGATCTTCGGAGAGAAAGGCAAAGGCTTCCAGCGGATCAATGTAGCCTGCCCGAGAGCGACATTGACCGAAGCGCTTGAGCGGATACGCAAGGCGCTGGAAGAGAGGGCATAGAGTATAAAAACATCAAAACAGCACACAGGCTTTAACGCCGGAAATAGAAGGAGGGCATCGCTATGAGTAAGATCAAAGAGAGCGCACTGGAGCTGATCGGAGGAACCCCGATCATGAAACTGAATGGATATGCAAAGAAAGCCGGAGTCACGGACGCAGTGATCCTGGCAAAACTGGAGTATTTAAACCCAGCAGGTTCTGTAAAAGACCGTGTTGCATTATCCATGATTGAGGATGCAGAAGAAAAAGGCATCTTAAAACCGGGAGCTACGATCATCGAGCCAACCAGCGGAAATACCGGAATCGGACTTGCAGCCGTAGCTGCAGCCAAGGGATACCGTGCGATCTTTACACTGCCGGATACCATGAGCGTGGAGCGCAGAAACCTGTTAAAAGCATACGGCGCAGAGCTGGTTCTGACTGAGGGAGCCAAAGGCATGAAGGGCGCCATCGCCAAAGCGGAAGAACTGAAAAATGAGATTCCAGGCGCTGTCGTATTAGGCCAGTTCATTAACCCGGCCAATCCGGCTGCCCACCGCAGCACCACTGGTCCGGAGATCTGGGATCAGACCGATGGAAAAGTAGATATCTTTGTTGCAGGCGTCGGCACAGGCGGAACCATCACAGGCGTTGGTGAATATTTAAAATCTAAGAATCCGGATATCAAAGTCGTAGCCGTAGAGTCAGCTTCCAGTCCGGTTTTATCCAAGGGAACCGCAGGTCCGCATAAGATCCAGGGAATCGGAGCCGGTTTCGTACCGGAGGTTTTAAATACCAGAGTTTACGATGAGGTCATTGCCATCGAGAACGAGGATGCCTTCACAGAAGGACGCGCTTTTGCAGCATCCGAGGGAATCCTGGTAGGTATCTCTTCAGGCGCAGCCTTAAAGGCTGCAGCCATTCTGGCGAAGAGACCAGAAAATAAAGGGAAAGTGATCGTAGTGCTGCTTCCGGATTCTGGAGACCGCTATTTGTCAACTCCATTATTTAACAGTGAGGCATAATACACGATAAAAATCATCAGAAAAGCTATTCGCCGGGTAAAATGGGTGGATAGCTTTTTGTTATGCTTTCTATTCCACCAGAACCTATACGCAGACGCCCATGGAGAGCAATATGAAAATGCTGGAAAATCAATAACGGAAGTGGAGAGTTTTTTTACTTTGCAAGCCATGGAAAATGTGATATACTAGTACAAACAAAGTCCCGGCTATATCAGGTTTGGACTTTGCATTGCAAATGAACCAAAGGGAGAATAGTCATGAAGTGGAATCGCGTATTATTAAAATTAAGCGGTGAGGCCCTGGCAGGACCGAAAAAAACCGGTTTTGATGAAGATACTGTAAAAGAAGTAGCACGTCAGGTGAAAATTTCTGTAGACGCAGGTGTAGAGGTGGGCATTGTCATTGGCGGAGGTAATTTCTGGAGAGGACGTACCAGCAACGCCATCGACCGCACCAAGGCAGACCAGATCGGTATGCTGGCAACCATCATGAACTGTATCTATGTATCTGAGATCTTCCGCAACGCAGGGATGCAGACCGAGATCTTAACCCCATTTGCTGTAGGTGCCATGACCAGGTTATTTTCCAAAGACCTGGCCAACCAGTATTTCAAAGAGGGTAAGGTAGTGTTCTTCGCAGGAGGTACCGGACATCCATATTTCTCAACCGATACCGGAATCACCTTAAGAGCCGTAGAGATGGATGCTGACTGTATCCTTCTTGCCAAGTCCATTGACGGTGTATATGACAGCGATCCGAAGGTGAACCCGGACGCAAAACGTTACGACACCATCAGTATCCAGGAGGTGATCGACAAGCAGTTAGCTGTCGTTGACCTGACTGCTTCCATCATGTGCATGGAGCATAAGATGCCGATGGCAGTATTTGATCTGAATGAGAAAGACAGCATTGCCAACGCGATGCAGGGTAAAATTAACGGCACCATCGTGACCGTATAACAGGAGGAAGCTATGCAGGAAAAATTAAGTTTTTATGAGGACAAGATGAACAAGTCCCTGGAGGCATTACAGAATGAGTACGGTTCTATCCGTGCCGGCCGTGCCAATCCACACGTACTGGACAAATTAAAAGTAGATTATTACGGAACACCGACCCCGCTTCAGCAGGTAGGTAACATTTCCGTACCGGAAGCAAGAATGATCGTGATCCAGCCATGGGAGAAGAGCCTGTTAAAAGCAATCGAGAAAGCAATCTTAACCTCTGATCTGGGCATCAACCCGACCAACGATGGTACTTGCATCCGCCTGGTATTCCCAGAGCTGACTGAGGAACGCAGAAAAGAACTTGCCAAAGACGTAAAGAAAAAAGGCGAGGGAGCGAAGGTTGCGATCCGTAACATCCGCCGTGATGCCAACGATACCTTCAAGAAGATGGAAAAAGGCGGCGAGATCTCTGAGGATGATCAGAAATTGGCAGAGGAGAAGATCCAGAAGCTGACTGACAAGATGATCGAGAAAGTAGATAAGGCAGTCGAAGTGAAAACAAAAGAGATTATGACAGTTTAACGATACCAGGGTCAAAAGGTCAGAAGTCCAGTGCAGGTCTGCCTGCAGGGGGATTTTGATCTTGGGATCTGCCCGGTATCAATGGGGGCGGGCGATCACCTGCCCCCTTATGTGTGTTATGGACGAAAATCCCGTGAGGGACTGCGAGGCACGGGAATCGTAATGCGAAATGGTTTGGAGGATAAGCAACTATGCTGGAGAATATGACGGTACCGAAGCACGTGGCTGTGATCCTGGATGGAAACGGCAGATGGGCGAAGAAACACGGAGTTCCAAGAGCCATGGGACACAAAGCCGGCTGTGAGACCCTGGAGAAGATGGTCCGCATAGCCGCTGATATGGGTATTTCTTATTTTACTGTTTACGGGTTTTCCACAGAAAACTGGAAACGTTCTGCGGAAGAGGTCGGGGCGCTGATGAAGCTGTTCCGTTATTATATGGTGCGTCTGTTAAAGATCGCCAATGAGAACAACGTCCGCGTAAAGATGATCGGAGACAAATACCGGTTCGCACCGGATATCATAGAAGGAATCGACAATCTGACAGAAGGAACGAGGAACAACACGGGTATGACGTTCGTCATCGCTATCAACTACGGTGGCAGGGATGAGATTGTCCGTGCGGCCAGAAAGCTGGTAGAGGATTACCGGGCAAATGACAAGGACGTGGCATCCATTGATGAGAGCCTGTTTGCCGGATACCTGGATACGGCAGGCATTCCGGACCCGGATCTGATGATCCGCACCAGCGGCGAATTAAGGCTGTCAAACTATCTGCTGTGGCAGCTTGCCTATGCGGAGTTTTATGTGACAGATTGTCTGTGGCCTGATTTTGACCAGAAGGAATTAGAAAAAGCAATCGTGGCGTATAATAGCAGAGAGAGACGCTTCGGAGGCAGAAAATAGGAGGAGTCGGGATGTTTACAACACGTTTGGTCAGTGGGATCATTCTTGTGATCCTGGCTCTGGTTCTGGTGACCACAGGCGGCGGAGTATTATTTGCGGCAGTGGCGGCCATATCCCTGATCGGTATGTTTGAACTGTACCGGGTCATGAAGCTGGAGAAGACACCGTTAGCAGCAGTGGGATATCTGGCGGCAGCTCTTTATTATGGATTTGTGTGGTTTGAGAAGGAAGACCTGATGATGTTGATGGCAGCGGCTTTTGTGATGGTGCTGATGGCGATCTACGTGTTTACTTTTCCAAAATACAAGACCGAAGAGATCACCATTACCTTTTTCGGGGTCTTTTATGTGGCGGTGATGCTCTCTTACCTGTTTCTGGTGCGGAGAGCAGCAGACGGCGTATACCTGGTCTGGCTGGTATTTTTAAGCTCCTGGGGCTGCGATACCTGTGCGTACTGCGCGGGCATGCTGTTCGGACGCCATAAACTTGCCCCGGTCTTAAGCCCTAAAAAATCCATCGAGGGAGCGATCGGCGGCATGGTTGGAGCGGCGCTTCTTGGTGCCTTTTACGGCGCTGTATTTGGAACTCATATGGAAGAAGTGGGGAATCCGGTGATTGCCTGCTGCGCGGCCTGCGCCATTGCGGCAGTGATCTCCCAGATCGGTGATCTGGCAGCCTCCGCCATCAAGAGGAACCATCAGGTAAAAGATTACGGAACCCTGATCCCGGGCCATGGAGGAATCCTGGACCGGTTTGACAGCATGATGTTTACGGCTCCGGCTATTTATTTTGCTATTTTATTTTTGCGGTAGTGCATTGACATATAGGAGAAAATCATGAAAAAGATCGCACTTCTGGGTTCTACCGGTTCCATCGGTACCCAGACCTTAGATGTAGTGAGAAACCAGGGCGATATCCAGGTAACAGCCGTGGCTGCAGGAAGTAATATCGCTCTGTTAGAAAAACAGATCCGGGAGTTTCATCCATCCATAGCAGCAGTATGGGATGAGAAAAAGGCACTCGAGTTGAAGGCGAAAGTGGCAGACCTTCCGGTAAAAGTGGTGTCCGGTATGAACGGTCTGTTAGAAGTGGCAACAGAGAAAGAGGCCCAGATCGTGGTGACTGCCGTTGTGGGCATGATCGGTATCCGCCCGACCATCGCAGCGATGGAGGCTGGCAAAGATATTGCTTTAGCCAATAAAGAGACTTTAGTAACTGCCGGACATATCATCATGCCGTTAGCAGAAAAGCTTGGTGTGAAGATCCTTCCGGTGGACAGTGAGCACAGTGCCATTTTCCAGAGTTTAAATGGTGAACATGGCAATAAGATCCACAAGATCTTGTTAACCGCTTCTGGCGGCCCATTCCGTGGCCATACCAGAGCGCAGATGGCGTCTGTTCAGGTAGAGGATGCCTTAAAACATCCAAACTGGTCCATGGGAAGAAAGATCACCATCGATTCTTCCACCATGGTCAACAAGGGACTGGAAGTGATGGAGGCTCACTGGCTGTTTGATGTAGAGATGGATCAGGTGCAGGTGGTTGTCCAGCCACAGAGCATCATCCATTCCATGGTCGAGTATGAGGACGGTGCGGTGATCGCCCAGCTCGGAACACCGGATATGCGCCTGCCGATCCAGTATGCTCTCTATTATCCGGAGCGGCGGTATCTGCCGGGAGACCGTCTGGACTTCTGGAAATTAAGCCAGATCACCTTTGAAAAGCCGGATCTGGAGAATTTTCACGGACTGGCGCTGGCTTATGAGGCGGGAAGAAGGGGCGGTTCCCTTCCAACGGTATTTAATGCAGCCAATGAATATGCGGTTGCCAAATTCTTAAATCGTGAGATCTCCTATCTGGAGATCACGGATATGATCCAGAAAGCCATGGAGCATCATAAAGTGATTGATGATCCGACGGTGGAACAGATTTTGGAGACCGAGAGAGAAGTAGATGAGTTGTTGAGATAGGAGGAATAAGCAGACAGATGAGTATCATTGTGGCAGTCCTGGTGTTTGGACTGATTGTACTGATTCATGAGTTCGGTCATTTTATCGTGGCGAAGAAGTGCGGCATCGGTGTGATCGAATTTTCCATAGGGATGGGGCCCAGAGTATGGAGTTTTGAAAAAGGTGAGACCAGATATTCATTGAAGCTTTTGCCCTTCGGTGGTTCCTGCATGATGTTGGGGGAGGATGAAAATGAATCCGATCCGAAGGCATTTAACAATAAGTCCGTGTGGGCGAGAATTGCAGTGGTATTTGCGGGACCGTTCTTTAATTTCCTGCTGGCCATGGTGCTTGGCATCATCATTGTCCATGCGGTTGGTTTCGATTCTCCGACTCTGACAGATGTCCAACCTGGATTTTCCGCAGAAGAACAGGGGATGCAGGCGGGTGATGTAATCACGAAGCTGAACCATGAGCCGGTGGTGGTATATCGTGATATTACCATCTATATGATGCTGCATCCGTCTGATCCGGTGGATGTGGAGTTTAAACGTCTGGCGGCAGACGGTGTTACCTGGGAAAAACATACGGTGACGCTGACGCCCAGGTATTCCGATGAAAATGGCAGATATATGCTGGGAATCGTGGTCAGTGGCCGTTATACGAAAGCCCAGGGGATCGGCGAGACTTTAAAATACGGTATTTATGAGATGGTCTACAGTGTGAAGACTACCATCAAGAGCCTTGGCATGATGATCCATGGTCAGGTTGGCAGAGATGATGTGGCAGGTCCGGTCCGCATGGTCAGTATGATCGATGAGACGGTGGAAGAGACCATTCCTTACGGCATGTCTGCTGTGATTTTGACATTGGTGAATCTGTGTATGCTTTTAAGCGCGAACTTGGGTGTCATGAATCTTCTTCCGATTCCGGCCTTAGACGGAGGACGGCTGGTATTTCTGATTCTGGAGGTGCTTCGCGGCAGACCGATCGATAAAGAAAAAGAAGGCATGGTCCATATGGCAGGCATGGCGGCGCTGATGGTCCTGATGGTGTTAGTGCTGTTTAATGATATATCGATCTTGTTTAAAGGAGTGTAAGAAATTCATATGAGCAGAAATGATACAAAGGTGATCCACATTGGGGACCGGGTGATCGGCGGCGGCAATCCGATCCTGATCCAGTCTATGTGCAACACCAAGACAGAACATGTAGAAGAAACGGTGAAACAGATCCTGGAGCTGGAGCAGGCGGGTTGTGATATCATCCGTGTGGCAGTGCCAACCAAAGAAGCGGCAGAGGCTATCCGCCAGATCAAGAAGCAGATCCACATTCCATTGGTAGCGGATATTCATTTTGATTACCGTCTTGCCATTGCAGCCATTGAAAATGGAGCCGATAAGATCCGGATCAATCCGGGAAACATCGGAACCAGAGACCGGGTCCAGGCGGTGGTGGATAAGGCAAAAGAATACGGAATCCCGATCCGTGTGGGCGTCAACAGTGGTTCTCTGGAGAAGCATCTGATTGAGAAATACGGCGGTGTGACTGCGGAAGGTATCGTGGAGAGCGCTTTGGATAAGGTGCATATGATCGAGGAGATGGGTTATGACAATCTGGTCATCAGCATCAAGTCTTCCGATGTGTTAATGTGTGTGAAAGCCCATGAGCTGATCACGAAACAGACCAATTATCCGCTTCATGTGGGGATTACCGAAGCCGGAACACTGACTTCCGGCAATATCAAATCTGCCATCGGCCTTGGCATTATCTTAAACCAGGGCATTGGCGATACCATTCGTGTTTCCCTGACCGGAGCGCCGATCGAGGAGATCAAGTCAGCAAAACTGATCTTAAGAACCCTGGGACTGCGAAAAGGCGGGATCGAGGTGGTCTCCTGTCCGACCTGCGGCAGGACGAAGATCGATCTGATCGGTCTGGCAAACCGGGTGGAGAATATGGTGACAGAATTTGACCATATGAACATCAAGGTTGCGGTTATGGGCTGCGTGGTAAACGGCCCAGGAGAGGCCAGAGAAGCAGATCTTGGCGTGGCTGGTGGAATTGGTGAAGGACTCCTGATCAAACACGGCGAAGTGCTTCGAAAAGTGCCGGAGAGTGAATTATTGAGTGCTCTAAGGGAAGAAATTATTAAGCTGGATAAAGAGAAAAAACAGGTAGTTTCATAGCCCTGTGCGCTTTGCGTTTGTCATGCGGCTTTTGTGTGGGGCAGCGTTTGACAAGCCATGGAATGAGTAATTGTTAGTTACAACGTAGTAAAAGGTGAAAATATGGCAAAAGGTTTTTTGGAAGTATTTCCTGACTTACATATGACCACAGAGATGGAGGAGCTTTTAAAGCTGGTGGACGTGGAGCGTGTCTCGTCCACCAGGGATAGAAGCTCTATTCGCATTTATATCGTAAGTCAGCGTCTGATTCATAAAAAGAACATTTACGATCTGGAAAAAGGGATCCGGGAACAGCTATTTCCCGGAAAGAAACTGACCATCAAGATCGTGGAGAAATACCGTCTTTCCAGTCAGTATACACCCCAGAAGCTGTTTCAGGTGTATAAGGACAGTCTGCTGATGGAGTTGAAACATTACAGCATCATTGAATACAATATGCTCCGGCGGGCGGAGTGCACCTTCCCTCAGGAGAATATTCTTCATATGACGGTGGAGGACAATGCTGTATTCCGGGAGAAAACCTCGGAGTTAAAGCGGATTCTGGAAAAAGTTTTCCATGAGCGGTGTGGTCTTCCCATCGATGTGACCTATGAGTACGTCCCGGTGAAGGAGAATCAGGAGAGTCAGCAGCGGGAGGCCCAGATCCAGCGGGAGATCAACGACCGTCTGGTGGCGCTGGCAGACAAGTTAGGAGACGGCGCAGCGGTCCAGGCAAAGAAAGAAGAAGCAGGAGGCGGTGCCAAGGCAGCAGCCGGAAATGACGGAAGCCCGGCCCCGGCGGCAAAACCTGCAGCAGGCGGCGCAGGAGCAGGAGCCCCGGCGGCGTCCGGTGGAAATGGCGGCGGAGAGTGGAAAAAATCATTTTCCAGAGACCGGAAATTCGGCGGCAGTTATCAGAAAAAAAGTGACAACCCGGATGTGCTTTATGGCCGTGATTTTGATGATGAGTTTATCAGCATCCG
>OODU01003055.1_pt1 | contig 13249 bp, 13 predicted proteins | sample 1671171 | NCBI WGS metagenome assembly OODU01 (sample SAMN06348129, study PRJEB24527) | human gut metagenome | biome: human gut; feature: ankylosing spondylitis patient; material: feces | host: Homo sapiens | place: China | collected 2015-10
TAAAGCTTGCGGATGTTGCCTTCGGCGCGCTTCTAGGGCGAGGTGAGCGCTCTTGCTTTTTTTTGGGTACTAATCAACAAAGACAACTAAGAAGGAAGGATTTTGAGGTAGAGATTTTATCTCTTTTGTGAAATCATCTACGTTATATATTATTTTTTCATTCACTTGAACGATTATATCTCCTGCTTCAAAGCCTGCATTTGCAGCATTTGAATCATCTTTAACATTTGTAATTATGATTCCTTTTATATCTTTTGGAATTTGGAATTTATATCTTATTTCATCGCTTAAATTTTGTAAACTAAGTCCGTCTGTTAAGTACGCATCTTTTGGATCTATATAGCCTGAGTCCATATTTGCTAGTTTTAATGTTGTATCTTTTATCTGATTTGATCTTTCAAACGTTATTTTTATCTCTTTGTTCGGTTCTAATGATCCTATGAGATTTTTTAGATCATTTGCGTTTTTTATCGTTTGATTTCCAACTTTTATTATAAGGTCTCCTCTTTTAAGACCTGCTATGTCGGCTGGTTTATCTTTTTCTACGTTTGTTACTAAAGCACCTTCTTTGTTTGTATAAATTTCTTTTTGATCATCGGTTAAATTTGATATCATAACGCCTATATATCCGCGTGTGATTTTTCCATCTGAGATTAGTTTTTGCGCTATTGTTTTTACCATATTCGATGGAATAGCAAACCCAATGCCGTTATTTCCGCCGCTTCTGCTAAGAATGGCAGAGTTTATACCGACTAATGCTCCTCTGCTATCTACCAGCGCTCCACCGCTATTTCCCGGATTTATGCTAGCGTCTGTTTGTATAAAATCTTCATATTGGTTTAATCCTATATTATCTTTATTCAACCCTGAAATAATTCCGCTTGTTATACTTCCGCCTACACCAAATGGATTTCCTATAGCAAATACAAGGTCTCCTTCAAGAAGTTTTGAACTATCGGCAAAACTTATAGCTTGAAAGTTTTTAGCATCTATTTTTATAATAGCAAGATCTGTTTTTGGATCTATGCCGACTACTTTTGCTTTATACTCTTTTGAATTATCAAGCAATGTTACTATGATCTCATCGCTATCTTCGACTACATGATAGTTTGTGACTATATATCCATCGTTTGAGATGATTACTCCGGATCCTAAAGACGTTGCTTTTTGACTTCTTTCTTTTGGAGTTTTGAAGTTAAATCCAAAAAATTCTTTAAAAAACGGATCGTCCATTAGACTATTTAGATTGTTTTTTACTTTTATAGTTTTCGATGTTGATATATTTACTACAGATTTTTTAGCTTTTTCTATAGAGCTGTGATATGATAAAACAGTATTTGCATCTGCACTTGGATTTACTCTTGCGTAGTTGTTATTTGCATCACTAAATTTAACATCTGCGCCAAATAGACTTGCGGCTGTTATTATAGAAATAATCGTTAGTTTATTCATAGTTGTTCCTTTTTTAAATTTTGTAATGCAAATTATATTACTTAGCGATAAATGTAAGTTTAATATATTTTTAGTTTGTATAGTTTTTTTAAATTTAATAACAACTAGAATTTGGAAATGAAAATGTTTGAAATTAACTTAAAGTTGATTGACATAAGCTCAAGTATTGTGCTATAATTCATATAAAATAACATAAGTGAGGTAGTATTATGAGTAATAGCTTATACGAAACTCTTGGAGTAGATAAAAACGCAACTAGCGATGAGATAAAAAAGGCGTATAGAAAATTAGCAAGAAAATATCATCCCGATATAAATAAAGAAGCCGGAGCAGAAGAGAAATTTAAAGAGATAAACGCAGCCTATGAGATACTAAGTGACGATGAGAAACGTGCTCAGTACGATACTCACGGCGATAGTATGTTTGGCGGTCAAAGTTTTCATGATTTTGCAAGTTCCCAAAACGGAGCCGATATCAATGATATTTTAAGAAATATTTTTGGCGGTGGATTTGGCGGTTTTAGTAGTCGAAGTAGTTTTAGCAGTAGGGATTTTGGAGGTTTTAATGGATTTGGAAGCGGATTTGAGCAGAATTTAGATATAAACTCAAAAATAACCATTCCTTTTAACGTAGCTATAAACGGCGGAGAATATAGTATCAACATAAACGGACAGAGAGTCAAGATAAAAATACCTGCTGGCATAAATAGTGGCGAAAAGCTACGCATAAGAGGAAAAGGAAAGAGTTCAAACGGAGCAAAAGGGGACGTTTTGTTAAGTGTTGAAGTTTCTGAGGATTCTAAATTTAAAAGAGAAGGCGATGATCTTTATATGCCTATAGATATTCCACTTAAAATTGCGCTTTTTGGTGGAAAAATTAGTGTTGATACATTTAAAAAAAGTGTTAATATAAAAATAGCTCCAAATACAAAAAACGGTCAAAAAATAAGACTTAAAGGTTATGGCGTACAAAATAGAAAAAGTGGTATTTTTGGAGATATGTATCTTAGTGTAAATGTAGTCTTGCCCGATGTTAGCTCTATGGATAAAGAGCTAGTTAAGGTACTTGAAGAGAAGCTTTAAGGAGTAAAATTATGAAAAGTTATGATGAGCCGGTTTATTTAATTAGCGTTGTTGCTAAAGTTCTTAGTATACATCCTCAAACTCTACGTCAGTATGAGAGAGAAGGTTTAGTAGAACCTTCTCGTACGGGCGGAAAAATGAGACTTTATAGTGAAAAAGATCTTGATAGAATAAAGATGATTTTAAGATTGACTAGAGATTTGGGTGTAAATTTAGCCGGAGTCGATGTGATATTAAGACTGAAAACTCAGATTGAGGAGTATGAAAATATCATAGACGAATTGAGATTAAATTTAGAAAAGATAAATAGCAGCGATACAAAACGATCTTTAGTAAAGAGAAAAAATAGCTTTGATTTGATATTTTTGAATGATGAAAAGTAATTAAAATGGACAATTTTTTAGAGCTGTTTTTAGCAGCTACTGCATTTGCTATAGTACTTAACGTATTTTTTAAAAGGTATGAAATTCCTACTATTATAGGATATATTGTAACTGGCATATTTATATCAAAAACTTTCGGACTTACTTACAATACCGATCTTACTCATATAGCCGAGTTTGGCATTGTATTTTTGATGTTTACGATAGGACTGGAGTTTAGTTTTAAGCATCTTTTGACTATGAAAAAAGAGGTGTTTTTAAATGGAATAATTCAGGTTTTTGTAACTGGAATTATATTTTCCATGATCGCTCAATACGCTTTTGATATAGGACAACAAACATCGCTTATAATAGGCTTTGCTCTATCTTTGAGTTCAACAGCTATTGTATTAAAAACATTAAACGATAACGGAGATATAAGTCAAGTTTATGGAAGAAAAGCTCTTGGAATACTTCTTTTTCAAGATATCGCCGTTATCCCGTTGCTTCTTATGATAGATATATTTAGTTCAAAAACAACTTCTGTAAGCGATCTTGTGACGACGACTCTAACAAGTGCGATTATACTTCTATTTTTGTTGTATTTTATAGGAAAGTATCTGTTTAACTGGATGCTTTATTTAGTTATCAAGACAAATTCACAAGAGATATTTATAACGACTATTTTATTTAGCGTGGTTGGAGCTAGTTTTTTGGCGCATTATTTTGGTTTTAGCTACTCTTTAGGAGCTTTTATAGCCGGTATGCTTATAGCAGAAACTCAGTACAAACATCAGATAGAAGCTGATCTTATACCTTTTCGAGATCTGCTTTTAGGGTTATTTTTTATAACTGTAGGAATGCAGATAAACTTTGAGATAATATTTGAAAATTTATTAATGATAATAGTGATTTTGGTCGATGTTATGGTGATCAAAATAGCTGTTGTATATGCACTTTTAGCAACTTATCTTAAAAAAAGAGTAGCCATAAAAACAGCTCTTAGTATATGTCAGATTGGCGAGTTCGCTTTAGCTATTTTTGCTCTTTTAAACGTAAATAATATGTTAAATTCAGAAACTTCTCAAATTTTAACCGCGGTTGTAATTATATCTATGGTAGCTACTCCGTTTATCTTAAAAAACATCGGACATTTAGCCGACAGACTAGAAGAAGAGAGCGAAATACCTGAGTTTGAAAAGCTAAAAGTACAAGATTTAAGCGATCATTTTATAGTTTGCGGCTATGGAAGACTCGGTCAAGAAGTTGTAAATAGACTGAAAGCTCAAGGATTGTTATATCTTGTTATAGAGAGTGATATAAGCTTGGTTCAGCTTGGAAGAAGCCGCGGAGAAAATGTATTTTTTGGTAATGCAACTCAAAAAATTACACTAGAAAAAGCATCTATAAAAACATGTGCGGCTATAATTTTAACTGTGAGCAATGAACAAAAGTTAGAGATGATAGCAAACTCTATAAAAGATCTTGATTATCCTGTCAATACCGTTATTAGATTTACGGGGACCGAAGAGAAGCAATTATATGCTGATTTTGGAGAGAATTTCCACCTTATAAAAGAAGAAAGAGCAGTTGCTAGAGTGCTTATACATGAAGCTTTACAGTGTAAAATAGATAGAAATATATAATAAAGGATTAACTTGGATCAGACATTAATACTTTTTGGAATGTTGTTTTTATTTAGCGTTATATTTAGTAAAATTTCCGATAAATACGGTATTCCTGCGCTTTTAATGTTTCTTGGTATCGGCATGCTTGCTGGGAGCGATGGTATAATCGGACTAGAGTTTGATAATGCAAAGATAGCAGAAGATGTAGGAACGATAGCTCTTGTTTATATTCTTTTTGCGGGTGGATTTAATACTAGTTATAAATCCATAAAACCGATTTTTAAAACAGGTTTTATACTAGCTACTTTAGGAGTCGTTATTTCAGCAGGGATTACTGGATTATTTGCTTATTATATAATGCAATTTTCCATTTTAGAATCTTTACTTTTCGGTGCTATAATAAGTTCAACTGATGCAGCTGCTGTATTTTCTATAATGCGTTCTACTAAATTTAAAAATAATCTATCTTCGCTTTTAGAGTTTGAAAGCGGAAGCAATGATCCTATGGCGATATTTTTAACTATTACGATTTTAAGCCTTATAACAGCTGCTAGCATACCAGATAAATTTATTTTAGGTTTAGGGCTTTTGCTTGAATTTGTTTTGGGCGGAGTTATGGGATATCTATTTGGCGTTATGATACCAAGTCTTATTAATAGAATAAAACTCGGCTACTGGGGATTGTATCCGGTTTTACTTATATCTTTGATAGCTATTTTGTTTGGATTAACGGAAAATATCGGCGGAAATGGCTTTATAGCTGTTTATACGGCTGGAATTTTTGCAAATAAAAAGGAGTTTTTATATAAGAAAAATTTGATTGGATTTTTTGATGGTATTGCATGGATGATGCAGATATTCGTATTTTTAACTTTGGGACTTTTGGTGTTTCCAAGTGAGCTTCCAAATGTAGCTTTTATAAGCATTATAATGGCTTTTGTGGTTATGTTTATCGCTAGACCCATTAGTGTGTTTATCTCAACTATTTTTTCAAAATATACTACAAAAGAGAAGCTTTTCATATCATGGGTCGGTCTTAGAGGCGTCGTGCCGATCATACTTGCTACATATCCTCTATCGTCAAATACTCCAAATGCTCAGCTGATATTTAATGTGATATTTTTTATGGTTTTAATATCGGTTTTAACTCAAGGAACTACTTTGAATAAGAGCGCAAAGATTTTTGGTGTCATAGAAACTCCAAAAATTATCGCATCAAATTTTCCAAATACTCCAATTTCACATAATGATTTAAAACAATACACAATAGGAAAAAATTCAAAAATCATAGGAAAGAACTTATCTGAATTAGAACTTCCAGATGACTTTTTAATACTTTTAGCTAAGCGAAACTCAGAGTATGTAAAAGTAGGCGGATCTTTTGAATTTATGGAGAACGATATGCTTTTGATATTATGCAATAATGAAATTAGATATCAAAAAGTACTAAAAATTTATGATTTTTAACCTTATTTTAAGCAAATTTATTTGATAATAAAAACTAATTTTTAAAATAAGGAGACAAAATGAAAAAACCTATGTTAATAATTAGTGCGGCTGCGCTTCTTGCAAATTTAGCTTTTGCGCTTGAGATAGATACAAATTTAGCTAAGATTGATATAACTGCATTTAAAACAGCCAATAAAACAGCCGTTCCTTCTACTTTTAACGATGTAAAATTTAGTTTTCCAAAAAGTAGTGGAAGCGTATCTGAGATACTTACTGGAGCTACTGCAAGTATAGATTTAAACAGTATTGATACTTTCAAAAATCCAATAAGAGATAAAAATATAAAAGAGAAATTTTTCTCTCATTTAGCATCTCAAAATGTTGAATCTAAAATCACCTCAGTAAGCGGCGATGATAATGTAGGCGAAGTTAAAATGAGTGTTAAATTTAATAATGTAGAAAAAGAAATTCCTATGAAATACGAGGTTAAAGATTCTAAACTTATAGCATCTGGAGAGATCGATTTTAATAGCGATTTCAACGCAAAAGACGCATTTGAGAAGTTTAGCACCGATAAAATTATAGCCGGTTTGCACTCTAAAAAAACATGGCCAAATATAATCGTAGGATTTGAAGTTCCGGTTAAATAACATCATATCGGCATTTAATTAGTAATAAAGTTTGAATGCTGTAATATTCCGAATTTAAAATAAAGGCTTATTATGGAATTCGAACTTTGGCACTATGCGCTACTCTTTTTTGTAGCATGTTTTAGCGGTTTTGTGGATGCCATAGCTGGAGGTGGAGGGCTGATCACTATACCGATTCTTATATCAGTAGGCATCCCAGAACATATAGCTTTAGCTACCAATAAACTCCAATCTAGCTTCGGAAGTTTCACTGCTACTTTAAATTTTAGTTTAAAAGGTTATATAAATTATAAAGATATTTGGATAGGAATTGTTTTTACTTTTATAGGTGCTGTTTTAGGCACGATTTGCGTATTAGTCATAGATCCGAAAATTCTTAGTTATCTTATACCTATATTTTTGATTTTAATATTTTTATATACTATTTTTAGTCCAAAGATCGGCGAGAAAGATAGAGCTGCAAAGCTAAGCCCTAAGGTTTTTTATATAACTTTTGGCTTGATGCTTGGATTTTATGATGGATTTTTTGGACCCGGAGCCGGATCTTTTTGGATGTTCGCTATGGTTGCGCTGCTTGGAATTCATATGAAAAAAGCAGTCGCTCATACAAAAGCTCTAAATTTTACCTCAAATATAGTATCTTTGGGAGTTTTTATAGCCGGCGGACAGATTCTTTGGATGCTTGGTATAATCATGGGATTTGGTCAAATTATAGGTGCATATTTTGGATCAAAAATGGTTATTAAAAAAGAGGTTAAATTTATAAAAATAGTATTTTTAGTAGTTGTAGCTTGTACTATTTTAAAGCTAATTTATGATCTTTTTGTAAAACAGCTTTTAACTTGAATTTAATATAAATTTAGCTATAATCGCAAGAAAATTTTAAATAAGGTTGTTTAATGAAGGAACTATTTCTCTTTTCAGATATGATTATGCATAGCCATACTTTTAACTATCTTTTTCATCTTATTTTAGTCGCTATTATCGTTCTTATAGTAGCAAAACTTGCTACAAGGTCTATGCAGCTTGTCCCTAGAGGATCGCAAAATCTTTTGGAGGCTTATTTGGAAGGTATAGTATCAATGGGACGCGACGTAATGGGTAGTGATGAATTAGCTAGGAAATATCTTCCGCTTGTTGCTACAATAGGTCTGATTGTTCTTACTAGTAACGTGATTGGTATTATTCCGGGATTCGAGGCTCCTAGTTCTAGTTTAAATTTAACCTTATGTCTGGCTCTTAGCGTATTTTTGTATTATAATTTTGAAGGTATCAGAACTCAAGGAATTATAAAATATTTTGCTCACTTTATGGGACCAAATAAAATTTTAGCTCCGCTTATGTTTCCTATAGAGATAGTTTCTCATCTTTCACGCATTGTTTCATTGTCATTTCGTCTTTTTGGAAATATCAAGGGCGATGATCTATTTTTAATGGTTGTACTTAGCCTTGCTCCATGGGTGGCTCCGCTTCCTGCATTCGCTCTTCTTACTTTTATGGCACTTCTTCAAACATTTATTTTTATGATTTTAACTTATGTTTATTTAGCAGGCGCTGTTGTTGTTAGTGAGGAGCATTAAGGATTTGATATCTTTTATTAGATATTTTTTACATTTTCTACTTGGAGCGTCTTGGGCTATAGCGGTTCTTGGTGCTCTTTATTCATTTTTTAATTTTCATCATATAGGTTATATTTTATCTTTATTTTACGGAGGGCTTTTTGGTATTATTTTAGCTCTGTTTTTTTATATTTTGATAGCATTATTTGAAGCAAATGTTAAGTTACGCAATAACAGATCCTAAATTATATTCAAATTTAAAAGATAGTTTTTTTAAATTTGAAAGACTTCAAACAGCTGATTTTATACTTTTTAGAGATAAAATTTGTAGCGATTATGTTAAAAAAGCTGAAATTTTTATGAGTTTAAAACCGAATTTCAAGGCTAAATTTATAATACACAACGATCTAAATTTAGCATTAAATTTAAAAGCCGACGGTATCCATTTTAGCTCAAATTTGATAGCGAATTTAAAAAATACTCCACAAAGTTTAATTAAATTCGCTAGTACACACAATGAAAAAGAGATAGAAGACGCTATAAAATTAGGCGCTGATTTTATAACTTTTAGCCCCATATTTTCGACCCCAAACAAAGGTGAACCAGTCGGCATAGAGACCCTAAAAAAAATCGTTTTAAATTCATCCGTTAAAGTATTTGGGCTTGGTGGTATAACTACTAAAAAGCATATAAAAATGGTGGAACTAGCAAAAGCCGCCGGATTTGCATCTATCAGATATTTTGCTAATTAAAAATTCAATAAATTTATGCTAAAATCACACAAATATAGATAATAAAAAGGTAATTTTATGTTCGAGACCGTTATAGGATTAGAAGTCCATTGTCAGCTAAATACTAAAACAAAGATATTTTGCAGTTGTAGCACTAGTTTTGGCGATGAACCAAACACTCACGTATGCCCGACTTGTCTAGCACTTCCTGGAGCACTTCCGGTGTTAAATAAAGAAGCCGTAAAGAAAGCCATTAGCTTTGGTAAAGCCATAAATGCGACCGTAAATAAAAAAAGTGTCTTTGATAGAAAAAACTATTTTTATCCCGATCTTCCAAAAGCGTATCAAATTTCACAATTTACCATTCCTATCGTTGAAAAAGGTGAGCTTTTCATAAAAGTAGGCGGTGAAATAAAAAGAATAGGCATAACAAGAGCTCATCTTGAAGAAGACGCCGGTAAAAATAATCATGAAACAAACAAAAGTTTAGTAGACCTAAACCGTGCAGGAACTCCGCTTCTTGAGATAGTAAGCGAACCAGATCTTAGAAATAGCGATGAAGCAGTGGCGTATCTCAAAAAACTTCATAGTATACTTAGGTTTTTAAATATCAGCGACGCAAATATGCAAGAAGGCTCATTTCGTTGTGATGTAAATGTCAGCATACGTCCAAAAGGCGATGAAAAACTTTATACTAGAGTCGAGATAAAAAACCTAAATTCGTTTAAATTTATCCAAAAAGCCATAGAATATGAAGTAGAGCGCCAAATACTGTCTTGGGAAGATGGCAAATATGATGAAGAAGTTTATCAAGAAACAAGGCTTTTTGATACAAATAAGCTTGTTACAAAGTCGATGAGAAGTAAAGAAGATAGCGCCGAGTATCGTTATTTCCCAGATCCGGACCTGCTTCCTGTCATAATACCTGATAAGATGATGGAAGAAGCCAGTGTGTTGCCTGAACTTCCAGATGAAAAAAAGGCAAGATATGTAAAAGATCTTGGCATAAAAGAGAGTGATGCCGAAGTCATCATAAGTAGTTATGAGATGGCGAGATATTTTGAAGATCTTATAGAAGCAAAAAACTCACCGAAACTTGCCGTTACTTGGCTTTGTGTGGAGCTTTTAGGGCGTCTTAAAAACGGTGTTACGATAGAAACAAGTCCTGTTGATAGTAAAAAACTTTCAAATTTAATAAGTCGCATAGAAGACGGAACTATCAGTCAAAAAGCCGCAAAAGACGTGCTTGATTATGTTATGGAGCACGATGAAGATGTTAGTAGCGTTATAGAAAAACTCGGTCTTAAACAAGTCAGCGATGATTCGGCGATTTTGGCTATCATTGATAGCGTTTTATCTGCAAATAGCGATAAAGTAGCTGAGTTTAAAAGCGGAAAAGACAAGCTTTTTGGATTTTTCGTAGGTCAAGTTATGAAAGAAGGAAAAGGTGCATTTAACCCAAGCAAGGTAAATAACTTGTTAAAATCAAAACTTTAAGAGTCGTAAATATGAAAATAGCAGTGATAGGAGCCGGTAAGTGGGGACAGGCACTTTTTTTTGCTCTTAAGCAAAAAAATAATTGTGTTATAAGTTCTCGTACAAAAAGAGATTTGGAAGATTTTGTAAATTTAAAAGATGCTTTAGAATGCGAATATATCGTTTTTAGTATAGCTACGCAAAGTATTAAAGAGTTTTTAAATTTAAACTTTATTGATAAAAATCAAAAAATATTAGTTGCTTCAAAAGGTATAGAAACTAGTAGTTCTAAATTTATAGATGAGATATTTTGCGAATTTACCAGTTCTGAAAATTTAGCATTTTTAAGCGGTCCTAGCTTTGCTAGTGAAGTAACACAGAAATTGCCGTGTGCTTTGGTTATCAGTAGTCATAACGAAAATTTGGCAAAAATTTGGGCGGGCGCATTTCCAAATTTTATCAAAACATATATAAGCAGCGACGTTATAGGTAGTGAAATTTGCGGAGCTTATAAAAATGTTATCGCGATCGCAAGTGGAATTTGTGATGGTTTAATGCTTGGGAATAATGCAAGAGCAAGCTTGATATCGCGCGGACTTGTCGAGATGAGCCGTTTTGGCGAGTATTTCGGTGCTAAAAATGAGACATTTTTGGGGCTTAGTGGAGCCGGAGATCTATTTTTAACAGCTTCTAGTGTACTTTCAAGAAATTATAGAGTAGGGCTTGGACTTGCAAAAGGAATGCCTATTCATGAAATTTTAAAAGAGCTTGGAGAGGTTGCAGAGGGCGTACCTACAGCCTATGCTATCACAAGAATCGCAAATGAAAAGTCGATTTATACGCCGATCGCAGCTGAAGTTTGTGCTATGCTAAATGGAAAAAATGTTAAAGAATCACTCAAGGATTTATTAAAAAGAAAATGAAAAAATTAATTATATTTTTTGCTAGCGTTTATTTGTTGTTTGGTGCTTCAAATGATGAAGCAGAGCTTAAAAAGATGATAGGTCAAATGATTATGATAGGATTTAGCCACTCAAGCGCAAATGATAGTTGGACTGATCAACTTGTACTTGATGCAGGTTTTGGTCGTATAGGCGGAGTTATGCTTCTTGCTAGAAATATCAGCACAAAAGACGAGCTTATCAAACTTACGAAAAAATTATCTTCATCAAAATCAAAACACAAGCTTCTCATTGCTATCGACGAGGAGGGCGGAAAAGTCAGTAGATTTATAAATAAAGACGGCTTTAAGCATTTTCCATCGGCCTACGAAGTCGGTAGCAAGATGAATTTAAATAAAGCCGGTATCATATACAAAGATATGGCAGATCAGTTAAAAAACCTTGGAATCAATATGAACTTTGCTCCCGTCGTCGATGTTTATAATCCAAACTCATCTATAATAGGACAAAAAAATAGAGCATTCAGTAAAAATCCTGATGAAGTTATAGCATATAGTAGCGAGTTTATAAAATCATTTGACAAGGCAAACATAAAAACTGTGCTAAAACATTTTCCTGGCCATGGAAATGCTATCAAAGATACTCATAAAGAAAAAACAGTTGTGGATAACTACGATTTTGATGAATTAAAGCCGTATTTTGAGTTGATAAAACGAGGTCAAGCAAGTTTCATCATGGTAGCTCACGTGTATATACCAAATTTAGATGATAAAAATCCGGCGGTTTTGTCAAAACATATAGTAAGCGATATCTTAAAAAATCGTTTTAAATTTAAAGGTGCAGTTATGAGCGACGATCTTCTTATGAAAGGTCTTGGCGAGCTTAGCATAGAACAAAAAGTCGTAAGAGCGATAAATGCCGGAGTGGATATAGTTTTGGTTAGTGAGTATTTTTTAAATAACTCAAACTCTATAAAAATAATAAATGACGCGATATTAAATGCGGTAAATAGCGGCAAGATAAGCAAAGAGCGTATAAAGGACGCCTATACAAGGATACTTAGATCAAAAGAAGGTTTATGAGCTTAATTTATCAAATTCAGCTTTTAAATCGTCTTTTATTTTTTGGCTTACATTTTCTGCATCTTTTAAATTTGAAATAACAAAATCGTCTATTTTGCTTAAAAAATTAAAAAGTTTTTCTTCCCAAACTGCTTTATCTTTTGTGTTTGTATTCATAGTTTGTAAAAAAACGAGTTCTTTGCTAAAATTGCTTAACATCTCTAAACAAGTATCTTTACTAGCACTATCATTTATATTTCCATCGGTTACTAACTCTCTAAGCCATGAGATTTTTTCATCTATGGCATTACAAAAGCTATCATAATATGATAAATTTGGATTTAACTCATCTTTTTCTATCTTTTTTGTTAGTTTGTTGATTTGTGAATTTAAAATAGCTGCGATTATCATCACCACAATGGCTATTAATATAATATCTTGTTCACCCATTTTTTCTCCATAATCCACTGATACCAGCTATTACTAAGCTAATCCAGATCAAAATAAAACTGATAAGCTTGTAGCTATCAAGAGTCTCATTATACACAAAAATAGCAATCAAAAGGCTTAAACTAGGGCTTATATACTGCAAAAATCCTATTGTAGATAGTTTTAGGTATTTTGTTGATGCGTTGAAGGTTAATAGAGGTATTATGGTAACAAATCCGCTTAAAAATAGTAATAATCCATTTAGTTCAAATCCAAATTTACTATTTGAGTTTAATCCAAGATATGAAATATACGCTATAGCTATCGGTACTAAAAGAAGCGTTTCTATAAAAAGCCCTTCAAAAGTCGGAATGCTTACTTTCTTGCGAATAAGTCCGTATAATGCAAAAGACAATGGCAATATAAGAGATATAAAAGGCAAGCTTCCAAGTGCGTAAATTTGAATGC
>OODU01003056.1_pt1 | contig 13243 bp, 11 predicted proteins | sample 1671171 | NCBI WGS metagenome assembly OODU01 (sample SAMN06348129, study PRJEB24527) | human gut metagenome | biome: human gut; feature: ankylosing spondylitis patient; material: feces | host: Homo sapiens | place: China | collected 2015-10
GGTTTTTATACTCCCAGAGGGAGAAAGTTTCCGAATGGGAACTTTCGGACGTCCGTGTTTTGCGAAGTCAAAACACATCTTGTCGGAAAAGCGTTAGCTTTTCGACAGGATAAGACGCCCCTCAGTGTGCCGCGTAAGCGACGCGCTGAGGGGCGTTAGGCTGTGTCCGAACGCAGTTCGGCACAGCCTTCTCGATTCAAAGGCTTTGCCTTTGAATCGAAGCATTAAATTTTTACGGTCCAGCCCATATCGTCGGGCAGCTTGCCCCACTGGATGCCGGTCAGGGTGTTGTACAGCTTGTGGGTTACTTCGCCGATTTCGCCGCCATTGATATGCGCAACGTCGCCCTCGTAACGAAGCTCGCCGACCGGAGAGATAACCGCCGCCGTGCCGGTGCCGAATACCTCTTCCAGCTTGCCGTCGTGGGACGCCTTCATAACGTCAACGATCGGCAGACGCTCCTCGGATACCGGAATGCCCCACTTCTTGAGCAGCTCGATGCAGCTCATGCGGGTAACGCCCGGCAGAACCGTGCCGATAGTCGGAGCGGTGTAAACCGTGCCGTCGATCTTGAAGAAGCAGTTCATGGAGCCGACTTCCTCGACGTACTTGTGCTCAACACCGTCCAGCCACAGGGTCTGCTCGTAGCCGAGCTCGTGCGCCTTGACCTGAGAAATCAGGGATGCCGCGTAGTTACCGCCGCACTTGGTGAAGCCGGTGCCGCCCGGGCATGCACGGGTGTACTCGTCCTCGACGAAAATCTTTACCGGGTTGATGCCGGTGGAGTAGTAAGCGCCGACCGGGGAGCATACGATGATGAACTTATGGGTCTTGGAGGTACGGACGCCCAGATGCGGCTCGGTCGCGATAACGAACGGGCGGATGTACAGGCTCGTGCCCTCTGCGTGCGGAACCCAGTCCTGATCGAACTCAACGATGGCCTTGACTGCCTGAACGAAGTCCTCGACCGGCAGGCTCGGCAGGCACATACGATGGTTGGTGTTGATCATGCGCTCTGCATTCTTGTCGGGGCGGAACAGCTGGATGGAGCCGTCCGGCGTGCGGTACGCCTTCATGCCCTCAAAGGACTCCATTGCGTAGTGGAAAACCATCGCTGCGGGATCAAGCTCGAGCGGCTGATAGGGCACGATGCGGGCGTCATGCCAGCCCTGTTCCTCATCGTGGTCAATGATCAGCATGTGATCGGTATAATGAACGCCGAAACCGAGGTTGCTCTCGTCCGGCTTAGCCTTAGGAGTTGTAGTGCGCTGTGTTTTGATCTGCAGCATGGTGTGTCACTCTTTCTGTGTTGGTTTAGTTTCAACCATTATTATAGCACTTCGTTCTGATAAAGCAAGAGCAATACCGCATAATTCCCATCGAAACAGTCGGTACATATTTATACAACTTTTGCGAATAAACGGTATTGCCTAAATACTCATTCTCAGAGGAAATCCCGCGCAGATACGTGACAAAGCGGCGCGGATTTGCTATAATAAAATCAACTGACGATAGAAAGGGTGAGGAACAGTGAAAAAGGCATGGAGACGTGCGCTCGGCGGACTCCTTTGCGCGGGACTGCTTTTCGGCGCTGTTCCTGCGCCCGCGCGGGCGCTGACGCTGACGGCGGTGAACGACAGCCTGCTGCCGCTTTCGGACAGCACCATGCCCGCCCGGCTCGGCGGCGAGCTTTACGTGCCGTACGGCGTTTTCTCGCAGCTCGGCGTGTCCTCGTCCGCCTCGGACGGGGTGCTGAATATGTCCGCAAACGGCGAAACGCTCAGCTTTTCGCCCGATGAAGGCTACGTTTATGACCAGGACCTCAACAGCTACGCCACCCCGGCGTACTCGATGAACGGCACGACCTACGTTCCGGTCAAGCTGTGCTGCGGCAAGTTCGGCCTGAGCTACTCGACGCTTTCGGTCGCAGGGGAAACCGTTCTCCGCGTGACGGACGGCTCGGCTTCGAGCGACTCCGCGTTCGCCTCCTCCAAGGCGGCGAGCATCGAAAACAGCATCAACAGCTACAAGGGGATTTCGTCCTCGGACGGCTCCTCGCAGAACGGCGGCGGCACCACCGGCGGCACGACCGCGCAGACGCCTGCGGAAACGCCCATCCCTAAGGTCGAGGAAAAGCCGACCCGCAAGCCTTCGCGCGTGTATCTGACGTTCTACGGCGCACCGGATAAAAATGCGCCCGATATTCTCGACGCGCTGAAGCAGGACGGCCGCACGGCGGCGTTCTTCCTGCCGGCTGACACGGCGGAGTGGACGGACGATACCGTGCGCCGCATCGTCGCGGAGGGGCACACGGCGGCGCTGCTGCTGGAGGCGGACGAAAAGGCGTCCGGGGAGGCGCTTACAGAGCGGCTGACCCTCGCAAACGAGCGGCTGCGGCTGCTGACCGGCGTGCAGACCCGCATCGTTTCGGTATCCACAGGCTGTGCAAAACTATCGGAGGCGCAGCGGAATGCGCTCATCGACGCCGGATACCGGCTGTGGGACGCGAACATGGATGCCGGGGACGAAAAAGGCACGGCGGCCCGCGCTTACGCCGAAACCGCGCAGCGCTTTTCCGAAACGAACGCCACAGTCGTGCTCGGTCTGCACCACAGCAGGGAAACCGCCGAAGCGGTCGAGCTGATCTCCGCCTATATGTCGCGGCAGGGCATCCCGTCCGGCACGATCACCCTCGCCCAGACGCCGATGAACAGCGCAAACGAAACAAGATAAGCTGTCGCGCGGCAGCAGAGCCTTTTGATTGATAAAAATGTGATAAAAAGCCTGCATTTGAACCGAGAAATGGTCAGATGCAGGCTTTTCTGCGCTCAAAGCTGGGTTTTCTCCACGCGCATGACGATGGCGGTGCGGTCGTCGTCGCTGCCGCGGCCCTTGGCCTCGGTGACGAGCCGCGCGGCAAGCTCCTTCGGCCCCTCGCCTCCGTGCTCGCGGAGCAGCTCACGCACCCAGTTATCGTCCAGACCGTCGGAAACGCCGTCCGACACCAGAATGAACAAATCGCCGTGCCCCAGCCGCAGCGGCACCGACTGATACTGATTTTTCTCGTCCGAAAGGCCGACCGGGAGCGACTTTCCGGCGAGCACGCTCCATCGTCCGCCCGTGCGCACGTAGGAGGGCGCCGCGCCGCATTTGAGGCTTTCCGCCTGCCCGGTGAACAGGTCGAGCGTGAGAGCATCGAGGGTGACGAAGCGCGTGCCGTCCGAGCGCAGCCGCAGGGCGGGGGAGACCGCGCCGAGCGCGTCCGTGAGCGAGATGCCCGCGCGGAGAAAGCGCTCCATCGACCCGGCGAGCATCCGACTGTCCTGCGCGGCGGCCGCGCCCGAGCCCATGCCGTCCGCAAGCAGCAGGCAGGCAACGCCCGCATCGGTCAGGAACCAGCAGCCGGTGTCGCCCGAAACCGAAACGCCCGAGCGCTGCTGGCGGCCGATGCCGACCACGGCGCGGAACGGGGCGCGTTCATGCAGCTCGATGTAGTCGCCGAACTCGTTCTGCGCGGCCTTCGGCTCGGTCAGTCCCACCCCGAGCAGGGCGCTCAGTCCCGCGGCGAAGCCCTCGCCCTGCCGGAGAATGTCGGGCGTGCCGTCGCCGTACAGCTCGATGATGAGCCGCCCCTGCGCGTCGCGCACCGCGCACACCCGGTCGATCCAACCGAACGCCGCCGCGTACCGGCGTACCTGCTTTTCCATCATCGGCTGCGCGGTCACGTCCTGCGTCACCTCCGCGCCGAGCTGGCGGAGAATGTCCGTGATGCCGGCGTACTGCCGCGCGAGCAGACTTCGGTTCTCCTCCTGCTGCCGCCGCATGCTCTGCCGCTCACGCAGGGCGAACAGGGCGCTGTTGATGGCGCGGATAAGCTCGGGCAGGTGGACGCAGCGGGCGGTGAAGTGGTAGGGGAAGTCCTGCATTTCCGCCCGACCCCGCGCAAGCATCGGCTGCGTCACGTCATTCAGCGCGGCGAGGGTGGAAACGTAGTCCTTCTGCCAGCACTGGGCGCACAGCACGCAGTTCCGGCACACCCGGTCGCTTGCCCGGTCGAACACGACCTTCAGGTTCTCGTCCCCGGCGGCGCGGCCCTCCGCCGCTCCGTTCAGCATGGCGAGATACAGCTCGTAGAACGCCTGCGCCGCCTCGGTCGCGCACTGTCCCGCCGCCCGGCGCAGGCGAAGCCGGGTTTTCGTTCCGATGAGCGACTCGGGCAGGAGCGTCCGCCGCAGCGCGTTCCAGACCGCCTCGGGGAGCGACGCGAACAGCAGAACCGCCGCTGTCAGCTCGGAGAGCATGGGGATGAACAGGTCGCTTCCCGTGCCGAGCATGGCGGCGCACAGACCCGAGGCAAACGCGCAGAGCGCGAATTTTCCGCGTCCGCCCTCGCGGAACAGTCCGGCGGCGGTCGCGCTCAGGCCGTAGCAGCAGGTGAACAGCGCCCCTTCGCCCACGCCGAGATCCATTACCGCGCCGAAGGCGACGCCCGCCGCCGCACCGGCCGCCGGACCGCCGAGATAGGCCGTGCCGAGCACGAGCAGGAGCGACGCCGCCCGCGCCGGGGCAAACAGACCGAACAGGCTGAGGTCGGAAACGCTGAGCAGCACGGTCGCGGTCACGGCGAGCAGCGTCACCGGTCTGCGCCAGTCGCTGTCCTCGCGCGGCGGAGCGAGAGCCGCCCCGTAGACCCGGCACGCCCCGAACGTCATTCCCTGCACGGCGAGAAAGGTCATGACGACCGGCGCGCGCAGCTCCTCCCCGAACGGCAGAAAGACAAAGGTGCAGGCGGTACCGGCCGCCGCAGCCGCCGCCGGGGCGAACCACGGCCGCCGCACAACGTCCAGTCCGGTGCATACGCTCATGACGCACAGCACGATGAGCGCCGCCGCCACATAGACGCCCCCGAGCAGTCCGTCCTCCATCAGCATCGCGCCGCAGACCACGCCGCCGAGGGCGGAAAGCCCCGCGCCCTGCGCCATCATGGCGGACGCCATCGCAAGGCCGAACGGCGCATAGCCGCCCAGCACGTTCGCCCGCATGAGCAGCGCACACAGCACGAAGCGCCGCGTTCCGGTGAGCAGGCGGTGCAGATGTTCCTCGTTCCACAGGCGGACCACCGCGCTCGCGGCTCTTCCGAGCAGCTGCGGCGCACGCCTCGTTTTTTGCTTGTCCATTTCACTGAGCCTCCCTTTACGGAATTAGTATAATCCACGCAAAGTGCAGGAAGTGGCGGAAAATACAGGCGGTAATATCGTTTTTAACGGTTTCAAAGTGCGAAAAACGGCGGTGCGGGTCAGATGACATTTCCCGCGTCCGCCGCTCTCTCAGAAAACGAGCACGATGCCCCAGATAACGCTCGCCGCGACAGCGCCCGTGAGAAACGCCGCCGCGAGCCGGGGCATGACCGCGCGTCCCCGTCTGCGCCGCCGTGTGCCGAGGCACCCTTCCGCAATGCGGCACGCCTCGCGCACGGCATCGCCGCGCGGACACGCCGCATCACGCACGAGAAAAAACGCCTGCTCGAACGGACTGCCGCTCGCCGGACGCACCACGATGACCCGGCGGCTGATACCCTTTACCATGAAAAACACCCCTTTCACGGTAAGGATTGCCGGATTTAGCGTATTTCATACGTTTCGCTCGAAACCACGCTGACGCGCGAAATGCCGACAGGCTGCGGCCTCTATATCGTCCATTCGGGCGGCGTGCGCATGAAAAGTTCGTTGTGGAGAGCTGCGAGGGCGTCCCATGTCGCGCGGTCGGTCACGCCGGTCTGCGGCAGGATAAACACGCCCTGCATCAGACGCACGGCGGCGGCGGTCTCCGGGTCGTACTCGCCCGTGAGGGGAACGGGCGCGGTGTTCGCGTAGTGCGGCGCGGCGGTGGCGAGTATCAGCTGGAGCACGAAAACCGCGCGGCCCCGGCAGCCGGGGGCGAGAACGCCGCTTCTCGGGAAGAAAAGCACGGCGGCGGGCGGCGTATCGGCGGCGAAAAGCTGCGCCGCGGCGGCGTAGATGCTGTCCCAGGTTTCGCGGTCGACTCTGCCCGTGACGGGCAGTCCGCATTCGCGCTGATGCGCTCGGACGGCCTCGGCGGTCTCCGCGCCGTAAATCCCGTCCGGCACGAGAGGCGATACGCCGCGCTCCTGCTGAAGCCGCCGTAGACAGGTTTGCAAATCGTAAATATGCTGCGATTTCTGTTCCTCGCTGTACATTATTCACCCTCCTCGCCGAGCGTGTAGCCGGGGTACTGCCCGGCGTTTACGAGGGAGGACGCCTCAACATCGGCGGCGAGCCGGGCCATGCCCTCCCATGTCAGCGGCCCGACCGCGCCCGTGGCCGGCAGACCGAGCAGCGTCTGCACAACGGACACCGCGCTTTCGGTCGCGTCTCCGAAAATGCCGTCCACCGTGACAGTCGGCACCTCGGGATAGCCGCGCGATATGATGTTCACAAGCTCCTGCGCCCGGCGGACGTCCTCGCCGCGCATTCCGCTGACAAGAAACACCTCGGGCAGGCCGACGAACAACTCGAGCCACTGCTGTTCCGGCTGCACGAGCAGCACCGAGCGGTAGGTCGAGAGCAGCGCGTCCCACGTTGCGCGGTCAACCACGCCGGTCACGGGCAGGCCGAGCATCCGCTGATAGCTTTCGACAGCCTCGCGGGTCTGAGGTCCGAAAACGCCGTCGAGCTGCGACGCCTGCCAGCGGGGGAGGGCATCGTAGTATTCGCCCACGATGGCGAGAAAATACTGCAAGAGCTTTATCGAAACGCCGCTCATGCCCTCGCGAAGCTCCTCCGGGTACTGGCGCGAGATTTCTTCCAGGGTGAGTCCCTCGCTGTCCAGCTCGCTCAACCGCTTTACATTGTTAAAGACAGAGGCGATGCGGTACCATGTCGCGCGGCCGACCAGACCATCGGGCGTCAGGTTGAACTGGCGCTGAAAGGCGCGGACAGCGGCCTCGGTATCCGCGTCAAAAACGCCGTCCGCCGGGTAGATTTTCGGAATGCCGGGGTAGTTGGTCGAAATGCGGTTGAGCCGCGTCTGCACGGTGCGGACGTCCTCGCTGTTCTCGCCGAGCCGCAGCGTCACGCCGGGAAACGAGCCGCCGAGGGCGGGCGCAAGCGGGGCGTCCGTCACGAAGCTGATGTCGTCCCCGTAGAACGAGCGCACGATTTCCTCGGCGGAAAGTCCCTGCTCCGCGAGCGGGACCGTGCCCCACTGGCTGAGCCCGCCGGGGCAGGTGACGGTCGTGCCGTTGCAGTATTGCGTAAAGAGCGGCTCGACCGCGTTTCCGCGCGTGAGATAGCTGCCGGTCATGTCGTCCACGATGTTCGAAATGTTCTCGAAAATGTCGCGTCCGGCGACGAAAGACTGGTCATACCGGGTGGAATTGGTGATGTCGAAGTCGTACCCCTGGGCGCGGTACCACTCGGTAAATATCCGGTTGAGCGCGTAGGACATCTGGGCGTAGATGTTCGCGCGGATGGCGGCCTCGGGCCAGGTCGGGTAGATTTCCGAGGAGGCGACATTCTTGATGTAGTCCGCGAACGGAACGGTAACGTTGGGCGCGTCGGCGCTCGGCGCACCGAGGTGCACGGTGATGGTTTCGGGTATGGTGACGGGCAAAAAAATCACTCCTTTTCGGGCAGAGGCGTGAGCGCCACGGGGAGCACCGCCGGCACCCCGGCGAACAGCGTCACGTGCAGGGCGGTGAGCGGCACGAAGCCTTCCCGCGCGGCCTCGACCGTGTAGAGCGCGTAAGGCGTGACCTGACCGGGGGAGAGCGAAGCGCTGCGCGGCGGCGCGGCGAGCGTCATGGGCGGCGTCATGCCGTCCCGGTCGGTGCGGACCGCGTAGAGCAGGGTGCGCGTGCCGTTTTCGTCCGGAGCGGTCGATACCGTGACGAGCGCGTTTTCGAGCGGCTGTGCGCCGAGCGCGGTCGTGACGGCCACGCGAAGAACAGAGGTGTCCGGCGCATTTTCCATAAAAAGACCTCCTTGTCAAAGCCTGTCGCAAAACTAACGTTTTGCCGACAATCTGTGTTCTGACAGCGCATAGCGCTGCAGAACACGGACGTCCGAAAGTTCCCATTCGGAAACTTTCTCCCTCTATAAGTATAAAAACCGTGATACATGCTCCCGGTTTTTATGATTTTGCGTTGCAAAACCTATTTCATGCGCGCTCCCGCGCGAAACATTGTATTCTCGAAAAATTGACTTTATCGAGAGACCTCCTTGTCAAACCGAAAGTTCAAACGTATAATATAAGATATCAGGATTTCATTTTCGGATTTCAGGAAAGGCAGGAACTTCGAATGCAGGATTACAAAACCATCTGCGATATGTGCGCAGAGCAGGAAGAAAAGTTTCAGTTCGAGCGCTTTTCGCGCAAGGATGCGCTGCATATCGGCCTCAAGCTGATTGAAAACGCGGAAAAGCAGCAGCAGCCGGTCGCGGTCGAGATCGTGGTGAACGGCCTTACCGTGTTCCGCTTCTTCATGGACGGCGCGAAGCCGGAGAGCGAGCTGTGGCTCGCACGCAAGCGCAACGCGGTCGAGCTGACCGAAGGCTCGTCGCTTAAAATGTTCGCGGAGATGGAGAGCGCGGGCCAGACGTTCGCGGACCGCAAGCTGTGCGGCGACGACTACGCGGCGGGCGGCGGCTTCCCGATCACGCTTCGCGGCACGGGTGTTGTCGGCTCGATCTGCGTTTCCGGCTTTGACGACCATCTGGACGACCATCAGCTGGTCATCAATACGCTTGCGGAATATTTAGCGTAACAGTTTTGAAAAAATGAAATTGTTCTGCACCGTAGGGCGGGGCACTCCAGAGTGGCTTCTCTTGCGGCTTTGCCGCAATTCACCTTCTGCCCTCACCCCGCCGCAGAACAGCGGAGAGCATCCACAAACTCAGGACCGGGCACACGCCCGGTCTTTTTCCATGCCTTTTTCTATGCCAGACGCACCTTGAACGTTTTCGCCCAGTGCTCGAGCTGCATGATATAGGCGCAGATCTGCGGCACGCGCATCAGCTGACCGAACCACGGCTCGGGCAGACTGTCGGGGTCGGCGACAAGGGCGCGGACGGCTTCCCGGTCGAACAGCGCCCCGGCGAACGAGTTTCTGTCCGCGAGGATCTTCATCGCGCCCTCGGCGCACAGACGGGCGTAAACGGGGTGAAACGTCTTGGGATAGGGGCTTTTCTTGCGGAAAACCACCTCTTCTGGCAGTTCATCGGCAAACGCACGGCGGACGATGCCCTTTTCGCGGCCGTCCAGCGCCTTGAACGCCCACGGCATATTATAGGCGTATTCGACGATGTGATGGTCGCAGAACGGCACGCGGACCTCAAGGCCGGAGTACATGCTCATGCGGTCCTTGCGGTCGAGCAGGGTCGCCATGAACCAGTCGAGGTTGAGCACGAACATCTCGCGCATCCGGGCGTCCTTCCGGCTGTCCGAGGGCAGCCCCGGCGCACGGCGGCAGGTCGAGAGATAGTGCTCGCGGACGAAATCCGCGCCGTCCTGAACCACGCCGGGTTTCAGCAGTCCGAGCCGCAGCCCGACCGACCGCGCCCACGGGAAGGTATCCTCGAACAGGATGTCCTCGCGGTGGTACCACGGGTAGCCGCCGAACAGCTCGTCGGCGCATTCGCCCGACAGGCACACGGTCGTGCCGCCCCGCTTGACCGCCGCGCAGAACAGCAGCAGCGACGAGTCAACGTCCGCCATGCCGGGCAGGCCGCGCGCCTCGGCGGCAGGGAGGAGAGCCGCGCAGACCGCCTCCGGTTCGAGCACGACGCGGTGGTGCCGCGTGCCGAGCGTTTCGGCCATCAACGTCACAAAATCGCGGTCATCGGTCGGCTGAAAGCTGTTTTTGACGAAATATCGGTCGTTTCCGCGGTAGTCCACCGACCAGGTGTGCAGCGTTTTTCCCTCCCCGGCGTACCGCCGCGCCGCGACCATCGAGAGAATGGACGAGTCGAGGCCGCCCGAGAGAAAGCAGGCGAGCGGGACGTCGCTCACGAGCTGGCGCTCCGCCGCGCCCGTGATGAGTTCGTGCGTGCGCGAGAGGGTGGTTTCGAGGTCGTCCTCGTGCTCGTGCGCTTCGAGCTTCCAGTAGGCGGCTTTCGTGAACGTTTCGGGCGTCAGGACGGCGAAACAGCCGGGGAGCAGCGACAGAATGCCGCGAAAAACGCCGCTTTCCGGCGGCCGCGCCGGGCCGAGCAGCAGCAGCGTGCGCAGACCGTCCTCATCGAGTGCAGGTTCGGCCTCCGGGTGGCAGAGCACGGTGTCGATGGTCGAGCCGAACACCAGTCCGCCGCGCGTTTTCCGGTAGAAAAGCGGCTTGACGCCGAGCCGGTCGCGCACGAGCACCAGACGCCGCCGGCTTTTCTGCCAGAGGGCGAAGGCAAAAATCCCCTCAAGGCGCGGAAAAGCGTCCGTATCCCATTCGAGAAAGGCGTGCAGCACGACTTCGGTATCCGAATGACTGCGAAACGTGTGGCCGAGGGCGAGCAGCGTCCGCCGCACCTCCTCGGTGTTGTACAGCTCGCCGTTGTAGACGAGAACCGTGTCCCCGTCGGGGGAGAGCATGGGCTGGGCGCCGCCTTCGGGGTCGATGACCGCCAGACGGCGGTGGACAAGGGCGGCGTCAGCGTCCAGATAGGCGCCGTGCGCGTCCGGTCCGCGCGGCCGCAGACGCCGCTCCATCGCCCTGAGCACCGCGCCGCCGCGGCGTGCGTCGCGCACAAAATCGACAAAGCCTCCAATTCCGCACATGAGCAGTTCCTCCTCAAAAATTTTTCGTCAGCCGGGACTTAACATACTTACGCAAAAGCAACCAATAGTATGCAGAAAGTTCACCAAGAGTTTGCCAAAAAAATCACAAATGCAACAATTTTGCGTGCAAAGATACAATGCACGCAAAAAAACTTATGGATAATACACAAAAATCTGGCGGTTCTTTTATGCGAAAAAAGTATGTTAAATCCTTGACAAATGACTTTCGAACGATATAATAGAGATAGACATGCTCAAAGAAGGGTGTCATCACCTGAAAAAAGTGTCCGCGGCAGAGAGGTCGCCGGGCGCTGTATTTTTGTGTATACCTGCGATATTTATATTACTTGGGAGGTTTATGGCATGGATTTTAGGCTTACGAAAGAAGAAGCACTGTTCCAGAAGATGTGCCGTCAGTTCGCTCTGAATGAAGTAGAGCCGATCGCGGCAGAGATCGACGAGCAGGAGCGTTATCCGGAAGAGACCGTTCAGAAGCTGATGAAGTACGGTCTGATGGGCATTCAGTTCCCGAAGGAAGTCGGCGGTTCCGGCGGCAACTACGTCTGCTACACCATCGCGATCGAGGAGATGAGCCGCGTCTGCGCGACCACCGGCGCTATCATTTCCGCACACGGCACTCTGGGTGCTTGGCCGATCTACGCGTTCGGTACCCCGGAGCAGAAGGAAAAGTGGCTGCGTCCGCTGATCACCGCCAAGGAAGGCGCTAAGCTCGGCGCATTCGGTCTGACCGAGCCGAACGCGGGCACCGACTCCGCAGCACAGCAGACCGTTGCTGTCAAGCAGGAGGACGGCTCCTACATCATGAACGGCTCTAAGGTGTTCATCACCGGCGGCGGCCGTGCAGATACCTACGTTGTATTTGCAATGACCGATAAGAGCAAGGGCAACAAGGGCATTTCCGCCTTCATCGTCGACAAGGACGATCCGGGCTTCTCTATCGGCAAGATCGAGCATAAGATGGGCATCCGCGGCTCTCAGACCTCTGAGCTGATCTTCGAGGACGTACATCTTCCGGCAGACCGTCTGCTCGGCAAGGAGAACGGCGGCTTCAAGATCGCTATGATGACCCTGGACGGCGGCCGTATCGGCATCGCAGCTCAGGCACTCGGCATCGCACAGGGCGCACTGGACAAGGCTGTTCAGTACATGAAGGAGCGCGTACAGTTCGGCAAGACCCTCGACAAGTTCCAGGGCCTGCAGTGGATGGTAGCCGACATGGCAACCCAGATCGACGCTGCCCGCCTGCTGGTTCGCCGCGCTGCGTTCAACCACGACGTTGGCCTGCCGTTCACCAAGGAAGCTGCTATGGCCAAGCTGTACGCTTCTGAGGTCGCAATGGACGTCACCACCAAGTGCGTACAGATCTACGGCGGCTACGGCTACATCCGTGAGTACCCGATGGAGCGCATGATGCGCGACGCTAAGATCACCGAGATCTACGAGGGCACTTCTCAGGTTCAGAGAATGGTCATCGCCGGTCAGGTACTGCGCTAAGAAAAGGAGGAAAACTGAACTATGAAAGCAATCGTTTGTGTAAAGCAGGTTCCGGATACCTCCGGCAAGGTAGCAGTCAATCCCGACGGCACCCTGAACCGTGCATCTATGGCAACCATTATCAACCCGGACGACCTGAACGCAGTTGAGGCCGCTCTCAAGCTCAAGGACGCTTCCGGCTGCAAGGTCGTTGTCGTTACCATGGGTCCTCCCCCGGCAGAAGGCATGCTGCGTGAGCTGATCGCGATGGGCGCTGACGAAGGCGTTCTGGTTTCCGGCCGTGAGTTCGGCGGTTCCGATACCTTCGCAACCTCTCAGATTCTCGCCGCTGCTATCAAGAACATCGGCGTAGACGCTGATGACATCGTATTCTGCGGCCGTCAGGCAATCGACGGCGATACCGCTCAGGTAGGCTCTCAGATCGCTGAGAAGCTGGACATCCCGCAGATCTCCTACGCAGCAGACGTCAAGGTTGACGGCACCACCGTTACCGTTAAGCGTATGCTCGAGGACGGCCATATGACCATCGAGACCCAGACCCCGTGCCTGCTGACCTGCATCAAGGAGCTCAACACGCCGCGTTATATGTCTCTCGGCGGCATCATGGACTGCTACTCCAAGCCGGTTTCCGTACTCGACTACAACGCACTGAAGGACGATCCGCTGATCGACCCGACCACCATCGGCCTGAAGGGTTCTCCGACCAACATCTTCAAGTCTTTCACTCCTCCCCAGAAGGGTCAGGGCAAGATGCTCGAAGGCGCTGACAAGGCAACCTGCGAGACTCTGGCAGCTGAACTGCTGAAGAAGCACATTATCTGATCGAAAGGAGAACACTTACAATGGCTGAATTCAATAACACCAATCTCGCCGATTTTTCCGGCGTATGGGTATTCTGTGAGCAGCGTCAGGGCAAGCTGCAGCCGACCGTACTGGAGCTGAT
>OODU01003071.1_pt1 | contig 13195 bp, 10 predicted proteins | sample 1671171 | NCBI WGS metagenome assembly OODU01 (sample SAMN06348129, study PRJEB24527) | human gut metagenome | biome: human gut; feature: ankylosing spondylitis patient; material: feces | host: Homo sapiens | place: China | collected 2015-10
GCCTATCCTATCCAAAAAAAGACCACCGGGTTCTACACCCTGTTGGAATTCGACGCCGAACCTTCTGTCATCGCTAAATTGGAAATCCAATTCCGTCGTGACGAACGTGTAATCCGTTTCTTGACATTCAGAATGGATAAATTTGCAGCCGAATACGCAGCAAAGAGAAGAAGTGTTAAATCGTCTAACAAAGAAGAAGTAAAGGAGAACTAAAAAATGGCACAAGCACAATCTGAAATCAGATATTTGACCCCTCCCTCGGTCGACATCAAAAAGAAAAAATACGGCCGTTTCAAGAAAAACGGTATCAAGTATATCGATTACAAAGATCCCGAATTCCTGAAAAAATTCTTGAACGAACAAGGCAAGATTTTGCCCCGTCGTATCACAGGAACTTCGTTGAAATTTCAACGTCGTATTGCACAAGCTGTGAAAAGAGCCCGTCACTTGGCGCTGCTCCCTTATGTAACTGATATGATGAAATAATTAAACGAAGGAGGAATTTAGCATGCAAGTAATATTGAAAGAAGATGTCGCTAACCTCGGTTACAAAGACGATGTCGTTACAGTGAAAAGCGGATATGGTCGCAACTACCTTATCCCGCAAGGAAAAGCAGTGATCGCTTCTCCTTCTGCATTGAAAGTTCGCGAAGAAGATTTGAAACAACGCGCCCACAAGCTCGAAAAGATCAAAGCCGATGCTTTGGCTTTGGCTGCCGCTCTCGAAGGCGTGTCTCTTACCATCGGTGCGAAAACTCGCTCGACCGGTACTATCTTCGGGTCTGTAAACAACATTCAGATTGCCGAAGCCCTCGAAAAATTGGGACATATCGTAGACCGCAAACAAATCGTTATTAAAGATACGGTTAAAGAAGTGGGTAACTACAAAGCTATCGTGAAACTTCACAAAGAAGTCAGCGTAGAAATCCCCTTCGAAGTCGTTGCCGAATAATCATCGAAACGTCTTATAGTAAGAACGCCCGACAAAATCGGGCGTTCTTCTTTTTAAATTCCCACTTATTTATCAACACGACACGTTTTGTCGTTCTGCATCATTATATTTGCACAAGAAGCAAAAACAAACAGATATGGCAAAACTCAGTCAAATACGACGCTTGGCGATACTCATCAACAAACTATCGGCAGTTCGATACGTCCCGACAGACGCACTCATCGCACATGTAGAGAATACCCTCGCCCTATACGACAACAAAGATTCGAACTATTCGCAACGAACTATGCAGCGCGATTTCGGACTTATCGACGAAATGTTCGGTATAGTCATTCGTAATGACAAATCACGAGGATACTACATTGCCGAACTCGACGAGATGACCGACAACTACAAAGAACTACTGCTCAACTTCGAGCTGCTCAGTTCTATCAACACCGACAGTGTTTTGCAAAAATACGTCCTCGCCGAGCATCGCCGGAATGCCATACGGCACGAACTCATCGCTCCCCTCCTAAAAGCGATACGGAAAAGGAATCCCATTGAATTCGACTACACCTTAATAGCCATAACGGAAAAATCGTTCACAAACGGCTCATGCCCCATTTCTTGAAAGAATCGCAATACCGATGGTATCTCATCGGCTACGACACCGACGGCAAACTGAAATCGTTCGGAGTGGACCGTATCTCGGCGATAAATATTCTCGAAGATACACAATTCCTCCGTGACGAACACATAGATATCCCCTCCCTCTTTCGGGACAGTTACGGGATATGGAACAATCCCGAAGACCCCGTGGAAGAAATCGTTCTTAAATACGATTCGGTCGATGGAGCTTTTGTGAAAACACTACCCCTGCATCACTCGCAACAAATACTCTCCGAAGACGAAACAGGTATCACCGTCAAACTGCGACTGCGCATTACCAACGACTTCGTCATGGAACTGCTTTCCCGCAGCCGATCGGTCGAAGTAGTCGCGCCACACACCCTGCGCACCCGCCTGTACGACACGCTGCGACAAGCCGCTGAACGAAACAAACCTATTGAAACAGAGTGCGACTAAGTACTGAAAATCATTAACGATACGAATAAAATACCGAATAAAATACAATACCCCAAGACTTGTTATTACCAATCACCCAGACATTCTACACTAAAATTATCGTTATGGGAAATATCGAAAAAATCATACAGGCAATAGATATTCAGCTTATACAAAAAAACAAGCCTTATATGCTTTTAGCGGAAGCTAATCGTTTACTTACCTTTACCCGTTTAATCGCTGATAACAAAGCCTTGAAAAAAATAGTAGAATCAGGACTGATTCCTCACGCCTATCAAACGCAAAAATCTCCAAAACAATGGAGAATCCCTTTATCAGAAAAAGGGAAGGCGGAAAAAGAAAAATTGGATAAACAGAATAAACAAAGAGCAAAGGAAAACCAATATACAATCCAAACACAAATATTAAACCAACCAACTCTTTGTTGCCCGTTTTGTGAAGATACCGATATAATTCCGGAACAGTTTCGTTCGGAGCCATGCTTAATATGTCCAAAATACCAAGCAAGAAATGGATGTGAAGGAATGAACAACGAAAATCAAATATTTTATCTCGATGAAAACGGGAATCTAATTTATTAAAACAAACTTAACTACAATATAGTGAAACAAATTAAATGATACAGCTATGAAATTCAACACTATCGATGATTTGAAAGCCGCCGGTTTCGAGGGATTCATTCCGGTAGTACAACTGCAAGCCGACAGTACGGCAATACCCCGAACAGCCGGAGTGTATATGGTTGTCTATACAGAGGGAAATATGCCCGAGTTTCTCTCCCGCGGTACAGGAGGATTCTTTAAAGGGAAAGACCCCAATGTGTCGATAACCGAATTGGGAACCAACTGGGTAAAAAATACTTGTGTGGTCTACATCGGAAAAGCCGGAACAACCCTAAGAAAACGATTAAATCAATATCTGAAATTCGGGAATGGACAAAATATAGGGCACTGGGGCGGCCGATACATTTGGCAAATAAAAAATTCCGGCAATTTGCTGTTGTGCTGGAAACCTACTCCCGACGAAGATCCCGAAGCGATCGAAACCGCACTCATCGCCCGATTCAAAGAACAGCACGGGGGACACAGACCATTCGCCAATCTCAAAGATTAAAGGCAGAGGGGATCTCTATGCAGAGTCAAGGCAAATGTTCTACTTTGCCTTGACTCCCATTTTAGATAAATTACCAATATTTGCAATATGAAAAATCTCATTGCTACGACATTGCCGGATATGATGGAGACGGAACTATATTGACGATCGTTTCACAAATCCGGTGGTATCCGGCACAGACGACACAGCAGTATCTCTTCTCGCCCGATAGGGTAACAGTTCTTGCAACCTCTGTTCCAACTGTGTCACCGTCAGGTTGCGGGAATCGATGGACCCATCGGGGGCGATGAGCATAAAATCGGGAACCGACACCAGAGCATATCGGGTTTCGATTACATCGGGTTCCGCAGACGCACATTGATGTGAAGGCAATCCCAAAGTTCTCACTTTTTCCCGCCATATGTCCTGTTTTTTATCCAACGAAACAGACAAAAAGGTCGCTCCCCGATAACCATACACCCGATACAGTTCTCCGAATTTCGTCATATCCCGGCAAGAAGGCTCGCTATCCGAACGCCAAAAGCCGATAGCCGTATATCTCGCATATCCTATATATCCCGACAGATTCTCTTTCCGTCCCGAATACTCTATCAATGGAACATCTACATACGGATTTCCCGGCTCGACTTTATCGGCGTTACGCAAGCGCAAAGAAATATCGGACAATACCTGCGCATTCTTGCTTCGCCCACCGAACCCCGACAAAAGGCTTCGCAACTCATCTTCATCGAAACGGCTTTGCATCTGTTCCAGCACCCATATCGCAGCCGGTGAATAATGATTCCGTCGAATAAACCGGTAGGCCAGCTTCTCCTCTTGGCTGCTCAAACGAAAATCCTCATCGCACATCGATTGTTCCAAACCGGCATCCATCATACGCTTCTCCACCTGTTCGACGTAATGGCTATACAAACAACGGCGTAAAGAATCGAGGCGATACGCCTCCCGTTTATATTCCTCGAATATGTTATTCTGCTCCGTCCCTGCGACACTCGAATACGAAGTATCCATTACCGCCTCCATCGCTCCATTTTCCAGCACAAATAACACGGGCACAGCCAAAGAATCGAGATAACGGTTAAACCGCAGATAAGCCATAATCGGTTCTTCTTGTACTCCTTGAAAAGAAAAAACTCCGCCATCGACTATCGCGCTGTCCAAATTCACCAATTCATCTCCGTTACTATGAGACAAATAAACGACATTCCCGTCAGTCATCGAGTTAACCACTTTTCCTGCAATCACGTACGACGAATCCGTTCTATCCTGACAACCGGCGAGCAATAGCAGGAAAAATATCCAATAATATACCTTATTCATACTCTATACTTTGTAGTTACAAAGATAGTGAATGGTGAGTGCAGAGACAAATGGAAACCCCATTTCCGATTTAGCTATACCGAACCGCATCCTATCTTCGTACTCACAAAGATAAAGAAGTTTTCAGGAACCGTCTCAAATCTTAACTCATTCATCTCGGCAGCAATCGGCTTTTTTTGTAGTTTTGCTTAAAGAACAAAAACGACTGGAATCATGAAATTTATAGGAGCCCACGTAAGTGCTGCGGGCGGTGTAGAAAATGCTCCGGTAAACGCACATGCCATAGGAGCCAAAGCCTTCGCCTTGTTCACAAAAAATCAAAGGCAATGGCAATCGCCTCCGTTATCGGATAAAAGCATAGAACTGTTCAAGGAGAATTGCGAAAAATACGGATTCTCACCCCAATATATACTACCGCATGACAGCTACCTAATTAACCTCGGACATCCTCAGGAAGAAGGGCTGACCAAATCTCGGGCGGCTTTTCTGGACGAAATGCGACGTTGCGAACAGCTGGGATTGAAACTATTGAATTTCCACCCCGGCAGTCACTTGAAAGAAATTTCGACCGACGAGTGTTTAGCCCGTATCGCCCAATCGATCAATCTGGCTCTCGAAAAGACCGATGGGGTTACCGCCGTTATAGAAAACACGGCCGGGCAAGGCAGTAACGTAGGATTCAAGTTCGAGCATTTAGCGGTTATCATCGACCGGATAGAGGACAAAAGTCGTGTAGGAGTCTGCATAGATTCCTGCCATGCTTTTGCCGGAGGTTACGATTTGGCGACAGCCGAAGGATATGATGCGACTTGGCGGGAATTCGACCGGATTATCGGATTCGAATACTTGCGAGGAATGCACCTGAACGATGCTAAAAAGGGTCTCAACTCCCGTGTAGACCGTCACGACAGTTTAGGCGCAGGCGTATTGGGTATGGGGTTCTTTGAACGATTAATGCAAGATAAGCGTTTTGATAACATACCGTTGATTCTCGAAACCCCGAATGAGAACCTTTGGCCTCAGGAAATAGAGAAACTGTATGGCATGACCTTCCCGGAATAAACAGGACAACGGATTTACAATAAACCCAATGCTCCTCTCTTTTCGATGGAATGAGAGTAAAACCCGATTTAAGTTTCCGAAGACTATGGGATATTAGTTTCGGATTCTTCGGCGTTCAGATAGCCTATGCTCTTCAAAGCGCCAACATTAGCCGGATATTCGCCACCTTAGGGGCCGATCCGCATAATTTAAGTTATTTCTGGATACTTCCTCCGTTAGCGGGAATTATCGTACAACCTATCGTGGGCGCATTGAGCGACCGCACTTGGAATCGTTTCGGGCGACGTATTCCATACCTTATCGCCGGCTCGGCCATTGCCGTAGCAGTCATGTGCCTATTGCCCAATGCCGCTTCATTCAAGGGATATATCCATGCAATGTGGTTCGGGTTAATAGCCCTCATGATGTTGGACACATCTATCAATATGGCCATGCAACCTTTCAAAATGTTGGTAGGCGATATGGTCAACGAACGTCAAAAAGGACTTGCTTACTCCATACAAAGTTTCCTTTCCAATGCCGGAAGTTTAGTCGGCTACTTGTTTCCTATCCTGTTCACCTATATCGGAATCAGAAATATCGCAGCCCCCGGAGTTATCCCCGATTCGGTAATTTTCTCTTTCTACGGAGGGGCAGCCATATTGATACTGTGCACCCTCTATTCTTCGATACGGGTAAAGGAAATGCCACCTGCGGAGTTCCGGAAGTTTCACCAAATTTCGGACAAAGAACTGACAGAGAAGAATAATTTCATATCCCTGCTGCGCCACGCTCCGAAAGTTTTCTGGACGGTCGGTCTTGTTCAGTTTTTCTGTTGGTCGGCTTTCATGTATATGTGGACCTACTCCACAGGAGCCATCGCCGACAACGTCTGGCTCTCGACCGATCCGGCTTCTCCCGGCTACCAATCAGCCGGAAACTGGACAGGCGTATTATTCGCCATACAAGCCATAGGCTCGGTATGTTGGGCCCCGCTTCTCCCCTTGATAAAAAACAGAAAAGCGGCATACAGTCTCAGCCTACTTATCGGCGGAGCCGGTTTCATACTGGTTCCTTTCATTCACAATGCCTATCTGATGTTCCTGCCTTTCTTCCTCATCGGTTGTGCTTGGGCAGCCATATTGGCTCTCCCTTTCACGATCCTCACCAATTCCGTCTCGGGGAAAAACATGGGAGCCTATTTAGGACTGTTCAACGGCACGATCTGTGTTCCCCAAATTCTCGCAGCCTTAGTAGGAGGTTCTCTGCTACGATGGTTAGGCGGTAGCCAGCCCGTCATGTTGGGGATTTCGGGTATTCTGTTATTCGCGGGAGCTTTGTGTGTATTTGCAATCAAAGAAACATTCGCACATAAAAGTGAGACAGAACGTATCGAAAAGGGAGATTAACAGACTTTCAATACTAAAACAAATATAAGCCCCACTCGGTATCATCAAATTAATTTGCTCCTGTCCTCGTTTGCACTATCTTTGTATCACTATAAACATATAAACATGAAGAAAATAGCCAAAAGTCTAACCGACTTGATAGGGAATACTCCTCTATTGGAGCTCTCGAATTACAATAAAAAACACGAGTTGAACGGAATACTGGTCGCTAAACTGGAATACTTCAATCCGGCCGGGAGCGTAAAAGACCGTATCGCTTTATCTATGATAGAAGAGGCCGAACAAAAAGGGCTGTTGAAATCCCATGCCACAATTATAGAACCCACAAGCGGAAATACGGGTGTAGGTCTCGCATTCGTTTCGGCAGCAAGAGGCTATCGGCTCATACTGACCATGCCCGATACGATGAGCATGGAAAGGCGCAATCTGCTCAAAGCATTAGGAGCTCAGTTAATACTTACTCCCGGTAGCGAAGGTATGGCAGAAGCCATTCAAAAGGCGAAAGAACTGAATGAAGAGATAGAGGGAAGCATCATTCTGCAACAATTCGAAAACCCCGCCAATCCCGCCATTCATGCGAAAACAACGGCCGAAGAAATATGGAGAGACACCGAGGGCAAAATCGACATATTCGTCGCCGGAGTAGGTACGGGAGGAACCGTCAGCGGCGTAGGAGCCGGACTTAAAAAACACAACCCAGCTATAAAAATCGTAGCCGTAGAACCGAAAGACTCACCGGTTCTATCGGGAGGTAAAGCCGGATCCCATAAAATACAGGGCATCGGCGCCGGGTTCGTTCCCAAGACATTCGATGCTTCCGTAGTCGATCAAATAATCCCCGTAAGCAACGACGATGCCATTCGCACCAGTAGAGAACTGACAGCGACAGAGGGTCTATTAGTAGGTATCTCCTCCGGAGCAGCTGTTTTCGCAGCTACCCAACTGGCTCAATTACCCGAAAACAAAGGCAAAACAATCGTCGTACTTTTACCCGATACGGGAGAACGTTATCTGTCGACAGTGCTATACGATTTCGAGGGATATGCCTTGTAAAAGCCCCTATCTCCCGCTACGTTCAATCAATTCCCGAAGTCGGGTATTAAACACCCCTTCTTCCAAAAGCTGTTCTATCGACAGGTGCATGCGGTATCGCCAATAGTGACGGGAATGAGCCGGTATATTTATCCGCTCCTCCTGCGGATTTTCCCGACGTAACCGCCCGTCTATCGACAGCCAATCCTGTAACGGTAAAATAACAAGCATCGAAGGAGAAAAGAGATTCAACTCGACTATCTTCTCGCAAATCCACGGTTCACAGAAATAAGGAGCCTCGCCCTGTTCGCCGAGAATTTCATTGAAAAATCGTTGTGTTCGAGCTCTATCCTCTTCCCACCATACCCTTATTCCCGACATATCGTGAGTCGAGGTCGTACATACCGATCGATAAGGATAAGCCCATGTATCCCCAAATTCGCGCCAAGACTCCTTAGGCATTCGTTGTATTTCCAACGAGAGTATCTGTAAACGCTCCATCACTTCGGGAACGCAGTGCGGGATCATTCCCAAATCTTCGCCACAGACCAGCATGTCGGTCGACGATATGAGAGCTGGTAACTTCCGCAACGCCTCGTCTTTCCAAAAAACATCGTGACGATGGTAATAAAAATCGTCATACAAACGATTGAAACAAGACTTCTGATCTTCATCGAGGCTATGATAAACATGTGTATGCTGAGCCGAGATACGGGGGTGATAATACCCCGGACGGTCGGGATCTTCGAGGAAAAGGACATCGTCGATAAGCCGCATCAACCCGTCTCTTATCAAAATACTCATATCGTCACTCGCCCCGGAGAAATATCCGACTATCTTACGCTGAGTATCGACCAAGACATTCAAATCCCATCGTCCGTCTCCCTTATGTACCAAGAACCGCTCTTTCACTTCTCCGGTATATGCACCGAAAATCTCGTCCAAAAAATCTTCCCGAATATAAGGAACCGTTTGCCACGAAGCATCAAAACGGAATCCGTATCTCTGCAACTCCTCGGGAGAGAACGGTAACGCCGGATTAAAGTGTCCCAGCAGACCATGAACGGCCTCGAACGGAATTTCCCAAATTCTGAAAAAGCCCAAAATATGATCAATCCGGTAAGCATCGAAATACTCCGACATCTTGCGCAACCGGGCTTTCCACCACGCATATCCATCACGAGCCATGACCTCCCAATTATACGTTGGAAATCCCCAGTTCTGGCCTTCTATCGAGAAATCGTCGGGTGGCGCCCCTGCCTGACTATCCATGTGAAAGAGTTGCGGATTGACCCACGCATCGACACTGGTACGACTGATTCCTATGGGAATATCGCCTTTCAAAACCACTCCTGCCCGATGGGCATACTCCTTGACTTCGGATAATTGAACATGCAAATGATACTGAATATAATAATACAATGCGACCGATTTATACCACGGACTCCACACGGCACAATAGTCGGCAATGGCCGATTCATCGTAAAACGAATGTTCTTCCCAACTGCTAAAATCGGCAGTTCCGAACCGGTCTCTCAAACTGCAAAACGCCGCGTAAGGAAGCAACCAAAAGCTATTATCCCGAAAAAAGGCTTTGAATCCGTCGCTCGATAGCGTAGCCTCGCCCTGCACCTCGAACAAAAGTCTCAAATATTCCATCTTCGCACGGTTCACCCGCTCGTAATCGACATCGGGCAACCGGTTCAATTCTTCCCGCAGCGCATCGAAGCGGGCTTGCTCCACCTCGTCGTTCAAATACCCGATTTCGGATAATCGAAGGTACTGCGGATGCAAAGCAAATGTAGAGTTGGCATTATAGGGATAGGAGTCTTGCCATGTACCCGACATCGTCGTATCGTTCACCGGGAGTAACTGTATAAACGACTGCCCTGTTCTTAACGCCCAATCTACCAAATATTTCAAATCGATAAACTCCCCTATGCCGAACCCATAATCCGTACGGAGAGAAAATACTGGAATCGCCGTCCCGGCTCCCCTCCACTGCGATTCGGAACCGTTGAAACGAAGTCCCGAAACCACCACGGCCTCAGACGGATTTTGCGGTTTCTCCCGGCAAATACGGTTCTCTCCCGTTTCCCAAGCTACAACTTCCCGTTGATGGGTACGCACGATAACGAACTTATACTCGAACGGGAATTTCAGGTGTTTCCCATCGAGGGTTATCTGCCACTCCGGAAAAGCAGAATCATTCAATAACGGGGCTTTTAAAACGTCCCAATCGCCCAATTCCGGACAGTCGCCGACCATAACGAGCCTCTCATCGGGCCTTAGCTGCGACGCATCGACCTTAACGGTGAGTGTCCCCGGTTCTATCGTTTCTACGACAGAATCGGCATGTTGCCGAAAGAATATACCTTGAATGAATGCCGATGAATAAAAAGGCATATCGGCAGGAACATCGCGCCATCGATCGACCAAACGATATTCCCCGTCATTCCTCCCCGGAGAGAAACGATGAGGGCTCCCCCATTCCCGACGGATTCCCTCCCCGGACTTTACCAGATATTCATAATGGAACTTCTTTGCAGAGGCCGGCAGTTCCATTGTATATTTCCATAGGCCGTCACCTTGATAATCCATCATAACGGCCCGATTCTCTTCATTCGCGCCAAGCTCATCTATGTTCCCGGAGAGAAATAAACTTTCGCCCCATCGAGTGTGATAATATATCTCGAATGTTATTTTCATCGCTATGTCCTATATTTTAATCATAAAGGTAAGAACTTTCCGACAAAATTAACGCTCTTCTTCATACCTTTTTTCTAAAAAACAAAAGCGAACCTATGATAGTTCGCTTTTGCCTTTTGGTCTATATTTGTTGCTCGACTATTATCCACATTTGGAAGTTCCGCACGACGTACAGATGAGACAGCCTTCCTGATAAATGAGCGTCTCATTTCCGCAATGAGGACAAGTCTGCCCGTTAGCCTTAGTCCCATTGGGCAGATATTTCTTCAAAGCCCGCTCGACCCCGTTTTTCCAACTGTTGATAGACTGACTATCCAATTCAAGGCTCGAAACCAATTTCAATACCTGCGGAATAGGCATTCCGTACCGGAGAACCCCCGATATTAGCTTGGCATAATTCCAATATTCCGGATTGAATTTATCGGACAATCCCTCGATAGTAGTCTTGTAGCCACGCTTATTGGAGAACTGGAAGTCGTACCGCTTCGTACCATCTTCATTCACAGCTTTCACAATTTTTCCCTTGACTACATTCTTCGGACAAAAAATACCGTCATCGTCATCGGCCAAACCGGTAAAGATCTCGTACGGTTTTCCGTCTTTCAAACCGACAAAGGCAATCCATTTTTCTTTATTATTCTGGAAACGAACCACGTCTGCCTCCAACTCGATAGGACGGACCAATGTCTCGGCCGGTTCATTGATAGCCGCAACGGGTTTCTTTTCCTCTTTCTTGGCAGAGATGAGAACTCCCGACCGGGAACCATCGCGATAAACGGTACACCCCTTACAGCCAGAACGCCATGCCTCTACATATAGCTGACCCACCATTTCTTCACTGACATCGGAAGGTAAATTGATCGTCACGCTAATCGAGTGGTCCACCCACCTTTGAATGCGGCCTTGCATACGAACTTTCTGCAACCAGTCGATATCGTTAGCCGTAGCTTTATAATAAGGAGAACGAGCCACCAACGCATCGACTTCTTCTTGTGTATAGTTTTCTTTCACTTCGATACCATTCACCTGCATCCAAGTGATGAATTTGTGATGATAAACCACATATTCTTCAAAAGCATCTCCCGTCTCATCGACATAGTCGATACGAACCTCAGGATCATTGGGGTTCACTTTACGGCGACGACGATAAACAGGCATAAATACCGGCTCGATGCCCGATGTGGTCTGTGTCATCAAGCTCGTTGTTCCCGTGGGTGCGATAGTCAGACAGGCAATATTCCGACGTCCATACTTGCACATATCCCGATATAGTTCCTCGTCTTCCTTTTTCAACCGATTGATAAACGGGTTATCGACTTCCCTATCGGCATCGAAAATCGAGAAAGCCCCACGCTCTTTTGCCATCGAAACCGACGAACGATAAGCCGCCAGCGCCAACGAACGATGCACTTTCTCAGAAAAATCGGTAGCCTCTTCGGTTCCATAACGAAGTCCTAACGCGGCAATCATATCGCCCTCGGCAGTTGTGCCCACGCCGGTACGACGCCCTTGCAAAGTGCGTTTTTGAATCTTGTACCACAAGTTAAGCTCTGTACATTTTACCTCGTCGGTCTCGGGATCGGATTTAATTTTCTCTATGATCTTATCGATTTTCTCCATTTCGAGATCGATAATATCGTCCATCATTCGCTGAGCCAATCCTACGTGTTTACGGAACAAATCGAAATCGAAATAAGCTTCTTTCGTAAAAGGATTGACCACATAGGAGTACAAGTTTATTGCTAACAGACGGCAACTATCATAAGGACACAAGGGTATTTCTCCACAAGGATTGGTCGACACAGTTTTGAAACCTAAGTCGGCATAACAGTCTGGAACAGACTCTCTGATAATGGTGTCCCAAAATAAAACTCCGGGTTCGGCCGACTTCCAAGCATTATGTACTATCTTTTTCCAAATAGCCTGCGCATCGACCTCTTTCGTTACTTTCGGATCGTCGGAATCGATGGGATATTGTTGCCGATAAGCTTTTCCGGCAATGGCAGCCTCCATAAAATCATCGTGAATTTTCACCGACACATTAGCTCCTGTCACCCGTCCTTCGACCATTTTGGCATCAATAAACGATTCCGAATCGGGATGCTTAATAGAAACCGATAACATTAAAGCTCCCCTACGACCGTCCTGAGCAACTTCACGCGTGGAATTGGAGTAACGTTCCATAAACGGAACCAAACCCGTAGAAGTCAAAGCCGAGTTTTTTACCGGAGACCCTTTGGGCCGAATATGAGACAAATCGTGACCGACTCCTCCCCGACGTTTCATTAATTGAACTTGCTCTTCGTCGATTTTTATAATCCCTCCATAGGAATCCGGTGCTCCATCGAGACCGATTACAAAACAGTTGGACAACGACCCTACCTGATAATTGTTTCCGATACCGCTCATAGGACTTCCCTGCGGTACGATATAACGGAAACCTTTCATTAAATCGAACAGTTCCTGTGCCGAAAGAGGATTAGGATATTTTTGCTCTATACGAGCAATTTCATTAGCGATACGCCAATGCATATCGTCGGGAGTCTTTTCA
>OODU01003073.1_pt1 | contig 13185 bp, 10 predicted proteins | sample 1671171 | NCBI WGS metagenome assembly OODU01 (sample SAMN06348129, study PRJEB24527) | human gut metagenome | biome: human gut; feature: ankylosing spondylitis patient; material: feces | host: Homo sapiens | place: China | collected 2015-10
TTTTTTTTTTTTTTTATTATTTTTTTTTTTTTTTTTAATGATACGGCGACCACCGAGATCTACACCTTTCCCTACACGACGCTCTTCCGATCTTCTGAGAACATTTTAATTAATTGAAAGTTGAAAATTAAAAAGAAATGAGGTTGTGACTTGGTTTGGGGATATTCACAACTCATTATTTATCACTCTTGGCATTTTTCTTCAGATCACGGGATAATCTCATGGCGCAGAAATTTGGTCCGCACATCGTGCAGTATTCTCCGTCAATGTGATGTCCCGCGCGGAAATATCCCTGTGCCCGTTCCGGATCGAGAGACAAGTCGAACTGATCTTTCCAGCGGAACTCGTAACGGGCTTTGCTCAAGGCATTGTCGCGTACCTGTGCTCCCGGATGCCCTTTGGCAAGGTCGGCAGCATGAGCGGCAATCTTATAAGTGATAACCCCTACACGTACGTCTTCTTTATCCGGCAGGGCAAGATGCTCTTTCGGAGTGACATAACAAAGCATAGCTGTACCTAACCAGCCGATTTGAGCAGCTCCGATGGCAGAGGTAATGTGATCGTAGCCAGGAGCGATATCCGTCACTAAAGGGCCGAGTGTATAAAATGGCGCATCATGGCATTTCTCAATCTGACGTTCCATGTTCTCCTTGATTTTATGCATCGGTACGTGCCCCGGACCTTCGATAAATGCCTGCACGTTCTTTTCCCATGCACGAAGTACCAGTTCTCCCATCGTGTCCAGTTCTGCAAACTGTGCTTCGTCGTTGGCATCATGGATAGAGCCCGGACGCAGTCCGTCTCCCAATGATACGGCAACGTCGTATTGAGCCAGAATATCACAGATGTCGTCAAAGTGTTCATACAGGAAACTTTCCTGATCGTGCACCAGACACCATTTGCTCATGATGCTTCCTCCACGGCTGACAATGCCGCACAGACGTTTATCGGCAAGATGAACATTATGACGGCGGATACCTGCATGAATCGTAAAATAATCTACTCCCTGCTCGCATTGTTCGATCAGTGTGTCCCGATAGATTTCCCAGTTAAGGTCTTCCACTACGCCATTCACTTTCTCAAGTGCCTGATAGATAGGCACAGTGCCTACCGGTACAGGGCAGTTGCGGATGATCCATTCACGTGTCTCATGAATATTTTCTCCTGTTGAAAGGTCCATCAGCGTATCACCTCCCCATTTGCAGCTCCATAAAGCCTTTTCCACTTCCTCGTCAATGCTGGAAGTGGTGGCGGAGTTTCCGATATTCGTATTGATTTTCACTAGGAAGTTACGGCCGATAATCATCGGTTCGGCTTCCGGATGATTGATGTTGGCAGGCAGCACCGCACGTCCTTCTGCTATTTCTTTACGGACAAATTCGGGAGTAATGTGAGTCTCGATTCCCAGTTCCTCACAGTTCATATTTTCGCGGATCGCCACATATTCCATTTCCGGAGTGATGATTCCTCGTTTGGCGTATGCCATCTGAGTGATGGCTTCTCCTTTTTTGGCACGATAGGGAAGGGCGATGTGTTCAAAGCGGAGATGATCCAGACTTTTGTCATCACGTCTCATTTGTCCGTATTCCGAAGTGATTTCGGGGAGTTGCTCTACGTCACCGCGTCCCACAATCCATTCTTCACGTAAGCGGGGAAGTCCTTTCTTAAGATCAATGCTCATTGACGGGTCACTGAACGGACCGCTGGTGTCATATACGTATACTTCCGGATTCGGAGTAGCTATCTTTTCTTCGCCTTCGAAGCTGACGCTGGGCACTTGTTCAACTTTCCGCATGGCTACACGGATGTTCGGATAGAGTTTACCCGGCAGATACACTTTCTGAGAACGGGAAAATTTTATTTTTTGTTCCATAGAATTTTATTATCGTATTATTAAGAATAGTGAAACAAACACTACTCCCTACTTATTACCTATTACTTATCACTTATTACTTATTCCAAAAATGCAGTTAAAGGTGAACTTGCTTCTGCTATAAAGTTATCAGCCTGTAGACCCAGTCCTGCTTCGTATGCCCGTCTTCCGGCTTCGGTGGCGGCTTTGAAGGCCAACGCCATTTCTACCGGATTGCCTGCTACGGCGATGGCGGTATTTACCAGTACGGCAGACGCACCCAGTTCCATTGCTTCGGCAGCATGGCTCGGAGCACCGATTCCGGCATCTACGACAACGGGGATACCGGCCTGCTCGATAATAATCTGCAGGAATTCTTTGGTTTGCAGTCCTTTGTTAGTTCCGATGGGAGCGCCTAGCGGCATTACGGTAGCGGCACCGGCTTCTTCCAGTCGTTTGCAGAGCACAGGGTCGGCCTGGCAATAAGGTAATACGATGAAGCCCAGTTTAACAAGCTGTTCTGTAGCCTTCAGGGTTTCGATAGAGTCGGGGAGCAGATAGCGCGGATCCGGATGGATTTCCAGTTTCAGCCAGTTGGTACCAAAAGCTTCACGTGCCATCTGTGCGGCGAAAACAGCTTCTTCCGCATCGCGTACTCCCGATGTGTTGGGTAGCAACTGGATATTCGGATGAATAATATGTTTCAGCATGTCGTCTTCTTTGTCATCCATGTCGATGCGCTTCATTGCTACGGTTACCATTTCAGTGCCCGATGCCAGAATGGCTTGTTCCATTACTTCATTGGAATTGAATTTTCCTGTACCCAGAAAAAGGCGGGAGTCGAACTCACGGCCTGCAATTACTAACTTTTCCACTTTTCAATTATTTTATTTGATTATACATTTCATGTTCAAAATCTTTCGTGTTTCCGCTGCCGGATCCTCCGCCCGAAGAATCGTTCCGGAAAGTGCTATTCCGTTCACTCCGGTTTCGAGTATGGCGGGTATATCCTCACAGGTGATTCCTCCGATGGCTACTACCGGCAGTTCGATATTCGCTTCCTTCATCTGAGATAAAATAGCGGCATAACCTTCCAGTCCCAGAACAGGACTCAGGTTTTTCTTTGTAGTGGTAAACCGGAAAGGACCGATGCCGAGGTAATCCGCTCCGGCACGGTAGTGCTGTACGACATCTTCGAATGTATTTGCCGTACCTCCGATAATAAATGCTTCTCCAAGTAATTGTCGTGCCTGATCTATCGGCATGTCTTTTTTGCCCAGATGCACTCCGTCCACTTCCAGCTTTTTGGCAAGTTCGACGTGATCATCCAGAAGTAAGATCGCTTCTTTTTCTTTGCAGAGAGGCTTTAGTTGGAGGGCAACAGCTTCCACCTCTTCATACGGAGCTTCCTTCATGCGTAGCTGAATCCATTTACATCCTCCTTCAAGTGCCATGAGTGCCGATTCGAAATAAGTATACCGATCGGTCTGGTGGGTGATAAATTGTAGACTGACCATACTTTTACCCTCCACAAGCCGCTTTGATGACCACGAGGTTATCATTCTCCTGTAATGCGAATTTTTCCCATTCGGAACGTGGAATCATTTTGTTGTTTACGGCAATAGCGATGCCTTGTGCCGGAAGTTCCAGTTGGGCAGCCAGTTGTGTAAGGGTAGAAGCAGGAGTCATTTCCACCTCTTTGTTGTTAACTTGTACTTTCATTGTCCTATCAGTATTAATAAGTTGAAAGTAAATACAAAGAGCGTGCTTATATAGAAAGGCGATAAGAAAGAAACACAATCCCTACGTCAGTGCTAACTGCCTCAGGTTCCTAGGGTATAATCTCAGCCCCTCTTTGGGGCACCCCTTTGTCTTTACGGGAGCAAAGTAAGCGAAAAAGAAACAAAGATTCATCAAATTATCCGGTTTTTTTTCATTTTTCTTCCGATTCCCGTTTTTTGATAGGATGAGAAAAGACAAACCGTGCTCCGTTCTTATAATTCTTGTCAATCCAGATATCGCCTCCCATGCGTTGTATGGTCAGTTTGCAGATTGCCAGTCCCAAGCCTGTTCCCTGCACAAATTCGTTGAGCTTCTCAAAACGCTGGAATACCAGTTCCTGCTTGTCTTCGGGGATGCCCGAGCCTGTATCGGTCACAGAGAACAGCATACACTGGTCTTCTTCATCTATTTCATAATTCAGCGTGATACTTCCGCCGTCGGGAGTAAACTTCAACGCATTGTTCAGTAAGTTGATGATAACCTGCTGCAAACGTAGCGGATCGGTATAGAGCATATAAGGCTCTTTCGGCATCTGAAGCCTGACATCTATATCTCTTGTCCGGTTCTTTCTGGTCAGTGTGATCATGTTCTGGCAATGATTTACCAGTTCGCACCATTCATACTTGAACAGCAGTTTGCCTGATTCCAGACGTGATACATCCAGTACATCACTGATCAGTTGCAATAACAATTCGGAATTAGTCTGGATGATATCCGCATATTCCTTCTGCTCGTCCGTTGTTTCCACGGTATCGATCAGCAGGCTGGAAAAGCCGACAATGGCGTTCAGCGGTGTCCGTATTTCGTGGCTCATATTTGATACGAAGGCACTTTTCAGTTGATTGGCTTCTTCGGCACGCTCTTTGGCGTGACGTAGCGCAATTTCCGATAATTCCAGTTTCTTTTTATCTTCCCTTAGTTGGGCTGTAGTCTTCTCAAGGTGATTCTTTAAGATTTTTGTCCGGTAATAATAATACAGTGAGATAAACAGTCCGCCTATCAGTACAAGGAAGGTAAACAGGATGAATTGCACTTCCGTCCGATATGCCTGAAAGAAAGGCACCTGTTGGTTGATGATAAGTGAATTGAAAGGTAGTTTCTTGTCCTGAAATCCCCATTCATGCAGTTTGTTGGCATCAAATTTGTATCTGTTGGGCAACAAATGAATGTGGCCGACATTGTTTTTCCCCTTGTCCAGAAATTGATAAGCCTGTTCTCCCATGCTTTTCCCTATTCCGTCGTATTGGGGGATATATCCTCCGATTGCCCAATAACCGATGGCGGTAGCAGTCAGGCTGAAAACAGGCAACTCTGGATTCGCTTTGGAGAAAGCATATACAGAGTTGTTCATATACGTTATGCCCCGATTGTCAATTCTCCAGATACCCAGTAGTGCAACCGAATTTTTGGGGACATCGCGTAGTTGTTTGACGGCAGCATCAAGGGTGTGGATACGGCCGTCAATATAGGTCGTCGATATTTCCGGATAGCGTTTCATATTCTTTTTTACCCACGCTTGTTCGGCAAGTCCGTTGTAGGTGTTGTCCGAGATGAACACTAAATGCTCCATATCCGGATAAAAGCTTCGCATCATTTCTATGTCCTTATCGATATCATATTCATATGTGTTACAGTATATTATATTGTATTTGTTCATTCTTTCCGTTAAGTCGATACTCTGAGGTTCATAAGTCCGTATATCAATAGAGTCTTCCGGAATACGGATGCCGTTGCGCGATGCCATAGCGCAAAATACGGGCAGTTGTCTGTACTTCTCGTCTTCGAGGTGCAGGAAACTGCTCCACGCTTCGCCACCCAGCAGGATAACCAGCTTGGCGTTCGGATGTTTGTCCAGAATGTTGGTAAGTCTTTTTTTCCATTTTCTGGATTGATTGAGGTCGGTAACATTCATGTTTTCTACGATGGTGGAATACTTGCCACCCAGTTGGCGGTACGTTTCTACGAACGTGTTGATATTATCGTAGGTATATTTAGTATCGGAATTATAGGACGTCACGAAAAGAATCTCCTCTTCCGGTTTTTCCGGAATAGCCGCATTGCCTGTAAAGGAGAATAAAAGAAAGGAAATAACGTAGACAATGCGCCATTTTTTATTTTTTAGCTGAAGTGTCATAATTGTCTGTTTTGATTTTCGGCTATTGCAAAAATACAAATTATGCCTTTGAAATACAATAGATAGTTTAGTTTTTTATGCTAGAAAAAAGGCCGCTGTGAAATTCACAACGACCTTTTCAATAGTATAGTTTAGCTTAATTTTAATGAGTCCGGTTACATTCGTTTTTCTACCACATCCCAGTCGATGATGTTCCACAGGGCGTTTACGTGGTCGGCACGGCGGTTCTGGTAGTCCAGGTAGTAGGAGTGTTCCCACACATCAAAACCCAGAAGTGGTTTCAGTCCGGCGCGTACAGGGTTACTGCCGTTTCCTTCTTTGGTGATATGCAGTTTACCGTTCTTGTCTACTGACAGCCAGGCCCATCCTGAACCGAACAATCCGACTGCTGCTGCATTGAATTCTTTCTTGAAGTTTTCAAAGCTGCCGAAATCACGTTTGATGGCTTCTCCCAGTTTGCCTGCCGGTTCCTTTTTCGAAGGTTTCGGAGCGAATTGGAGGAAATATAAATTGTGATTCAGCACTTGGCCGGCGTTGTTGAAGATAGCTCCATCGGGAGCGGTGGCAACGATTTCTTCTACCGTTTTGCCTTCATATTCTGTTCCGGGCACAAGGCTATTCAGATTATTTACATATGTTTGCAGATGTTTTCCGTAATGGAAATCTATCGTTTGCTGACTGATTACAGGTTCCAGCGCATTGTTTGCGTAAGGAAGTTTAGGCATTTCGTAAGTCATGGTCATAATTATTAAAGACATTAATATAGTATTCATATTGTCAAAACTTTAAATGGTTTTGTTATACTATAATAACAGCCATAGTTCGCAAAAGGTTCACGGTATTTTATTTTTATTTATAAATGTACTGTATACGTTCCACTTGCTGCGGGTTGTCATAGCTGGTGCGGCATATCCATTGTCCCGTATTGTCATATTCGTAATAGGAGTCACCGTCGATCCGGTTTCCGTACTCGTCGTACAGGCAGGTCAGGCAGCCGGACGTCTTCTGGCTGTTGCCGAAGATACGTTGGTAGACGATGCGGGTGAGGTATCCGTATTTATCATATTCATACAGTTCTTTTTGCGAGAGAATCTGGTTGGGCGAATTGACAAAGAGCATATTCTGATGCTGAGATTCGGTCATTCTGCCCTTGTCGTCGTATTTGTTGACTGTATATCCCTCCATTTCCCCGTTCTTGTTGTACTCTTTGGTTTCCGTCAGTAATCCCTGCTTGTTGTAGCTGCTGACGGTATATCTGCCGTCCATGTATTTTAGAGAATCGCTTTCGATGCTACCGTCGATACCGATGCGGCGTGCACGGCGGTAAAAGTCCGTTTTGGTTTTCGGATTAGTTTTCACTTCGAAGATGCAGTGGCCTTGCGGGTCGTACAGCCTGCTGGTTTGCACCTCGTTGATGAGTTGCCCGTTCTTTTCAGTCACGGATAATGTGGTGGTAAGCTGCCCCTTGTCATTGTAGGTGTAGCTGGTCGTAATATTGCCGGTGCTGTCGGTTTCGCAGCACTTTATCAATCGTCCTTGAGTGTAATATTTCACGGTAGTCGGGGTGGAAACAATGGCTTGCAGGATAAATGGAGCACGCAAATTTTTTGCCTGGTCACGAAATTCCTTATACTTGTGTGTTTTGAGGAATTCCTGCAATAAACCGAGCGATTCGGAGTTGACTATTGCCGGTTTCAGAAGCTCGAAGTCTGCCTTTTCACTGAGATATTCAAGATCGTTCAGGTGAGTCCGTGCACCGGTGGCCAGATAAGGTGTATTCTTATAATCATCGATGATCTGCCGGATGGCGGTGGCATTTCCTTCTTTTTTCAGGCTGTCGATACGTTGGAACAGGAAATCATCATATAAGGTACGGACCTCGGCAAGATAGGGGCGCGGACCTCTGTCTTGATAATACTTCTGCATTTCGGGGTCTTCAAAGAAGGCTTTGAAGTTTGCAGGAGTCGGGGTGGTCTTCACTAGTTGGTAGAGCCGTACGTTTTCGGAGGCGTTGACTTGTGCGATAAATTTTCCGTTGGGATACTCCTTGACGTAAGTCTGGTAGATGATGGGAGTGGGGGCTTTGAGCATTCCTTCCAGCAGCGCCACCTCGCGGATGTTCTGCAGCCGTTGCAGCATGGCGGAGTCAACCGGATATTCGGTGGCGTGAATGCTGTCCAGCAGTGCCCGGCTGAAAGGAATTTTATCTTTCGAGGCCTCCAGCAGGTTGATAATGGACTGGTCCGCCTTGTCCCGTATCTGAGAAAGCGGAATCTTTTCCCCTTCACAGATACCGGGGAAGTTATTTTGGGCGGCTTTCTCGTAGCAGCCGAAATAGAGGGTGGCTGCCTGTTCGCTCTGTCCGTTCCACAGGTCGTTGAGGACGTCCATCAATGATAAATCTTCGGCATAGTACGCCTTTGTTTCGTCATCCAGTTTTTCCCTGTTCTTCTGCCATTTGTCGGCGTCATTGTCGTTCAGATACCTCAGCAGCTTTTCCATGCGGCTTTGCTTTTGTGCCATTGCTTGCTGTGGTATGCAGGCGACAAGGCACAAACATAAAATAAATGATAAAAATATACTCTTTTTCATTGCTTTGAGTGATTAGGTTAAATAGTTAGTGATGAAAAATCATAAAAATATCTTCATTGTCAAATGAATGTTATACTTTTGTCGTATTGAAACAAATTTGAACGCCAAGGGTTTGTTAAAAATCCTCATTGTTTTTATAATGCTGTTATGAATACCAACTATATAGAGGAATTAAATGAGAGTCAGTGTGCAGCAGTGACTTATAACGACGGGCCTTCGCTGGTGATAGCCGGTGCAGGTTCGGGAAAGACACGTGTGTTGACTTATAAAATTGCCTATCTGCTGGAAAACGGCTATCAACCGTGGAACATCCTCGCACTGACCTTTACCAATAAGGCGGCGCGTGAGATGAAAGATCGTATAGCCCGTCAGGTGGGCATGGAGCGGGCACGTTATTTGTGGATGGGTACCTTCCATTCTGTCTTTTCCCGTATTCTCCGTGCCGAAGCAAAGTATATCGGATTCACTTCCCAATTTACCATTTATGATTCGGCGGATAGTAAAAGTCTGATCCGTTCCATCATCAAGGAGATGGGACTGGACGAAAAGACATATAAGCCGGGGATGGTGCAGGCCCGCATTTCGAGTGCCAAAAACCATTTGGTTTCTCCTACGGGATATGCCGCCAACAAAGAAGCGTATGAAGGAGATATGGCAGCCAAAGTGCCTGCTGTCCGTGAAATATATACCCGTTACTGGGAAAGATGCCGTCAGGCGGGAGCTATGGATTTCGATGATCTGCTGGTGTATACGTATATTCTGTTCTGCGACTTTCCGGAAGTGCTGGCCCGTTATAGGGAGCAGTTCCGTTATGTGCTGGTGGACGAGTATCAGGATACGAATTATGCCCAGCATAGCATCGTACTCCAGTTGACGAAAGAAAATCAGCGTGTTTGTGTGGTAGGCGATGATGCGCAGAGTATTTACTCTTTTCGTGGAGCGGATATTGATAATATCCTTTATTTCACGAAGGTTTATCCTAACACGAAAGTCTTTAAACTGGAGCAGAATTATCGTTCTACGCAAACCATTGTCTGTGCTGCCAACAGTCTGATCGAAAAGAATGAACGTCAGATTCGGAAAGAAGTATTCTCTGAAAAAGAACGTGGCGAACCGATTGGCGTTTTTCAGGCTTACAGCGATGTGGAAGAAGGGGATATCGTAGCCAATAAGATAGCTGAACTGCGTCGGGAACATAGTTATGGCTATGCTGATTTTGCCATATTATACCGTACGAATGCGCAGAGCCGTGTTTTCGAGGAGGCTCTTCGGAAACGAAGTATGCCCTATAAAATCTATGGCGGACTTTCATTCTACCAGCGTAAGGAGATTAAGGACGTCATTGCTTACTTCCGCTTGGTAGTGAACCCGAATGATGAAGAAGCATTCAAGCGAATCATTAATTATCCTGCCCGTGGCATCGGTGATACGACGGTTGGAAAAATCATCTCCGCTGCCACTGAAAATGGTGTCAGCCTTTGGGCGGCGCTTTGCGAACCATTGAGCTACGGGCTGAATATTAATAAAGGTACGCACGCCAAACTGCAAGGTTTCCGTGAACTGATAGAAGGCTTTATGACCGATCAGGCAGACAAGAGCGCGTATGAGATAGGAACGGATATTATCCGCCGGTCCGGCATCATCAATGATGTCTGTCAGGATACTTCGCCGGAGAATCTGAGCCGTAAGGAAAACATTGAGGAATTGGTGAATGGTATGAATGATTTCTGCGCGTTGCGGCAGGAAGAAGGCAACCCGAATATTTCTCTGACAGATTTCCTTTCGGAGATTGCCTTGCTTACTGATCAGGACTCGGACAAAGCGGATGATGGAGAAAAGATAACGTTGATGACCGTTCATTCGGCCAAGGGGCTGGAGTTTAAAAACGTATTCGTAGTGGGGCTGGAAGAAAACCTTTTCCCTAGTGGTATGGTGGGCGATTCTCCCCGTGCTCTGGAAGAGGAGCGTCGTTTGTTCTACGTGGCCATTACCCGTGCCGAAGAACATTGTTATATTTCTTTTGCCAAGACCCGTTTCCGTTATGGAAAGATGGAGTTTGGAAGTCCCAGCCGTTTCTTGCGGGATATCGATGTGAATTATTTGCGGTTGCCGCATGAGGCGGGAGTCAGTCGGTCGGTAGACGAAGGTGCGGGGCGTTTCCGCAGGGAGATCGAAGGTGGATTTACGCGTACGGCATCTCCTACACGAACGCCTTATGGTACTAAATTTTCCGATCGTGAACGTCCGAAGACTCAGGTGATTGCGCCCAGTGTGCCGAAGAATTTGAAGAAGGTCTGTGCGGTGAGTGGAAGCAGTACACGGTCGGCTTCAGCCGGCTCGGCATCTGTAACAGGAGTACAGGCGGGGCAGATGATAGAACACGAACGTTTCGGCTTAGGCGAAGTGATCAGGGTAGAAGGAACGGGTGATAATGCAAAAGCAACGATTCATTTTAAAAATGCAGGGGACAAGCAACTATTGTTGCGTTTTGCACGTTTTAAAGTGATAGAGTAATCATAGTAAAATTAGAGATGATCATGAGGAAACAACTAACTGTAATTCTGCTTTCTGCTCTGATGTTGAGCGGATGTGCATCGGGACGTATGGGAAATCCCGGAGCAATTGTAGGTGGTGCTGCAATTGGGGGAAGTCTGGGAAGTTCGATAGGCGGACTTATCGGAGATAATAATCGTGGCTGGAGGGGCGGATATCGCGGCTCTGCCATTGGAAATATTGTTGGCACCATTGCCGGTGCAGCGATAGGGAATGCGCTGACTGCTCCGAAGCCGGACCCGATAGAGGAATATGCTTACGTTCCGGAAGTCAGACAAGGGCAGTCTCACTCTAAGTTTAAACCTCGGACACAGACTCAGCAGCAACTGACTCAGTTGAAACTGCGCAAGATTCGCTTTATTGACGATAACCGTAATCATGCGATAGACGGGGGAGAAAGCAGCAAGATCATCTTTGAAATCATGAATGAAGGACGAAATCCGGTTTATGACGTGGTTCCTATTGTAGAGACGGTCGGGAAAGTGAAACATATCGGCATTTCTCCTACTGTAATGATAGAAGAAATTCTTCCGGGTGAGGGTATCCGCTATACGGCTACGGTCTATGCCGGAAGTAAGCTGAAAGATGGTGAAGTGACTTTCCGCGTAGCGGTGTCCGATGAGAATGGAGTAATCTGTGATTCTCAGGAGTTTACGCTGCCTACGCAGCGGGCGGAATAGGACAAGAATAGCTCAAAATATTCGATTTGTTATAGTGACAGTATGTGCTCGGGATAGTGACACTATCCTTGACACATACTGTCACTATGTTAATGGGATGGTGACACTATCCCAATACAATAGTCCGGTGCAGTCATTACACAATAAAATGAAGTATCGGTTTCATCTACACAGAAGCATTCTATATGAGTATCTGTCAAAATTTTACGTATCGGTTTTCCTTCCCAGTCGAAAACCCAAATCTCGCTGTTTAGAGTTTCTTTTTGTTCTTCGTGCATCCGATTGGTGTTTGGGTTATACAGTACATAAACATAGTTATTGGAAACGGCAATGCCTCGTGCTCCCAGTTCGGCATCGGGATTATCACTTTCTGCATACACACCGTCGGGGCTTGAATTGAACTGATAATGATAGGGCGCTAACAATAGTCTTTTATGGAGCGTTAATGTTTCCGGCTTATAGTCCCATAGCTCAAGTACATTACTGGTAGCACATGCCAGACGTTTCCGGTCGGTGTTGTAACCGAATTGTGATTGATGAAACATACCTTTAGCCGTATTGGGTATGTTTTCTTCTCCACTTTGATAGTTCGGGAAGTCGCCGCATTTGGATATAACATTGCCGTCATTATCTAAAATAAGGAATCTGCAATCTTCAAAAACACCGGACGCTATAAAGCGTGATTCGCTTATCGGATAGACTCTGTCAATGCTCATGGGCAGGTGTATCAATTCTCCTTGTCGCCGGATGGAAAAGTCCTTCGCGTTGAATATATAGTTTTGCGCTGTGAAGTGCCATCTATTGTGTATAAAGGCAGACGAATCAGACAGAAAGAATTCGACAGGGCTTAAAAATTCATCAGGTCCTTGTCCTTGTGGCAGCATTTGCTTTACAAAGCGTTGTTCACTAAGACTATAGCAGTATAAAAGGCTGTCTCCTTTAAAATCACCGGCATATAAGATATCTCCTTTCTTTTTTATATCCATTGGAATGGAGATAAAGGCTTCCTTCAAAGCGGTAGATTTAGCAGTTGTGCTTTCGCTAAAGGATACTCTTTTTTGTGATTCACTACAACCAAACAATGGCAGTGCCAAAGTAAATAATAGAATGATGTTTTTAGATTTCATTTTGTTTTGCTTCATTTTGTTTTGTACTATAACTACAAAGATAACGTATGTGTTTTGAAAAACAAGGATATTGAAGAGAAATAGGGCTAAAATATTTATAGTGAGAACATAATAATATAATTGGCATTCGGTAATTACCATATATTGTGTTAACTTTGTAATTAAGATCGAAATAAATAGAACACACAATGAGAACTGAAAAAAAAAATCTTTCGGAAGAGCTGATAATAAAGAAAGTTGTAAGTCTGATAACACTGTCTATCATTATTTGTGCATGCTCTGTCAATAACAAGAATCTTCCTGATGGAATTGAGGTAATACCCGTAGAAATAGATGAAGTCTCGCAGGATGTTTCATCGTTTTTAGAGAAAATAGAGATTGTGCCTTTGGAAACGAATGACTCATCTATTTCTACGGGTATTAAGATCGGAAGAGCACACGTCTGAACTCCAGTCACACTTGAAT
>OODU01003078.1_pt1 | contig 13161 bp, 9 predicted proteins | sample 1671171 | NCBI WGS metagenome assembly OODU01 (sample SAMN06348129, study PRJEB24527) | human gut metagenome | biome: human gut; feature: ankylosing spondylitis patient; material: feces | host: Homo sapiens | place: China | collected 2015-10
TTTTTTTTTTTTTAATGATACGGCGACCACCGAGATCTACACTCTTTCCCTACACGACGCTCTTCCGATCTAATCCGCCAACTTCTCTTGAAGCACGTAAGAAAAGTGGAGCTATCTTCATAATAAATCCTTCCGCCAAACGATATAATATAATAAAGCAGATATAGTAAAAAATATGCTTTTTAGTAAAGAAATTAGCAATTACCACTACTAACTCCCGCCCTACCTCTGAGGTCGTCTTTTTTGTTGTAGACGGTATCTGATTAGACGGCAACATCCTTATATGATAGAGACCTATTAATACCATTATTGCCGCAATCACAGCAAAAATAATCATCCATGCATAAGAATATGCTCCTTTATTTGCTTCTAAAGAAGCCCCTTCTATTGCCCCAAAGTATTCTGCCAGTGCTCCCGCCATAGCAACTAATCCTCCGTTAGCTACCAACTTAGCAACATTATAAAATGCACCTTGCACTCCAATATATTTTGCCTGTTCTTCTTTATTCAGTTCAGCCATATATACACCGTCACAAGCTATGTCATGGGTAGCCCCACTAAAAGCAATAACAGCCATTGTAGAAATGCTAATAGCAAAAAAGTAATCGAAAAATAAAGAAAAAGCCACTATCCCAAATAATACCCCACTCAACAACTCTGTCACTAATACGAAAAACTTTTTCGTCCGATACATCTCAAGAAAAGGACTCCACAGGAATTTCAGTGTCCAAGGCATCATAATAAGAGAAGTCCAGAATGCTATTTGCGTATCTGAAATTCCTAAATCCTTGAACATAAATACAGAAACCAGATTAATAGCAATAAAGGGAAGCCCCATTGCAAAGTAAGCGGTAGGCACCCAGTAAACCGGGTTGATAGTTTTCTGTTGAGAAACTGTTTTATTCTGCTGCATAAATCATAGTATATAGATGAAAAAAAATCTAATCCATTTATATATAATACAACTAAAAGAGGAAAACTACTAACGCCTCTCCTCTATTTTTTATTTTATTATCACTCTGTCTACTAATGATGATATAGTCAACAGCACAAATATACTAAGGAAAAATCTTTTTATCATGTTTTTATTTCGTTTCTTCTACTACTTTCATTATTTTTGTCTTATATAACACCCAATCATTAAATAATGAGTGAACTCTTAGTCTATAAAGCCTCCGCCGGTTCAGGTAAAACATTTACCCTGGCCGTGGAATATATCAAACTATTAATTCTAAACCCGCGAGCCTATCGTCAGATTCTTGCCGTAACCTTCACTAATAAGGCGACAGCAGAAATGAAAGAACGTATTCTTAGTCAGCTGTACGGTATTCAGACAGGAGACAAAGGATCCGAAGCCTATCTCAACCGTATCAAAGAAGAAACGGGAAAAACAGAGCAGGAAATACGGGAAGCAGCAAGCATTGCCCTTGGTTATATGTTACACGACTACAGTCGGTTTCGGGTAGAAACAATAGATTCTTTTTTCCAGTCTGTTATGCGCAATCTGGCTCGCGAACTGGAATTAAGCCCTAACCTGAATATCGAACTGAACAATACGGAAGTGCTTAGTGAAGCGGTAGACAGTATGATTGAGAAATTAGGCCCTACCTCTCCTGTCCTCGCATGGCTACTGGATTATATCAATGAGCGGATTGCAGACGACAAACGTTGGAACGTATCGGACGAAGTCAAGAATTTCGGCCGTAATATATTCGATGAAGGATATATAGAAAAAGGAGAAGGACTCCGTCATCGGCTACGCAATCCGGATACCATTAAAGAATACCGTAAACAGTTGAAAGCACTGGAGACTGAGATTTTGGAACAAATGAAGGGATTCTATGATCAGTTTGAAGGAGAATTAGACGGACATGCGTTAACTGCTGACGATCTGAAAAACGGTTCACGAGGAATCGGAAGTTATTTCCGTAAGCTCAACAACGGTATTTTAGGTAACGATGTTCGCAACGTTACAGTAGAAAAGTGTCTGGAAGATGCCAAAAACTGGGCTACAAAAACGTCTCCACGCTATGCAGACATTATTGCTTTAGCCAATTCCAGCCTTATGCAGATTTTGGAAGATGCAGAAAAGTTACGATCAAAAAATAACCTGTTACTGAATAGTTGCCGACTGTCTTTGCAGCATCTCAACAAAGTACAACTTCTCGCCAATATCGACGAAGAAGTACGCGAGTTAAACCGGGAAAATAATCGGTTCCTACTCTCAGACACCAATGCCCTGCTCCACCAATTAGTAAAAGACGGTGATTCCTCTTTCGTATTCGAAAAGATAGGAACGAACATCCGCAATGTTATGATTGACGAGTTTCAGGATACCAGCCGGATGCAATGGGGTAATTTCAAACTGTTATTGCTCGAAGGATTATCCCAGGGAGCCGACAGCTTGATTGTAGGAGATGTCAAACAGTCAATCTACCGTTGGCGTAATGGCGACTGGGGAATCCTCAACGGGTTAAATGACCATATCGACCACTTCCCGATTCGCGTCAAAACACTGGCAACCAACCGGAGAAGTGAAACGAACATCATCCGGTTTAACAATCATATATTTACGGCCGCTACTGATTATTTGAATGGAGTTTATAAAAAACAGCTCAACAAAGATTGTCAAGATCTGCAAAAGGCATATGCAGACGTCGTACAAGAATCTCCCTTAAACACCCAAAAAGGTTATGTCAAAGCCTCTTTCCTCGAACCGGACGAAGAACATGACTATACCGAACAGACACTTATCAGCCTGGGAGAAGAAGTCGAACATCTGCTCGCTTCCGGTATCCACCTGAACGACATAACTATTTTAGTACGAAAGAATAAAAGTATTCCCCGCATCGCAGATTACTTTGATAAGGAGCTGCATTACAAAATAGTGTCAGACGAAGCCTTCCGTCTTGACGCTTCCCTTGCTATCTGCATGATGCTGGATGCTCTTCGTTACCTCTCGGATGAAAACAACAAGATAGCACGGGCCCAACTTGCCATAGCCTATCAGAATGAGGTCTTACAAAAAGGACTGGATTGGAATACCCTCTTGCTTCTTCCCACCGAAAGCTATCTTCCTACGGCATTTCTTGATAAAATAAAAGAGTTCCGGTTAATGCCTCTCTACGAGTTATTGGAAGAATTATTCAGCTTGTTCGAGATGAATCGCATCAAAGAACAAGATGCTTATTTATTTGCTTTTTTTGATGCAGTAACAAATTATTTGCAAAATAATTCTTCTGAACTCGACGGATTCATTCGCTATTGGGACGAAACTTTGTGTAGCAAAACAATTCCCAGTGGAGAAATCGAAGGGATCCGGATTTTTTCCATACATAAATCAAAGGGATTGGAATTTCATACCGTGCTTCTTCCTTTCTGTGACTGGAAATTAGAGAATGAAACGAATAATCAACTGGTATGGTGTGCTCCTCAAGAAGCGCCATTCAATGCTTTAGATATTCTTCCTATTAATTATTCCACGCAAATGGCAGAATCTATCTACGGAAACGATTATCTGCATGAACGCCTCCAACTTTGGGTGGATAACCTGAACCTGCTCTATGTAGCGTTTACCCGTGCCGGAAAAAATCTAATAATCTGGAGCAGAAAAGGGCAAAAAGGAACAATGTCCGAACTATTAGCAAATACTCTTCCTATGGTTGCCCTCAAAGAAGGAATCGAATGGGAAGAAGATTGTTATGAGCAAGGAGAACTCTGTCCGTCCGAAAAAGAAAAGGTCAAAGCCTCCACTAATAAATTAACCCAAAAAGCAGAAAAATTGCCCATTCAAATGGAGTCCATGCGGCACGACATCGAGTTCCGGCAATCCCATCGTTCTGCGGACTTTATCCAAGGAATCGAAGAAGAAGATTCGGACGACCGTTTTATCAATCGCGGACGTATGTTGCATACTCTGTTTTCTGCCATTGAAACAGCCAATGATATTGATCCGGCTATCGAACGATTAATCTTTGAAGGAGTTATTAGAGACCAGGAAAAAGAAAATACAGTACGTGAAGTTGTACAGAAAGCGTTTTCATCTCCCGAAATACAAAATTGGTATTCCGGAGAATGGACCCTGTTTAATGAATGTGCCATTATATACAAGGAAAAAGGAATATTACAAACTCGTCGCCCGGACCGTGTAATGATGAAAGACGGGCAGGTTGTTGTGGTTGATTTTAAGTTTGGTAAAGAAAATCCTAAATACAATAAACAAGTGAAAGGATATATGCAACTGTTGACGAAAATGGGTTATAAGAATATTACCGGATACCTGTGGTATGTAGATGAAGAAAAAATAGAAAAAGTATAAGACAGAACTCCGATTACAATAATATGAATTAGAAAAACGATTTAATCAATATGCAATCATTTCTCCAATTAGTAGCTCATGACCTATATGCCAAAATAGGAAATGACCTCTCTCGCACAGTACTCATCTTCCCTAACAAACGTGCCAACCTGTTCTTCAATGAATATCTGGCGGGAGAATCCGATCAACCGATATGGTCACCTGCCGCTATGAGTATCAGTGATCTGTTTCAGAAGCTATCTGTACAGAAAACCGGTGATCCGATTCGATTGGTTTGTGAACTCTACAAAGTATTCAAGGAAGAAACAGAAAGTCAGGAGACATTAGATGACTTCTATTTTTGGGGAGAACTGTTAATCAGTGACTTTGATGATGTAGACAAAAATTTGGTGGATGCAGATAAGCTCTTCAGCAATCTGCAAGACTTAAAAAGTCTAATGAATGACTACGAATTTCTAGATAAAGAACAGGAAGAAGCAATTCAACAATTCTTCCGGAATTTCTCCATTGAGCGCCGCACGGAGCTCAAAGAGAAATTCATATCTCTTTGGGATAAGTTAGGCACAATCTATCACCATTACCGGAAAAACTTAACTGAGTTAGGCATTGCTTATGAAGGAATGCTTTATCGCAATGTTATCGAACAACTTAATACAGATCAACTTAAATACGACAAATATATATTTGTCGGCTTCAATGTGTTGAATAAAGTAGAAAAAGAATTCTTCCGAAAACTGCAAAAAGCAGATAAAGCAATATTCTATTGGGATTATGACATCTTCTATACCCAACAAATCAAAAAACATGAGGCCGGAGAATTTATTAACCGCAACCTGAAAGATTTCCCGAACGAACTGCCTGCCAGCTACTTTGACTCCCTAAAGAAACCGAAGAAGATACGTTACATCTCCGCTTCTACTGAGAATGCGCAAGCACGTTTCCTTCCCGAATGGATACGTACTACTTTCTCATCCGATAATGAAAAAGAAAATGCCGTAGTTCTTTGCAATGAAACCTTGTTGCTTCCCGTACTCCATTCTATCCCGGAAGAAGTGAAGAATGTCAATATCACAATGGGATTCCCGTTGGCACAAACTCCGGTTTATAGTTTTATCAATGCGGCTATGGAACTACAAACCAATGGCTACCGTTTTGATACCGGTCGTTTCACCTACGAAACCGTATCAGCTATACTAAAACATCCATATACCCGCCAATTATCGACAAAAGCAGATATAATAGAACGGGAACTTACAAAAACCAATCGTTTCTATCCGCTTCCCTCGGAATTGAAACAAGATGAGTTTCTAGCTAATCTTTTCACTCCCCGTAACGGTATCAAGGAGCTATGTGATTATCTTATCGGACTTATCAAAGATATCTCTACCCTATACCGTAAAGAAGGAGAATACAACGATATATTCAACCAACTATATCGTGAATCTCTTTTTCAAAGCTTTTTGAAAATCAACCGTTTATACAGTTTGATTGAAAGTGGAGAATTAAATATACAGCCCCATACACTGAAAAGATTAATCAGCAAAGTACTGACAAGTTCCAACATACCTTTCCACGGAGAACCTGCCATTGGAATGCAAGTTATGGGAGTACTTGAAACACGTAACCTTGACTTCCGTAATCTTGTAATGCTTTCGCTCAATGAAGGACAACTTCCTAAAACCGGTGGAGAATCTTCTTTTATTCCCTATAACCTTCGGAAAGCCTTCGGCATGACGACTATTGAGCACAAAAATGCAGTCTACGCATACTATTTCTATCGCTTGATACAGCGGGCAGAAAATATCACCTTGCTCTACAATACCTCTTCCGACGGCCTGAATCGCGGAGAGGAGTCCCGTTTCATGCTACAATTATTAGTAGAAGGTCCTCATGAGATTACTCGTGAATATTTAGAGGCCGGACAATCTCCCCAAAGTACCCCAAAAATAGAAATACCAAAAACACAGAAAATATTAGAACGATTATACCATATCTATGACGTTACCAATCCTAAGTCCCTCATTCTCTCTCCTTCAGCCCTCAATACATATCTCGACTGCCGTTTGAGATTCTACTTCCGCTATATAGCCGGATTAAAAACACCGGAAGAAGTGAGTGCGGAAATTGACTCCGCGTTATTCGGAACAATCTTTCACCGCTCTGCCGAACTAGCTTATACTGAACTGACATCCAATGGGCAAATGATACAGAAAGAGGATCTTGAACGCTTATTACGTAACGATGTTAAATTACAAGGTTACGTTGATCAGGCTTTCAAAGAAGAATTTTTCAAGGTTAAGCCGGAAGAAAAACCGGAATATAACGGTGTACAACTCATTAATTCCAAAGTAATCACCTCCTATCTGCGACAACTATTACGCAATGACCTCCAATATGCCCCTTTCGAAATGGTTGCTATGGAACAAGCTGTTTCCGAAAAGATAACTATTCAAACTGACCTAGGTCCCTTCACAGTTCGCTTGGGCGGAACCATAGACCGCATGGATGCCAAAGAAAGCACATTACGGATTGTTGACTATAAAACCGGAGGAAACCCCAAGATACCGGCTAATATCGAACAATTATTCACCCCTTCGGAAACACGTCCGAACTATATCTTCCAAACTTTCCTGTATGCCTCCATTATGTGCCGGCAACAAACATTGAAAGTGGCTCCTGCCCTGCTCTATATTCACCGGGCAGCTTCCGATAGTTACTCACCTGTTATAGAAATGGGAGAACCCCGCCAGCCAAAGATACCGGTCAATAACTTCACCTTTTTCGAAGACGAGTTCCGCAAGCGATTACAAACATTATTAGAAGAGATTTTCAGTGAAAACGAACCTTTCACTCAAACAGAAGATATTAAAAAGTGTAGTTACTGCGATTTCAAAGCAATCTGCAAACGATGAGCATAAATATGATAATGATTGAATAAAAAATGAACGGTGAATGCTGCATACAAGCACAAAACATTCACCGTTCATGATTTATAAATTACCGTTTCATATTCTATTTTTCCAGTAATGGAATTGAGAAACTAAATGTAGATCCCTCTCCCTTCTTTGAAGTAAACCAGAGTTTACCACCATTCTTGATAACAAAGTCCTTACACAACAACAATCCGAGTCCTGAACCTTCTTCGTTATTTGTACCGAAGGTACTAAAGTGCGTATCCGTATGAAGCAACTTCCTCTGATTTTCTTCATCAATGCCGCATCCGCTATCTTTCACACTAACGATTGCCATACCGTCTTCCTCAGCCAACGATACCACCACTTCCGCCCCCTCATTGCTAAACTTGATAGCATTACTAATCAGGTTACGGATTACCGTTTTAACCATATCAATATCAGCACGAACAGCTACATCTGCAACAGGTACATCCTGCACAATCTTAATATTCTTCAAGCCGGCTACCATTGTAAAGATCTCACTTACCCTCTCTACAACTTCTACCATATTGATATCCTGATAAACCACCTTCAATTTGCCAATCTGGCTTTTCGTCCATTTCAGCAGATTATCAAGTAATGAAAATACATCTTCAGTAGTTTGATTCGCCATTGTAAGCAACTCATACATCTCCTCGCCGATTGTTTCGCTCGGCAGGTTCAGAATCAACATATTCAGTACCATTTTGATAGACCCCATTGGCGAACGTAGGTCATGCGCAATCACAGAATAGAGTTTATCACGTCCCATAATTGTCTTACGTAATTCCTCTGTTTGTGCAACAATAATTCGTTTAGCCGCCACTAGAGAAATCTGATGTGTTACACGAATTATCAATTCTTCCTTGTTGAAAGGTTTCGAAATAAAATCATTACCTCCTACTTGGAATCCTTTTACGATGTCCGCCGTACTATTCAGCGCAGTCAGAAAAATAATAGGAATTTCAGACATTTCCGGATCTGCCTTCATCTGTTGAGCCACTTCAAATCCACTGATATCCGGCATCATTACATCCAGCAACACCAAATCCGGTTTTTCCTTCTTCACCTGTTCCAATGCTTGCGTGCCGTTACCGGCAGTTACAATATTGAATTTCTCATTAGTCAAAAGGACCTTCAACAAAAGGACATTTGATATTACATCGTCCACAATAAGGACTTTATATTCAGAAGGATTTATTTCCATATTCATAATTATCTTATTTTATGCATCAGACAGTTTTAAAATATTCAATCATACGCTTCAGCCCGTCTTCCAATTCAATAGTAGGCTGCCAGCTGAGTTTTTCTTTTGCCAGTGTGATATCCGGCTGACGTTGTTTCGGGTCATCATCCGGCAACTGCTTAAATACAATTCTCGAAGAAGAACTGGTCATACGAATTATTCTCTCTGCCAATTCCAATACGGGAAACTCATTTGGATTTCCAAGATTCACAGGTCCCGTAAATTCATCTTCCGTATTCATCATTCGTATCATCCCTTCAACCAAATCATCAATATATTGGAAACTACGTGTCTGTTTCCCGTCTCCATAAATAGTAATATCTTCATTATGTAGCGCTTGTAAAATGAAATTAGAAACGACTCGTCCGTCATTCGGCAACATCCGTGGACCATACGTATTGAATATACGAATAATCTTCACACGCACATTATTCTGACGATGATAATCCATAAACAAAGTTTCCGCACAGCGTTTTCCTTCATCATAACATGATCTGTATCCTACCGGATTCACGTTTCCCCAATAACTTTCCGGTTGCGGGTGAACAATTGGGTCTCCATATACCTCACTGGTAGAAGCCTGCAATATTTTAGCATCCAATCTCATTGCCAGTCCCAACATATTAATTGCTCCCATTACAGATGTTTTGGCAGTCTGAATCGGGTCATGTTGATAATGGATAGGAGATGCCGGACAAGCCAAATTATAAATCTCATCGACTTCAGCAGAATAAGGGTAAGTGACATCGTGTCGTACCACCTCAAAATGATGATTATCCATCAAATGCATGATGTTATCTTTTGATCCTGTAAAAAAATTATCAAGGCATATCACGTCATGACCTTCGTTTATAAGCCGGGTACAGAGATGAGAGCCAATGAATCCGGCTCCGCCACTAACCAATATTCTTTTCATTATATATTTTTCTATTGTTTACTAAAGAGACACCGTCTCTCCGTTTTGTTTATGGACACAAATGTAACCGATTTGCTCAAAATATACAATTTTAAAGAAGGATATTTTTGAAAAAAGATTAATTAAATAGTTTCACTTTCCGAAACAACTCATCACTGAGAAATGTTTATAATACTAAAGAACAACTTATTCAAACTGTTATGATAACAAGTGACCCGAATACAAACCTGATAGAAGCGATGAAAGAAAAGCTTCCACTCAAAGAAAAACTGGCAGATATGTTAATGGATACTCTCTATATAGGCAAAGAAGCCGTGTATAGAAGGTTACGTGGTGAGGTTCCTTTCACTTTACAAGAAGCGGCTCTCGTTTCGAGAAAGTTAGGGAAATGAAGCCAAAGAAGATATCAAGTAAGAATTATTCCTCCTGACAAACGAACTGGAAGATCCTGACACTAAAGGTAAAACAGAGAATGGTAACACACTGTTCGTATCTATGTGTCGTATATCAATTTTGAAGTGACGTACAGTTATGTAATTTCCTTCCATTTTACTGTCGCTTCCTCACTATCCGCTACATAGTTTTCTGTCAAAGGTACCAGATTAGGAATATTACTAAATGTAATCCCTTCAAAAACTTCGTCAAAATTATCTTTTGCTTCCAATAACACCTCTACTCGCACAGCCAGCCTGTCAAAAGCCAGTTGTAGAACAGTAATCCTGGTATTATCACTTATAATCATCCGAGCTTCCATAGTCCGTTGATTTCATTTCTGTTACAGATAATCCGAGTCTGAAAACAAGACTATTAATGTAAACTACAAATCAGGGGATTACGAAATATAAAATAAAGAGATAGGAAAATACTAATAGATTTTCATATCATTTAGATACAATCCAGGCATAAATCAGACAAGAGAAACGACTATTTTACACAATAAAAAAGCCGAAAACTTGTATAATCCATGCCTAAATGGTAGAATGTTCAATTTTTGTATATAAATAGCTATCAGATTATAACGTTTTTCGTTCCGTTTCTGTGGGTGCTACTTCATCCGGAATACTAAATTCACGATTAGCAAACAAATCAGCAAGTCCTGAAATTTGCTTCAGGCGCAATAATTCATCACGATCCATACCGATATTCTTCATAATCCATTGATCGGACATACCTGCTTTGTCAAGTTCCGCAACGATGTTACACATCAATTCTATATTATGCATCCCACGAGCGCGGTTGTGACGTATAGTAGAACTCATCCGGTTCGACAAATCCTTGTCAATCACCACAATCGGAAGCAGCCCGTTTTCACGTTTATAAATTCGCTGCGAAGTTTTCAATACCGTATAGCGATGATAACCATCCACTAGAATATAACGGTCTTCCTCTTTATTATAATAACATACACATGGCATTGTAAAGCCATCTTCCCAGATAGAAAGTTCAAGTAATTTCATTTCGGGCGGTGCAACGACGTTCGGATTATAATCGTTTGCATATACTTTTTCTACGGGCACCGCTTTTACCTCGTAGACAGGACTTTTATCTACACTCATGATACTATAATTCTATATTGTTCCATTATTTGACTTCTCTTACTCATTTCTTCCTTTGTCGGTGAAAATCCCATATACTTGCATGCATGATCATTTTTGAGGATGCAAATACACATCCGTTTATACGTAGGTATTTCTTTAAACTCCGGAATATCTATATCATCCTGATATTCCATACGTACCGGCTTCTTTAGTGTTTTGTAATTACTGTTATCCATGACAATTATCGGTATTTTGGCATCAATTAACTTCCGGATAGTAGCGTCACTCAGGCAACCGCCTTTTGTCCGCCAAAAATTTACACTTACCGACAGTTTCCGGAGATAATTCTTCCGTGCCCGTTCCGGCAAAGTAGACAACAGGAAATACATAAACTCACGCCATGTATACCCTTCTGGCAGCTTCACTGACTGCCACCCCATTGCGTGGGTACCACCATACATACCTGTAAAGTTAACCCCGTTCACTCGTCCTACCATCTTGCCCCACGTATTGGGATCAAGTACCCGATAGAGCTGAAGACTCTCTTGTGCTTCATTGATAAAAGGACTTGCTACACGCTGACGCTCCAGATTGACTCCCGCCCGATAATAAAGGTCATATAGCACATTATAATCCCACTGGAATTTTCCGTTAGCCGTCCACACATCCGTTGTTTTCCAGTCATAGATAGGATAAGCATTATAAATGTCATTTCCCACTTTCGAAGTCCATTTATACTTGTGGTACATCTGAAATTTACGACTCATATAAATACATCTCCAACGATTGAAACTCTCCTGCGTACGAATACCGATCAGGCAACAAGTACGCACAGCATCATTCTTATTATGTATCCATTGCGCAAAACGCATCTGAAATTCATAATCCCACATCGTTGTATTATAAAACGGAAAGTCGTCTTTAGTCATTGCCTTTTTAGGCATGGGGCGAACCCATATATTCTTTTTACTATCTTCCCAAGGACGCCAAAAAGACTGATACATAGAAGTGCAGGTAGCTACACGAAAAGGAATACATACCCGGTATACATCCAGAATATCCTTATTAGCTTCCAGTATCCGGTCCACATAGTCAATAGTCATTTTATACTGGATTTCATAATCCATGTGAAAGACTCCAAGACGTATCTTTAGATTATTTTTCCGGATGTAGTCAATACACATATTCAGCAACACCCCACTATCTTTACCTCCGGAAAATGATACATAGATATTATCAAATTCATTAAATATAACTTTCAGTCGCTCTTGTGCTAGTTCATATACATTCTTCGTGCCCGCTATCTTCTTTTTGCCCATAAATCATCTATACATTTTAACATACCGTGTCCACTTTTTATCCATGGATACAAATTCAAATTTCTCAAAGATTTCTTTGTCTTGTATCAGCGTGACAGAGTTAAGTAACCAAGTCTCAGATCCGAATTCAGCAATAACAGCCGGTAACAACAACGACAAAAGCTCCTCCCGTTCTGTCCCCTCTGCCTTCACATAATAATTATTGATTACAGCTTTCTTCCGACCTTTTTGCTCCACCGGAACGAAACCCATCACTTCCTTATCTTCAATTGCAATAAACCAGACATACTCCTCACCCGTCTTAAAAGGGTAATTATTGTTGGCGCGTATTACTTCAGGATCCATAACCAACGGTGCCAAAAGCCGATATAAGTGTTTGTCTTTTCCTTTTAATTGTATTATCTGCATCATATCATTCAAAAATGGACACACAAAAATAAGGAAAAAATATCAATTTAGTCATTTCTGTTCCTAAAACATTTGTTTTTCATGTTATTATCTTTATATTTCGATATTTTTGAAATCATGAGTTCACCATCCCCCTTTCACGTTTAAAATAAGTCAGCACGGTGGCATAGCTAAGATATTCCCGTCCGGGAACATGTGACCGGCTTCGGAATTGATAACGAGCAAATATAACTTCACATACCAGCTTATATTTTAAAAACAGCTTTAACCTATGCTGCAAATAATCAAATTCACGACAAAGAGATGCAAAGACATTACTTATTTCGGCATTAGGAATCACCCGTGGTTCACGTTTCGATTTCTCTATATGCTCTATTTCATGAAGGACATATTCCAATTGTTCTACTTCTTCTTCTGTTTTCTGCATTGTACATTTCATTTGTTCCAGTTTCTCCTTTTGATGAATGCACTGTTCCCGTTTGC
>OODU01003095.1_pt1 | contig 13040 bp, 13 predicted proteins | sample 1671171 | NCBI WGS metagenome assembly OODU01 (sample SAMN06348129, study PRJEB24527) | human gut metagenome | biome: human gut; feature: ankylosing spondylitis patient; material: feces | host: Homo sapiens | place: China | collected 2015-10
ACCTTAGCGCCGTTGCGCTTAGCGGTCTCGATGATCTTCTCTGCGGACTGGTCGATCAGCTCGTGATCATACGCCTTGAGGCGAATGCGAATTTTCTGTGCGTTTGCCATTGTGGAATATCCTCCTCGTATGTGTGCCATACATTAAAATAATGTTTTGACTCGCTACGGAGAGAAACTGCAACTCCGCCGCGCGTATCGCGGACGGACATGAAAATAACCGGGCACACTTATAGTGTAACGATCCGGTCACAATTAGAAACGAAGTGGTTCGTGCTATCGGCTTTGCGGCAGTGCGCCGCGAGTCCCGAATTTACGCAGGAACATTGCGTTTTTGCCAGAGCATGAAGTCTGGCTGATAGCAGTTATCTCAACCGCCCGATTGTCGGACCTACTCCGCCGAAGTTACCTGCTTCCTGGAGCAGCAATCTCCGGCATCATCGCGCTGTTCTGCGGTGTCTCTCGCAGAACCTCAATTATATTACTATATCCCGCCCCTTATGTCAAGGGGATTTCACAAATTTTTCGAGAAAATTTTGTGGAAGCTGCCCCATGGCTTCCGTCCACTTTTTCCGCCCTCAGAGCGCCTATATATAATAGGTATGGCGTTCCTCCGGAAAGCGCCTGCTTTCGCCGCGCCGCGACCGACACGAGGCGCACTTTTCTCGGAAAATCCGACCGTTTTTCTGCATTTTCCCTCGATTTTTCGCGTGCTTTACGCACTGTAACCATTCTGCAAGTTGCATTCACCGCCGTGTTATGGTAGAATAAACCGTAAACCACTCGGGGAGGAAGATTATGCAGATCGGAACGGTAAAAATTGACGGACGGCTTGTGCTTGCGCCGATGGCGGGAGTGACCGACCTTGCTTTCCGCCGCATCTGCCGCGAACACGGCGCGGCGCTGACCGTGACGGAAATGGTTTCGACCAAGGCGCTGTGCTATCAGGACAAGAAAACGCCCCGTCTGCTTGAGCTTGCGCCGGACGAGCATCCCGCCGCGGCGCAGATTTTCGGCCACGACCCGGAAACCATGGCGGAGGGCGCGAAAATCGCGCTCGAAAAGTCCGGCTGCGACATCATCGACATCAACATGGGCTGCCCCGCCCCGAAGATCGCCGGGAACGGCGACGGCTCGGCGCTCATGCGTGACCTGCCGCTCGCCTCGCGCGTCATCGAAGCGGTCGTCAAGGCCGTGAACGTCCCCGTTACCGTCAAATTCCGCAAGGGATGGGACGAAAAAAGCGTCAACTGCGTGGAGTTCGCCCGCATGGCGGAGCAGTCGGGCGCGGCGGCTATCGCGGTCCACGGCCGCACCCGTTCGCAGCAGTACAGCGGCACGGCCGACTGGGACGCGATACGCGACGTCAAGCAGGCGGTCGGCATTCCGGTGATTGCGAACGGCGACGTTGCCGAGCCCGAGGACGCGGTGCGCATTCTCGCACACACCGGCGCGGACGGCGTGATGATCGGGCGCGGCGCACTCGGCGACCCGTGGATCTTCGAACGGGCGAACGCGCTGATGGAAACCGGCGTCTGTCCTCCCCTGCCGCCGTTTGCCGAGCGCATCGATACCGCCGTGCGGCAGATCGAGCTTGCCGCCGGGCAGAAGGGCGAACACATCGCCATGCTCGAGGCGCGGCGGCACGTAAACTGCTATCTCAAGCAGCAGAGCGGCCTCAAAGCCTTTAAAAACCGCATCTGCGCACTCGAGCGGCTCGAACAGCTCTACGAAATCGCTGAGGAGCTGAAAGCCGCCGTCACCGAGGACTGACCCGAAAGGAGGGAGCACAGGTTTGGACGACAAGCATATTCTGGCGCAGGCTCGCCGCGGCGAGCTTGACGCTTTCGAGGAACTGGTCCGCCGCTACGAAAAGCGGGTCTATGCCATCGCACTGCGCTCCGCAGGTTCCCCCGAGGATGCCGCCGACATCACGCAGGATGTTTTTCTCCGTGCGTGGCGCTCGATTGAGAGCTTCCGCGGCGACAGCGGCTTTTCCACGTGGCTGTTCCGCATCACGATGAACATCTGCGTCGATCACGCCCGTCACCGCCAGACCCAGCCGCAGACCATGGCGCTGACGAACGACGAGGACGAGGAGCGCCCCATTCACGACACCGCGCCCACGCCCGAGGAGCATCTGGACAACAGCGAGCTTGGCCGCGAGCTGGCGGCGGCGCTCGACGAAGTGAGCGAGGAACACCGCCGCATCGTGCTGCTGCGCGACGTTTCCGGCATGAGCTACACCGAAATCGCGGAGATACTGGAAATCAGCGAGGGTACGGTAAAATCGCGGCTTGCACGCGCACGCATCGCGCTTCGCAAGGTTTTACTCAAAAGAGGGAACATTCTGCCGCCTGCTTCGTCTAATCAAGTGAAAGGAGGCGGGACGCATGAATGAGGAAGAATATTTTGAGCAGCTGTGCTCGAACAGTGTGGACGGCACACTGACCGACAGCGAGCGCGAAAAGCTGGAAACGCATCTGGCCGAGTGCCCTTCGTGCGCCGCGCTCAAGCGTGATTTAGAGGAAATGCGCGCCCTCTGGGGCGAGGAAGTCGAAGTGCCGGACGACCTGCACGAGGGCATCATGGATGCGCTGCGGCAGGAAAACAAGCTGCACGTTGTTCAGCCGGAAAAGCCTGTTCGCCGCATGCCGGTGTTCACCATGGTCGGCGTGGCGGCGGCGGTCGTGCTCGTCGTACTCGGCGGCGGACTGATGCCGTCGTTCAGCACGGTCGGCAGCGGCAGCTCCGATTCCACCGCCGCCGGGGAAAGCCCGGCTGTCTTCGCGGACAGCTATACGGCGCAGGCGGACGCGCCGTCGGACAGCACGGAAAACGAAATCGCGGAGGCGGCTGAGGACGCCGGTATCCGCGCGGCGGGCGGCTCGACCGCGAACACCGCTCCCGCAACGAATGACATTGCGTCGGGCGGCACATCGTCGAGCGAAGCTGTGCCGCAGACGGGCGACAGCAGCGCTCCGGCGGTCACTTCTCTGCCCGAGGGCACCGACAGCAGCAGTATCGCCGTGCAGAGCGAGCCGGGCGGACGCGCGGCCGTAAACAGCAGCGACAGCAGCGACTCGACTGCGACCGCAAGGACCGGCGCCGCACTGACGCTCCCCGAGGCCGCGCACGGACTGCGCGTGGCGCACTGCTATATCGCGGAGGGCGGCAGTCTGCCCGAGCTTGGCGGCACGCTGCTCTATTCGGACAGCGACGCTGCATGGTTCCTGCTCGACAACAACATGACTGTGCTTCAGGATACGCTGAGCGCACTCGAAAAGGCTGGCTGCACGGTAGCCGCCTACGAGGACATCGGTCTGACCATCGACAGCAAGGCGGACAGCTGGCTGCTGATCGTTCGAAACTGAAAACAGAAAAACAGGTGTGAAAGCTGAAAAATCGCTTCACACCTGTTTTTTGTCCTGTCGCGAAACTACATGTGTTCTGACGGCACTTCGCGCCGCAAAGTCTATTTCATGCGCGCTCCCGCGCGAAACACCGATTATCGAAAGATTGGCTTTATCGACAAACGGGTTTTTACTCTCTTAAAATTACATGACCATCGAGAGAATTTTCTCGCTGAAAAAGTACCCGGCGGAGATGAGCGCCGTGTTCCACGCCGTGATGCCGAGCGCCGACCAGCCGACAAACCACTTGACCGGCATGCGGAGCAGTCCGGCCGGAATGGAAACGATGGTCCGCAGCATCGGGATAACACGGATAATCGCCAGTCCCCTGCCGTGCTGCGCGTTGATGAATTCGTGGCATTTCTGCACGAGGGAACGGAACTTCTTACTCTTGCCGAACAGCTTTTCCATGATCGGCTCACCGCCCCAATAGCACAGCCCGTAGATGACCAGACTGCCGAGCAGACCGGCGGCTACGCTCAGCGCGACCGTCAGCGGCAGCGACAGGCTGCTCTGCGCAATCAGCACGCCGACACACGGCATGATAACGCCCGCCGGAAAACCCGGCAGGTTCATGTATTCGCAGAACACCACCGCCCCGACCAGAATCAGTCCGTATTTATGAAAAAGTTCGAAAAACACAGCAGCCGTCATAGTGCCTCGCCTGCCTTTCCTGCTGTCCGTTTTGTGCGGAATATAGTATACCGCTCTGCGCAGCCTCATGCAAGGTCGGCAGAGCGGTGTTTGCAATAAGTTCACAATTCAGGCGCGGTATTTGCCGCGTTCGATTGGGCCGAACAGCCGCACGAGCAGCCGGTGGATGAATGCGAAAAGGCCTGCATGAGTCTGCATTTTCATGACAATTCCTCCCTTTTATTGCGCTATGGTTTTCTCTATCCTTTCTGTTTACAGTATACCTCAAAACCACTCCGGTTTTCCCACACAAAACCGTGAATAATTTCTTAAATTTTTATGAAGTTGCGTCCTCGTCGTCCGCCGCGCTCAGAATGCGCTCGCTTTCCGCCTCGGACAGCTCGGTAACGTTTTTCAGGCGGCGGCGAATGGCGCGGGTGCGCGTGCCGACCAGCTTGTCCAGCTCGCGGCTCGCCTGGTCGAGGCGGTTCTGCGTCTGGGTCAGGCAGGTTTCGAACTTGTCGAACTCGGTCTTTACCGCGCCGAGCACGTTCCAGACCTCGCCCGAGCGCTTCTGAATGGCAATCGTACGGAAGGACATCTGAAGGCTGTTCAGCAGCGCCGCCATCGTGCTCGGGCCGGCAATATTGACATGGAAATCGCGCTGCAAAATCTCGACCATGCCGCGCTGCACCGCCTCGGCGTACAGTCCCTCAAACGGGAGGAACATAATGCCGAACTCGGTGGTGTACGGCGGCTCGAGGTACTTGTCACGGATGTCCTTCGCCTCGCTGCGGAGGGTCAGAATGAGCTGCTTTGCGCAGGCGTCGATCTGCTCGCGCGAGCCGCTCTCGTAGGCGTCGCGCAGCGCCCCGTAGGTGTCGCCCGGGAACTTGGAGTCGATGGGCAGCCATATCGTGCTGCCGTCCTCCGCCGGAAGGCGCACGGCGAATTCGACCACGTTGCGGCTTCCCGGCACGGTCGCGACGTTCTCCGCGTACTGCTCGGGCGCGAGGATGTCCGAAAGGATAGCGCCGAGCTGGATCTCGCCCACGATGCCGCGCGTTTTGACATTCGTCAGCACCTTTTTCAGGTCGCCCACGCCCTGCGCAAGCGTCTGCATCTCGCCGAGGCCGCGGTAGACCTGCTCCAGACGCTCGTTTACCAGACGGAACGACTCGTTCATGCGGTCGGACAGGGTTTTCTGGAGCTTTTCGTCCACGATGCCGCGCATTTCGTCGAGCTTTTTGTTGTTGTCCTCGCGAAGCTCACGCAGGTTGCCGTCCACGGCGGCGCGGATGCCGCTGAGCTGCTGCGAGGTTTCGAGAGAAAAGCCGTGCAGGCGCTTCTCGAAGCGCTCGAGCTGGCTCGAAACCGACTGGTCCATCGCGGCGAGGCGGCTGTCCTGCGCTTCGCGTCCCTCGCGGAGGTTCTGCGTGACGAGCGCACCGAGCGCCGAAATCGCGCCGCTATCCGTGTGCGCGGGCGGCTGCGCCGGTCTGCGGACGAGCAGCACGATGACGAGCACGAGCAGCACGACCACGAGTGCGAGCGTGAGTATTGGGATAAGTTCCATTTGGTCTATTTCCTTTCCGGCTTACAGAACGCCGAGGTCCTTTGCGATGCGCTGCATATCCTCATCGGTCGCCGCAATGACGTCCGCGCAGCGCTTGAGGTCGTCCGACAGGTTCGCCGGAACCTCTACGTTGGATTTGTACCGCAGCTGATGCTCCAGGCTTGCCCAGAAATCCATCGCGATCGTGCGCAGCTGAAGCTCGATGCGGACGGGGACCGTGCGCTCGGACAGGAAAATCGGCACTTCAAGGATGAGGTGCAGGCTGCGGTAGCCGTTCGGCTTGGGACTGCTGATATAGTCCTTCTTCTCGATGAGCGTCAGGTCGGTCTGCCGCATGAGCATATCCGCCACGGTGTAAATATCCTGAATAAACGGGCAGATCACGCGGATGCCGCCGATGTCGTTTAAGTTATCCATCATGGATTGCAGCGTGACCGGAAAACCGCGCCGCTTGAGCTTGCCCACGATGCTGCGCGGCGTTTTGATGCGGCTCTTGATGGCGTTGATGGGGCTCGCCTTGCCCGAAATGCGCGACTCGTCCGCCAGAATGTCCAGTTTTGTCTTTATCTCACGAATGCCGGATTCATACAGCATCATGACCTGCTGAAGCTGCATCGCAGACTCGACGAGCGTTTCCTCATCGTGCTCCGCCAGTCTGTCAATCGCAAAAAAATCTGCCAGATCCATGGTATCCCTCCTCAATATTCTTAGCTGTCGCGAAACTACTGCTTTATTGACAGCTTTCATAACTACATTATAGCAATTATCCCGCCGCTTTTCAATGTCAGGGCGGATACAATCCCCCTTCTGCCCCTTTCTTTCCCCTTTTTTCGGGATATGGCGCAAAACAGGGTTGACAAACCGCTCTCAATAGACTATACTTATGCCACAGAAACGAATTACTATCGAAACCGTAGGAAAAGGAGGAAATCACAATGAACACTTCTCGAATGTCCATGTGCATGATGTGTGATTTTGCTCGTTTTTCTGCCGGACGGCTCCGCTAAGGGAGCGCGGCGCAGGCGGGCCGCTTGTCATGCGGCGGCGGTAGGTACAGGAAAACGAGCGGAAAGCAGAACTCAGGCTTTCCGCTTTTCTTTTTGTGAATCTGAAAACAATTTTCCGTGTCAGGAGGAATGGAACTTGGAACAGGACGCAATCGTTCGCATCCGAAACCTCAATAAAACGTTCACCGGCCGTGCCGGCAAGGTCACAGCGCTCGACGGCATCGACCTCGACATCAACCGCGGCGAGATTTTCGGCATCATCGGTCTGTCCGGCGCCGGCAAATCCACGCTCGTGCGCTGCATCAACTTTCTCGAAACGCCGACCGCCGGCACCGTCACGGTAGACGGTCAGGAGCTTGGCAAGCTCTCGAAAAAGCAGCTCTTAGAGGCGCGCCGCTCGATGGGCATGATCTTTCAGCAGTTTAACCTGCTTCAGCAGCGCACCGCGCTCCAGAACATCTGCTTTCCGCTCGAAATCGCGGGCGTGAGCCGCGCAGATGCGGTGAAGCGTGCGACCGAGCTGCTCGAAATCGTCGGTCTGTCCGACCGCGCGGGCAACTACCCCTCGCAGCTCTCCGGCGGCCAGCAGCAGCGTGTCGCCATCGCGCGTGCGCTTGCGACCAATCCGAAAATCCTTCTGTGCGATGAGGCCACGAGCGCCCTCGACCCGACCACCACGCGCTCCATTCTCGCGCTGCTCAAGGAGATCAACAAAACGCTCGGCATCACCATCATCGTCATCACCCACGAGATGGCGGTCATCGAAGAGATCTGTCAGCGCGTCGCCATCATCGACTCCAGCCACATCGCGGAGGTCGGCACGGTGGACGAGGTGTTCACCCGTCCGCAGTCCGCGATGGCAAAGCAGCTCATCTATCCGGACGGAAAGCGGAACGCCCTCGCCACCGGCAAGCGCTACTGCCGCATCGTCTTTGACGGCAATTCCTCGTTCGAACCGGTCGTCTCCAATATGGTGCTCGAGTGCAAGGCGCCGGTCAACATCCTGTTCGCGGACACCAAGAATATGGACGGCCGCGCCTACGGTCAGATGATCCTACAGCTTCCCGAGGACGAACGCGCCGCGAAACGTGCGCTCGCGTACCTCGAAACCCAGAACATCCACGCAGAGGAGGTAAACGAATATGCTCCCGCTTAACGTATGGGCACAGAGCCTGTGGGAGACCCTTTACATGGTTCTCCTCTCCACCGCGATTTCCTATGTCATCGGCCTGCCGCTCGGTCTGACGCTCGTCGTGACCGACAAGAACGGCATCCGCCCGATGCCCGTCCTCAACACCGTGCTCGGCATTGTCGTCAACATTCTGCGTTCGGTGCCGTTCCTCATTCTCGCGGTCATGATTACGCCGGTCACCCGCGCCATCGTTGGCAAGGCTATCGGCACTACGGCGATGATCGTTCCGCTGACCTTCGCCGCCGCGCCTTATATCGCCCGCATGGTCGAGTCCTCCATCAAGGAAGTCCCCTTCGGCGTCATTGAGGCGGCGCAGTCCATGGGCGCAAGTCCGTGGCAGATCGTCTGGAAGGTGCTCGTCCCCGAGGCAAAGCCGTCCCTCATGGTCGGCGGCGCGATTTCCATCGTCACCATCCTCGGCTACTCCGCAATGGCCGGCTTTATCGGCGGCGGCGGTCTGGGTACGGTCGCCGTAAACTACGGCTACAACCGCTACAACTTCCCCATCATGTTCGTAGCCGTTGTCATTATCGTTGTTATCGTGCAGATTTTCCAGGAAGTCGGTATGCGTCTTGCGCATCATCTGGACAAGCGCAACCGATAATCCCCCACTTTTCATTACTTTGTTATCATTAAAAAATGATAGAATCATCAAAAAGGAGCGAATTCCCATGAAGAAATCCATTGCAGCAATCCTTGCAGGCGCACTGTGCCTGACCGCTCTGACCGCCTGCGGCGGCGGCACGTCCTCCTCTGACAACAGCGCAGCGGCAAACACCGGCGACTCCGACAAGGTCATCACCGTCGGCGCTACCCCGACCCCGCACGCAGAGATTCTGAACGCAGCGAAGTCCGCGCTCGAGGCCGAGGGCTACACCCTTGACGTTGTTGAGTTCACCGACTACGTTCAGCCGAACACCGCACTGGTTGACGGCGATCTGGACGCAAACTACTTCCAGCACACCCCGTACCTCAACAACTTCAACAAGGAGAACGGTACCGATCTGGCCGCAGCGTTCGATATGCACTACGAACCGTTCGGCATCTACGCAGGCAAGACCGCGTCCCTTGCGGAGCTGGCTGACGGCGCATCTGTCGCTATCCCGAACGACGGCTCGAACGAGACCCGCGCTCTGCTCCTGCTTCAGGACGCCGGCCTTATCAAGCTGAAGGACGGCATCGACCCGACCTCCGACGCAACCAAGCTCGACATCACCGAGAACCCGAAGAACCTCGACATTCAGGAAATCGCAGCCGAGCAGCTGCCGCGTTCGCTCGCTGACGTTGACCTCGCGGTCATCAACGGCAACTACGCGCTTCAGGCTGACCTGAACGCCGCTGAGGACTCCCTCATCACCGAGAACCCAGATTACGCAAAGGTTTATGTAAACGTTGTTGCTTGCCGCGCAGGCGAGGAGAACAGCGACAAGATCCAGGCGCTCAAGAAGGCTCTCCAGAGCGACGACGTCAAGAAGTACGTTGATGAAACCTACAAGGGCGCAGTAGTCACCGTATTCTAAATAGCTGTCGCAAAACACAGACAAACAGGCGGGGAAATTTCCTCGTCTGTTTTTTATTCGCTGAAAACGCTTGCGCAGACGGGGCGCACGATGATAAGATAGAAGCATGAAAGCCGCAGGGAGGTCTGCGGAGAACGGAGACAGGGCATGACCGAACTTGATACCATAAAACGCGCAAAAATGTACATGGAGAAGCTGTCGCAGGGCGTCAATCCCATAGACGGCACGCCGGTGCCGGAGGGCGATCTGACGCGGAACGCCCGTATGTCGCGCTGCTTTGCCTATGTTGCGCAGGTTCTGGATAAGGTCGTCACGAATACCGCCGCCCGTGCCGCGAAAACGCAGCCGTCCGCGCCCAAAGCCGCGCCTGCCCCTTCCCCGGCTCCCGCGCAGCCGCAGCCGGAAAACAGGCCGAATGCCCTGCCGCCCGAGCTTGCCGCCATGCTCCGCCCCGCGTCCTCCATCAAGCCTGCGCCGCGCAAGCAGCCGCAGACCGAGCCGGAAACGCCCGCCGAAGCGCAGCCGTCCGCTGCGGCAGAGGAAGCGCCCCACCGGCTCCCCATCTCCATTCCGTACAACCGCCGCGCGGATTTTGAATACTCCGAGCAGCCGATTGCCGCCGCCGAGGTCGTGCGCCGCCTGAACGCCCTCGCGGACGAAACCGGTGGCCGCCTCGTCTGCACGCACCTGCTCGACTGGCTGACCGACGCCGGTCTGCTCGCGTGGATGCCGGATATTCACAACAAGCTCTCCCGTCTGCCCACCCAGAGCGGCGAGGAGGTCGGCATTCTGCTGACGCGCTGCGCCGACCAGACCCGCGACCAGAACGTGCTCTACGCGCTCGCCGCACAGCGGTTCATTGTTTCGAACCTCGACGACATCATCGACGAGGCGAACTATCAGCTTTCGCTGCGGCACGGCCCGTGGACGGACGAGGAGGACGTGCAGCTCGTTTCCCTCCGTCAGCAGGGGCTTCACCTGGGCGAAATCGCCGAGCAGCTCGAACGCCCGGTATCCGCCGTGCGCCATCGCCTGCTTGAGCTTTAAGGCAATATGAAAATGCCCGTGGACCGGCTGTTTTTCCGGCTCACGGGCATTTTTCGTATGGTCTGACCGGCCCAGCAGGTGCGGTTCTTTCGCTCTCTATCCCAAAACGCCCCGCTGCACCTGTGCCGTCAGATTTTTTCTTTACATATATATAAACGTTTGAGAAGGCCGAATTGTGACAGAAAAAACGAAAAATTCTGCACAAATTTTACTGTGCATTTTGTGCAGGTTTGTTTTCCCCCCTCGTATCTGCCTCTGAACAGCGCAAACTCCACCCGGCGAAATGCTCAGGTGGAGTCTTTTTATACGCAGAAATTATCAACAGGCTGTGGATAAGCTCTGTGATTTACTTGTAATCCAGAAAGAAGCAGAAGCAGCTGGCGCGTTCGGTGCCCTCGTTGCGGTAGATGTGCATCTGGTCGGTTTCGAACTTGTACGCCTCCTGCCGTGCGATGCGCTGAACGTGGCCGCGGCACTCGACCGTCAGCACGCCGTCCGTGACGGTCAGGTATTCGCGCGTGTTTTCGCCGTGTGCGCCGCTCACGTACTCGCCGCCCGGCTCAACGTCGATGCGGTAGATCTCGACCAGACGGGTGTCCTCATACGGAAAGCAGGTCCAGACGCGGTGCTGTCCCTCGACCCCCTTGGTCGGAACCATTTCCTCCGGCTTCACCAGACAGAAATCCTCGCGCGGGGTTTCGATCAGCCGCTGAAACTCGATGCGCAGGCCGCTCGTGATTTTTCCCAGCACGCCGAGGGACGGGTTCGCCGTTCCCTTTTCGATCTGCGCGAGCGAGCCACGGCCGACAATGATATTCTGCGGAACGGAAAAGTTGAAGTCGTTCATGATAATTGCACTCCTCTGCAAGTAAATACATTTTCTCCTCCCTGACACCGTAGGGCGGGGCACCCCAGGGTGGCTTCTCTTGCGGCTGCGCCGCAATTCACCTTCTGCCCTCACCCCGCCGCAGGCACAGCCTGTCTGAAACCGTGGTTTCGCGACCGCGAGAATGGACTTAACCGCACCGCCGGCGCCGGTAGACGCGAACATCTGGCCGTCCAGATTGTCCACCGTGCCGTTGATAACCGACGCGACGATGAGCAGGATTCCCGCGCCGCCAGCTTGCGGATGAGCGATTTGCGAGTAAATTTTGCGTACTGACGAGGCGCGGTGTTGCCTTAAATCCCGGGCGTTCAGCGAACAAAAAAAGCAACGAGAGTCCTTTACAGGAGCCTCATTGCTCTTTGCTCATCCATTATTTTGAACAGCTACGTAATATCACTCGCATCCCGTTCTGTCAACAGGGAACTACGGATTATTTTGAAAAAATATTTATCCCGCCGATAATTGCAGTTATTTGCGCGTTTATCTCGCATTCTGCGAATTTTTTACGCCTTTTCCTATGCCGCGCGGCGTTTTCCGGCATATGGATTTCCGTACATTATATTGTCCGGCGTCACTCCATGCGGAAGGGTTTCAGCACCTCGTTCATGCGTTCAATATTCTGTACGACGCTGTCCTTGCGGCGGATAGCGAGGCTGACATAAAGCGTGTCGATGAGGGAGAACTGCGCCACGCGCGGCGACACGAAAAGTTGCTCGGGCGAATACAGCTCAAGGCAGATGTCGCTGACCTCTTTGAGCGACGTATCCGGGTAGCCGGTGATGCCGATGGTCGGTGCGCCGCACTCCCTCGCGGTACGCACGGCCGACACGATTTCGCGCGTCTTGCCGGTATGCGAGATGGCGATGACCGCCGTATCCGGGCCGCATTGGCTCGCCTGAATCTGCATCAGGTGCGAATCGGTCAGCGAAACCGCGTGGATGCCGATGCGCATGAGGCGGATGTAGAAGTCCTCCGCGATGGTGCCGGACGCGCCGACGCCGAGGATGAGGATATTCTCCGCCCGGCTGAGCACGCCCACCGCCTGCTCGATTTTCTCGAAGTCAAGCAGCTGGAGCGCCCGCTCGAGCGTGTCGATGTTCCGGCTGAACACACTCTCCGAAATGGTCGAAATACTATCGGTTTCGGACAGATCTTCAAAAATCGTGCGCACCGACTTGGGAGAATATTTCGCCAGCAGCAGCTTTACCTCGCTGAATCCCGCGCAGCCGACGATCTTGCAGAATCGAATAATACTCGACTCCGCGATGTCAAGCTCGGCCGCCATCTGCTGAATGCTGATCGAGGTAATATGTACCGGATCGGCTAAGATATAGTCCGCAATCCGCTTTCCAACCTTGGATAAAGTCGAATACTGCGACTGAATTGCGGCATAAACGTTCTTGTCCATGCAATCACCCTGTACTTCCGCATCATATAGTTATTTCATTGTATCACAAAACATCGGCCTTGTGAAGAATGCACAAAATTGAATATTATTCTTTTTGCAATATGATTTATTGAATTTTATTCCGTTCAGTGCTATACTTGTAATCGTTCGGTGGAACGGACTTCCACTGAAAGGGTATAGCGAGAGAAGAGTCCGGACAACTTCTCAAAGGCAGACCCACTCCCGATGCGCCCGGCGCACCGGACGGTCTGTATCGCTGCAACTGGTAAAAAAAGAAAAAATAAAAAAGGACTGAGCAAAACCATGGGCAAATCCAGCAACCCGACTTTCGCGGGTGATAAGGAATTTGAGAAGATCCA
>OODU01003106.1_pt1 | contig 12980 bp, 10 predicted proteins | sample 1671171 | NCBI WGS metagenome assembly OODU01 (sample SAMN06348129, study PRJEB24527) | human gut metagenome | biome: human gut; feature: ankylosing spondylitis patient; material: feces | host: Homo sapiens | place: China | collected 2015-10
TCTACAAGCATATTTATTTGTATTTTTAAATATTTTTCTAGTAAATATAAATAAATCAGAACGACAAAAAAGCTCCGTCAAAAAGACGGAGCTTTTGTTTATTGTTTTATTACAGCAGGCAGTTGCTTTCAATCATCAAAAACTGTATTACGGGTCTCCCAGCGTTTAAACTGGCAATAGCCCCAGGGAGCATAAATGCCAAAAGTAACAGCAGTCAGAAGCATAATGACCAGCCATTGAAAAAAGAACCCCAGCCCGGTGCCGTCGAAACGCAGCCGCCTGCCTTCAACGTAGGTATTAGCACAGATCCAGCGCTGCTGCGCTGAATAAGCCCATGGGAAAAACAAGCCCACAGTAATAATAGAAACGACAGTCGTCCAAATGAGCAACCACAAATAGCCCAAACCTGAACCAACAAAAACAAACGGTTTATTCATTGCGACACCCCCATTTACAGGATTTAAAATCAGCAGTCGTTTACTGCATTTTTTCTACTAATAATTTATTGACCATACCCGGGTTAGCTTTGCCGCGGGATTTTTTCATGACCTGACCGACCAGGAAGCCGATTGCACGGTCTTTACCGGCTTTAAAGTCGGCAATAGACTGCGGATTTTCGGCCAGCACTTCATCAACGATAGCGGCAATAGCGCCTTCGTCGCTGACCTGCTCCAAGCCCAGCTCTTTAACGAGGACTTTCGGAGATTTGTCGGCTTTGAGCATTTCGGCAAATACTTTTTTAGCAAGCTTGCTGGACAACACGCCGCCTTTGATCAGGGCAACCATTTCGCCCAGGTTTTCCGGTTTGATCGGGAAAGCATCGATTTCGATGCCTTCGTTGTTGAGATAGGCGGAAACATCGCCCAAAAGCCAGTTGGCTACAGCTTTGTCATCACCGGCATTTTTGCAGGCAGCATCAAAGTAGTCGGCCATAGCTTTGGTGGCAACGATCAATCCTGCATCATAAGCAGGCAGGCCATTTTCTGTCATCAACCGCTGCTGACGCTGAGCAGGAAGCTCTGGCAGTTCATTTTTAACGCGTTCGATCCAGGCGTCGTCTAATTCTACCGGCACCAGATCAGGTTCCGGGAAATAACGGTAGTCATGCGCTTCTTCTTTGCTGCGCATGGACAAGGTCATGCCCTGCGCGTCATCCCAAGTACGGGTCTCCTGCACAACATGGCCGCCGCTTTCAACAAGGTCGATCTGCCGCTCGACTTCGTACTCGATCGCGCGCACCAGAGCGCGGAAGGAGTTAAGGTTTTTGATCTCGGCGCGGGTACCGAACTCGGCAGCGCCTTCCGGCATGACAGAGATATTGGCATCACAGCGCAGACTGCCTTCCTGCATTTTGCAGTCGCAGACATCAGTATATTCCAAAATAGCTTTTAATTGTTCCAGGTAGGCGCGGGCTTCTTCGGAGCTGCGCATATCAGGCTCGGAGACAATCTCGATCAGAGGTACGCCGGCACGGTTGTAGTCTACTGCCGACGAGTCGGAGGTACTGATCGTAGCGCCGCTGTGGTTCAGCTTCCCGGCATCTTCTTCCATATGGATACGGGTCACGCCGATACGTTTTTTCTCGCCTTCCACTTCAATGTCGATATGCCCGCCCAGGCAAATAGGCTGATCGAATTGAGAGATCTGATAGTTTTTTGACAGATCGGGATAAAAATAGTTTTTACGGTCGAATTTATTGAATTTCTGGATATCGCAGTTCAGAGCCAGTCCCGCACGGATCGCAAATTCCACCACCTGTTTGTTGAGCACAGGCAAAGCGCCGGGCATCCCCAGGCAGACCGGGCAGACATGGGTGTTAGGCTCGCCGCCGAACTCAGTCGAGCAGGAGCAGAACGCTTTAGAATTTGTTTTGAGCTCGGCATGGACTTCCAGGCCGATAACAGTAGTATATTTTTTCATTATTTGTTACCTCCTAACGGTGCCAGTACCTTGTGGTATTCGTTGGCTTGTTCAAAGGTATAGGCTGCACGCAGCACGGTTTCTTCGTCCAGCGGTTTGCCGATCAGCTGCATGCCCACAGGCATACCGTCCGCGAAGCCGCAGGGTACGGAAATACCCGGCAGGCCCGCCATATTGACCGGAATGGTGTAAACGTCGAGCATATAGATGGACAAAGGGTCCATTTTGCCGTCGATAGGATAAGCAACGACCGGGGAGGTCGGCGCCAGGATAACGTCACATTTTTCAAAAGCGCTGTCAAAGTCGCGGCGGATAAGCGTGCGCACCTGCATGGCTTTTTTATAGTAAGCATCGTAATAGCCGCTGCTCAAAACATAAGTTCCCAGCATGATACGGCGTTTTACTTCCGCGCCGAAGCCTTCTGTACGGCTGAGCGTAGTCATTTCGGGCGCGCTGGTGGCATTAGCCGCACGGAAACCGTACCGGACGCCGTCATAACGGGCCAGATTGGCGGAAGCCTCCGCCGGAGCAATGATGTAATAGGTAATGACCGCATATTCGGTATGAGGCAGGGAAATCTCAACGATCTCAGCGCCCATGGCTTCGTATTGAGCGATTGCTTTTTTCAGTTCGGCATGGACTTTGGGGTCCAGGCCTTCGCCGTAATATTCTTTCGGCAGACCGATACGCAGGCCTTTAACGTCCTGACGCAGAGCTTTGGTAAAGTCAGGCACTTCCACCGGCAGCGAAGTAGAATCATGCTCGTCCTTGCCGCAGATAGTATTGAGCACTGTAGCGGCATCGGTAACGTCGCGGGTGATCGGCCCGATCTGGTCGAGCGAAGACGCAAAAGCCACGCAGCCGTAACGGGAAACACGGCCATAGGTCGGTTTGATACCGACACAGCCGTTAAAAGAAGCAGGCTGACGAATGGAACCGCCGGTATCTGAACCCAGAGTCCAGATAGCTTCGCCGGCCGCGATAGCAGCGGCACTGCCGCCGGAGGAGCCGCCGGGTACGCGGTCCAGGTTCCAGGGATTATGAGTAGCCTGGAAATAAGACGATTCGGTAGTAGAACCCATCGCAAATTCGTCCATATTTGTTTTGCCGAGGAAAATAGTTTCTTCGGCGCGAAGTTTTTTAATAACATGCGCATCATAAATCGGCACAACGTTAGCCAGCATTTTGGACGAACAGGTCGTCAAAAGACCTTTAGTGCAGATATTATCTTTGATCGCGCCGGGGATGCCGGCCAGCGGAGCGATTTTTTCACCGGCGGCGATCATGGCGTCAACCTTGGCCGCCTGTGCCAAAGCATTTTCTTTATCCAGCGTCACATAGGCTTTGACCTGATCCTCGACAGCGTCGATGCGCTCATACAGAGCTTTAGTCAGTTCCACGGAGCTGATTTCTTTATTAACGAGTTTATCATGCAATTCATGAGCAGTGCTCTTGTAAAGATCCACAGTAGTTCCTCCCTCTCTTATTCGATAACGCGGGGCACTTTAAAGCCGCCGTTATGGACTGCCGGAGCATTTTTCAGCGCTTCTTCCTGAGTAACGCCGGGCAGAGCTACGTCCTCACGGAACGCGTTGCTGATCGGCAGCACGTACGGAGTCGGCTCGATGCCTGCGGTATCAAGCTTCTGCAAAATATCGGCATAATTGAGGATCTGATTGAACTGTTCCGTGAATTTTTCCATTTCACCCTCAGGAATAGTCAAACGGGAAAGCTGGGCGATGTATTCTACATCTTTGGTCGTGACCTTCATTTTTTCACCTTCCTATGATAAATGTTCTTCATTATATGCAATAAATCGGATATATTATATCACAAATTGTCCTATACTTCTATAATATCCATCATATACCGCTTTGCTTCAGCAACTGCCGCGGCAAAAAAATAAACCCGCCTTTAACGGCAGGTTTATTTTTTATTATTTCACTCTGAAATTAGTAACTTTACCTGTCTGGACATCGCCGGTAGAATAAGCATCTTTACGTTCACCTTTTACCGTAGCCGAAAAACTGAGAGTCTGCTTCCTGACATTGAAATTAATCATAATGCTGCTGCCCAGTGAAGCCTTTTCGATACCGTTTTCTTTTGCCAGTTTCTCTGTTTCAGCAATAAAAACAGGTATCGCATCCCAGTTGACGTCGTCAATATTGAATAAATTATCTTCAAGTTTACCGCCGCCGCTCAATTTTACGATTTTAGGTCCCTGCCAGCCTGTATTAGGCGTCCAGACAAAATTATCGACGTTTTCTTTATTCTTAGGGTCCTGTCGGGAAAAATTAATAAATTCCGGTCCGAAATGCATACTTTGAAAAATCATCAGCTGCGTACCGCCGCCTTTGGCTTTTATTTCAGTAACCGCCTTATTAATAGCTGCTTTGTCGCGGAAAAGATCCCCATACCCCTTGCTCATGACACCGTCACTACCGCCGCAGCCTGCCAGTGCCAGGGCAAACACCATGACCATAACTACTGCCGCCATACTTTTCTTCAACATAAAATGCCTCCTAAAGATATATTTTTACTTGCACCTAGTTTAATTTATTTCCTTTGCACTGTCAATCGATCTCTATTTGAATATTTTCACCTGGCTTCAATGCCTGTTTTCGCCAAATTTACAGCATTGTCACACAAAAGCGATTATAATAATAGTAGAAGGAGTGTGACAGCTATGCAAAATATCAACGCTTTCGACCATGCGGAAACTATTTTAAAGGTTTTGGCGAAGGGTGCTTTTCTTACTACTGCCGCAGGCGGCAGACACAATACGATGACGATTGGCTGGGGAGCGCTGGGCAATATTTGGGGCAAACCTGTTTTTACCGTAATGGTACGTCACTCACGCTATACGCACGAGCTGATCGAAGCCCATAACGAATTTACCGTCAGTTTTCCGCTGACAGCCGCTTTCAGTAAAGCACTGGGACTATGCGGCAGCAAATCAGGACGTGACATGGATAAATTCGCCGCGGCAGAAATCACCCCTGCCGAAGGGCAGACCGTTAAAGTTCCCGTCATCAAAGGCGCCGGGCTGCATCTGGAATGCCGCATCGTGGAAAAACGCGAAATGGCACTGGAAAATTTTGATAAGGCCCTGGCCGACAGATGGTATGCCGATAAGGATTGGCACACCTACTACACCGGCGAGATCACAGCCGCTTATCTGGACAAATAAAAATTTTAGCTTCATAAACGCCAAACGACTGCATAATAAAAATTATGCAGTCGTTTGTTTTTCTATTATATTTTTAAAAAAGCTTCTGTTCCTTTGTCGCTGTCCCCGATACTTCAGCTGCACCGCTTAGCAAGCGCAAAAATTCGGCTTCGTCGATAACAGTCACACCCAGCTGTTCCGCCTTCGTCAGCTTACTGCCTGCTTCGGCACCGGCAACGACATAGTCCGTTTTTTTACTGACGCTGCCGCTGACCTTAGCGCCCACGTCCTGCGCCATAGTCTGTGCTTCAGCACGTCCCAAAGTCGGCATCGTACCTGTAAAGACCATAGTTTTGCCATAAAAGGGATGCTCTTCGCTGACAGCCTGAACCTGCATTTCCATATTCAGACCCAGCTCTTTCAGACGGGTGAGCAAGTCGCGGTTCGACGGCGACGCCAAATAAGTAACGACGCTTTCAGCTATCTTCGGTCCAATATCGTCGATAGCGGCGATCTGCTCTGCATCGGCAGCCAGCAAATTCTCGACCGTACCGAAATGCACTGCCAGCAGCCTAGCCACCTTGGCCCCGACGTGACGGATGCCCAGGCCGAAAAGCAGCCGGTCGAAGCTCTGCTCCTTGCTGGCGGCAATAGCTTTCACTAAATTTTCCGCCGATTTTTCACCCATTCTATCCAGCACTACCAGCTGTTCTTTAGTCAGCAGATACAGGTCGCTGACGTCGCGGATCAGTTCCGCCTCCAGCAGCTGATTGATCACCGCCGGTCCACAGCCTTCGATATCCATTGCTCCTTTAGAAGCAAAATGGATCAGCCCTTCGCGTCCCAAAGCCGGGCAATGCGGATTAGTGCAGCGCAAAGCTGCCTCACCGTCTTTACGTTCAACAGCCCAGCCGCACTCCGGACATTCCTGCGGCATCGCATAAGGCTTCGTATCTTCCGGCCGTTTGCCCAGCACGACATACAGAACCTCCGGGATGATTTCACCGGCTTTATTGATGACCACCGTATCGCCGATCCTGATATCCTTCGCTTTAATAAAATCTTCATTGTGCAGCGTGGCCCTGCTTACCGTACTGCCCGACAGCCTTACCGGCGTCAGTACCGCCGTCGGCGTCAGCACGCCTGTGCGCCCAACCTGGATCACGATATCCTCCAGCCTGGTTTCAGCCTGCTCAGGCGGAAATTTAAAAGCGATCGCCCAGCGTGGGTCCTTGCCTGTCGCACCTAAAATATCCTGCTGATAAACAGCGTTGACTTTAAGTACTGCGCCGTCAGTATCATAAGCCAGACTTTTACGCCGGGAGTCAAAGTCTCTGATATATTCTATTGCCGCATCGATACTTTTTACGATACGGTAATTTTCGCTGACCTTAAAGCCATAATCAGCCAGCATCGCCAAAGAATCGGCATGCTTGTCCCTGGCTCCTTCGCCTACGGCATAAGCAAAAAAGCTTAACGACCGCTGCGCCGTTACGTTAGGGTCCAGCTGACGCAGACTGCCGGCAGCCGCATTACGCGGATTGGCAAATTCGCTCTCGCCGGCCTCCAGGCGCTGTTCGTTCAGCTGCATAAAAGCATGCCTTGGCATATAGATTTCACCGCGCACATCTAAAAGCTCCGGCGGCGCGGTGCCGTTTTTCATATTCAGCACCAAAGGGATCGACCGGATCGTGCGTACATTGGCTGTTACATTTTCGCCGGTCACACCGTCACCGCGCGTTGCCGCCCTTACCAAACGTCCATTTTCATAAATCAGGCTGCAGGCCAGTCCGTCGATTTTCGGCTCCATAACATATTCTACAGCGCTGCCTTCCGGCAGACCGCTGCGCACACGCTGATCAAAAGCTACCAGCTCTGCATCCGAAAAAGCATTGCCCAGACTCAAAAGCGGCGTCAGATGTCTGACCTCAGTAAATTCGGGATTCACCTTCCCGCCTACACGGCGCGTCGGCGAATCGGCAGGCACATCGTCAGGCCAGGCCGCTTCCAGCTCACGCAGGCGCACCAGCATCCGGTCATATTCTGCGTCGGTGATCTCAGGTGCATCCAGCACATAATATAAAAATTCGTGATGGCGGATCTCTGCCCGCAAATGTTCGGCCTCGTTTTTAGCCTGTGCGCGTTCCAGTTCCATGACTGCCTCCTTTATTATGCTGCCCTTCGGCGGCTTCTGTTTTTCAGGCTTTAGTCTCATTGTTTCAAAAATCAGAGTGTCAAATTTAATTTTACTATTCTATATATGGTACGGCACTTTGCCACCCAAACACTATTTAATTACAGCTTCTTCAATACTGCATACTTGGTCAGCAGGCTGCGGATACCGGCACCGGCAAACGCGATTTTCACTTCCTGCCCATCCTGCGACGATGTAACACTGACGACTGTCCCCACGCCCCATTTAGCATGGCTCACCTTATCGCCGGCCTTAAAACTGCCGCCGGCAGCAGCTCCCGCAGTGCTCATTGCCTGCTTGGGAATAAAGCTTTCCTGCCCACCCAGGAACCAGTTCGTATCACGGCTGCGTTTCTGCGGTTTTGCTTCCACCATATTGATCGTCCTGCGTTCTAATGCCGGACGTTTGAAGACCGTAACCAGATTACGCGGCACTTCCTGTAAAAACCGTGACGGCGGGTAGGACACCGTATGCCCATAAATAGTCCGCATCTTTGCATTGCTCAAAAAGAGCTGTTTCTCTGCACGGGTGATGCCAACATAACACAAGCGGCGTTCTTCTTCCACTTCTTCCTCGTTCATCAGCGTCCGCGCATGTGGGAAAATACCTTCCTCCATGCCGGCCAAAAAGACGATCGGGAATTCCAGACCCTTCGAAGAATGCAGTGTCATCAGCGTAATAGCGTCCTCACCCAGCTCGGCATCATCGATATCCGACACCAGCGCCACATGCCCCAGGAAATTTTCCAGATTATTCTCTTCTTCCGTCTTGGCAAATTCCTGCCCGACCGACATCAATTCCATCAGGTTGTCAATGCGGCTCTGCGCCTGCGCTGTATGCTCATTCCGCAGTTCTTCCATATAACCGGTCTTATTCAGCACCTGTTCGATCAGTTCCTCTACCGGCAGGTTATCAGCCTGATTCATCAAATCAAAAATGATAGCCGCCAGTTCATCCAGCTTGCTGACGAAACGGATGCTCAGTCCTTCGACCTGCGCGGCATTCGATACCACGTCAAACAACGACATCCCATTTTCAGCGGCATGGGCCTGCAGCTTGGCCAGCGTTGCATCGCCGATACCGCGGCGCGGCACATTGATGATCCGCAGCAGACTCAGCGAATCTGCCGGGTTAAAAATCACGCGCAGATAAGCGATGATATCCTTGATCTCCTTACGGTCGTAGAATTTAAGTCCTCCGACCATATTATAGGTGATCCCGCTTTTGATAAGCATTTCCTCAAAAATACGCGACTGCGTATTCGTGCGGTACAAGACTGCCATCTCGCCCAGCTTCATATTCTGCTGGCCCTGCAGCTCCTGCAGTTTTTCGATCACAAAACGGGCCTCGTCGCGTTCGTCGATAGCCTGAAAATAAGTAATCGCCACACCATTATCATTATCCGTCCACAAATTTTTAGGTTTGCGGCCTGTATTATTTTCAATAACAGCATTCGCGGCATCCAAAATAACCTGCGTACTGCGGTAGTTCTGTTCCAGCTTGATGATTTTGGCTTCGGGATAATCCTTTTCAAAATCCAGAATGTTCTGGATATCAGCACCGCGCCAGCCGTAAATGCTCTGGTCGGCATCGCCCACGACACAGATATTACGATGTCTGGCAGCCAGAAGCTTGGTTAAAAGATATTGGGCATGGTTGGTATCCTGATATTCGTCTACCAGCAGATAATCAAAACGCTCCTGATACTTGGCGCGCACTTCTTCGCTTTCCTGCAGCAGCCGTATCGACAGTACTAGCAGATCGTCAAAATCCACCGCGTTATTGACCAGCAGTTTATTCTGATAACGTTCATAGATCTCCGCAACTTTCTGATTGTAAAAATCCGAAGCAGCTTTACTGAAATCACTAACGCTCTGCAGCTGGTTTTTGGCATTGGAAATGCGCGACGCGATACCGGCCGGCTGAAAACGCTTTTCATCCAGATTCAGTTCTTTTAAAATCTGTTTAATCAGGTTCTGGCTGTCGCTGCTGTCATAGATAGCAAAATTACTGCCATAACCGCCTAATTTAGTTATTTCCATCCGCAAAAAACGGGCACAGAAAGCATGGAAGGTAAACAGCCAGACATCTTTAGCCGCAGCTCCCGCCATTTTATCGACGCGCTCGCGCATTTCGGCGGCCGCTTTATTGGTAAACGTAATTGCTAAAATACGGTAAGGACGTACGCCCTGCTGCAGCAAATGTGCGATCCGGCAAGTAAGCACCTTGGTCTTGCCGCTGCCGGCACCTGCCATGATCAGCATGGGTCCGTTGGTTGTCTGTACTGCTTCGGCCTGTTCTGGATTAAGGCCTGCTAAGGTCTCTGTCATTGGTTCCTCCGTCTATTCGGCACTGCCTGTGCCGCATCTTTTTATTTTATCGTAACTTTAATATTATTCGCTTCTGATTCACTTTTTCCTGCTATTTTATTCGCAGCAGCCAAGAAAATAAATAAGCACTGAAAATAAATCCAGTGCTTTTACTTTATTCTCCTTGTGCCAGCCTGCTGACTATTTCTGTATCGGCAGGACAAAACTGATACTGCAGCAGTTCTGCCGGCCGTACCCATAAAATTTTCTGATGTACGCTTTTTTGCGGCACACCGCCGGTTATTTTGGCGGCAAAAAAAGAAAGCCCTATTTTATTATCCGGATAAGTGTAACTGGTTTGCTCAAGCAGAGCCACAATATCTATCTCTATCCCCAGCTCTTCCCGGCATTCACGTACTAAGCAGTCTGCAGCTGTTTCACCCGCTTCCTGCTTACCGCCCGGAAACTCCCATAAAAAGGCGCAGCTGCCGCCTGCACCGCGCTGGCAAATCAGTATTTCTCCTGCTGTATTACGAATAATCGCCGCCGATACCAAAATCATAACCTTTACCCCGATCCTTATTGTTATAACAGCATTTTATCACAAAACAGGTTCTGCTTTCACAAAAAATACTCCGCCGCAGCGGAGTATTTTTTACTGCCGCTCTTAATGGTCAAATAAACGTCTTACATCACGAAATAAAATCCTCAGCTATCGGCATTCAGGGCCATTACCAGCTCCAGACGCGTATCGACGCCTAATTTGCGGTAGATCCCCTGCAAAGCCTTTTTCACTGTTATCTCGGCAATAAACATTTCCGCGGCAATTTCCGCATTAGTCCTGCCCTGCACAACAAAGTTTGCGATCTCGGCCTCCCTGGCAGTCAAAGTTTTGCCGCCCATGATATACGAAGCTTTGTGCTTGATATTTTTTAAATTTTCCTGATATACTGCACCCAGCTCCAATATCTTTGCCAGCAGCTCCGGTTCACCGCTGTTTTGCTGTGCTGCTTTTTTGAGCAGCGGTTCCAGCACGTCAAAATTTTCCACAAAAGGCATCACAATCCCGTCTGCAGCCGCCAGCACCAGTACCCGGTTCAATTCGCTCAAAGCTTCGTTTTCATGCTGCAGACCGTCCTGTGCCGCAGCACTGTAGACCGCAGCATAAATACTCAGTAAAAAATTATTAAAACTCCGCGCCGCTGCTTCAAATTCACGCAGCTGCCCCAAAAGCGGCAGATAGTCCTTCTGCAGCAGTAAATAGCGTCCATAAACGATATATAAACAGCCCCAGGCTGAATAAAGCAGACCCGATTTCTGAAAATCACCCTTCTGCAGCCAGCTAACGAGCAGTTTGCCCTTATCCCCCAGCTGCAGATCGATCCAGGCGCGGCTGGCTTCGATAGTTTTGCGGTATAAATGCTCCTGCACTGCCGTCTGCAGAGTATCCAGCCGTCTGCTGATCTCACGGACACGTTTTTTATTACCTAAAGCTATACTGATACGCAGAGCAATAAATTCAGCACACAGCTCTACGCTGACCTGTTCGTTGCGCCGTGAAACATTCAGTGCTTCCGTTGCCAAAATAAACGCTTTTTCCCAATAACCGCGCTGAAAATACGCTTCCGATGCCAGTACATATTCAGAACCGGCGCCGTGATTCTGCACCAGACGGTAATAATATGCCATAGCCTGCGGAAAAACATCCAGGGTTTTCTGCAGCGTACCGGCCTGACGGTAAAACATAAACAAAATAGAATTGGCACCGCCGCCCCAGATAGTCTGCGGCGAGAAAAAGCGTACCGGCTGCCGCAGCAGCTGCAGCGACTTTTTAAAATAAGCCGCCATGGCTTCCACATCATTATACTGGGTCTCACCCAGCAAAAACTCCAGCTCGCCCAGACACTGCTCCCGTTCCTGTCTGTCCTCCAGCTGCCCAATATATTTCCGCAGCTTCCTGATTTCCTGCTGCAGCCGTTCGTTTTCCCCGCTCAAAAACAGCCACAGCGCATAAATCAATCCCGCTTTGATATGCTTTTGCCTGATCGTTTCAGGCGCTTCGCCAAAATAAGCCATAATTTTATTTTTATAATTGTTCTCAAAGCTGCAGCCGCGGTCTTTTTCAAAAACGGTCAGCATCTTGTCATAATCGCCGGCTGTATGATAGTAGCAAAAGGCTGTCAGAAAATCGTTCTGCAGCTCATACCACTGACCACTGCGCCGGCACAAACGACGCCGTTCTGTATCCGGCAGTTCTGCTCCCAGACGCTGCAGATAGACTTTGAATGCATTATGGATATGGTATTGTCCTCTCAGCAGCTCATAACTGATAAAGCCATGTCTGAGCGCCAGATTTTCCAGCAGAGCTGGCGCCGCATCATTTTCCGTTATATAAGCAGCCTGGCGGCCACTAAAATCCTCATTTAAAATAGACAGCTCTGTTAAAAGTGTTTTTTCCGCTTCGCTGCAGGAATTATAAGCCACGGCCTGTACCAGCCGCAGCAGTTCTTCGCCTGTTTGCGGGCTCTGCCCGTTGTGGTACTGCCGCAGATACAGATATAGGGCGCTGACCCAGCCTTCTGTAGCAGCCAGCAGATTTTCGGCGGCACGACGTTCTAAAACTATCCCGTTTTTACGATAATAAACAATAATATCACTCACTTCAAAAGCAAAATCCTTCGGCTGCAGATACAGACACTCACCTTTCAGGACCAGCTCATCCAAAGTGAAATCCGGCGGACGCTGTGTCAGCAGCACAAAATGCCAGTTGGGCAGATCAGCTTTCGCCAGCGCCAGCAGCAGCTTATCACAGTCCTCGCTGCCCAGCAGATGATAATTGTTCCAGACGAAAACAACTGTTTTTTTCAATTTCGATGCCTGCAGCACTTCGATAACCCGCTGACGGGTCGCCGCATTACGCGGCAGTTCCTGCCAGGTCAGCGAAGCAGTATCCACACCAGCAGTCTGCAGCGATTTGACAAAGCAACGCCAAAAAGCCGCTTCCGCTCCTGTATAACAGGTATCCCACAGCATATCTACAGAAAGGGAAAGCAGCACTTTTTTCACAGCAGTCGTTTTACCATAACCGAAAGGGGCAGCCGCAACTGTCAGCGGCACTGCCAAAATCTGAGCCAGACGTTCTTCCAAAGCCGGCTTCAAATATATTTTTTTAGGAAAAGCTTCGGATTTTTTCTGCATCGCTTCTACCCCTTTAAAGATTACGATTATTCGTCAGCACAATTATTTATTATAGTTATATTGTACCGTAAATGCCAATTTAAATACAGGGTTTTCAATATTCAAAAACATATTTTTAAATAATTTATCCTCTTTTTTGAATAATTACATTATTTTTTTCTTTTTTTGCAAAATCAGAGCAGAGTTTCTG